>Ga0137384_10000195_pt1 | contig 43574 bp, 37 predicted proteins | sample SagtaG_2_FD_104922 | JGI IMG/M metagenome (GOLD analysis project Ga0137384, IMG submission 104922) | Vadose zone soil microbial communities from Sagehorn Ranch, Mendocino, California, USA - Sage2_R_60_16 metaG | ecosystem: Environmental > Terrestrial > Soil > Vadose zone | place: USA... | reverse complement strand
GGAAAATGCGTTCCGGTATTTCGGCGGGGTCCCCAAGACGCTGGTGATTGACAACCTGCGCGCCGCAGTGACGCGGGCCGATTGGTTTGATCCCGAACTCAACGCGAAGGTGGCGGAGTTTTGATTCGACCCCGGCTGGCTGGTTTTCAACCGACCGGTGACACGGTTTTTTTTGAGCCACGGATTGAACACGGATTAAACACTGAATCAGCAGTTAAAAATCCGTGTTTCATCCGTGTTTCATCCGTGGCTAAAATCACATGACCAACGGCCGCCAGCTCACCCTCCAGGCCAAATTTCTCACAGTGAGAAATTCGCTAACCCGCTCTGCCTCAACGACGTTGCCGAGCCTCACCCCCGCAAGAGGACGTCCCGGAGGGACCGAGGAAGCCAGGGGCAGCGACCGCTCCAGCGTTCGCTGCCCCTGGTCAACCCGCCGCAAAGGTGCGCGCCCTGGAAGGGTGCCGGAGACCCCGTCAAAGACAACGACCAACCCCTGTGGTAGGGCGCGAGGTCCTCACTGCGCCTGGCTTGATTCACCTTAATTTGCCTTAAGTTGTCTTAATTTGCCTTAAGTTGCCTTAACTTGCGTGGATGTTGATGCGCCGTCATCCGTCTGTCGTGCATTTTGCATTCCCCTATGGCCGCCCGCAGCCCGTGCAATCTGCAAAGTGAAATCTGAAATCTGAAATCTGCAATTGGGCGGTTCTGAACCCCCCACAGTGGCCGTGCGCAGCACCCGCAACATTTTTTTCCTATTAAGCGAACATAAGCGAACATAAGCGAACATAAGCGAATATCTTCCCATTCAACTGCCCTGTCTGAGTTCATGAGTTTCGGCTGTCCGCATTCACCATCGGGGGCTTCCGCGTTCCCCACTCTGTGATCTCTGTGTCCGCTGTGGCACGCCCGCGGTGGCCGTGCGCAGCACCTCCAACCTTTAGTTACCTTAATTTGCCTTAATTTGCCCTTAAGAGCCTGTTTGGAAACTACGAGGGTCGCTGTTTTCGGGGAAAAGGCCGGATGGCGAGGCGCGACGAAGGAGGCGCTGCGCGCGGCCACCACGGAGCAACGAACCCAGACGGCCTTTTCCCCGAAAACCCTCCGGGCGGCGGGTCTTTTGTCCGTGGCCGGCGTTGACTCGTTCCTTACAGCCCGCTGCGGGCGCTGCGCGCGGCCAAGGCCGCCTTGGCCACAGCCAAAATCCCTCGCCGCACAGCGCCCCTCGTAATTTCCAAACAGGCTCTAAGATCCATACCAGCGCGATCCTACCATAGGCAGCGCGCAGCGCCTAACCCACGGTGGGCAATTTGGCGGAAAAACATGGAGAAAGTTTGGTTAACCCCAGATTTGCCATTCCCCATTCTGCATTCTGCATTCTTCCTTCACCCCGTAGGGGCCTCGCGCTCAGCACCTTGCAACCAAAATCTCGATCCCGAAAGCTGCGTTTCTATAACCGCTTCCAATGCAAGCACTTATCAAATTTCTCACAGTGAGAAATTTGATAACCCTCACGGCTGGAAGGACTTACGACTGTGTCTCAGCTAACTCTTTACAATGCCGCCATCGCTCGTCGCTGGTAGATGACATCGCGCTGCGATGTCCCCGCCCGCGTCAGAGCGGGCGGAACGAATCGCGCGCCACGTCCCAATCCCGCCGCACGTTGCGCCGCTCGACGCGGCGCGGACGGCGCAGCGCGCCATCCCTAACTGGGACGCCGGGCGACCGGATCGCGGGTCAGCTCCCGGCCACCGCCAGTCCCGGAGGGACGACCGAGAATAGCCCGGCGTTTCAACGCCGGGTCCGAGGCCGGCAGGACGCAAGTCCCGACCGGGACGACTGAAAAAGCGATTTTGCCACGCAAACCCTGCCTGCGGAGGCCAGTCAATCCGCATTCCGCATTCAGCAATCGATGGGCTCTCCAATTCGGGAGGGTGAGCGTCCTCGCGAACCCTAACTTTTCCCGCACTCCGCACTCCGCATTTGAATGGCTCTGCAACGCATTATGGTCCTGTGACTTATCAAACTCCTCACGGTGAGAAATCTGAACATGCCTCGGCTTCTTCAATTCTCCGATGGCAGCGCGGCGTTGTCGTCGTAAGTGGCCTGCGCGAGGCTCAAATTGAGAGAAGCAGCCGCGTGCGCTCACCATTCGCCGTTCCGCTGGAAGTCGGCGGCGCGCCACAAATATAATGCCGCAGTCGTACGATGCGGGCGCCACCTGTCGCCGAAGCTCTCCAACTGATCCGGTTCCGGTAGTTTGCGCCGCTTGTAGGCGATTTGGAAGCCCTTCCTGACTCCCAAGTCGTTGACTGGCAGCACGTCCGGCCTGCCAAGGTTGAAAATGAGGAGCATTTCGACCGTCCAGCGGCCAACTCCCTTTATGGCTGTCAGTTGCTCGATAAGCTCGTCGTCGGTGAACCTGGAGCATGCATGCAAGGATGGGACCTTGCCGGCGAGGACCATCTGCGCCAGTTCCTTGATGTAGGCTGCCTTCGCCCTCGAAAGACCGGCTGCCCTGAGACTGATGTTGTCGATGCTGGTGACCGCACTGGCGCTCGGGAACCGTCCGTTGCTAAAGAGGTTCTGGAATCGCGTGAGGATCGTTTTTGCCGCCTTCCCGCTCAATTGCTGGTGGATGATTGCGTGAACGATGGACTGAAACGGACGCAGGCGGCGTGGTTTCAGCCTGAGCGGCCCGACCCGGTCGATGACTCCGGCCATGACCGGGTCTGCTCGCAGGGTTGCCGTGGCCAGCTTGCTCACGCGCGGATGGTCTCAAAGGCCCGCCCGATAGGCAACGGAAGCATTCATATCGCACGGGATAGGTTTTATAGTTCTTTTTTGGGCCTGTCTCGGCTGTCCATAATTATCGTTTATGTCGGTCAACGTTGACCACGGTGCGGCCAAAGCCGCATTGGATAAAGCTTGGGCGGAAGTAAGCTCCAGCTCGCGGCCCCCTGCGGCGATGGGGCAATTGATTGAAAGCGTCTTGAGGGCATCGGACGTGACATTCAAATACATTCTGGTGACGGGGTACCTTGCCAAATGCGTCAACCCAAGCGCACACGCGAGGGCGATACAAGTGGGCAGCGATCTGACTGGTGCATACGACGCTCGGAGCCTCTGCCACAAGGTCGTTGTGGGGTTCGAAAAATCGAAGGGAAACCTGTTCGGTTTGTCGAACGAACCATTTGTCAACAAACCTGCGCGTCACCGTGAGCACGATGGAAACAATAGCCAACTGCGAAACAAGCCTGTGGCGAAGCTGCTGCACAAAGCTCTCGAACTGGCGCAGAAAGCGACCCGGGACGAAGTTTACCTCGGACTGGTCCACATCCTGCGGGTGGGCTCTGAGCATGCGGCCAACGAGCAGCACGTCACGGTCACTACGCAAGTGAACCTGGCAAAGGTGCTGAAGTTCATCAAGCAATTCCTCGCCGAGACGGATGGCGGAGCAAGGCTCGTCGGTGTATGGGGAGCATTTCAAGCGCTCCTCTCCGAGGTGGCAAAAGTCAAGGTGTACTCGCCCAATGCCTCAGACTTTTTCGGGAGGACTTCCGGGGATGTGGAGGTCTACCGGGACGGAGTGCTGGTGTCGGCGTCGGAATGCAAGCAGCGGCCACTGAACCTGGACGATGTGAACCACGGCATAAAGAAGTCCCTGGAAAAAGGAGTGCCTGAGTACCTGTTCGTCATCTCCGCCGGTGTGGCCGAGGGGCAGAACGCAGCGATCCGGAAGGCGATTCTCGCACACTCCAAGGAAGTTGACCTGGGGCTGGTGGATATTTGGAAGCAAGCGGGGCTGCTGGCGGCCATGCTCAACCCGGTGCGGCGGGCGAAATTCGGCGACTCGGTAGCCGAGTTGCTTCGCGAGATGCGAAAATTCGAGTCGGCGAACGCGGCGGCCGAGCTCTGGAACAAGATTACAGGCCCAGCCTGAGCTCCCGGTTGGCCTTCATGTCTGACGGGTCGTAGTTCATCCAGAGCGTCTCCGTGCGAATGTCTTTGGTGGAGTGGTTGGTCCGCCGGAAGTGGAGCTTGCTCCAGCGCTTGGGTGGGTAGAGTTTATCCATGAGCGGGCAGTCATAGTTCGACAGAGCGACCTTACCTTTCGCGGCACTCAGTGCGTCGGCCAGTTCGGCGTGCTGGTCGTTGGTCATCTCGTAAGCATAAGCCTTTGAGTCCCCGCGCGTTTCGTGGACGTATGGCGGGTCGCAGTAATGCAGGGTGTCCACTGAGTCATAGAGCCGGATGCAATCCACCGCAGGACGGTTCTCGATCTGGACTCGCATTAACCGCAGGGCGATTTCAGGGAGCTGTTCGACCGCTCCGAGCCAGCGGCTGACTACCCCGCTCATCCCTGCCCTGATCGTATTGGTGCAGTTCGCCCAGCGGCCTACAGATGCCGTCTGAGCCAAGCCGGTGCGGACCTGCCGGGCGCGGACGTAAAAGCGGCGGGCCCGCTCCAACGGTGGCAGTTCTGGTTCCAGCCTGCAGGCCCGAGCGAACTCCTCTCGAGAGAATGGTGTGAGCGCCATGGCCTTTTGCAGGGCTTCGGATTGGTCGCGCAGTACCTTGAAAAAGTTCACCACTTCGCCGTCGAGGTCGTTGTACGTCTCCACGCCTGCCGGAGGACGGTTGAGCAGGACGGCCCCAGAGCCGGCGAAAGGCTCGCAGTAATAGGGAGTCATCGGCAGAAGCGGCAGGAGCCAGTCGAGGTGCGAGAATTTTCCCCCATACCAGCCGAAGACGATGAGCTTTGCGCCGCGCAGCCGGCTGATCGCCGGTGGCTTGCCATTTCGGACTGGTTTCCTGTCGGCGTCTCTCATGGGGGCACAGTACAAAAACCTATCGCACGCGCAATGTTTTTCGGTTTGGCGGCTTGCTGGGCCTTCCCGCGGGGCGACGGCCTTGCCGGTTGAACCGCTCTACCTCTGCCTGGTTGAGCAGGTGGTCCCGACCGCGCTTTTCCGAGGCTAGCCGGCCGGAATCTATGTACTGCCTGACCCGAACCGGGCTGATTTTGAGGATAGCGGCTGCTTCCGCTGTCGTAATCAAACCCACGAGCCAGCGAATGTAACCGGCCATCGGTGGGGCCGTCAACGGTTTGCGCGGCGGCGAAATGTTTGCCTGCGGTAGCGGAAAGAATGATGAAGCCGCATCGCGGACGTTCCCCGACCAATTAAAGAATCGGTACGCGGCCGGCTCGCGGCTGGAACGCGGGCACGGACGGCGCTGCGCACGGCCGCTCGGTCCGGGGCCTCCCAAGAGAACAGTAAGTGGCCAGCCTCGCACACCCGCATGTGATCGCCGCGAAGCGGCAATCCGCCCCGGCCAGAACGGGAGGCTCCGCGTGGCCGATTGCGCGTCAGCCTCGACCTCGGCCAATAATGATCGTTGCGCGTGCAGCGATCCTCCGCGGGAACGCGACCGTCCCGGTCGCCCCGCGCGCAGCCTCCGGCATTGCTTTTGCCAGCCGCAACTGCCTCATCCGGGCCCCGGCGATACCCCGGTCAAGTTGGTGACCGGCCAGCCCGAGCGGGCCTGAACCATCATCTTGGGACGGCATCGGGCGTCAACCGCCGACGCAGCCGCGTCAGGTTTTTCTCGATCCGCTGCAGATACGGATTGGGTCCATCGGGATACGGATCATTGAGGAACGTGTAGAGCTTGCGAAAATCGTGGTTGAGCTTGGGCCAGACATAGGTTTCCCAAAAGGCCGGGGTCTGGCGCATCAATTCTTCGGCGCTGTGGTACTCCGCGAACCGGCCAACCTTGATATTGGTGAAGCGGGCGGCCTCCGCAAACTCGAGATAAAGAATCGGCAACTTTTCCACGTAATCGTCCGCTGCCATCTGTCCCAGCAGATCGGCCGTGGCCAGGGCAAACCCGAGGATGCGCTCCAACTCGCTTTGAAACGGGATGCCTTGCAGGTCGGCGTTGACCCCGGTGCAACTAATCATGTGCTGGATCGCCGCAATGTCTGCTTCGGTGTACGCCTGCTTGCCCAGAAACTCGCGGGCGAAGACGGCGCTCCGGCCGACGTGAACCGGGGTGTATTTCGCGCCGGTGCCCTCGGTGTCCTCTTTCCGTTTCAAATAACCGGTGTCGTGAAACAGAATGGCCAGCAGCGCCAGCTCGAACATCTTCGCCGATACTTCCGGCGCCGCCTTGGCCGCCTGACGCCCCCGCAGCAGGCGTGCCAGGCAGAGCGCGCCTTGCAGCGTGTGCTCGAAATCATGGTAGCGCGCGTCGATCGCCTGGTAATCGGCGAACCGGCCCGAAAAAAATCGGATCGCCCAGGAAAAGGCCCGCGATACGGTCCGGCGCGTGCCCTCCGGATACATGCTCAAATAGATAGAACGGACTTCTTCCTCAACGACGCCGGGAACCCGCGTGTCAATTTCAGGCAACACTAGGCAACTCTAACCTAGTTTTGGCAAATTGCACTGTTTTTTTGGGGGTCGAGGAACCAGGGTACGCCTCCCACGTTTTGGATCGGTGTGCTGGCGACCCAAATCACGTGTTTACAGAGCTCTCATTAACAACCCTGCTTTAGCGGGGTGTCATCGGGCGACCCGCTGTCTTGAACCGCTTCAGCGGTTTCCATCATCCAAAACCGTTGAAACGGTTGAGATTCAACGGCCTTGCTTGCACCCAGCTAAAGCAGGGTGTTAATAAAGCTGTCCAGGTGTTCAAAAACTCGGATGCGCCCAAAACGGCTCCGGACACCACTTTTCGATGTCCCTCTCTGGATAATTGGTGTACCGTGAGCGCGTGCAGCGCATTTTCTTCCTGTTTCATGTCTCGCCATCCCCAGCTCTCGCCCAATCTTGACCCCACCTTCACTGCCCGGTCCCGTTCCACCTGGCAGGTCGCGCGGCGCGTTTTGGTCTATCTTCGGCCTTATCCCTGGATGGCCGTGGGCACAATTCTCTGCGCCCTCCTCTCCACCGCCTGCGGTTTCGCCTTCCCGAAACTGACCCAACTCCTCATCGACGAGGTGATTGTCCACCATCGGGCCGAACTGCTCACCCCGATGCTCCTCACCCTGTTCGGCGCTTTTTTGTTGCGCGATTTGTTCAACAGCCTGCGCATTCGCCTGAACAACCACTTCGAGCAAAACGTTATCTTCGACATGCGCCGCGACGTGTACGCGCGGCTCCAACGGCTGCCAGTCAATTATTTCGACCAGCGGGCCTCCGGCGACCTGATGACGCGCGTGATTGAAGACGTGAACTCCGTCGAGCGGCTTCTGATCGACGGCACCGAGCAGGGGACCGTCGCGTTGCTGAGCGTGACCGGTGTCCTCGTTTTTCTGTTTTGCACCAATGCGCGGCTGGCCTGGGTCGCGCTCATTCCGCTGCCCCTCCTCACGGCCGGCGCCCTCTGGTACACGCTCACCGCCCATCGGCGTTATCGCGCCCAGCGCCAGGCGGCCAGCGCCATGAACGCCCTCCTCATGGATAGCTTGCAAGGGGTCCGCCAAATCAAGGCCTACGGCCAGGAAGCGCACGAAGACACCCGCTTCGCCCAACGCGCCGACGGCTTGCGCCAAAGCACCCTCGGCGTCATGCGGGTCTGGGCCGCGTATTCGCCCGCGATGAGTTTTGCCGCCGCCCTCGGCAGCGGACTGGTCTTGTGGTACGGCGGCCGATTGGTTCTCGCGGGCGCCATCACGCTCGGCGAACTGGTCGGCTTTCTCTTTTTTCTCGCTTTGTTCTACGAACCGGTCGGGCGTCTCCATGGCTTGAACCAGATGCTGCAGGCCGCCCGCGCCGCCGGCGAACGGGTGTTCGACATCCTCGATGCCACGACGGAATCCGCCGCTTCCGCGCGCACCGAAACGCTGCGGACACCGGTGCGCGGCGAAGTGGTCTGCGACCAGGTTGCTTTCAGTTACCGGCCCGACCGCGTGGTCCTGCGCAATATTTCGCTCCACGCCCGCCCCGGCGAAATGGTGGCGTTGGTCGGCCCCACCGGCGCCGGAAAATCGACCCTCCTCAATCTGCTGCCGGCGTTTCACCAGCCCGCCTCCGGCCGCATCACGATTGATGGACAGGACATCAGCCGCATCGCGCTCGATTCCCTGCGCCACTCCATTAGTGTCGTGAGCCAGGAACCGTTCCTTTTCAACGGCACCGTTCGGGAAAACATTCTCTACGGCAAACTCGACGCCGCCCGGGCCGACCTGATCGCCGCCGCGCGCGCCGCCAATTGCCACGAGTTCATTAGCCGGCTGCCGGAGGGCTATGACTCGCGCGTCGGCGAACGGGGCGTCAAATTGAGTGTCGGGGAAAAACAGCGCGTCAGTATCGCGCGGGCCTTGTTGAAAAACTCCCCCATTCTCCTCCTCGACGAAGCCACCGCCAGCGTCGATACGGCCACCGAGCGGCTTATCCAGGAAGCACTTGCGCGGCTCATGGCGAACCGGACCAGTTTCGTGATCGCCCATCGCCTGAGCACCATCCGCAAGGCGGATCAGATTCTGGTTTTGCGCGAAGGGCGAATCATCGAACAGGGCACTCACGAAGCGCTGCTCGAACGGGCCGGTCTTTATGCCAAACTCGCTCGGATTCAAAACACCACTTTCATCGAAGAGAGCTTCGAGCGGATCGCCGCGGGCTGATCGGTCACTGTGCCATTTCGTCACGCCCGCGGCACCGGCAAAATCATCAAAAAAATGGCCGGTCGGGGCCGGTTTCCGCGCCAAAAAAATTTTCTTGCAAACATGAAGATTTCTCTTGCACACTTTCAAAAAGATGCGTAAGCTTTATTCGTTAGGTTTAAAGGATAGGAAGAATGAGTGAGACCGCATAAGGCGGCGCGGTCGGCGGAAACGAAGGGCACGCCTGGTTTTTTGAAATTTTGATTCGGGTGGCAGAACGTTTCTTCAGCGGGGTTCCCCAACCCCCACCTCCTTGGCGTCTGTTGCCCGAATCATTTTTTTTGGATCCAGCGAAAACCCGCCCAAACTCTCCTCACAAGCTCAGATGGCCCAGCGCCAGCAATCCGTAGAAAGTGTATTCGCAATCCAGGAGTTCCTCACCCCAATGGCCGTGAAATGAACCTTCATTGGTCCAGAGCGTGTCGATGAAATCGAGGCACGGCTCCTTGATTCTCTCACAGGATATCTCCATTCCCGCCAAGGCGTGCAAGGCAGTCGCCGTGGAAAGTAAATCGGGCATCGGCGCGCTCGGCCCCGCTCGGAACCCGCCGGTGGCGTCGCAGCGATCCAGCAGCCAGTCGCCGGCGGATGGGTTGATCGGGAAACCTAAATTTCGCAAGACGGTGATCGCGGCAGCGGTCGCATTCGTCGCTCCGCCTTTGCCGCCCCGTTCGTTGCTCCAAGCGCCGTCCTCGGTCTCCAGAAACTTCAACGCTTGCACCAGACACAACGGCTCCGGCAGTTCGGCCCGCAAATCCTGATAGCAGCCGAGCGCCAGGAATGCGCCGTATGCGCTGCCGAATGGGCTGCCGGCAACTGGATGGTATCCCCCGTCCCGAGCCCGAAAGGTTTCGATGCGGCACAAGAGCGATCTTCGCAGTTCGCCGGTGGGCGAATCCAAGCCCAAAGCCGAATTGGATAATGCCGCCCAGCCGCGGGCCAGGCAACAGAGATGAACGAAGTCCAATTCCTCGCCGTGGCGAAAGGTCTGCAAATAGCTTTCAATCCGGCCCACCGGCAGTTCCGCTTGCAGCGCCAGCAGTCCGTCGATGCCGAAGATGGTGTAGTAAAGATCGCTCGTGTCCGAGCGGCCCTTGAAACCACCGTCGGCGTTCTGTTGGCGAAGCAAAAAATCGCGGACGAGATCGTTCGATTCGCCCAGCAGTTTCGGCGCCAGCCGCGCGACTTGCAGCATCTCCAGTCGCAGACTCATGGTGTCTCAGGGCAAACCGCCGAAAAGTTTTGCGCCCTCCTCTTGGCCGTCAATTCAACAAACCTCCGCGTCCGTTTCGGCCTGGCAGCCTGTTAAGAAAGTAGCAGCCGACGTGAGGAGGCTCTCTTATCGCTACTGTTTCCGAAGAATTTTGAGCCTCGTTACCTCGGCTGCTACGGGAAGTGGCGTTTTTCAACGGGCTGCTAGGGGTTGGCGCGCGGGGCCAAGGTGCTCTCAAAGTCGTTTCCTTCAACCCCGCGACCGCTCAAGCTCCGCTTGTCGCGGGCACGGCGCCGCCTCGCTGACGGGCATTGATCGCCTCAAATTCCTTGCACCACCCCTTGATTTCCGTGTCATTGAAAATCTTCCCGATGACGCGGCGCAACAGGCCTTTCAGATTGGCGTTTTCCACGTCGCGCAAGGAGCGGATGGCCTCTTCCTTGTAGGTTTCCAACAGCGCGCGGGCGCGTTCATCGACTTTCAATTCGCGGTACAGCGCTTCGATTTGCTCGGCGTTCATGCCTGCCGGCGGCAGCCGGCGCCAGATCGATCCGAGCGCGCTTTTCTTTTCGGCTTGCGCGCGCTCGTAAGCAATGGCCAGCAGCAGGCTGGGCCGCAGGGCGGCCAGGTCGTTCGTTTCACCGTTGCTGCCGGCATCACTCACATCATCGCGGACTTGATAGGCGATGCCCAGCGCTTCGCTGTAGGCGTTCAAGGCGTCGCCGACCTCCTCGTCCTGGTCCAGCCCGGCATAAATCGCACCCAGGCGCAACGCGACTTCAAAGGCGGGCGCGGTTTTTTGGCGAAAGATTTCGAGCACCTGCAGCGAGGTGAGCGGCTCGGGCTTGCGGACCCAGCACAGCTCGGCGCCCTGTCCGCGGCAAAGCCGGCGCTGGCCTTGCGACGCCACGAGCAGCATGGCCGCTCGTTGCGCGGCGGAAATCGCGCAGGCGCCAATCAAGCGATAGCCTTCGCCGATCAGCAAGTCGCCCACGTTCAAGGCCACCGCCAGGCCGTGTTCCTCGTGCAGGGTCTTTTCTCCATACCGCGTCGCGTCGTTGTCCTCGATGTCGTCGTGGATGAGCGAGGCCTTGTGGAAACACTCGACGGCCACGGCGATCTTCTTTAGCTCCTCCGGCAGCGGCGTTCCGGCCTCCGCGCGCAAGGCCTCGAAAGCGGCCACGGCGAGAAACGGCCGCCAGCGTTTGCCGGCGCGCAGCAGCCACTCGCGGGCGATCTGCTCCGTTTCCCCTTCGCCCGGCCCGAGGATCAGTTCGAGCGAGGCCGGCGTGAACCACCGATTCACCTCATCGCGAAGCGCGCCGAGGTCCAGCCGGCGCGTTCGATCGTCGCTCGTAAGGTGGATGTAGTCCCATACCCAATCGAGGTCCACGGTGGTGTCAATGCAATCGTCCTGCAGGAGCGGCACCGCCACGCCGGGGATCGCGGCCGCTTCCATGTAGGGAAAGGCCCGTTCCAAAACGCTCAAACAACTCACGCCGACGATTGCCTCGATTTTGCCGGTTTGGATGAGCGACATGACGATGGCCGAACCCTCGGCGACGAGCACGGCGTAGCCCAGTTTCTCCGCTTCGGCCTGCAAATCCTGGATGGTACACAGCCCGCACTGCTTGCACAGCAAGCCGAATTCATCGAATGGAGCGGGACATTTGCTCTCCACCCGCAGGCATTTCGGCAACAGCAACAGCCGCCGTTCGTAAGGCACGGCCGCCAGCGTCTCGCGCCACAGTTCGTTGTTGATGAGCACCCCGAGGTAGTCGCGATAAACCGGATCGCACTTGAGCATGCCCACGACTCGGTCCGCGTGTTCCTTCAATTGCTCCACCGGCAGCGGCGGCACGGGATTGTACTCCACCACATAATGCCGGATGAACTGAAGCATCTGATTCCGTTCGGCGGGGGTCTGCGGAATGTTGGTCTTCGGCGGCCGGAACCGTTGCTGCACGATGTGCCGCGGCAGGCTAAGGGGTTGCATATGGTTGGTCAGATGTTGCGCGGGTTTATTTATTCACAAATTCGGGCTGGCCCGGCGTATTATTCGCGCCCGGCCGGTCCGGGTCGAGGCGGGTTTGCAAGGCTTGGGCTTTGGCCGCGGCATCATGGCCGGCGTTCCGATACGCCGCGAAATCGTTGAACCAATATTTTTTGGCCAGCCGATACATCCAATGCTTCTCGGGAACTTCCTCGCCCGGCAGCCATTGGCTGAAACGCGGCTGCATCGCTTCCAATTCCGTCATCGCCGTGCCGCGCGATGTCGTGTCCCGCGCGCCATGCTTCTGGACGAGTTGCTTCACCAGATCGGGCCGCTCCAGCACCACACAGCCCCGCGTCGCCCGGGCGGACAGTTCGCGGAAATCCCGCAGGAAGGCGGAGTCGCGCATCGTCGCAAACACGCCGCGCGAGTCGCGGATATTTTCCACCGCGAACTGAATGATGGGGCACGGCTCGATGTCGCCGCGCGGGCCGATGTGATGGCTCACTCCGGTGGACATCGGGCAAAGCGCCTGGCCGCGGTGATCGTAGTAGGCATCGATAATCGCGATCGGCATCTTGCCGCGCATCTCGACCACGAAGCGGCGCACCCGCACGAGTTGGTCGGGACGCAGCGCCAGTTGCCCGTTCATCTTCGGCCCGACCGGCCGGTAGGTGTGATACCAGACATAATGGACGCCTCGGGTAATGAGCTCCTGCAACCACGATTCGGTGAGCAGTTCGTCGATGTTGCTCTGGCAGACGCTCGTCGCCACGCCCGTGAGCAGACGCTCGTTCAGGCAATGCTCCAGACCGCGCACGGTCTTGTTGAAAACATCCTTTTTGCCGCGCCGTTCGTCGCTCACCATTTCGCGTCCCTCGATGCTGATGAGCGGGGTCACGTTGCCGAGCCGCCGCAAGTCGCGCGCGACTTTTTCAGTGATGAATTGTCCGTTGGTGAAGATCTGGAAATAACAGTCCGGATGCGCGGCAACGATTCGGAGCAGTTCCGGGTGCATGAACGGTTCGCCGCCCAGGATGCCGAAGAAACTGTTGCCATGCTGCTTCGCGTCGCCGATGAGCCGGTTCATCGCCTCAAGGTCGATCAGTTCGCGCGGCGCTTCGACATCGACCCAGCAGCCCTGGCATCGGAGGTTGCACGAATTGATGATCGAAAGGTAAAGGAACGGCGGAAAGTATTCGCCGCGCCGGATGCGCCGCTTGAATTTCTCGACCGACAACATCCCCTTCAGGCCGAAGTTCCAGGCCAATTTCCAGAGCGACCGCTTGTCGGTCGTGCGCAGAATGCGAGTGGCCAGTTGGGGGAACATGAGCGCGCGATTCAGATCGTTTTTCGGCCGCAAGTACCAGCCATTTTCATCACCGGGCTATTGTTTGGCCAGCGCCGCTTCCGCCTTGGCTTTGGCCTCTTCTGCCCGGTGCGCGATTTCCTCCGGCGACGGCAGGCTCATCAACACTTCGGGGGGGATGTCGCCCGCCTGCGCGAGTTTGGTCAGGCACTTTTGGCGTTCTTGCAGGGCCTTGTTGGAATCGCGCTCTTTGGAGAAGCGTGATTTGGCCTTCTCACTTCGCTGGCGCAGCATGGAATAAATGTCGCCCCCGAGCAAGGCGGAGATGTCGATTTTCATTTTCTCGCGCTGCAAATCAGCGTCGCTCACCACGTCGCCGTTGATCGGGCCGGCCTTGTATTTCGGAAACATGATGGCCGCTTCGGGGCAAACGCGGGAACAGGCGGGACAATTGGTTTTGCAATTATCGTTGTGCTGGACTTGGATTCGCTGTTCCGTATCGACGCCGTAAACGCCGAACAAGCAGAAGCTAAGGCACTGCATGCAATTGGTGCAACGGTCGTAATCGATCACCGGAAACCACGGCTTCCACTCGCCGTGTTTGGCCGCGCTCAGTTCAGCGCCGATCGACGCGACCAGGTCCGCGACGCGAGCGGGGTCGCACCCGGTTATGTCTTGGAAACGGACCGTGACCTGCCCGGCGGCATCCTCGGCCAGCGGCGGCTTGCCTTCGTTGAACTTTCCCAAGACCAGCAGGGAATTCCGATCCGTTGGGACCAGACGGCCGCCGTTGCCGGCGCGCGTGACGGCGAATCCCCTCTCCAGCAAGGCCGTGATCGCGCCGAAGCGTTCATTCGCCTCCAGCGGTCGCGCGCCAGCCCCTTCGTAAAGGACGACGCGAAGAATGTTTTGATCCTTGAGTGAGTTTTTCAAAGGTTAGGCTCCCAGGTCTCCGGCGCGTTCAAACAGCGGCCGGCATGGGCACGCTGCTTTCGGGGTTGGACTTTGAAACTTCCGCCAGCGGACTGGCGGCGACCTTGCCCGCCGGGAGGTTCGGAGTGAGTTCGGGGCGCAACAGTGCCGCCGTCACGTCGGCGGCGGTCTGTACCCGCATGTTGAGGACTTCAACCTGGTCCAGCGGCAGGGGCGCTTTCGCCGCGGCAAACAGCCATTTCACCGCGCGGGGATAGCAGGCGGCCAGTTTCACCGCGCCGCCTTCCGCGAACTGTTTCAAGGCGGGATCCTGCCGCGCCGACATTTCGCAGAGGTCGGCCACGGCTTCAAAGGCGACACCCGATGCGCAGAGGTTTTTCAACACGGCTTCCTTCACCTCTTTGGGCACAACCTGCGCGTAGGCGCAATGGCAGTAAAGGATCCGGGATGGCGCGGCCATAGTTTCGCTTCTCTATACACGTTAGACAGCCGATTGACAACGCCGGTTTCATTCGGTTTTGGAAATAGCGCTTGCCATGCCGGCAGCCCGTTTTTATCGTCGCCGAATGGAAGATACGCAGTTGCAACAATATGGGGTGGTCTTTTTACTCGCGCTGGTCGCCATCGCCTTTGCCTTCGGCACGCTGGCCCTCTCGGTCCTCCTGGGCCAGCGCGGCAAGCGCACCCCAACCAAGGACACGGCCTATGAATGCGGCATGGTGCCGGTGGGGCCGGGAAACACGCGGATGTCCGTAAAGTTTTATTTAGTGGCCATGCTCTTCATCCTATTCGACATCGAATTCATCTTTCTTGTTCCGTGGGCCGTCGTTTACAAAGCGATGCTCCGGGACCCGGCCACTCACAACGTGATCTTCGTGTCGATGGTTTCATTTCTCGCGACCCTGTTTGTCGGCTACATTTACGCGCTGAAGAAAGGGGCGTTGGATTGGAAACGCTAATCCCACGGCCCTCCGGCACGATGCTCCGATAAACCGGCGAACCACGGCTGTTCCTGAACGGTTCGCATGGTTTCCATCAAGTTTGGCACTTCCGGCTGGCGCGGGTTGATCGCCCGCGATTTCACGTTCGACAACGTCCGCCTCGCGACTCAGGGGATCGCGCAGTTGCTCCAAGCCGAACTCCAAAATCCGGCCTCGCCGATCCACGGCCGCAAGCCGGTGGTCATCCTTGGCCATGACACCCGTTTTTTGGCGCGTGAGTTTTCGCTCGCCGCCGCCGAAGTATTGGCCAACGCCGGCCTCACTCCTCTCCTCTGCGAGCGGGACGCCCCCACGCCGGTCATCAGCTACACGATCCGCCACCGCAAGGCGATTGGCGGCCTCAACCTGACCGCCAGCCACAACCCCGCCGAATACCAGGGCTTGAAATTCTCCATCAGCAACGGCGCGCCCGCCACGCCGGAAGTGACGCGGCTGATCGAAGCCAATATCGCCGGGCTGCAAGCCGAGAAATGGACCATGAATGCCGCGCCGGTCGGGACCTTCGCGTGCAAAACATTCGATCCCCGGCCCGCCTACTTCAAGCAAATCCACAAACTCGTGGACTTCGCCACGATTCGCGCGGCCAAATTGAAGGTCGCCGTCGAGCTGATGTACGGCACCGGGCGCGGTTACCTCGACGCCTTGCTCGAAGCGGGCGGCGCGAAGATCACCCGGTTCCATGACCAGCTCAACCCGCTTTTTGGCGGCCATCATCCCGAGCCAAACGCTGAAGGCATGCGGGACGTGAGCGAGTTTATCCGCAAAGGCAAAGCGCAACTGGGCCTCGGCCTGGACGGTGACGCCGACCGCTTTGGGGTGGTGGACAAAGATGGCGCCTGGCTGACCCCAAACCAGGTCCTGGCGCTCACCCTGTACCATTTGAAGAAAAATCGCGGCTGGACCGGCGCGGTCGTCCGCTCGGTGCCGACCAGCCATCAAGTCGATGCGGTGGCCGAGCTGTTCGGCGTGAAGGTCCATGAGACGCCGGTGGGCTTCAAATACATCGGCGCACTGATGGAAAGCGAGCCAATCATCGTCGGGGGCGAAGAATCGGGCGGGTTGAGCGTCAAGGGCCACATGCCGGAGAAGGACGGAATCCTTGCCTGTTTGCTTATGGCGGAATTGGTGGCGACGGAAAAAAAGCCGCTGGGTCAAGTCCTCAAGCAGCTTGAAAAGCAAAGCGGCGAATTCCACACCGACCGGCTCAACCTGGAGTTGCCGCCGGAACAAAAGGAAGCGGTGCTTCGGAAATTCGCCGCCGGACTCAGTGAAATCGGCGGTCTAAAGGTGGAAAAGCTCATCACAACCGACGGCTACAAGTTTTTGTTGCCGAACCGGGAGTGGGTGGCTTTTCGCGCCAGCGGCACCGAGCCGCTCATCCGGTGCTACCTCGAAGCGAAGTCCGCAACGCAACTCAGAAAACTGCGCGAAGCGTGTCAGAAGCTCGTGCAGACTTAACGGCGAGCCGAATCCGGTTCGGACGAGCTACAGCGCGCTTGGCCAGATTGCGCGCAGTTCGCAAGGAAAGACTGCTCAGAGCGTATTTTAAAATCGCCCGGTCAGGGGACCGGGCCTACAGGGCTTCAGGGTTTTGGCCATTTCCTGTAGGCCGCGTGCCCTCACGCGGCGTGCGCCGACAATCCTGAAACTCGCTCTCAGCATCGCTCAAACGTCGCCCGAACATCGTTTTTTGCCTCGAGTGCAGACGGGTAGCCCAAAGTGCTCGCGTCGGACCGGCCCGCCAGCGGAGGCAAGCCGCCACCCTTCCTTCAAAAAATCTCATCCCAGATGGTATGGTCCTTGAGCATCGACTCCCGCATCAGGCGGATGGGCGGGGCGCCGTGGCGGAGCATTTCATCGTGGAATTTCTGCAGCGAGTATCCGGCGCCTTCCTGTTTCTGGTAGTCCTGGCGCAGCTTCAAGATCTGCAACTTGCCCAGGCTGTAATAACAGTATTGCGGGTCAAAGGTGCCGCGCAGCGCCTCCTGGTGGGCCGGTTTGTGCTCGTAGTAGCAATTCTCCTCGAAGAATTTGGTGGCCGCTTCCAAGGGCATCCCCTCGCAATGGGTTTTAATGGAAACACAAAGCCGGCAGAGACGCAGCAACGCCTCGTCCGATTGCGCCAGGCGATACTTGGCCGCCTTGAGGATGTTCTCCTGGGTCCGGAGTTCGTTGGCGCCAAACCCTTCGTCCACCATCATCCGCTCGGTGTAATGCGCCCAACCTTCCACGAAGGCGTAGCTGCTGAAAATTTTCTCGAGCCGGCTGGCGCCCGAGGCGTTCAGGCGGAGAAACTGCGCGTAGTGTCCGGGATACGCCTCGTGGATCGAGACGACGTCGGTGGTATAAACATTAAACGCCGTGAGCCACTCTTCGGCTTGTTCGGGCGGCCATTCTTTTTCCACCGGCGTGACATAATAGTACGCCTCCGTCGCCTTGGTTTCGAAGGGACCGGGCGTGTCCATCGACGCAAAACTGGTGGCGCGGGCGTACTGGGGGGTTTCCTCGACGCGGACGCGAACCTCGGAAGGCAGGGTCACGATCTTGTGGCGGACGACAAACTCGCGGATTGCCTCCAGGTTCTTCCGGGTGTCCGGAATCAACTCCTCGGCGGTGGGATGTTCCTTCTGAATGCCCTTGAAAACCTCGATCGGTTTTTGGTCCGGATCGATCTTGCGCGCCGTGTCGGCGAAAATCTCCTGCTCGCGCCGCAACTCGCGCAATCCGATCTCCAAAATTCGCTCCGGCGGCAGCGCGATCAACTCCCCTTCGCGCAACATCTTTTGAAACTTCTCCCGCCCCAGCGCGTAGCGCTGATGCGACTTGGGGAGCTTTTCCTTTTCCAGGTATTCGACAAAGCCCTGGATTTCGGAGATGGCCCGCTTGTTGGCGGCGTTGAACTCGGCCATCAAGGCCTCGTTTTTGACCTCCTTCAACGCTTGCACGAGGTCCTTGGCCAAAAAATCAGCCGAGCCTCTGGCGTTCTGAATCGCGGTCTCGACATAAGGGCGGGGCAAGGATTCTCCAAGATTGGCGCGGGCCGCGGCCATGGCATTCGACGCTTGATTTTCGATGGCAATGATCGATCGGACGCGCTCCTCCAGCGGCGCGAAGTTACGCTTGATGTAAACGTTCACATCGACGACGTCCGCGTAAGTCATAGGATTGTTGTGGAACGCGTCCATCTCCTCGAAACGGAACCGCTCATTGTTGATCGCCGTCTGCAGCAGGCGGCGGTCGAACGAGGCCGCCGGGCTTAAAGCCTTGGGATCCAGCCCCGCGAGCATTTGCTCATAGCGTTTGAGCCGCGCCAGTTCGGCCGCAATCGAGGCCCGGCTATAGTCGGTCAGCTTGCCGTCGTATTGGTGCAGACCGAGCGAGGTTCCCGCGCCGGGCCGCCACGCCAGATATCCGGCGATGAATTCGTTGGCGATGCGCGTGAAGTTGGCGTCGCCGCCGCCGGACCGCGAGGCTTCACGATTTGAGAGTGGGGCGCAGCCGGCCGCCAGCAGACAGAGCAACGCAGTGATACGGTTCATGGTGCGGAGAAACTGGAGGAAAGTGCCTCGCCTCGTCAAGGCCGTGGTGGGCAGGCTTGCAACCAACGCGGTTTCGGAACGCATCCGTCCAGGCTGACAACTTACGGCGGTTGGAATTTAGGTTGCTGGCCAAGTACCGAGGCCTCCTGCCGCAGACTTACTTATGAGCTGGCAACTGCAGCTCAAAAGAATAGTAGCTCTATTGCAAGCGATAGACGATCCGCGCCTTTTGCAGATCGTAGGGGGACATCTCCAATTTCACCCGATCCCCCACCGTCAGGCGAATGAAACGCTTGCGCATTTTCCCCGAGATGTGCGCCAACACCTGATGCTTGTTGTCCAACTCGACCCGGAACATCGTGCCGGGCAAAACGGTCTTAATGTTGCCTTCCAGTTCGATATGTTCTTCCATGCGTTCTTTCTGCAAATTTCTGTCGTCGGCGACTAACCAGCCAGCCCTTAAAGGCGCCCCACGAAAAGAGATGTGGAACCCCGGGGCTCCAGGATTCCACACCAGGCCAGGGCTGTCGAACTAATAGCGATTGTTATACTCGCGACGACCCGCTCCGCCGCCGCCGCCATAACCGCGGGATTGCGGCGCCCGCTCTTCGCGTGGGCGCGCTTCATTCACCGTCAAATCGCGGCCGTCATGGTTCTTGCCGTGCAGCGCCGTGATGGCGGCTTTCGCCCCTTCTTGAGTTTCCATCGTGACGAACGCAAAGCCGCGGGGCCGTCCGCTCTCGCGGTCCATGATCAAATCCACCGCGGCCACGGGTCCGTGGGCGGCGAAAAGGTCCTGGAGATCGTTTTCGGTGGTGTTGAAGGAAAGGTTTCCAACAAACAGTTTCGTGCTCATGATGATTTTCTAATTTAGACTGACTGCTTCTTCCCAGACTGTTCCCGACCACCGGGTTTCAAATCATCACTGAATCACGTTCAACTGAAGATTTACCATGCCTTGAAATCGACAAGTTATCTAACTTTCGGCAAGCCTAGCCAGTTCCACGGGGAAAGCAAATGTTATTTTTCGGGCCGTTTGATGGCGCCACCGCGGCGGCCGCCACGGGGAAAAATCTGCCGGGCCAAGGAAAAATCTTGCGCCCGCCGCGCGGCTTGCTTACGGTTTGCCTCCCTTCGATCGGGTTGGTAGCTCAGTTGGTAGAGCAGTGCCCTTTTAAGGCATTGGTCCAGGGTTCGAGTCCCTGCCAACCCACCAACCTTCCGCTCACGTTCCTTTGCCCACTCCGAGCGCTTCCCGCAACGTCGCAAATGCCAAGCAAGGTGCGTTCGACGGAAGAAGGCGGCGCACGCCGTCCCGGGTTGGGCGGTTGACAAACCACTCCCGGAGCCGAAGTTTTCTTGGAAAGGATAAAATCTCCCTCTTTACCATCAAGTTTTAGCTCCCCCCGAATGGCGCGGGCTACGACCGCGCCTTGGGCGCGTCAGGCTTGGGCGGCAGTTTCGGTTTCCAGAGACTGCCTTCGCGGAACAACGCGCCTTCGGTCAGTTCCGGCGGTGGATCAAAACCGAGCGGTTCGCGGCCCGACGCCCAGATGCAGCCGCGCCGAATCAACGCGCCTGCCTTGCGAACCGACACGTCGGCGTGGCCGAGGACGGTCTGGAAGACGCGGGCCTTCTCGTAGTTGTAGGCCCACGCCAGCGGTTCATTTTTCCCGGTGATTTTCGAGAGCGCGGTGGCCAGCGGCTCGATCGGCAGATTCCCTTTCTGGTTGAAGTAAAGCTCGTCCTGCGTCGCAAACGGCCCCAAGCCGGCGGTGATCGGATGCTTCACTTCGGTGATCTCCACTCGCAGCGGGCCGAACGCATCGTGGCCGCTGTCCGCCTTATGGTCCCAGGCGCGGCGGCAAATCTTTTCGTAGTACTCCGGCCAGGCGTCCGCCGGCCGGGCGCCGACAAGCGAGGGATGAAACGCGCCGTTTGCGAAATGGATGATGGCCAGTCCGCCGCCGTTTTTGAGGTATCTCAAAAAGTTTTCCCTCGCCGCCCCGCTAAGGCCGGGCCGGTCCCAGTTGTTGTAATTCAGGACCAATAAGTCATACTCATCGATCTTCGGCGTCGCCAGGTCTTCGATGTTTTCGCTGACGTGGACGACCATGCGCGGGTCTTGCTCGAGCGCCAACAACAGCGCGGCCGTCACCGAATTCCATTCGTGCGCTGGGTGGTTGTGACCGGTGAGGATCAACGATCTGATCTTCGGTTTCATTTTCGTTTCCACGCCGCTCGCGGGCACTTCGACCTTGGCGGTCCAGAGGATGGCGTTGAGGATCAATCTGCGGAAGTCGTCGTTCCACCAGTCATCGTAATAATGTCCGCCGGTGAAGCCAAAGCCGCGCCCGCCGTCGGCGCGTTCCACCGCCCAGCCGACCGTCCATTCGTTCTTTTCACCGGGGCCGACGCTGACGATTGGCTGGAGCCGTGGATCGTGATCGCGGAAGCGAATATGATGATAAAACTCCTCGCGCAGTTTGAACGGCTTCACGCCGCGATTAATGGGGTGCTCCGGGGTGGCGGGCGTGACGATCCAGTCCTGATGGGTGATGGCGGAGGACCAGTGGTTGGCCGCGGTTCCCGACTCATAATCGAAATAGCCGCCGACCCATTCGAGGATTTTCTCCTGATGGGCGGCCGGATTAAACGTGGACCAGTGAAACTGCACAAAGCCGCAGCCCCGCTTCATTTGCTTCTCCAGTTGCGCGAGCCGGTCCCCAACATAGAGCGGATGATCGAGCAGATTGCGATCGCTGCCGTCGGTAATCATCACGATCGCGTCCGCCTCATCGAGCGCCGCGGGATTGTCCGGCCAGCCGTGGAAATAAGCTCCGGCTTCGATTTTGCCTCGCAAGCTGGGCGTGGATTCGAGCAACTGCTTCAGGAGGACGACGCTCTTCTCATATTCGTGCGCGTCCTTGGGGTGACCGGTGATGGTCCCGGCAATCAAAAGGATTTTTTTCGGCTTGGCCTCCTGAGCGGCGGAAATTGCCACCCCATTGGCCGCGCAAGCCAGCAACAGCCAAAAGCCGAAAAATCGGATGCGCCGCGCGTTGGTTCGTTTCATCAAAAAGGCCGCGGGTTAATCGCAGCGGGAGATTGCTCCGTTGGCCCGCTTGGAGCAAGTAGAACAAAAGAAGCGCGGGTGTGATTAAATGTGGGTGCGCAGAGCGAGGCTGCCGGCTAAAGCCAGCGTTCCATTCCGACCGGAACGCTGGCTTTAGCCGGCACCTTCGCACCCACTTCCAATCACACCCAAAGACACGCGCCAAGAACAAAATGACTTGCAAGTGGCGGGGCGGCTCCCTAGAGTGCGCCTTCTTTTTAGAGCAGATGGATTCTTATGCGACGACCTAAAGGCATCAAAACCAGGAAATCGGTGGCCAAACGTTTCAAGATTAGCGCCACCGGCAAAGTGTTGCGCATGCGCGCCGGCAAACGGCATTTGCTGCAAACCAAAAAACCCAAACGCCGCCGCCGCCTCGGCACCGCCCTGTTGGTGGACCCGACGGATGTTTATCGGGTCACACAGAACCTGCCCTTCAGCCATTAGGTTTTTTCCCGATTCCGAACCCTCGACTCCCCATCACCCCATGCGAGTTACCAACGCCGCCGCTTCCCGCAAGCGCCGCATCCGCACGATCAAGGCCGCCAAAGGCTTCCGGATGCGCCGCTCAAAACTTTACCGCTATGCCGCCGACGCGCTCGATCACGGACGCCAATACGCCTTCCGCGATCGCAAGACCAAGAAACGCAATTTCCGGGCGCTCTGGCAAATCCGCATCAACGCCGCCGCCCGCGCCGCAGGTATGACTTATAGCCGGTTTATGGAAGGCCTCAAAGCCGCCCAATGCGGCCTGGACCGCAAAATCATTGCCGATCTCGCCGCCACGGACAGCAACGCCTTCAATGAGCTGGTCAAAACCGCCCAAGCCGCGTTGAAGCTGAAGGCCGCCAAGGCTTGAGCGGAAATACAATTCTCGAACAGGAATTCGGAATCCGCTTCGCGGGCGGCCTGGGCCAGTCGCCCGCTTTTGCTTGACTCAGGACCGCAACTGAACACGAGAATCGCAGCGGAATTCCAAACGCGGCAGGTTCGGGCTTCTTTCGCCGCTGAACGCTAAATTCCAACTTTGTTGTTATGCCCGGATTCCTCGACCAAATCGAGCCGCTCAAACAAGCGGCGGTCGCCGAGCTTGCTGCCGCGCCAGACCTGGCTGCCCTCGAACACGTCAAAGGAAGCTACCTCGGTCCCCACGGCAAGTTTACCGCGCTGATGAAACAGCTCGCGGCTCTGTCGAAAGAAGAGAAGCCGGCTGCGGGCAAATTGGTCAATCAGGCAAAGGCCGAACTTGAAGCGGCCCTCGTCACGCGCCGCGCCGAACTGGAACTGAGGTCCGCTGCCCCCGAGGAACCGACCGACTTCACCCTGCCCGGACGCCGCCGCCACCTCGGCAAGCTCCATCCACTAAGCCAGGTGACCGAGGACATTGTCCGCTGCTTTCGGCGGATCGGCTTTGCCGTGGCCGACGGACCGGAGATCGAGGACGAATACCACTGTTTCGATGCGCTCAACACGCCTGCGGATCACCCGGCCCGGGACACGCAAGACACGTTTTATCTGCAAGGGGCGGGGGCGGCCGACTCCCCGGCGCCGCTGCTGCTGCGCACGCATACCACGTCCGTGCAGGTGCGCGTGCTCGAATCCCAGCCGCCGCCGGTGCGCATCGTCGTGCCGGGGCGCGTCTATCGTCGAGACAACGCCGACGCCACGCATAATCCGACCTTCCAGCAGATCGATGGCGTCTATGTGGATAAGAACGTCACGGTCGGCGACCTGAAAGGGACGGTGGAGTTCGTGTTCAAAGAGTTGCTCGGCGCGGAGCTAAAATTGCGCTTCCGCCCGCACTACTTCTCGTACACCGAGCCGAGCTTTGAAATCGATTTCTCCAGCCCGCTGGTTAAGAAGCTGGGCAAGGAATGGCTCGAAATCGCCGGCTGCGGCATGATTCATCCGGCGGTCTTCGAAAAGGTCGGCTACGATCCCGAAGTCTGGACTGGCTGGGCCTTTGGGTTCGGCATCGAGCGCATCGCCATGATTCGGTATGCGATCGGCGACATCCGGCTCTTTTACGAGAATGACCTGCGGTTTCTGAACCAATTCTGATGCCGTGACCGAGCCGCTTACGATTCAATTTACCCCGTGGTCTGGGGACGAACGATGATGAAAGGCGTCTGGCGAATTCCGACCATGAAAACCACCCGCGACTGGCGCAAACGAACCCTCGAATTCAACGCTGTGCTTCTCTGTTTGTTCACGCTCGTGTTGATGCCAACCGTCGCGGAGGCCGCTCCTTCGCGATTAAAGACCCAGAACGTGTTTCTGATCGTCAGCGACGGCTTCCGCTGGCAGGAGGTTTTCAACGGCGCGGAGGAAGCCCTGATGGCGAAAACCAACGGTGGCGTGAAGGACGTGAAGGCGTTGCGGGCCGAATTCTGGCGCGAGACGCCGGAATCCCGGCGCCAGGCAATTTTGCCGTTCTTCTGGAGCGAGATTGCGCAGCATGGACAGCTTTATGGCAATCAAAACAAAGGGAGCGTGGCCCGCGTCACCAACGGCAAGAAATTCTCCTATCCCGGCTACAACGAACTCTTCGCTGGCTTCGCGGACCCGCGCATCGACACCAACGACAAGATTCCCAACCCCAACGTCACGGTCTTCGAGTGGTTGCAAGGTCGTCCCGGCCTGCGGCGGCGCGTCGCCGCATTTGGTTCCTGGGATGCTTTCCCGTACATCTTGAACCGGGAGCGCAGCCGGCTGCCGGTTTGGCCGGCATGGGAAACGAAGTTCGAAGACAAGATTTTTGCGCCGCCTAAACTGCTCCTGGACCTGATGCGCGACACCACACCGCTCTGGCCGGACCTGATTCTCGATTCGTTTCTGTTCCAGGCCGCGCTCGACCACGTCAAAAAGCAGAAGCCGAGGGTCGTCTTTCTGGGATTTGGCGAGACGGACGAATGGGCGCATGATAAGCGTTATGATCTATATCTGCAAACGGCCAAGAACGTGGACCGCTTCGTGAAAACTCTCTGGGACACTCTCCAAGCCATGCCCCAATACCGGGACAAAACGACTTTCATCATCACCGCCGATCACGGCCGCGGCGCCGGGAAAACCTGGACCGACCACGGCGACAAGGTCGAAGGCGCCGAGGGCATCTGGATTGCCATAATCGGCCCCGACACACCCGCCCTCGGAGAACGCACGCGGACGGAAACGATCACGCAAGGTCAGATCGCCGCCACGATCGCCGCGCTGCTGGGGGAGGATTATCGGGCCGCCTTCCCGCAGGCCGCCCCGGCGATTGCCGATGTTCTCGGGCCGAATCAGAAATGAGACCTCGCACCCAAAGCTCGTGCTTCTTTCCTCTTGGGCAATCATGAAAGTCACGCTGAATTGGCTTAAACAGCACGTCGATTTCGACTGGTCGCCGGAGGAACTGGCCGAGCGGCTCACCATGCTGGGCATTGAAGTCGAAGCTTTCCACAAGCTGGCCGGCGAATTTGAAGGGATCGTCGTCGCCCAAGTCCTTTCCAGCGAAAAGCATCCGAACGCGGACAAGCTCTCCGTCTGCCGGGTCGCGGACGGACAGGGCGAACGGCAAATCGTGTGCGGCGCGAAGAATTACCAGGTGGGCGACAAAGTGGCGTTGATTCTGCCCGGTCAGTCCCTGCCCGCGAAGCCGGGCGAACAACCGTTGACGATCAAGGTCGGCAAGTTGCGCGGGGTCGAGTCCCAAGGGATGATGTGCTCCGCCAAGGAGCTTGGACTTGCCGAGGATGCCGAAGGTATTCTGATTCTGGCTGCCGGCGCGAAAGTCGGCCAGCCGCTCTCCGAACATTTGGGCCGCGCGGCCGGCGACGTGGTTTATGATCTGGAAATCACGCCCAATCGGCCCGACTTGAATAGCGTGATCGGCATCGCGCGGGAAATCAGCGCCGTCACTGGAAATGCGCTGCGAATTCCAGCGGTCAGACTTCAGGAGGCGGAAGTCAAAATCCAGGATTTAGTCGCCGTCCGCATCGACGACGCCGAGCTTTGTCCCCGTTACACCGCGCGGGTCGTTCGGGGCGTGAAGATTGGGCCGAGTCCCGACTGGCTGAAGAACATTCTGGAGAAGATCGGTCTGCGCAGCATCAACAATGTGGTGGATGTGACCAATTTCGTGATGCTCGAATCGGGCCAGCCGCTCCACGCGTTTGACTGCCACCGGATCGCCGGGGGCGGTGACGGCAAGGTTTCCATCGTCATCCGGCGCGCCGCGGCCGGTGAAAAATTCACGACCCTGGACGGCCAGGAGCGCGCGCTCACCGTTGGCATGCTCCTGATCGCCGACGAAACCAAAGCCCTTGCGTTGGCCGGAATTATGGGCGGGCAAAACAGCGAAATCAGCGCCCAGACCACCGACGTGCTGATCGAAAGCGCCTATTTCAAACCGCAGAACATCCGCGCCACGTCCAGGAAACTCGATCTCCGGACCGAGTCTTCCTACCGCTTCGAGCGCGGCGGCGACCAGGGCATCTGCGATTGGGCCAGCCAGCGCGCGGCGCAACTGATCTTGGAAACCGCCGGCGGAAAGCTCGCCGCCGGGGTCATCGACGCCTACCCGCGGCCGTTCGCGCCCACGGAGATCCGGCTGCGGCACGCGCGTGTCAGCCGGTTGCTCGGGCGGGAAATTTCCGCGGCGGAAAACCTCCAATACCTGCGCCGCCTCGGGTTGGCGATCATCCGCGAGGACGGCGACGAATCGTGCGCGGTTCGCATCCCTTCCTTCCGCGTCGATCTGAAGCGCGAAGCGGATTTGATCGAAGAAATTACGCGGCTGTCCGGTGTGGATAAGGTTCCCGCCACGGCCCCGCGCGGCGTCGTTGGTTCACACCCTTACGATGCCATGCACGACGCGTTGGCGGAAGCGCGGCGCGCGCTGAGCGGGCTGGGGTTGAGCGAAGCGCAAGGACAAACCTTGCTTTCCGAGACCAGCGCGAAGCTGGCGGCCGACGATCCGATTCGCCTGGCGAACCCGTTGAGCAGCGAGATGAACGTGCTGCGGCCAAGTCTGCTGCCCGGGTTGCTCGACGCGCTCCGGCACAATGCGAATCGCAAGAACCATGACGTGGCTCTCTTCGAGATCGGCCGCGTCTTCCTTCAATCCAACGCCCAGTTGCGGGAAGAACGCCGCGTGGCGATCGCCCTGACCGGCCAGCGCAATCCGCCCTTTTGGAGCGGGGCGGAGCGCGGGGCAAAGTTCGACCTTCATGATTTGAAGGGGATGCTGGAGGAGTTTCTGGATCAAATCAGCGCGCGGGGATTGAGCTGGGCGCGTCGCGCCGCAAGCACCGCCCTGCTGCTGGAGTCCGCCACGATCGAGCTTGGGAAGCAGACCATCGGCGAGCTGGGCCAGTTGCTGCCGTCGCTGGCCAGGCAGTACGACCTGCGCGAGGCCGTGCTGTTGGCGGAACTGAACCTCGACTCGCTCCTGGCGCGCCGGGCCGCGGACAAATCCTTCAAGCCATTGCCCGCCTTCCCGGCGATTCGCCGCGATGTCGCCATGCTCGTGCCCGAAGCGACCACGCATGCGGCGGTGCTCCAGGCCGTGAAACAGGCCCGGCCGCGCAACCTGGAGAGCGTGGAGTTATTCGACGTCTTCCGGGGCAAGAACGTGCCCGCCGGGCAGAAGAGCGTGGCCTATGCGTTCATCTATCGCAATCCCGGCCAGACCTTGACCGACGCGGAAGTCAACGCGGCGCACCAGCAATTGGTCGAACAGCTCAAACAAGATTTGCGCGCCGTGATTCGCGAGTGACGGAAATTGGAAGAAAGGATTGCGGGAAAGGAAGCGGCATTCTAGCGTTGCGGCAAATCAGGAATCTGTTTATGACGAAATCAAACCCGTTTTCTCTCGAAGGCCGGGTCGCCCTGGTCACGGGGAGCAGCACCGGCCTTGGCCGCGCGATGGCGATGGCCCTCGGCCAGGCCGGCGCCAAAGTGGCGATCAATTACTCCAACAATTCCGGGCGCGCCGAACGCGCGTTCGCCCAGTTCCAGGAGGCCGGGTGCCAGGGGATGCTCGCGCGCGCGGACGTGACGAAATCGGACGACGTGCGGCGACTGGCGAAGCAGATCGCCGATCAGCTCGGTCCGGTGGATATTCTGGTCATCAACGCGACCTGTGATCAACCGCACCAGCCAATCGAGCAATACGACTGGGACTTTTACCAGGCGATGATCGATTTCTTCATTAAAAGCCCGTTCCTGCTCACCCACGCCTGCCTGCCGCACATGAAAGAGCGGCGGTGGGGACGCATCATCAACGTCGGTTCGGAAGTCATCCAGCGGGGCGTGCCGAACTTTACCGCCTATGTCGCCGCCAAGGGCGGGCAGAATGGATTTCATCGCAGCCTCGCCACCGAGCTGGCCCCGTTTGGCATCACCGTGAACATGATTTCCCCCGGCTGGATCCCGGTCGAGCGCCATGAGAAAGACCCGCAAGCGGAGAAGGACGCCTATCGCGCGTTGGTCCCGGCCAACCGCTGGGGCGTGCCGGAGGACGTGGGCGGCGCGGTGGTGTTTTTGGCCAGCGAGGCCGCGTCGTTCATCACCGGGCAAAACTTGTGCATCAACGGCGGGATGACCGTGGCCTAGGCGCTGACCAGCCCGGCGCGAGGCTTGGCTTCCTTGCCACGATTCCTCACCCTCAGGCCATCATGAAAGCTTCGAGAGTACGCGTTACGGCCGGCGCCCTATGTATCGTATGCCTGGCCGGCATCACTGCTCTGAGCGTGGCCGCCGAGAAGAGGAAAAAAATCGTTTATATTACCAATGCCGTTGATCCATTTTGGAACGTCGCCGCGGCCGGCGTGCGCGACGCGGCGAAAGATTTCAGCGTCGATACCGAAGTGCTGATGCCGCCCAAAGGCATCGTGGATCAGAAGCGGATGCTCGAGACGGCGCTGGTGCGCGGCGTGGATGGCGTCGCCATCAGCCCGATCGACGCCAAAAACCAGATCGGCCTCATCAACGAAGCCTGCGCGCAGACCAAGGTCATCACGCACGATTCGGACGCGCCGGCGTCGAAGCGGATTTGTTTCGTCGGGATGGACAATTACAAGGCCGGCCGCGCCGCCGGCAAGTTGGTAAAGGAAGCGCTGCCAGAGGGAGGCAAGGTGATGATCTTCGTCGGGCGGCTCGAACAGCTTAACTCCCAGCAGCGCCGCCAGGGCGTGATCGATGAATTGCTGGACCGCCCGACGCAGCCGCTCAGCCAAATCAATTACGATCCCGCGGGCAACGAACTGAAAGGCGAAAAATACAGCGTCATCAGCACGCGCACGGACAGCTTCGATTACGCGAAGGCAAAGGCGAACGCGGAGGATGCCATGGCGGCGCATCCCGATCTCGGTTGCATGGTCGGGCTGTTCGCCTACAACACGCCCGCGTGCCTCGAAGCGGTGAAAGCGGCGGGCAAGACGGGCAAGATCAAGCTCGCCAGCTTCGACGAGCAGGACGCCACGTTGCAGGGGATCAAGGATGGCTACGTGCATGGCACCGTGAGTCAGCAGCCGTATCAATACGGTTACGAATCGATCCGGATCCTGGCCGGTCTGGCGCGGGGCGACCAGTCGGTGCTGCCGCCCGGCGGCTTTTTCGAAGTGCCGATCGTGGTCGTGCGCAAGGACAACGTCGGGAGCTTCTGGACGGAATTGAAAAAACTGCGCGGCAATTGAGCCGCCTCGTTTATGAATGCGCGGGTTAGCCGACGACAGGAACAGCGCCTCCCTGCCTTTCTCCAATGATTCCCGCCGCCATCCACCGCTGCGCCTGGGCCAAGACCGAGTTGGGAATTGCGTATCATGACCGCGAATGGGGGGTGCCGCAACACGAGGACCGCGTGCTGTTCGAGTTTCTCGTTTTGGAAGGTGCCCAGGCCGGGCTGAGCTGGGAGACCATCTTGAAGAAACGCGAAAACTACCGCGTGGCCTTTGATCATTTCGATCCGCGCAAAGTCGCCGCTTACGACCGGCGGAAGGCGAAACAATTGCTGGCCGATCCCGGCATCATCCGCAACCGGCTCAAAATTGCGGCCGCGATCCAGAACGCGAAATCCTTCCTCGCCGTGCGGAAGGAATTCGGCGCCTTCGACGCTTACGTCTGGCAATTTGTCGGTGGCCGGCCGAAGCCGAACACTTGGCGGACCATGCAGGAAATTCCCGCCCGGACGGCGGAATCAGAGGCGATGAGCAAAGACTTGCTGAAGCGCGGTTTCAAATTCGTCGGCCCGACCATCTGTTACGCGTTCATGCAGGCGGTCGGCCTGGTGAACGATCACACGGTGGACTGTTTCCGCCACCAGGAGATCGCCCGTCTGGCAGCCGAACCGAACCCACACTGATGCTATTGCCCTCCCCTTCCGCTCAATCGCTGTTGGAGGCGCGCAATTTAAGCAAGCATTTTCCCGGCGTGCGGGCGTTGCACAACGTGGGCCTCGCGCTTCACCGCGGCGAAGTGCTGGCCGTGATCGGCGAGAACGGCGCGGGCAAAAGCACGCTGATGAAAATCCTGGCCGGCGTGGCGACACCGGACAGCGGCGAGATACTCCTGGAGGGCCAGCCGATTCAGCTCGGTTCGGTCCGCGCGGCGTTGGAACTCGGCATCGCGCTGATCCACCAGGAACTGAACTTGAGCGACAACCTCGACGTCGCGGCGAACATTTTCCTCGGACGCGAGCCGCGCCGCTTCGGCCTGATTGATCACCGCCGTCTCCAGGTCGAAGCGCGGCCATTACTCGACCAGATCGGGTTGGATTGCTCGCCGCGCACGATCGTCAGCCAACTGTCCATCGGCCGGCAGCAGATGGTCGAGATCGCCAAGGCGCTATCGATCCAGGCCCGCATTCTGATCATGGACGAGCCGACCTCGAGCCTGTCGCAACGCGAGACCGGCCAGCTTTTCAAAGTGATAAAGGACCTTCAGACGCGCGGCGTGAGCGTCGTCTATATCTCGCACCGGCTCGGCGAAGTGAGGGAAATCGCCGACCGGGTCGCCGTGTTACGGGATGGGGAGAACGCCGGCGAACTGGCGCGCGCCGAGATTACCCACGACAACATGGTGCGGCTCATGGTGGGGCGCGATCTGTCCCAGTTCTATGTGCGCGCGCCGCGCGAGGCTCGCGGCCCGGTGCTGGCGGTCGAAGGTCTGTGTACCGCGGCGCACCCGCGGCATCGGCTGACTTTTTCGGTTCGCGCCGGCGAGATTCTCGGCCTCGCGGGTCTGGTCGGCGCGGGCCGGACCGAATTGCTGCGGACGCTCTTCGGCATCGACCGGCCAGTGCGCGGCCTCATCCGCGTCGCCGGGGCGATGGTCGATTTGCGGCATCCCAAGGATGCGATCCGCGCCGGCATGGCCTTGGTGCCCGAGGACCGCAAAGAGCAAGGAATCATTCTGGAGATGGCAGTGGGCGAGAACGTCAGCCTGGCGGGATTGAAGCGCGAAGCGCGCGCCGGCTGGTTCGTCAATCGCCCTGGCGAAAAGCGGTTCGCGGACGAAATGATCGGCAAATTGAACATCAAACCACCGAACCCGCGGCAGTTCGCGCAGTTCCTCTCCGGCGGCAATCAGCAAAAGGTGGTGCTGGGCAAATGGCTCGCCTTGCGGCCGCGCCTGCTGCTTTTGGACGAGCCGACGCGCGGAATCGACATCGGCGCGAAGCAGGAGATTTACCGGCTGATGGAAGACCTCGCGGCCGACGGCGTCGGAATTCTCTTCGTTTCCAGCGAGATGGCGGAAATCCTCGGCATGTCGGACCGCGTGCTCGTGATGCACGAAGGCAGGATTCACGGCGAACTGCGTGGCGCCGAGTTGAGCGAGGAAGCCGTGATGCGATTGGCGACGGGCGGCGCCCATTAGAATTCGACTGGCGAGAGTTCTACCGTTCCGCGATCCAGACCAGCGTGCCGGTCGGCAGGAGGTCAAAAAGCGGCATCAAATCCGCCGCGGCCAGATGAATACAACCGTGGGACTGCGGGCGGCCCAGGGTCGTCTCGTCGCCAAACCCGTGCAGATAGATGTAGCGGCGGCGCGTGTCCACACTGCCGCCGCGATTGTGTCCTGGCTCCAACCCTTCGAGCCAAAGAATGCGGTGCACGATGGTGGCATCCGCCCGGCCCTGCCAGGTGAGGCCCACGGCCTGGCGCTCTTCAAAGACCGTGCCGATCGGATGCCCGGCGCCGATTTTCTCAACGATGCGGTGGAGGCCCAACGGTGTCCGATTGGAATTCATGGCCTGGCCGATCCCGAAGGCGGAAGTCGAGACCCGATAGCGCTTGCGAAATGCGAAGGCTGGAAATCGGGCGCCGTCCGCCAGGCCAGGCGCCCTTTCAAAAAGGGACAGGCTTTGCGCGGCCACGCTGGCGCTCAACAGGAAGCGGCCCGGACGCACGCCGGCCCGTTGAATGGCCCAGGCGAATTCCCTGGACAGCCGGGGACCGTGGGAACGCGCACTCGTGGACATCGTCAATCCGGTCGATGGCGACGCCGGCTCGTCTCCCGCGGAGAGCTCGAACCGCCGGGGTCCACGGGATGCCGCTGGCCGGTTACGACCATTTAACGCGGAGGCGGCGGTGAGCAGCCTTTGCGGCGCAAAAATTCGAGGCGCTCGTGCTCCATTTCCGCAAAGGTCTTTTGCTGTTCGGGTGTCAACTCGGTGGCGATTTGGGCGTGGGCCTTCCTGAAAATCTCGGCGACGCGCTGCAGGCCGTCAGTCTGGACCGCCGCCAGCTCGGCGCTTGCACGGTCGATAATCGGGTCAATTTTTTCCATTTGGGCGGGCGTCAACTGCAGGCGGTCTTGGAGGCGCGAGCGCATATGCCTGGCGATGTGGGCTGGGTCCGGAGGCGGGAAAGCCTTTTTCTTGACGGTTCCGGCGGTAATCACCGCGCCGGTAACGCCGCCGCCCAGAAAAATGGCGGCCAGGTAGCATCCCGTTTTCCAACTGCTTAACTTGTTCATGGGGTCAGATTCATGGTGATCGCGTAATCGGCGATGGCTAGTTCGCTGGGGGGGTCGGTTTCGATCGCCCGGTAGTTCACAGCGATGCTCACTAACATCACGAGGCCGGCCGCCATCACCGCCCACCGGAAAAGCCCGGCCGGGATTTCCGCGGCCTCTTCGGCCGGCGAAGAACGCCAATGGGCCAGGACGCGGGTTTCCAGCGCGAAGGGCACGGCTCCCGAAACCCGTGGCGCCGCGGCCGCCGCTTTCAGCAAACGCCGCAGTTGGTGGTCGATTTTTGGCATCGTCCTTCTTCCGACAACAATTGTTTCAAATGTTTTTTCAACTTGAGTCGCGCCCGAAAGGCCCGGAATTTGATCAGCGAGGCGTTCCAGCCGGTCAACTGCTTCACCTCTTCGACCGAGCGACCTTCCAGGTGAAGCAAATGAATGACCAAACGGTCGTTCGGGCTTAATCGCGCGAGAAGTTTTTCCACCAGTTCCCGGGCGGCCAGATTCTGAACCGCATCCACGTCCGCGGTGGCCGCCGCCATGGATTGCAAAACATCCGCCTCCGCTTCGCTGAGGTCCGCCCAGCGGAGTTCCGGACGGATTTTCTCCGCCCGCAGTTGATTCAGGCAGGTGTTGATGGCGATGCGGGAAACCCAATGCTCCAACGGCACCGCGCCGGAGTACTGGTCGAGGTTGGCAAACACTTTCATAAAAATCATCTGGGCCAGGTCTTCTTCGCTCGTTCGCCGGGGCAAATGCGACCGGACCAATTTCATGACCAGCGGATAGATCTCGTGCAACAGCGACCGCGCGGCCTCCTCGTCCCGCTGACGCACTCGCTCCAGGCAAGCGACCATATCAAAGCCGCTTTCGCTCATTGCCATGTCCGCAAGGACAAGACCTTACACCTGAGATGACCAAGCGCCCGAGGCATCGGTTACGTGTAATCCGGCTTCCGGGAAAGCTCAAGCCAAAGGGGGCGCGAGTTACCCGGGCATCCTCGCTTCCCGGCGAGAGGATTTACCGGCGGAATCGCTCAAGGTTTCGCCGGGTTCGGTGAGCGAGATCAACGCGAAGGCTGGGATTTGGGTGCTCCACTTGATTCCAGTTTTGCGATTGCAAGTTGTGCACCAAAAATCCCTTAAGTAACTTGGCATCAATATGTTGTGGTAGATGGCTGGCCGCCAACTCACTGTCTGAAGTCGGAATCCGGCTTGGGTTTGAGCTGTTCGGCAATGATTCAACGCTCGGCAGGAGCCTCCCCTTCCCGAGGATTGGAGGAGACCGATGGCGCGGTGGGAAGTTGTCGGCGGTTCGTGGAGCGACCCGCCGGATTGCTGTTCTAGGCAAGGCCAGCGGCTTGCATTGAAGCTGGCTCTCCGGAGGGTATTTCCCGCGCCAGCCAACGGTCGATGATTCGTTTGACCGTTTCCACCAATTCCTTGAAGCTTCCCGGCTTCACCAAATAGGAGTTGGCCCCCAACTCGCGCGCCCTGGTCGCGTCGGGGAGATAATCGGAACCCGTCAGGACGACGACGATCAACTCAGCCAATGCCGTCTGGTCGCGAATCCAAGCGAGCACCTCGAAGCCGGAAAGCTTCGGCAATCGGAGATCCAGGAGCATCAGGAAAGGAGGCGGGTAGCGAGTACGGTCCTTGTGAGCGCCAGCGCCGGACAGGTATTGGATGGCCGCGTGCCCGTCGCACACCTCGATCAAGGGATTGGCGACGCCCGCCTTGCGAAACGCATTCCGGAGCAACAGAACATCCGTTTCATCATCCTCGACCAGGAGAATGGGGGAGGTCCGCGAACCGTCCATGTGAACGCTTGGTTCTGGATCCATTGTGCATCAGACACGGGACATTCTTTCGCTGTTCAAAAACGAGTCAAAACTTCTTCGTGACACTGCACGTCACGACAAAGTCCGCAAATCCGGCGGCAACGGGAGCCATACCGAGGGCTTGTTCCAGGACGCTCTGCTGGCGGTTCCGATAGAGAGCGACGGGTGTGTTCACGGAGAAAGACCACGAGTTAACTGCCAGGCTGACTCCAGGTTCGATGGAGACGGCGTAACCCGGACGGCGAAAACCCTCACTGCCACCGACCAGATCATGAACCGGCACCCCGTCAATGCGGCCAGCCAGGCTGAAAGCCAACGAGACCTTGGGCCAAACCAAATATTCAAACCCGCCCCGGCCCATATAACTGTCGGCGATTGAATAGTCACCGAACTCCACTGGACTGGCCGAGGGCGAATATTTCTCTTCCGGCGTCATCGTGTAAGAACCATTCACGAAACCATTGAGACGAGGCGCGATTTCACGATACGCGTACAAATCAAGAATGACGCCCCAGCCGCCGTTTCCCAATTGGATCGATTGATCAACCGTTTGTTGCCGGGCGAGAATCCTCGATGCAAAATCGGAAAACTCGAAGGTGTCCTTGACATCGCGGTCCCCAGTGGGCGCGGAGATGCCAACTCCAAACAGCGCGTTTCCTTTCGCGTGCTCTTTAGGATTCAGTGTCCACGCATTGCCCTCCAAACGAATGTCCCCGATGCCTGCCGAGTGAGTATGGAATCGATCAAGGATCGTTCGCTGGAGGTTGAGAGCACGCACCACCTGGGAGCGATCATGCACGGAAAACGGCACGGTGAAGGTCGCGCTAAAGCGCGGGGTGAAGTCGTAGCGGATGCCAAGGTCGATGAAATTTGAATCGTTAATTTCCTGGCTGCCATCCGCTTCGCGCTGCGTCTGTTCAACGTCATGGCTGAACATCCGGTCCGAATGCAGCCAGCGATAACCGACCGAACCTTGAAAGCCTGAGGTCGGCGCCGGCGCTTCACCGCCCTCGAGCTGAACCCCGTGCTGTCCTGGGGTCATGCCGGTCCCGCGCGAAGCGACGCAACCCTGGGCGAAGGCCGTTTGCGCTTTCCCGAGCACAAGAGTTGCGAGCAGCGCGACCAAGGGGACGCGAATTGGGCGGCCTAGGAACTGTTTAACACGTCGTCGGCACATGATCACGGCGTCAGAGTGCAGACAGCACGATGAAATTTCCTGGGCTCGGTGAACGTGTTGGTGCGCGCGATCGATAATGCGTCGAAGGGCTGACTGACGGGCGGGGGATCATTTGTGAAGGACTGGCCGAGGTCCGACGTGGACTGCAGTTTGTAGTACAGCCCCCGCAGCGCGTTGTAGCGCACTTCATACTGGCTGGGGCTTAGGCGGGTTATCGTAACGGGCGTGTTGATCACGGAGCCATCCCAATACCGTTTCGCCAGCGCCCAGACGCCTTTTCCGACCTGCGCCCCTGCGCGGCGGCCGACCAAATTATCGATGGGAGGATGGATACCGCCCCAAATGCGGGAGATCCCGGCCTGGTCGGCGGCGTCGTAATACGTGGCCCACTGCAAGGTCATGGGCACGGACGGGCCTTTTTCAAAGCCAAGAACAAAGTTACTATAGGTGCCGAGGCCGCCTGGGAAGAAAGGAGAACCAGTAATCGCGGTAAAGATTTCCGCGCCGGAGCGGCTAAAGGTGCTATGGCCCGAAAAGTAGCCGGGGAAGGCCGGCGTGACAAAGTTCGTTCTTTGATATGGGACCCAGGTATCGGCCATGATCCATTGCACGCCGCTGTGCTGGCTGGCCGGAAGTGGAGGCGGGCCGGGCCAGGCAAGAATGGCGATCTTGCCGATGGTCAGTCCAGAGTTTGTTGCGGCCATTGCTGGCGTCACGACCTGAATCAACCCCGGCACAAGCGGGAGGCCGTGCGCATTGTACGACGGCTGGGCTGGATCGCTGGATTGGCCGAGTCCCGCCAGGTAGCGAACGATACTGATGGGGCGCCAGCCATCATAGTCACGTTTCGCCGCCCAACAGGCGCACGCGGCTTCGTGGAGGGCGGCATTGAGGGCGAAGTACATCTTCACGTCCCACTCCAGATCGTCCACGACCGGCCCCGTGCCGCCGATTCTTTTCACGGTCAATGGATGGTCGGCCAGGTAATTGGCCAGCACATTCCAGTGCCCGGGCGGGGTTTCGGAACTGGGACCATCCGCCCAGAACTCCGCCAGCACGCGCGCGAAATCGCCGCGTTTGACGACGTTGGGCGCGTAGGGGAGGCCGCTGACGGGGTTACTTGTATAGCCGTGTCCATCGTAGAGGTCGAAGTCGCCGTTGCCGTAAGTACCCGCAAAATCGAGGCTGTTGTTGCCATAGGCTGCCGGAGAAGTGTCCATGGTGACTCCGTCGTCCGGGGTCAATTGGCTGCCAGCGGTGATGACCGCCACCGCCTCCTTCACAAACTGCGCGTGGGATGCCCCTCCAAAGTACGGCGGCGGTCCCGGATCGATCCACGGTTTGGTCGAATCGGCGCGCGCCAGCGCGAAAGGCCGCACGTAGTTCCACTGCGCGCCGAGATAGTTCTGGATGGGACCTTGGGGAAATCCGTTTTGGTCCACGGCGTTGACGATTTGCAGCCGCTGCCAATGATTGATGTCCACCACGGTATTGCCATGCCCATCGGTGATGCCTTCGAATGAGACCGCGAGCGGCGGGTTGGTATAGACATAGGCTCGCGGGTCGCCGGGTGGAAAGTCCGGGTAAGCGACGGGTGAGTTCGTACGGGGGTATGGTATCCCATTAGTCCCGCGGGAACCGTCGTCGCTGAACCACAACGAGACGGCGTCGTAGATAGTGTTCCCCACGCCCGCCGGGGTGGAGGTGTTGCGAGAGACATTGTTGGTGTCGAAGCCCAGCGAGGTCATCAGGGCGTCGTCCGCCGCAAGGGTGGTGGCCGCAGTCTTCGAAAAAGCGTGGCGTTCCTTCATCATTCGATAGACCGCGTAGCTTATCGCATTGCTGCGAGCTGATTGAATGTCGGCGGCAGTGTGCTTGCCGTGATAAACGTAACCCGCCGCCACGGGGTCGTAGGCCGCCCAGGCGTCATACATGCAGACTGAAAAGCTGAAGTAATTGCGCGCTTGTCCGGGCGGATGAGGCGTGTCCACGCGGATGGCCGCCAGTGCCCGTTCGTCCCAAACCCGGGCGACACTGTTGGAAGCGGCCGCGTGAAGGTTAAGGGTGCCGCTGCCAACCAGCAACAAGACGAGCCAAAGTGTTTTCAATCCCGCCGAGACGGGGAGTCCGCTTTTGCGATCGAACATATTCATACGATTTACTTCGCCGTCATAACCAAAACTATGTGTTTCGCGCCATAGTTGCTCGACCGTGTGAGCGTTCGGAATTAGCGCGAACGATAGCTCATTCTGTGGAAAAAGGAACGATTCGGGGACGAAACGCACCCATGGAGGGGCGAAATGCCGGTTTCCGCACGCCAGCAGCCTGTTAACAAAGTAGCAGCCGACGTGAGGAGGCTCTCTCATCGCTTCTTTTTCCGAGAACATTTGAGCCTCGTCACCTCGGCTGCTACGGGAAGTGGCATTGTTCAACGGGCTGTCAGCCGGTGCGGACGCGCGGCGCAGTCCTGATCCCACAGCGTGTTCAGGAACGACTTACCCAAGTCCGGCATCCTTGTTCGCGGAGCCGAGGGTTGACAACCGCGGCTACGACGTTTATCAGCGCAGTCCACAATGACGATCATAAAAGGTAGCCACACGAATTTGCGTCCGCTCGAGGCCGGCGCCCTGCTCAGGATGATTGCGGTGATCGTGTTCGCGGGCTTCGGCCCAGGAGCGTGCGCGGAAGCCAAGCAGAACCTGCCACGCAAGGCGATCGAGATGCTCCCGGTCCGGGGCCTCCACGTCTCTGCTCCGGCGAAGAAGGACCTCGCGGCAGCCCTGGATTTCATTTCCGAATTGCTTCCCAAGGAGGGGGTGAACAAGCTCATTCTGGAGTTTGACTACGACTTCGATTTTCGGTCCCGGCCAGAATTCGCGAAGGCATCGGCGCTCGGCAGCGCGGAGGTGCAAGCGATCGCGAAGGCGTGCCGGGAACAGGGGATCGAGTTAATTCCTCAGATGAATTGCCTGGGGCATCAGTCCTGGGCGGAGCACAATGGGACGCTGCTGGAGAAGCATCCCGAATTGGACGAGACGCCCGGGAAATATCCCGGAAACAAAGGCATTTACTGCCGAAGTTATTGTCCGCTTCACCCGCAGGTCCACGCGGTGCTCTTCGAACTCATTGACGAGCTCGCCAAAGCCTGCGACGCCAAGGCGGTGCACGTCGGCATGGACGAGGTGTTTATCCTGGCCGATCCGGACTGTCCCCGTTGCCACGGGAAGGACCCGGCGGAGTTGTTTGCCGGCGAAGTAAAAAGCCTGCACGACCACCTGAAAGCGATCGGGTGCCGGATGTGGATGTGGGGCGACCGGTTTATCGATGGGAAGTCAACCGGCATTGGGAAGTGGGAAGCAAGCGAGAATGGAACTTCGCCCGCCATCGACCTCGTTCCGAAGGACATCTTGATTTGCGATTGGCACTACAACCAAGCGCCCGAAATGCCGCGGTACTTCGCCGCGAAAGGATTCGAGGTCGCCGCGTGTCCCTGGCGGAAGCCCGCAGTGGCGCTCGCTCAATTGGCCCAGATACGGGCCATCCGCAGCGGCACAGATCAGGCGGTCGCTCACCGCGCGCAGGGAATGGTGCAAACGACCTGGTGCGGGTTCGCGCCATTCCACAAAGCCTGCCGCGCGCAACTGGCCGGAGCGGCACACGAGCAGAATGCGCCGTCTGAATCCGCTCAGTGCTTTCTGACACTCTTTAAGGCCCTCCGAGGCCAGGAGTAGCCCGAAACAAATCGGCATTTCGCTGGCGAGCCGGGAAGCTTTCCAAGTCGATTCGGAACGAGCGCCGTAATTGTCGCCGTGCCGGGTCCGAAAGCGCTGGCCGCCTCTCACGTGAAGAAAGCTTCGGGCCGGTCGGCTATCCGCCCCGGTTTTGCGCCAGTTCACGGCATCCGGTCAGCCTTTCGCCCCCGGACCGTTTTTTTTCCGCGCGGTGTGTGGTAACTGTTTCGCGATCACAGCAGAGAAGCAGAACAAAACCAAACGCAGTACCACCACATTCAAAGCGAGGGGAAAAAATAATTATGCGAGTCTCAAAGGGGGTTCGAGTTTTAATCAGCGGCTTGTCGGTGTGGTTAGGCTTCTTTGTTTCCGGGCCTAAAGCCCTGGCGCAAGGCTGAGTGGCCGCGCGCGTGAATGCGCCCAGTTTGGGCGCAGCCGGATATCAGGCGCCAGACACGTGGACTGGGGCGGTGAGCTATCGCTGGCAACGGTCCGACCGCCACTTCGTCGGCGATGTGGAACAGACGCAGCGGTTGACGGAACACAGCGAGGTGATCAACAACATCAACCTGCTCGACGTCTCCGTCGGTTATGCCTTTTCAAAACGCTTCAGCGCCAACGTATCGTTTCCATTCCAATTCGCCACGCGCTCGCAGGTGGTCCGGTCCAATGATGTAGCCAAGACCATCCTGACGCGGTTTTCTACCGAGGCGGTTGGTTTGGGGGATATCCGCATGCTGGCCACCGCTTGGTTGCTGGATCCGGATCAAAACAAGAAACAGAACATCTCATTGGGCTTGGGGGTGAAATTTCCCACGGGCGAAAAGGATGCCGTGGACACGTTTCAGGTTTTCGATACAAACAGCCTGCAGATCGTGGCTCGCACAAAGACGGTCGATCAATCCATCCAGCCCGGCGACGGAGGGTATGGGATTATCGCGGACATTTACGCATTCAAGGAAGTCTTCACCAACTTCAACATTTTCGTGGCGGGCACTTACATCGCGGCACCCCAGGAAAAGAACGGCGTCAATACCTTTCGCTATGATCCTCGCCTGAAGACCGGCAATCCGTTTGAGGCGGAGATGTCGATTGCGGACCAGTATCTGGCGCGAGCCGGCTTTGGCTACACGTTTCTGCCGCAATATGGCCTGACGTTCACACTGGGAGGGCGCATTGAGGGCGTGCCGGTCCGGGATCTTATCGGCGGCAGCGAAGGTTTCCGCCGGCCCGGTTTTGGCGTGTCGATTGAGCCGGGCCTGGTGTATGCGCGGAAGGGCTGGACCGCCTCGTTGAGCGCCCCGGTGGCGCTCTATCGCGCGCGGGAAAAGAGTGTGCCGGACAACGAGTTTGAAGTGCTTAAAGGCAAACCACAACACGGCGACGCGGCCTTTGCCGACTTCATGATCCTGGGTAGCATCGCGAAAAGTTTTTGACTGCCGCCGTCGATCCGCGGCCAATCGCCACGAGTTAGAGCGTTTTTTGAAAATCGCCCGGTCAGGGGACCGGGCGTACAAGGTTGCCGAAATCGCATCGTTTCCTGTAGGCCGCGTGCCCTCACGCGGCGCTTTAGTGGATTTTTAAAACACGCTCTTAGAAATACAGCTGCGCTCGCCCGCACTCAAAACGCTGCCGCGAAAATGGGGCGCTCGCGCCCGTTGCGCCGCGCCGGCGAATACCGAGACTCGTTTCGGTGGCTGCCTGTTCGAAGGCCCTTATTCTTTGACGGGCAAGACGTGAATCGCTTTGATGATAAGCTGGACCGAATCGCCGACCTTGAGGCCGAGTTCCTGAACTGATTCGGTGGTCAGGACCGACGCCATCTGGGTCGGGGTCGCCACGTCGAACTTGACCAGCGACATAATCTGATCGCTTTTGATGGAAGTGACTTTGGCCGTGATTTTGTTTCGTGCTCCGTATTTCATAAGCTCTTTTTCAGTCGTCGTGTCCCCCCGCGAGAAACGTTCGCGGCGACGGACCAATTGATTCGCAAACGGAGGTCTTGGCGCGAGTTTTTTTTGACGGGCGCCGTAACGTGCCGGCACGGCGCTGTCATGACAGCGGGACGCGCGCCGGCGCCCCCACATTTTCGATTTCTAATTCAGGCCGGTTTCGGTTTTGCTATGCTCACAACGGCATGAAACCAAGAATCCTGGTGGTCGATGACGAGCCGGATGCGATCGAGCTCATCGAGTTCAATCTCAAGGCGGCCGGCTACGAGGTGACCTCCGCTGCCGATGGCGACGAGGCGCTAAAAAAAGCGCGCGCGGTTTTGCCCCACCTCATCATTCTCGACCTGATGTTGCCAGGGGTGGATGGGTTGGCGGTCTGCAAACAGTTGCGGCGCGACGAACGGACCGCGCCAATCCCCATCATCATGCTCACCGCCAAAGCGGCGGAAATTGACCGGGTGCTCGGCCTGGAACTGGGCGCCGATGATTATGTGACCAAGCCCTTCAGCCCGCGCGAACTGGTGCTGCGCGTCAAACGGCTCCTGCGCAGCGAACCGGCCCCGGCGGCCGAAACCGACCGCATCGTCTGGAAGGAATTGTGCGTGGACGTCCCGCGACATCGGGCGACGGTCAAAGGCAAGCCGCTCGATCTGACGGCCACCGAATTTAAATTGCTGACCATCCTCGCCCAGCGGCGCGAGCGCGTGCAATCCCGCGAGCGACTGCTGCAGGATGTCTGGGAATACGACCGGCTCATCGACACGCGGACGGTGGACACGCACATACGGCGCCTGCGCGAAAAGCTCGGCCAGGCCGCGAAATACCTCGAAACGGTGCGCGGAGTCGGTTACCGCTTCGTGCAGGCATGAAAACTGACGCGCCGGGCGCGAGCGAAAGTTCGCCGGACAGGCAAACCCAAGCGCTCTTCAACAGCATGGCCGAAGGCGTGCTGGTCCTCGACAACTCCGGGCGCATCCAGCTCGCCAACCCTTCGCTCCAGCGCCTCTTCTCCGTGCCCGGCGACCTGCGCGGCCAGACCCCGCTCGCCGCCTTCGGCTCGGAGGAACTGGCCGGACTCGTCCAACGGCTCGACCGCGAGCGCGCCATCCACGGCTTCGAGCTGGCCTGGCGCGGCGCGGACGTGCGCTGGCTGGGAGTCAACGCCGCCGCGGTCTTTGACGACCAAGGAAAGCGCCGCGGATCGATCCTGGTCTTCCAGGAATTGACCCGCCTCAAGGAGTTGGAGAAGACCCGCCAGGAATTCGTCGCCAACGTCAGCCATGAATTGCGCACGCCGCTCTCGCTCATCAAGGGGTTCGTCGAGACCTTGCTCGAAGGGGCCAAAAACGATCCGGAACTCGCCACCCGCTTCTTGCAGACCATCGACAAACACGCCGACCGCCTCACCTATTTGATCGAGGATTTGTTGACCATTTCGCGCCTGGAGAGCGGCCAAATCGTGATGAATCTCGACGCGGTGGACTTGCGCGAGGAAGTGGCCCGCGTGGTGGACGACTTGCAGGCCCGGGCGACCGAAAAAAAAGTGGCCATGGAAAATCGCTTGCCGCCGGGCTTGGGCGCGCGCGCCGACGCCGACCGGCTGCAACAAGTCTTGTTCAACCTGGTCGAGAACGCCATCAAATATGGCCGGAACGAAGGCCGTGTGAGCATCGGCGGAGAAGCGATCGCGGGCAAGAAGATCAAGCTCTGGGTCCAGGACGACGGCCCCGGAATTCCCGCCGAGTCGAAGGACCGCATCTTCGAGCGATTTTACCGCGTGGACCGCGCGCGCTCGCGCGAGACGGGCGGCACCGGCCTCGGCCTTTCCATCGTCAAACACATCGTGCAGGCGCACGGCGGCGAAGTCTGGGTCAAGAGCGAGTTGGGCCAGGGCGCCAGTTTCTTCTTCACCTTGCCGCAAATTTAGGCGGTAGCCAAAAATCATTCCTGATTCAGACCCCGAGCTCTCATATCTGTGCTGGCCGCTATCTGCCAATCGTCCCCCTCGATTTAGTCTAGGCAAAATGTCCGGCGCCGATGAGGATAGGAGGAGCGCGATGCGCTCCCCCTCCCTCCCAAACCGGACGGGCGGATCTCCCGCATCCGGCTTTCCAGTCAGTGGGTGCTCTTTCGAGGAGAAGCGCGCTC
>Ga0137384_10000187_pt1 | contig 44191 bp, 37 predicted proteins | sample SagtaG_2_FD_104922 | JGI IMG/M metagenome (GOLD analysis project Ga0137384, IMG submission 104922) | Vadose zone soil microbial communities from Sagehorn Ranch, Mendocino, California, USA - Sage2_R_60_16 metaG | ecosystem: Environmental > Terrestrial > Soil > Vadose zone | place: USA... | reverse complement strand
GGTCGTAGGCGAACTCGGTGCGCTCCCCGCCGCCCTGGCCGATACCCCAGGTGATGACCTTGGGCAGGTCCGCGGTGTTGTAGGTGATGGTGCGCTGCGGCCCGCTGGTCTGCCGCCCGGCGCCGTCGTAGCCGTAGGTGTCGCTGTTGCGCGAGGTGAGCGCGTGCGGCGGCGCGCCGTTCTCACCGTAGCGATAGGTGGTAGTGGTCTGCTCGCCCGTGGGCTTGACGGCGGTCTCGTTGGTGAGTTTGCCCATCTGGTCGTAGGTGTAGCTGGTGGTGGTGATGGGACTGCCGTTGGTGCCCGGCAGGGTCAGGGTCTTGAGCCGATTCAGCTCATCGTAGTCATAGATCTGATTCCGGGGGTTGGGAGTAAAGCCCGAGAAGTCGATCCGGGTTTTGACGTTGCGGTTGGGGTCGTAGGTGTAGTCCTGCCGGTCCAGCTCCCCGACGCTGCCAGGCCCGGTGGTGGTGATGCGCTCCACCAGCCCGGTCTTGGGATTGTAGGTGCGGCTGCCGTTCGCGCCGTTGCCGAAGGTCTCATGGGTGAGCTGCCCAGCCGCGTCACGTGAGATGACCGTCCAATACGGCGTGGCGCTGGCGGGGTCGGTGACCTGATCCAAATAGCCGTTGGCGTTGTAGTGGTAGCCGATCCCCAGCCGCCCGGCCTCCGGGGCGCCGGGGACCGCCGGGTAGGTCATGCTGACCGGCCGGCCGATCTGCGGGTCGTAGCCGTAGTCGAACTGGTAGGCGGTCCCGTCGATCGTCCACTTGGTGGTCTTCAGCCGGCTCGGCGCCTCGTAGGTGTAGGTGGTGGTGACCCCGTCGGCGCTGGTCGCCGAGGCCAGCTTGCCGATGCCGTTGGCCGCGCTGTCCCAGACATTGGTCGCCACCCCATCCGGTGAGGTCGCGGTCTTGACCCGGCCCAGCGGGTCCACCACGTAGATGGTGGTCGCCCCGGCGCCGTCGTTCTGGCTGGTGACCTCCCCGAAGGCGTTGTAGGCGGTGGTCGTGACACCGCTGGAGGGGTCCTTCAGGCGGATTCGGCGGCCCCGCACGTCGTACGTCAACTCCTGCACGGTGCCGTCCGCCGTGGTGACCTTGGTGGTCTGCCCGAACCCGTCGTAGGTGAACTTGGTCTGCAGCCACGCGCTGGAGTTGGGGTCGTCCTCGAAGCTGGACTCGGTCTCGCCGTCCTTGTTCTCCACGGTGTAGCTCTCGGTGCCCTTGGCGTCGAAGGTGTGGGTCTCAAGCCCCACATAGGTGTGGCGGATGTTGGCGCCGTCTGGTGCGGTCTGGCTCACCAGCCGGTCGAGGTTGTCGTAGCGGTAGGTGGTGTACTGAATCGTCTCGCCTGAGAAGTACGGCCGTGACGTCTTGGCCACCCGCCCCAGCGCGTCATAGGCGGTGGTGGTGATGGCGTTGCGCCCGTCGAAGGCCTTGACCTGCTTGGTGATCTGGCGGCCGAGCGGATCGACCACCACCTGGGTCTGCCCGCCGCCGGCGTCGCTGGTGGTCGCGATCTGATAGCCGAAGAAGTTGACATTGGCGGTGTGCTCGAAGCTGCCGTCGGCGTGATTGGTCTCCCGCAGGCGGCCGAACTTGTCGTAGCGCATCGTGGTCACCACCCCGTTGGGATCGGTGACCTTGGTCCGCACTCCCAGCCCCGGGTCGGTCTCGATCACCGTTCGGTGGGCCAGCGCGTCGACGGTCGCGGTTGGGTACAGCTTGTCGCCGTTGGGATCGTTGTACTCGAAGCTGTCGCTGCGGCTGACCCCGGCGTTGTCGGTCCTGGTGACTGAGGTGACGTTGCCGAGGGTGTCGTAGGCGACGGTGGTGGTCAGCTTCACCGCCGGGGTGCCCGGCTGCACCACGTTGACGGTGGGGTTGCCCGCGCCGTCGAACGCCTGGGTGGTGGTGCGGGCCACACACACGTTGTTGACGTCGCAGCCGGTGGTGACCGTCCTGGTCGTCAGCCCGATCAGCCAGTTGGTGGTGTCGTTGCTGACGGTCGGGTCCACCGTGGTCTTGCGGCCGTCGGTGGTGGTGGTCACCACCAGGTCCTTGTTACCAAAGGTGTCGTAGGTGGTGTCGGTGGTCCTGGTGCGCAGCGTCTGCCAGTCCGCCACGTTGGCCGGGCGCTCCTTGGCGGTCTCCACTGTGGTCTTCAGCTCCACGGTGTAGCGGAGCGGCAGGGTCAGCCGGCGGATCTGCCAGGTGTTGCTGGTCGTGCTCTCGTGCCACGTGGCGACACTGTTGTCGTCCGGAGGCGGAACAATGACCAACGTGATGGTGTCCTTGGGCAGCAGCGCGCCCGGGTAGGTCTTGGTGGTGGCGTCACGGGTCACATTGTCGAAGGTGGTCGTCGTGGTGTTGGGGATCAGGCCGGTGAGCTTGCGGCTCACGGTGTGTTTGGCGAACCCCAGCCAGCCGCGGCCCTGCAAATCCATCCGGGCACCCTCGTAGCTGTGGTCGAAGGTGTCCATCTGCTCCTCGCCGCTGGCGGCATAGGTGGCGACCCGGTCCTGCTTGACGACGCTGCCACCCCTGGTGACGCACACCAGCGGGTAGGCGGAATCCGTGCAGCGGATGTGCGCATCCCCGTCTCCCAGGGTGGTGTAGGTGAGCTCCGCATAGGGAGCGGCCCCCTTGAAGCCGATGCTGGTCAGCAGGTCGGGTCGCCCACCCAGGTGCCGGTACACCTGCTCGCGCGTCTGGCCGTCGACGGGGGGACGGCCGGCGACCAGGTCCATCACGCCGTCACCGTCGATGTCCAGCGGCCGGGCGGGGTAATTCGTCTGCAGCGACCACGCCTGGGCAAAACCGCCGTCCGTGACGACGTTGCCGTCCGGGTCGGTGAGGTCGCCCCGCCGCCACTTGTACAGCGAAACCGCCATCTGGCCATCCTTGTCCCGCTCATAGGGCTCCACCATCACGTCGTCGCGGCCGTCGCCGTCGAAGTCCGCGACCACCACCAGTTGGATCCAGCCCTGGTCAGGGAAGTCAAAATCCCAGGTAGGCGGGTTCGCCTGGTCGGCTGGCCCGAAGCCGTTGCCGCTGTTGAGCTGCGCGTGCAGCTCCCAGCGCCACTGCGCCCCATGTGGAACCCGCTTGATGGTGACCGCGTCGTCCAAGCCGTCACCGTTGAGATCGCCGAACAGCGCATCCGCCGGCAGCGGGTCCAGGCCCTCCCGGATCACCTTGGTGTTGGCGATGTTGGTGACCCCGCTCTCCACGCCGCCGGTCACACCACGGCCCCAGGTCGTGTACCCACCGGGGACATCACTGGACAGCCAGCGCTGCTGGAGCACCTCGGCGCGGCCGTCCCCGCTGGTGTCCACCAGTTGGGCACGCGCGCCCTTGCCGTCAACGCTGGGCTGGCTGACATGCTGCACGGGCCCGAACCTGCCCGCCCCGGCGGCCCCGGAGTTCAGCCGGTAGTACCAATCTTGGCTGCCCCCCGACGGGTCGGACGCAGCGACGAAGTCCGGCAGCCCGTTTCCGTCGAGATCGCCGAGGTAGCCCGGCTCATGGGAGTCCCCCGGGGACGACCCACTGAACACACCGACGTCGCTGCCGGGTCCTTTCACGAATTTGGAGCCGTCGGACTCAAACAGCTGCCAGCGCGACCCCGTGCTCCCGTCGGCCGCCACCGCCGTGGTGTCGGCCATCATGTCGGTGCGGCCATCGGCGTCGATGTCGACCGGACGCAGCCCTCTGGGGCTGATCGCGCCCACGTCCGGGGACTGCACCGGCGCGAGGAACCCAGTGCCGACGCTGGTGCCACGCTGCACCCAGGTCTTGCCATCGGCCCGGTACATCAGGTCGCTACGGCCGTCGCCATTGACATCGCCAGTGTTGAAACTGCCGATGGTCTCCCCGGCCGCCGGTCCCTCGGGCATCGCCTGGAAGCCGTTGCTGCCCAGGCCATAGGTCATCTGCAACGGCACCTTGCACACTCCGGGGTCGCCGTCGGGGTCGCACTCGGTGACCCTGGTCAGCAGGCTGCGGCCGGTGACGCTGTCGTTGCCGTCCACGCCGTCGTCGTTGCTGTAGGCCAGCCAGTACTCCCGCAGCAGCGGCGGCCCGGGGGGTGCCGTCTGCGGCGGACCGCCAAACATCTGGACACGGTCCATCCGCACGTCGGTCAGGGTGTGCACCCCCCCACCGAACCCCTCGATCCAGTCGCGCCGGGCCCCGTAATGGAACCGCACCTCCCGGTTGGGCGCATAGAGGATGCTCGCCGGAAGCTGCTGCACCCACCACAGGTCCGCCGCGCCCGTCTCGGCGTGGTTGTACACCACCGTGGCGGCGTTGCCGTTGCGGTCCTCGATCCGGTTAACCGACCATGCCACCGTCACAAAGGTGTTGACGCCCGCCGGCACCAGGCTCGGGTTCGCGAAGTCCGGCTGGCCCAGGTTGTTCGGGTCGGGCTTGGGCAAGAGCTTGTGAGCCCGCAGCCGCGAGTCGTCGGTGTTCCCGAAAGTCTCGATCAGCCCGTCTTTGGTCTCCACCTTGAAGTACTGCGGTACCCCGGTGTCCATGCCGAAGGCGGTGATGCGCGCGAACGTCTCCCGCTCGGTGCGGAACTCCCGCTGCGCCCCGGTGGTGGTCACCGGGACCAGCCGGTTGCCGTCCAGGCAGAGGGGGTCGCTGCCGTCGAAATGCCCCGCGTCGCTGAAACCGTCCTGCGCGAAGGTACGCGCGCACCAGGTGATCGACGACAACCCGGAAAGCGACCAGCCCACCCCCAGCAGCCCGTTGCCGGCGCGGCTGTCGTAGGACAGCGCCAGCTTCGGGGTGGTCCTCCCATGCCCCTGGGGCACCCACAGCGGCAGCTTGTAGGTCGCGGCACCGTCGTTTGAGACCGAGAAGTCCCCCTTGGTCCAGCCGATGCTCGGCTCGCTGGGCACCAGCCCGCCAGGCGGCGGCTCCGCTGCCCCCGCCCGGCGGGTGGCGGCCACCACCGAGGCCGTCACCAGGGCGGAGGCCACCAGCGCCACCACCACGCCCACGGCAAGCTGCCGCCGGACCCAGCCGCGGCCGGGCGTGCGCGTACGCCGCGCCGACCCCACCGCCGGGGGAGTCAGCGGGTCGGCGGCGGCATGCAGGATGGGGGGCTGGGGGGCGGGGCTGGACATGGGGGGGCCTCCGCTCGGCGTCGGTCGGCAAGCGCTTGCTTGCCTGGATCATCGGCGGCGGATTGTTGACGGGGCCGCTGACCAGTCGCTGACGGGGCGCTGATCTGTGCTGGTCAGCGACGCCGATCGGGGCTTGACAGCGTGCCGGTGAGCGCATCCGCTGCTCGGTGTCGGAGCTGCGTCTGCGAGTTTCAACCTATTCGTTGACTTACAGAGCGTTTTCGTTAGAATCGTCGCGTCAGCGATGATGCGACGCTCACGCTGATCAACCCCCGGCCGCACCGACAGCTATCCCGTGATCGGTGCCAAGCTGCCGGCAGCGCTGCCGGCAGGAGGAGGGTGATCTCTCATGGCCCCCCAGCGACGCCTACCACTCCGACGGCTCACCCTGCGACGCGCTCTGCTGGTGGTCCTTGCCGTTCTGCCATTGGTGCTCGCGACGGCGGCTGCTTTTGGGGGCAGCAGCGCCACCCCGGGACCGGGAGGGGGGACGCCCGGGACCTCGTCCCACTTCCAGCTGGTCGGACATGACCCGTTGTTCGGGCGCGGCATGAACGCGGCGCTGACCATCTATGGCCGCTACGTCTATGTCGGCAACCGCACCGACGGGTCCGACACCTGCGGTGTGGGTGACCCCCGCGCCGGGGTCTCGCCCTGCCCGCACCCTCATCCCGGCATCCTGATCGTCGACACCGCCGACCCGGCCCACCCGAGGGACGTCGGCGAGATCGGCCCGCCGTATGCCGCCCTGACCGGCATTACCACCCGGGAGCTGCGGGTGTGGCCGCAGCAGAAGCTGCTGGTCGTGATGAGCTTCCGCTGCAGCTCGGTGATCCACGCCTGCCCGGCGGGCACCGACACCACCTTCCCGTTCGACTTCAAGTTCTTCGACCTCTCCGATCCGGTCCATCCACGGTTCATCTCCAGCTACGTCCCCACCTCCAAGGCAGGCGTGGCGATCAAGCCGCATGAGATGTATTTGTGGGTCGACCCGCACAATGCCAAGAGGGCGCTGCTGTGGGTGTCGTTCCCGTCGGCCTCGGTCGATCCGGCGCGGCCGAACTTCGAGGTCCTCGACCTCTCCAAGGTCGCCGCCGGCAGCGCGCCGGTCGAGATCGCCGAAGCCAACTGGAACCAGTTCTTCCCTGGCGCCGACAACCCCGCCAACTACGACTTCGACCTGGCGCTGCACTCGATGGCCCCGACCGCCGACGGCAAGACCACCTACCTGGCGCACCTGCGCGGCGGCACCGGCGTGCTGGACACCAGCGAGGTCGTCGCCGACACCGACGACCACTTCATCGACCTCACCAACAAGCTGCTCAGCCCCGCCCCCGGCAACTTCGTGCACTGGGGCGCCGGCAACGTCTGCGCCGGCCACACCGCCGTCCAGTGCAGCGAGAGCCACTCCGCGGTACCGGTGCCAGGCCGGCCCTACGAGCTGAACACCGACGAGGTCTACGGCTCCTTCACCACTCCGTCGTTTGGCTGGCCGTGGGGCTGGATGCGGCTGATCGACGTCCACGACCCCACCACACCCAAGCTGGTCGGCGAGTACAAGATCTTCCAGAACACCCCCGCCTTCCAGCCCAGCGTGGACTCGGTCACCGACCAGGTCACCTCGTACTCGTCCCACAACCCCACAGTGACCCCAACCTGGCGGTGATCGCCTGGCACTCGGGCGGCCTGCAGGCGATCGACATCACCAACCCGGCCAAGCCCACCCAGGCCGGCTGGTACTCCCCCACCCCCCTGGCCTCGGTGGCCACCGAGGACCCGGCACTCAACCGCGGCGCCAACAAGGTGACGATGTGGAGCTACCCGATCATCCACAACGGCCTGATCTACGTGGTCGACATCCGCAACGGGCTCTACATCCTGCGCTACACCGGACCCCGCGCCGGCGACATCGCCAGCCTGCGCTTCCTGGAGGGCAACTCCAACCTCGGTGACGCCGTCCGGCTCAGCCAGGGCCACGGCGGCTAGCCGCATCCGACAGTCAGACCGTGCCGGTGGTGTGGAACTGGGCGATCTGGTGTGGGTCGAAGCCGAGCTCGGCCAGGATGGTGTCGGTGTGCTGGCCGACCGCGGGCACTGGGCCCATCTGTGGTTGGAAGGGTCCGAGGCGGACTGGTGGGGTCAGCGCCCGGACGGGGCCGCCTGGGGTGGTGATCTGCCGCCAGCGGTCGCCTTTGGACAGGTCGGGATGGTTCAGGAACTCGGCCATCGTGTTGAGGCGGGCATGGGCGACGCCTGCGCGATCGAGGAGGTCGACCGCTGCGGGGGCGTCGAGCTCGGCGAACCTGCGGGCGATGCGCTTGTCCAGCTCCTCCCGGTGGGCGACACGGGCGGAGTTGCGGGCGAAGCGCTCGTCGGCGGCCAGGTGCGGGTCCCCGAGGACCACGGCGCAAAACGACGCCCATTCCCGCTGGTTCTGGACCGCGACCACGATGGTGCGCCCGTCACGCGCGGTGAACGGCCCGTAGGGTGCGATGGTGGCGTGCTGGGCCCCGGCGCGACCAGGTTCGCGCCCGCTGCCGTCGGTGAGGAGGGCGGGCGCGCCCATCCACTCCCCCAGCGCGTCGAACAGCGACGTCTCGACCGGGCACACCGCGCCGGTAGTGGCCCGCAGGTACAGGGCGGTGAGGATGCCGCTGTAGGCGTACATCCCGGCGGCGATATCGGCGACGGAGATGCCGACCCTGGCCGGCTCCGCTGGCGTGCCGGTCACCGACAGCAGGCCAGCTTCGCTCTGGACCAGCAGGTCGTAGGCCTTGCGTGCGGCCCAGGGGCCGCCGCTGCTGTAGCCGGAGATGGCGCAGGCGATCAGGCGCGGGTAGCGCTGGCGCAGCGCGGCGGCGCCAAGGCCGAGGCGCTCGGCCGCTCCGGGCGCCAGGTTCTGCACCAGCACGTCGGCCCGCTGCAGCAGCCTGCCGAGGACCTCGCGGCCCGGTGGCGACTTCAGGTCGAGGGTCAGCGACTCCTTGGAGCGGTTGAGCCAGACGAAGTAGCTGGAGGATCCCTTGACCGACTCGTCGTAGTGGCGGGCGAAGTCGCCGGTGCCCGGACGCTCGACCTTGATGACGCGTGCGCCGAGGTCGGCCAGCTGGCGCGTGGCGAAGGGCGCGGCCACCGCCTGCTCGACCCCGACGACGGTGATGCCGTCAAGCGGCGGGGACAGGGGCGGCGGAGTCGGGTTCACTCACGCGCCGTCCGCGGCGGCCAGTGCCTCCCGGAGCGCCTGGGGGGCGCTGTCCCACGTCTGCGCCTGCAGCCAGGCAGCCTCGGCCTCACCGCCGGCACAGGCGACCAGCTTGCCCCACAGCTCCTGCGGCGTCGGGGGCCTGCCGGGCGCGCCGGGCGGCAGTGCGACCGACGCGCGCCGGACCGAGCCGCCGCGCAGGCGCAGCTCGACCTCGAACTGGCCCCACAGCAGCCCCTCGCCACCCGCTGAGGTCCCCACCTCGACGCGCCTGAGGAGGTCCTGCACGGCAGGCCGCTGCACCGCCTGGTCGGTGAAGCTGTCGAAGCCCGGCCAGCCGTCGGCCAGCGTCGCCGCGACGGCATACTCGAGGCTGAACTTGCCCTCCAGCCCACTGCGCGGCCGCGCATGGAGCAACGGCTGCAGGGTGCACGCGGGGGTCTGGACGACGATCCGCTCCACCTCCTCCAACTCCAGCGGTGGCACTGGAGCGCTTGGTTCGAGGAGCTGCCGGACGGCGGCGATCGGGCGCTGGTTGGCGTAGCAGCACGGGAAGAGCTTGATCGCGAGGCCACCGGGCACGGCCGGCTCGGCCTCCTCAAGCGCTTTCTCGAGCGCGCCCCGGTCACCGCCGAGCAGCTCGAACCACTGGTCGAGCGCGGCCGGGTCGGCGGACGCCCCGGCTGCCGCGAGCCGAGCGGCCCGCACGCCGGCGTCGGCCGCGAAGCCGACCTGCAACGACTTGGCCGCGCTGCCGAACGCCCGCTGCACACCCCCGGCGGCAGGGACCGCCAGCGCCATCGCCCGGACGATCCCGTCAAGGTCGAGGCCGAGCGCGACAGCGGCGCCCACGGCCGCCGCCGGCGCACCGGCCGTGCAGGTGGCGTGCCAGCCGCGCCGGTAGTGCGACCAGCCCAGCGCGGCGCCCAGCCGGGCCATCACACCAGCCGCCGCCAGGTAGGCCCGCGCCCCTCCGCCGGCGGCTGGACCGACGGCTGAACCGGCAGCCAGGACCGCCGGCACACAGACGACGCTCACGTGCGCGGTCGACTCCATGTGCAGGTCGTCGAAGTCCAGGACGTGCCCGAGCGCCGCCCATCGGGCCGCCTCGGGCAACTCGCCGGCCAGGGTCAGGGACCGCAGCGGGTCGCTCCTGGCCGCCACGGTCACGGCGAGGACGTCCAGCAGCGAGCGGTCGGCCAGCTCCAGGTCGCCCGGCGTGGGAACCAGTGACGTGGCCCATGCGGCCAGCGGGTATGCGATCGGCGGCATCTGCCCTCCTCGCTTCCTTCCTCGCCGGTTGGCGGTCAGAACGACCGCGGCAGCCCCAGGACGTGCTCGGCGAGGTACGCCAGCACCAGGTTGGTCGAGATCGGCGCGACCTGGTAGAGCCGGGTCTCGCGGAACTTGCGCTCGATGTCGTTCTCCACGTCGAAGCCGGAGCCTCCGAAGGTCTGCATGGCCACGTTGGCGGCCTGCCAGGAGGCATCGGCCGCCAGCAGCTTGGCCATGTTGGCCTCGGCCCCGCAGGGCAGGTTGCGGTCGAACAGCTCGGCGGCGCGGAAGCGCATCAGGCTGGCTGCCTCCACCTCGACGTGGGCCCGCGCGATCGGGAACTGCACGCCCTGGTTCTGGCCGATCGGGCGGCCGAACACCTCGCGCTCGCGCGCGCGGGCCGCCGCCCTCTCCACAAACCAGCGCCCGTCGCCCACGCACTCGGCCGCGATCAGGATCCTCTCGGCGTTCAGGCTGTCCAGCAGGTATCGGAACCCCTGGCCCTCCTCGCCGATGAGGTTGGCCGCCGGCACTGCCAGGTCGTGGAAGCGCAACCGGTTGGTCTCGTTGTTGATCATGGTCCTGATCGGCTCGACCTCCAGGCCGTGGCCGGCTGCCTCGCGCAGATCGACCAGCAGCAGGGACAGGCCGTCGCCGCGCCGCCGCACCTGCTGCAGCGGTGTGGTGCGCGCCAGCAGCAGCATGAGGTCGGAATGCTGCACCCGGGAGATGTAGAGCTTCTCGCCGTTGACGACGTAGCGGTCGCCGTCCCGCCGGGCGCTGGTCCGGATCCGCGTGGTGTCGGTGCCGGCTTCGGGCTCGGTGACCCCGAACGCCTGCAGGCGCACCTCGCCCGCGGCGATCAACGGCAGGTAGGCCCGCTTCTGCGCCTCGGAGCCATGCCGCAGCACCGTCCCCATGACATACATCTGGGCATGGGCCGACCCGGCGTTGCCCCCCGACCGGTTCACCTCTTCAAGGATCACCGTGGCCGCTGCCAGCGGTAGCCCGCGCCCGCCATGCTCACAGGGGATGAGCGCGCCAAGCAGGCCGCTGGCGGTCATCGCCGCCACGAACGCCTCGGGATAGGCCCGCTCGCGATCCAGGTCGCGCCAGTAACGGTCAGGGAAGTCCTGGCACACCGTCCGGACCTCCGCCCGCAGCCCAGCGTACGGGTCAGGATCGCCGCACCCAGCGCTCATGGCATGGCACCTCCCTGTCTTGCGTGCAGGCGGCAAGCATACTGAAACTCATCTAAAGCGTACCCACGATTACGCTCGTGATTACGCTCTTTGCAGAGTCCTGGGGTCCGAACTATCAGGCGTAAGTAGTGCAGCCGGGGTGGTGTAACGGCGGGGGGCTCTCATGCGCTTGATATCCAGATAGCTGAGCGGAATCATCGACAAAAGCAGGCTGCATGAAATCAAGCCGTGGAGATGCAGTATTTCGAGGGCAGCCGACAAGCCGGATCGCGGTCGACGGGATGCAGCTCTCGTTCAAAGGCCAGCCGTTTCACGTGCGCGGGTCGACCTATGGAACGTTTCGGCCCAGGCAGGACGGCGAGCCCTTCCCCGACCGCAGGCGAGTGGAGGCGGACTTCCACGCGATGCGGGCAGCCGGGCTCAACCTCGTCCGCACCTACACCGCACCGCCGCCTGATGTCCTTGAAATCGCGCAGGAGGCCGGACTGCTGCTGCTGGTCGGTGTTCATTATGACGACTGGCAGTTGCAGCTCCGACCCGGCCGGGATGCCCGCCGGCGTGTGCTCGAGGCCGGGCGGCGTGCGGTCGCCGAGGCGATGGGGCGCTGCGCCGGCCATCCGGCGGTCATGGCCGTCGCGGTGGGCAACGAGGTCCCCGCGGATGTCGTGCGCCTGCATGGGATCCAAGCGGTCGAGGACGTGCTCTCGGAGCTGGTCGGCGAGGTCCATGCGGCGGATGCGGGCATGCTGGCCACCTACTGCAGCTTCCCGACGACCGAGTACCTGCGGATCGAGGGACAGGACCTCGCCTGCTTCAACGTCTTCCTCGAGCGCCCCGACCGGTTCCGGGCCTACCTGCGGCACCTCCAGATCGTCTCGGGTGACCTGCCGCTGGTCCTCAGCGAACTGGGGTTGGCCTCCGGGCTGCATGGCGAGGAGGGGCAGGCCGCCTCGCTCGCCTGGCAGCTGCAAGCGGTCGAGGAGGCAGGCTGTGCCGGAGGGATCGTCTTCTCCTGGACCGATGAGTGGTCGGTTGCCGGTGAGCCGGTCGACGGGTGGGGGTTCGGGCTCACCGGCGTGAACCGCCAGCCGAAGCCGGCGCTCGAAGTCGTCCAGCGCTGGGCGCGGACGAGCCTTCGCGATCTCCGACCGGCCTGGCCGCGGATCTCTGTGGTGGTGTGCGCCTACAACGAGGCCCGCCTGATCGAGTCGTGCCTGGCGTCGCTGCAGCGCTGCGAGTACCCAGACCTTGAGGTCATCGTCTGCGACGACGGCTCCACCGACGCCACGCTGGAGCTGGCACGACGGTTCCCGTTCCGCGTCATCGCGCTGCCCCACGGCGGCCTGAGCGTCGCCAGGAACACCGGCATCGCCGCGGCGACCGGGGCGATCGTGGCCTTCCTCGACGCCGACGCCGCCTGCCACATGGAATGGCCCTACCGCCTCGCGCTGGCGTTCGAGGACGACAACATCATGGCGGCGGGAGGCCCCAACCTGGCTGTGCCTGGCGCTGGGTTCGTCGAGCGGGCGGTGGGCAGCGCACCGGGCGGTCCGGTGCACGTGCTGCTCTCCGACGATCGGGCCGAGCACGTCCCCGGCTGCAACATGGCCTTCCGGCGCCAGGCGCTGGCGGCGATTGGGGGCTTCAACCCCGTGTACACCTCGGCCGGCGACGACGTGGACGTCTGCTGGAAGCTCCTCGATCGCGGCTATGAGATCGCGTTCTCGCCCGCCGCGCAGGTGCATCATCACCGACGGGCCAGCCTGCGTGGCTACCTCAAGCAACAGGCTGGCTACGGCCGGGCGGAGCGGATGGTCTCCGGCGCCCACCAGCAGCGCTTCAAGCGCCTGGGACGGCCGCGCTGGTCCGGGTTCATCTATGCCCAGCCAGGCGTGCTCCGCTCGATCCTTCGTCCGGTGATCTACCACGGCCGCCTCGGCATGGCGCCGTTCCAGGGTGTCGCCGCTCATCGGTCGCAGGCGGCACTGGCCTGGTGCTCGGAGCTGCTGCCGCTGGCCGTTCCCCTCATCCTGCTCGGCCTGCTGGGACCGCTGTCGGCCTGGTGGCTCACCGTGCCGGCTACCGTCCTGCTGCTCCTTGGGGCCTACGCGGCAGCGATCGCGCTGACCCTGCCCGTCCCCTGGCAGGAGCCACACCCAGGCGGATTACGGGTGCTCGTGGGCCTCCTCCACGTCGCCCAGCCGCTCGCCCGAGCGTGGGGGCGGCTGCGGGGCCGGGCCGTCCAGCCTGGCCCGGAGCCGGGCTTCGGGCCACCGTCCTGGGATGACGGTGACCTGCGGACGGCCTGGCTGCTCGACCTGCATCGGGATCTCACCGGCCGTGGCTGCAAGGTCCGGCTGGGCGGCGCGTACGACTGGTGGGACCTTGAGGCATCGATCGGCCCGATGCTGGCCTGCCGGCTGGCGACCGCGGTCGGGTGGAGCTGGTACCCGCAGCGGCGGCTCGCGCTGCGGCCGCGCTGGCTGGTCGCCGCCGCCCTGAGCCTCAGCCTGAGCGTCAGCCTCAGCCTCGGGCTCGGCGGCCTGCTGCACGGGCCAGGGCTGAGCCTGGGCGCACTTGCCCTCGCGCTGGTCGCCGTGTCCGGCCTGTTTGAGGGCTGGCGGCTGCGCCGCCGTGTGCAGCGGTCGCTGGCGTACACCGCCGAGGCCGAGGGTCTGCATCCATGATCCGGCTCCTGCACGCGCCAAAAACACCAAGAAGGCCAAGAACGCGGAGAGCGCCGAGAGCCTCGCGCCAGCGGAGGGCCAGACCCGCCAGCTCGGCCACCTCGGCGGGACCACCGGGCGGCACCAGCGACCACGGGTTGCCCAGGCGCGTCCTCGAGCAGGCACGCCCAGCCTGGCGCTACCTGGTCGCCGCTCTCGTGCTCGACCTGCTGGCGACCCCGGTGGTGCTGCTCACCCCTGTGCCGCTCAAGATCGCCGTCGACAGCGTGGTCGGCTCCAAGCCTCCGCCGGGCTTCCTCACCGCGGTGCTGCCACGCCTTGCCACGGACTCCCGGACGACCCTGCTCCTGGTGGCGGCCGGCCTGCAGGTGGTCGTGGTGCTGCTCGCCCAGCTGCAGCAGCTGGGCAGCGACGTGCTGCACACGATCGTCGGCGAACGGCTGACGCTGGAGTTTCGCTCGCGGCTGTTCCGGCACCTGCAGCGCCTCTCGCTGGCGTTCCATGACTCGAGGGGAACCGCCGACTCCATCTACCGGGTCCAGTACGACGCGCAGGCGATCCAGCAGCTCACCGTGGACGGCTTGATCCCGGTCCTCGCCTCGGTGATGACGCTGGCCGCCACGATCGCCGTCACCGCCCGCATCGACCCGGAGCTGGCGCTGGTGGCGCTGGCGATCTCGCCGCTGCTGTTCGTCTTTTCCCGCAGCTACAAGGTCCGCATGCGGCCTCGCTACCACGCGGCCAAGAGACTGGAAAGCAGTGCGCTCAAGATCGCCCAGGAGGTGCTCACGGCCCTTCGGGTCGTGAAAGCCTTCGGGCAGGAGAGCAGCGAGCAGATGCGCTTTGTCAGCCGCTCCAGCGAAGGCGCCATTACGCGGGTCCGGCTGGCGCTCGCCGAGGGCACCTTCGGGCTGCTGGTCAACCTCACCACCGCCATCGGGACCGCCGCGGTCCTGGTGATCGGGATCCGCAACGTCCGCTCGGGGATGCTGAGCCTCGGCGAGCTGCTGGTGGTCGTCAGCTACCTGTCGCAGTTGTATGGCCCGCTGAAGACCATCAGCAAGCAGACCGCGAGCCTGCAGTCGGCGGCTGCGGGCGCCGAGCGGGCCTTCGAGCTCCTGGACGAGCTGCCGGAGGTGCCCGAACGACCCGGCGCGCTGCCACTGCGGCGTGCCGCTGGCGCCATCGAGTTCCGGCAGGTGTCCTTTGCCTACGGTGACAACGGCTTCGTCCTGCGTGACCTCTCCTTCGCCGTGACCCCGGGAACGCGACTCGGCATTTTCGGGACCACCGGCGCGGGCAAGACCACGCTCGTGGGCCTGCTGGTCCGCCTCTACGACCCCAGCGCCGGCCAGATCCTGCTCGACGACGTCGACCTGCGGGACTACCAGCTCCAAGGGCTGCGCAACCAGTTCGCGATGGTGCTGCAGGAGCCGGTCCTCTTTTCCGCCAGCATCGCCGAGAACATCTCGTACGGGCATCCCACGGCAAGCTGGGACGAGGTCCTGGCCGCGGCGGTCGCCGCCAACGCCCACGACTTCATCACCGGCTTCCCCGACGGCTACGACACGATCGTCGGCGAGCGGGGCATGCGCCTGTCCGGCGGTGAGCGCCAACGCATCGCGCTGGCGCGGGCCTTCTTGAAGGACGCGCCGATCCTGATCCTCGACGAACCCACCAGCTCGGTCGACACAGGCACCGAAGGCGCGATTTTTGAGGCACTGGAGCGGCTCATGGAGGGCCGCACGGTCATCTTGATCACCCACCGCCCCAGCGCCCTGCAGCTCTGCAACGCCAGCATCCAGGTCGAGCACGGACAGATCACCCGCATGGACGGTGCCGTCTCCCCCGCACCTGGGTCGCAGCGGGCCCCCGACCCCGACCCCGACCGCTGCCAGGGCGCCTGACATGCCAGCCGCAAGCAGCGCCCCGCCCGGTGCACCACTCGGTGCTCCGCCCGCTTACGGCGGCCGCGACGGCGACGGCTGGGTCCGCATCACTGAGGACAGGGCCGCGGTGCGCGACCATCCAGCCGTCAGGGCGTGGGGCACGCTCAGGCCCGACGCCGCTGCCGCTGTGGCAGCGGTGGACTCCCTGCCGCGCAAGCGTTCCACCCTGGCCGCGATCTATCGCCTGCCAGGGGTGGCGGGCCCGCGCCAAGCGGTCATCGCCAAGTACTGGGAGGCGGCGGCGATCACCGTGGAACAACGCATCTACCAGGAGATCCTTCCTGCAGCATCGGTGCCGGCTCTGCACTGCCATGGCATGGTCAGCGAGCCTGACGGCGAGCACGCCTGGCTCTTTCTTGAGGAGGGCTGTGGCGATCGATGCTCGCTGGCCGCACCCGAGCACCAAGCCCTTGCCGCGCAGTGGCTGGCGCGCATGCACACGGCCACCAGTGAGCTCTGCCGCTCCAGCTCGGCACCCTCATTGCCTGGGTTGCCCGAGCGAGGGCCTGCCCGATTCCTCTGGCACCTGCAGTCGGTCCGTGACGCCATCCAGGGGACCTTGGGCTGCCGCACCCTCGACAGAACACAGCGGTCGCTGTTGGACCACGTCCTCGGTCACTGTGACCGCATCGAGGCAGGCTGGCGCACGTTCGAGCGGGCCTGCGAGCGGATGCCCAGGAACCTGGTCCATGGCGATTACGTGGCCAAGAACCTGCGGGTGGCGCGTCACGGCGGCGGGGTCGCCCTGGTCGTGATGGACTGGGAGATGGCAGGCTGGGGGCCGCCAGCTCCTGACCTGCACAAGGTGGACCTCGAAGCATACCGGGCCACTGCCGCTGAGCACTGGCGGGAACTGACCATGGCGCAGGTCCAGGAGTGGGCCCGCGTCGGGACGGTTTTCCGCCTGCTCGCCGAGACGCATTGGGAGACGCAACGGCTCTTCTGGGGCGGCCCGGTCCCGGCGCTCCACCGGCTGGAAGGCTATGAGCTGGCCCTCAGGAACGCAGCACCGGCATGACGCGATGACGACCTTCCCGGACCTCGCGACCCTGAGCGCGAGCCTCACGTCGATGCTGTCCCGCGACCTGCCAGAAGCGGACGGCGCGCTGACAATTGTCGATCGCCGGCCGACGCCCCATGCGACCACCTTCCCGGTCGAGATCGTTACCTGTCGTCTCGGCGACGGCAGCGAGTTGCGGCTGTTCTGCAAGCACTCGGCCGGCAAGGACTCGAGCGCCTACCAGCATCGAGGCGGCGTCGCCTACGAGGCGCTCGTCTACCAAGACGTCCTGGAGCCGTTGCGGCGACCGCTGGGGCTCTCAACCTGCCGGTACTACGGCACGCAGACCGACGCGAGCACCGGTGACACCTGGCTTGCCCTCGAATTCCTTGAGGGCGTCTTGCGGGTCAACTATGTCAGCGACCCCGCGGCGCTGACCGCCGCGGCGAGATGGCTGGCGACGTTCCACGCCGCGAACGCCGGCGATCCCGACAATGACCGGCTTCCGTGGCTCAGGCGCTACGACGCTGACTACTACCTGGGATGGGCCCGCCGAACCGCGCTGTTCGCGCAGCGGCTGCATCTCCGGTTCCCGTGGCTCGCGACGCTCTGCAAACGCGCTGAGGAAGGCCTCGGTGCGCTGTTCGACGCGCCTCCGACGGTTATCCACGGCGAATACTATCCGCACAACGTCTTGTTCGATCGCCGCTGTGGCGCCATCGTGCCGGTCGATTGGGAATCGGCCGCCATCGGACCCGGAGAGATCGACCTGGCAAGCCTCACCGAGCGCTGGCCGGAGCAGACCGTTCGCGACTGCATCCGGGAGTACCTGCGGATCCAGCGACCAGCGGGCACCACGGCTGCGCTCGAGTCACGACTGAGCGCCGCAAGGACCTACCTGCATTTCCGCTGGCTCGGTGAAAACCCCAGAAGAACGGCCGACCCAAAGCGGCAGTGGCGCTTCGAGGAACTGCGACGCAGCGGCGAACAACTCGGTCTCCTCTAGGTCGCGGCGGCTGGCAGCAGCTCGGCCGGTTTGCCTGCTGGGTCGTCGAGTTCCCAGGCACGCACAACGGAGTCGCCTGGCCTATCCTTCCTCTGGGACGACCCTGCCCAGCCACATGGAGGAGGTCGCCGCACCGTGCAGCACCGGCGGCCGGAGACCGAGACGACGAGCAACGAACCTGCGACTGCTGACGCTTCCGGGGAGGCGGAGCCGTCGCGGAGCGCTGCTGCGGTGTGGCGGCCCGCGCAGGCACTGTTGCACGCGCTGCTTGATGTGGTCGGCGCTCAGGCAGCCGAGGGGCACCGGCTGGCTGGGCTGGCCGATGGGGCATGGATCGACCCCGAGCGTGGCGAGCAGGTCGCAGCGGCGTTCCTCGCCGTCCCCTCGACGCCAGTCCTGCCCGAGGTGCAGCAGGCCTACTGGCAGCTCCGCGTCGAAACCGATGCCCTGTACGCGCGGCTGGTCGCCCCCCGCGAGGACGGCGGCCTTGGCCTGGTGGTCCGCCACCAACTGACCGACCCATACCAGCAGGCCGAGGAGATCGTTGACGACCTGGCCAGCGGCATCCTGCGCATGGGTCCCAACCGCCAGCCGCATCCACTCATGGGCAGCAATCCTGGCTGCCCCTATGACCGGTTGCGGGCCGTCCACGACGTGTTGGGCCATGCCGCGCTCGGCGCCGGCTTCGATCGCCACGGCGAGTACGCCTGCTGGCTGGTGCAACGCCGGTTGCATGCACCCGCCGCCGCGGCCGCGCTCACCACCGAGTTGCACGGCGAGAACTGCGTCCTGTGGGTCACCGGCCGCCATGCGGTGCACAAGGCTGCCTTGTTGCCCCCATCGCTGCGCATCCCCCGGCCGCCATGACCGCGCCGTGACCGCCTTCATGGCCGGCATGGGCGCCGGGGCCAGCTACCCTGCCGCTGGCCCGCCATCCCTCTGGAGCTGGTGGCCTCGGACCGTGGGGAGCAGGAACACCAGCAGGAAGCTCAGCGTGTAGACGGCCACCTCGTACCAGAGGGTGCGCTCGACCGAGCTGACGAAGTCCTGCTTGCGTGCGGCCACGGCGGCGGCTGGGATCACCTGACCGACCTGCTGGACCTGCGCCTGGCCACCCTGCCCCTGGCCCTGGGCCTGCGACTGGAGGCGCTGGCAGCTCACCGGATTCGAGGCCGGGTCCTTGGCGCTGGCGCGGTCGTGAAAGCAGACACGGAACCCGGCTTCCACCTGGTCGATGGCTGGCGCGGGCAGCCCGGCGGTCGCAAGCCCGGCGCGCAACTGCGGGGCGACCTGGTCGACGGTGGGGTTGGCCTCGCTGGACAGCAGCCCGAAGAAGATCACCCCGATGATGGCCACGCCGATGGCGCCGCCGACCTGCTGGATGGTGGTGAGGGCGCCGGAGGCGGAGCCGGCGTTGCGCCCGCTGATGCCGGCCAGGATCACGTTCACCAGCGGCGCAATCACCAGGCCGAGGCCGATCCCGCAGACCAGCAGCGCCGGCAGGAGCTGCCAGGACCGCAGCGCCGTGCCGTAGTGGCTAACGGTGAGGATCACCCCGCCCATCCCGGCGACCAGCAGCAGGCAGCCGAGGCTGAGGATGCGGCGGCCGAGCCGAGGCGCGATCCGGGTCGAGGCCGCCGAGGCGACCGCCGTGCCGAGCGAGAACGGGATCGTGGTGAGGCCGGCGTGCAGCGCCGTGAAGCCGAGCCCGATCTGCAGGAACAGCGAGAAGGTCAGGAAGAATGCCGCGATGCCGGAGAAGAAGACCGCGCTGAGCAGCAGCCCGCTCACAAAGGCCCGTTCCCGGAACAGGCCGAGGACCAGCAGCGGCGAGTTGTCCTTGCGGGTCTTGTAACGCTCATACAGGGCGAAAAGCGCAAACAGCGGCACCGACGCGGCCAGCAGCACGAATATCCACGCGGGCCAGCCGAGGTCGCGGCCCTCCACCAGCGGGTAGACCAACGCCAGCAGCGCGGCGGTGGCCAGCACGACACCGACCGGGTCCAGGCGCGGCGCGTCCTCGGCGCTGGACTCGCGCAGCAGCACCGTGGCCGCGACGATGGCGAGCACCCCGATCGGCAGGTTGACCAGGAAGATCGGCCGCCAGTCGAGGCCCAGCAGGTTGCCCTGGATAAGCAGGCCCCCGGCCAGCGGTCCAGAGATCGTTGCCAGCCCGATGGCCGCGCCGAACAGCCCCAGCGCGGTGCCCCGCTCGCGTGGCGGGAAGGTCACCTGGATGATCGACAGGACCTGCGGGAACAGGAGCGCGCCCATGAGGCCCTGTAGGAACCGCGAGCCGACCAGCATGGCCGGATTCTGAGCGGCGCCGCACAGGGCAGAGGCCAGCGTGAAGCCGGTCACCCCGATCAGGAACAGGCGTTTGCGGCCGAAGATGTCGCCGAGCCGCCCGCCGGTGATCAGCACCACCGCGAAGGCGAGCTGGTAGCCGGCCAGGACCCACTGCACCTGGGAGTAGCTGGCGTGCAGGTCGCGCTGGATCGAAGGGATCGCGACATTGACGATGCTGATGTCGATCAGCAGCATGAACGCCGCGATCAGCACGACACCGAGCCCGAGCCAGCGCCGCGGGTCCAGCTGCCCCGGGCCGACCGCCGCCGTGGCACGCGTGGGTTGGGTACTCATTCGTTCGCCTCCATGTTCTCCCCATGGTCTGCACGGCCAGCCTGAAGGGTGCGGAATGGTTCTACACCGCTGACTGTCGCTGCCGCGACACGCTCACCGACTTCACCGGCTGAAGCCGACGATTCGCTCTTGTTATGCGACTTGGTTTGGGTAGTTTTCCCGAGATTGTGCCGGCCCGCCACGAGCACGCGGTCTCGCATCGCTCGTGGAGCGGTACTGTGCTAGGCTGTGGTCCACGTAGGAATCTGTGGAGTGGGAGCTGACATGGCACGACGCAACCTGACGTTGCAGCTGGACGAGGACGTGATCCGGCGCGCCAAGGTCCTGGCCGCCAAGCGCGGCACCTCCGTCAGTGGGCTGGTGGCGCGTGAGCTTGAGCACCTCGTCGCCGAGGATGCCCGCTACGAGGAGGCGAGGCAGCGCGCCAGCGAGATCATGGCAAGCTCAGCCCCCCGCGGCGGCAGGACCTGGCGGCGCGAGGAGCTCCATGACCGCCACGGCTAACCCGGCGGCCGACGTCCAGGACCAGGTGAGCTTCGTCGACACCAATGTCTTGGTCTACGCCCACGACCGCACCGCGGCCCACAAGCAGCCCGTCGCCCAGGCACTGCTGGACGGACTGTGGCGCCAGCGGACCGGAGCGCTCAGCACCCAGGTGCTGCAGGAGTTCTACGTCGTCGCGACGCGGAAGTTCGACCCCCCGCTGCAGCGGGCCGCTGCCCGCGAGATCGTGGCGCTCTACAGCACCTGGCCGACCGTGCAGGTTGATGTCGCTCTCATCATGGCGGCCTCGAAGCTGGAGGAACGCCACTCCGTCTCCTTCTGGGATGCCCTCATCGTCGAGGCGGCCAGACGCGCCGGCGCGACCCGCCTGCTGACCGAGGACCTGCAGGCCGGCCACCAGCTCGGCGGCATCCGGATCGACAACCCATTTGTCTGACCTACAATCGGCTCCGTATGTGATGATCCGCTCGTCCCGGCGGAAGGCATGAGGTCATGAGCGGCTGCGCGCCCCGCCGGCTCCGATCCCGCCGACGAGATCAACCCTGCTGTCAGCGCGGCGATGGCCGAGCGGGGCATCGATCTGTCGCGGGAGTTCCCCAAGCCCATGACCGACGAGGTGGTCCGCGCCGCCGATGCGGTCATCACCATGGGCTGCGGCGATGCCTGCCCGATCTATCCCGGCAAACGCTACGAGGACTGGGACCTGGACGACCCGGCCGGCAAGCGGTCGAGCAGGTGCGGGCGATCCGCGACGAGCTGGACCAGCGGGTGCAGGCGCTGCTGGCCGAGCTGGCGCCCGCCGTCACCTGGCTCCTGGCCTCCACCTCAGGGAATTAGCCGTACGATCCCCGCTGGACGTGGATCGACTTCTCGAGCTGGAGGCGCTGACGCAGATGGCGATGACACAGGTGGCGATGACGCGATGACCACCGTCCTGATCCTCAACGGGCCGAACCTGAACCTGCTCGGCACCCGGGAACCAGAGCAGTACGGCTCAGCCACCCTCGCCGACGTCGAGAAACGCTGCCGCGACGCGGGCGCCCAGCGCGGCCTCGCCGTCGACTTCCGCCAGTCCAACCACGAGGGCGAGCTGGTCGACTGGATCCAGGAGGCAGGCCGCGAACATGCCGCAGGCAACCTGCTGGGCGTGGTCCTAAACCCCGGCGCCTACACCCACACCTCGATCGCCCTCCACGACGCCATCAAGGCCGTCACCGTCCCCGTGGTCGAACTGCACATCTCCAACGTCCACAACCGCGAGCCGTTCCGCCACCACTCCTACATCTCCCCCGCCGCACGCGGCATCATCATCGGCTTCGGCATCCACGGCTACCCCCTGGCGATCGAGGCCCTCCAGCGGGTCGAGGGCGAGCGGGGCTCCCCACAGCAATGACGCCCACGCCAACCTGGTCCGCTCAAGCCTCGCGGCCGCCTTCGGCCGCGCCCCTCTCCGCGGGTAGGGGCGCTGGCGTCTGGGTTGGGAGGTCGAGGGCGGCGTTGACGGCGTTGACGATGTCGTGGCTGGCCATGCCGAGCTGCAGCGCCTGCCGCACGTAGGCGGCGGCTGCCTGCTGCAGGAGCACCCGGCGCTCCGAGGCGTCCAGTGCCGGGATGGAGCTGACCACCCGGGTCCCCCCACCACGGCGGGAGCGGACCAGGCCCGCGGCCTCCAGCTCCTTGTAGGCGCGCGCGGCGGTCCCGACGGCGAGGCCGAGGTCGTCGCTGGCAGCGCTCACGCTGGTTGCGGCCAGCAGCAGCGTCAGCGCCCCGGCCAGGACTACGACCGCCCCCGCAAGGCCAACGGGCAGGTAGTGCCGCAGCCGGCGGGTCTCGATGGCAGCGCTACGGGTCGGGGTCCTGCCTGGATGCACAGCGGTCGCCTCGCCGACGAGAACCCCGGCCAGCACCCCCAGCCCGAAGGTGGGCGCCGCCAGCAGCATCCCCCGGCCGAGGCTGTCGGCGCTTGCCACAACCACGGCGCCGACCAGCGTGAAGTCGAACGCGTTTAGGCAGCCCCTGCGGGGCTGCAACTTGCGCGGTAATCCTGACTGTTCGAGGGAGCGGGGACGGCGTCACGACTCCTCTCGCCGATCAGCGGGAAACAACTCCTCAAGCAGGTACTGGGCCCTGGGCGGTAGCGGCCGATGCGGATACATCTCCTGCACGAAGTCGAGCGCTTGCAACACTGATTCGAAGCCCGACAGCTGGTAAAGGATGCGGAGATCAGCCTCGTCACGTTCGACTCGGGCAGCCAGCACCTTCATCGCGAACAGGTAACGGGGCGAGGCGACTCTCACCGAGAGTCCCGGTCGGTCAAACAGGAGGGTCGCGTTGTGGTCGTCGCCCGGGAGGAAACCCTTGACACCGTCGTTCAGCCAATCCTCCGGGAGGCCTTCACGGTTGGCGATTCTCCGGACGGCCTCGTAGATCACGCGCTTGGGCTCGAAGACGGCATCAAGGTCCCTGGTCGCCCGGCGCTTGCTGTAGGCCAAAGCCATGGCGGCACCACCGACCAGGAAGAGATCTCCATGCACTCCGCTCGTCTCCAGGTCGGCCGCCAGCTCCTCCAACAGCCGGAGAATCTCGTCCCTGGATAGCATGACCGGCTACACGCTCTCCAGCGACGAGGCGTGGACGAACACGCCGCGGTTGGCGAGGGCCGGTGGGGTCTCGACGAAGGCGGAGGCGTGCAGCGACGGGTAGGGGGTGACGAACCACCACTTGTCCAGGAAGCGGTCCGGGTTCATGGTCCAGGCCGGCAACGTGAGGCCGTGGTGGAAGCACAGGTGCTCGACCACGCCGGCGAGCATCGCGTCCCAACGCTGGTCGCCTGTTGAAGGAGGCTGCGCCTCGACCAGGCGGAGGCGCTCGGGCGCAGCCGCATGCTCGAATTCGGTGACGAATTGCGCCACCCAGGCGAACGCCTCCTGCTTGTCGGCAGCCGCAAGGCTGCGGCGGATCTGTACCGCCGTCTCACGGATCGTCTGCAGGACTCGGGTTGCCACGGTTCCATCACCCCAGGTTGGAAAGGGGAAGTCTGATCAGTTTAGCCGAGCCCGGTGCGGTGCTTCGCCCGTCAGTGGCTGCGGAAGTGGTTTCTGTGAGACTGCAACCGCCGCCTACTTGCGGTCGAGGATCTCGATCAGGTTGCCGTACGGGTCGGCGACGAACGCGACGGTCGCGCCGGGGCGTGGCGCTGGCGATGGTGGCATCCGCGTGGCCGCGCCGGCCGCGATCAGCTGGTCGTAGGCCGTGGGGACATCCGGGACGCGCAGGCAGATGTGGCCGAACCCGAGTGTGCCGGCGGCACTCAGCGGGCCGTCGGGCTGCAGGCCCGGGCGTGCGCCGGGCCGGTGCAGCAGCTCGATCCGGTAGCCGCTGCTGTGCAGCAGCATGACCCCGCGCAGATCGGTGCCTGGCACGGCGAATGCGGGCGCCGCGATGAGCTGGAAACTGGCGCAGTACCAGGCGGTGGCGGCTTCCAGGTCAGGCACCGAGATGCCCACATGATCGAAGCACGCCTCCACGACGTCGCTCATGCGAGCGCCGTCGCGACCTGCGGGAAGTGGCGCATGAACGCCTCGGCCCTGGTGTCGCTGGTCAGGCCCAGGTTGGGGCCGGCGTTGCGCCGGAGCTGGACGCCGCGGCGCGTCGCCAGGTCGGTGTAGTAGTCCCACATGTGCACCTGGGCCGGCAGGCACTCCATGGCCTGCCGTTTGGTGGCGAAGACGCCGGTGATGTCCAGCAGCACCTGCGGGACGAACCCGCATTGCTCGGGCTGGTGCGGCTCGAAGAAGAATACTGGCGGCGCGCCCAGGGGCTCCCCCGGCGCGGGGTACCCGACGGCCTGCGCGAGGACGCGCGCCTCCAGCGCCATCCGGCCGGCCGCCGGGTGGTCGGCGTTGTACGGGTCGGCCAGCGGATGGGTGAGCACCACGGTCGGCACGACCTCGCGGTAGGCGTGCACCAGCCGGTCGATGATCTCCGGGCTCTCGCGCAGGGGGTAGTCGCCGGCGTCCAGGAAGACGATCCCGGCGCCCAGGACCGTAGCCGCCCGCTCGGCTTCCGCGCGGCGCAGCGCCTTGATCTGGTCCAGATCCAGGCCGTCGCGCCAGGCGCGGGCCGACTCGCCGCGTTCGCCATAGCTCAGGCAGACGACGGTCGCCTGGTCGCCGCGGGCGGTGGCGAGCGCGATCGCCCCGCTCGCACGCCACACGAAGTCGCCGGCGTGCGCGCTCACGACGAGGAGCGAACCGGTCATAACCACCTCCATGATCCCGAAGAACGACGACAATAATGTAGACAATCCTTGGCAACCGATGACTATGTCAAGGCCTTGACATGGGAACTCTCGCTCGCGGAGACTTCTGTCAGTCACAATATTGTTCACAATAGGAGAGCCCAGTGCCGGAAGGTGACGCGCCGCCGCAGCCATCGAGTCGAGCGCGCGAGATCGTGCGGGGCGGGTACGACACGCACGTGCACGTGGCCCCCGACGTCATGACCCGCCGGATCGACGACACCGATCTCGCCCGCCGCTGTGCCGAGGTGGGCCTGGCCGGCTTCGTGCTGAAGTCGCATTACGTCCCGACCGCCGAGCGCGCTGCCGTGGTGCGCAAGAACGTTCCCGGCGTCGACGCGCTCGGCGCGATCACCCTGAACGCATCCGTCGGCGGCCTCAACCCGGTCGCGGTCGAGATCGCCGGCCGGCAGGACGCCCGGGTCGTCTGGCTCCCCACGGTGGACAGCGCGAATCAGCGCCGCAGCAGGGCGGCCGATCCGCCCGGCGCCAAACCGCCGATGTGGGCGGCCCTGCAGGACGAGCTGCGCGCGCAGGGCATGGAGCCGCCCGCCGTCGAGGTGGTCGACGAGGCCGGGAGGCTGCTGCCGCAGACCGACGCGATCCTGCGGCTCGTTGCCGCACACGGCATGACCCTGGCCACCGGCCACCTGGACGCGCGGGAGATCGTCACGGTGGTCGAGGCCGCGCTCGAGCGCGGCGTCCGCGAGGTGCTGGTGACCCATCCGGAGTTCACCTCGCAGCGGCTGCCGGTCGACGTCCAGCGCCACCTCGCCGGGCGGGGTGCCCTGCTGGAGCGGTGCTTCACCACCCCGCACACCGGCAAGGTGAGCTGGCAGCAGCTGCTTGACAACATCCGCGCCGTCGGCGCCGCCCACTCGATGCTCTCGTCGGACCTGGGCCAGCCGTTCAACCCGCCGGTCGAGGACGGCCTGGCGTTGCTGGCGGACCGCCTGCTCGCCGAGGGCTTCGACGAAGACGAGATCCGCACGATGGCGGTCACCAACTCGCGCCGGGTGGCCGGCGTGCCGACCTGACCAGGACGGTGAGGGGAGGGGACGGTGCACCGGTGAGCGAGTCCGTGCTGGACGCACTGCGCCGCGCGATCATCTCTGGCGCCGTGGCACCCGGCCAGCGGCTGGTCGAGGCGGACCTGTGCGAGCAGTACTCGACCACCCGCACGATGGCGCGCGCGGCGCTGATCGCGCTCAGCCACGAACGGCTGGTGGAGCGGATCCCGAACCGGGGCGCCATGGTGCGCGCGGTCAGCCTGGCCGAGGCAGTCGAGATCACCGAGGTGCGGATGGCGCTGGAAGGGCTGTGCGCGGCCAAGGCGGCGGAGCGGATCACCGACCCGCAGATCGATGAGCTGCGCACCATCGGCCGGGACATGCGCCGGGCTGTCGCCAGCGGCGACCCGGTCGGCTACTCGACCCTGAACGAGGCGCTGCACGCCCGGGTCCGGGACATCGCCGGCCAGGCCACCGCAGCCGAGCTGCTGGCCCGGCTGCGGGCGCAGAGCGTCCGCCACCAGTTCCGGCTCGCGCTGCGCCCGGGGCGGCCGCAGACCTCGCTGCCCGACCACCTCGCGATCATCGACGAGATCTGCGCGCGCTCCCCCGGCGGGGCGGAGCGCGCCATGCGCCGGCACCTGTCCAGCGTCATCGAGGCGTTGCAGGCGCACCCCACTGGAGACGACTGGAGTAGCAATGCGGCTGACGCACCTGTCCCTGACCGAGGCTGAGGCCGAGACACTCGCCGCGGTGCTCGACCGGCTGATTCCCTCCGACGACCGCGGCCCCGGCGCGGTCGAGGCGGGCGTGCTCGCCTTCATCGACAGCGAGCTGGCCGGAGCGCTCAAGCACCAGCACGGCGCCTACGCCGCCGGCCTGGCCGAGCTCGACGCGCAGGCGGTCGCCCAGCACGGTGAGCCGTTCGCGCGGCTGCCCGCACCGGCGCAGGACGAGCTGCTACGCGGGATAGAGGCAGCGTCAGGCCCGTGGTTCGAGATGGTGCTCGGTGACTGCATCGACGGGCTGCTGAGCGACCCGGCGTACGGCGGCAACCGCGACTTCGCCGGCTGGCGGCTGGTCGGGTACCCGGGGCCGTCGCTGATCTGGACCGAGGAGGAGCAGGAGCTGGACCGGCGCATCCCTTTCCGCGGCAGCTCCCTCTCCCGGTTCCTGGTGGCTCGCCGTGGCTGACGGCGTGGCGAACGTGGAGGCAGAGGCGGCTGCCGAGGTGGACGTGGTGGTCGTCGGCCTGGGCGCGGCGGGCGGCCTGGCCGCCTCGCGGCTCGCCCTCGCCGGCTTGACGGTGTGCGGGCTGGACGCGGGCGGCCGCTACGAGGCCGGGCAGTTCACCGTGGACGAACTGGCCAACGACCGGCGCCACTGGCTGGTCGGCAAGAAGGCCGCGGCGGAGGTGCCGACGGTCCGGGCCACGCGGCAGCAGACCGCCGCCCGCCCGGTATTCCACCAGCTGATGATGAACGGCATCGGCGGCTCCAAGATCCACTCCGGCTGCGGCAGCACCCGGCTGATGTCCTGGCACTTCACCCAGCGGAGCTCGACCATCGACCGCTACGGCCCATCCGCCCTGCCCGAGGGAAGCTGCGTCGTCGACTGGCCCTATGGCTACGACGAGCTTGAGCCGTACTACGACCAGGTCGAGCGGATGTTCGGGGTGGCCGGCGAGGCGGGCGCCAACCGGTTCGAGGCGCCGAGGAGCGGGCCGTACCCGATGCCGCCGCTGCGCCGGACGGGCTGGACCAGGCTGATGGACGCGACCGCGCGGGAGCTCGGCTGGCACCCGTTCCCGCCGCCTGCTGCCGTCAACTCCCAGCCGTACGGCGGCCGGCCGGCGTGCACCTACTGCGGGAACTGCACCCACAACGGCTGCTGGACCGGCGCCAAGGGGCTGGTGAGCCTGGAAGGGCTGCCCGCCGCGGAGGCCAGCGGGAACCTGCGCGTCGTCACCGGCGCGCGGGTGGTGGAGATCCTGACCGACGGCGACGGCCGCGCCAGCGGTGTGGTGTACCTCAAGGACGGGCGCCGCCACCAGCAGCGGGCCGCCGTCGTGCTGCTGGCCAGCTTCGTCTACGAGGTCGTGCGGCTGCTGCTGCTGTCGGGGACCACGCGCCACCCGGACGGCCTCGGCAACAACACCGGGCAGGTCGGGCGCTACTTCAGCGCGCACGCGCTACGGCTGACCTGGGGCGAGTTCGGCGGCCGCGAGATGAACACCTGGAGCGGGGCCACCAGCCAGGCGACGGCGGTCGACGACTTCAACGCCGACAACTTCGACCATGCCGGCCTCGGCTTCATCGGCGGCGGCCGGCTGGCGGCGGGCATGGAGAAGAAGCTGCTGATGGCGGCGCGCCGGCCGCCGCCCGGGGTGGGCCGCTGGGGCGCCGGCTACAAGCGGTGGCTGGCCGAGGAGCTGCGCTCGATGACCAGCATCGCGGTGACCACCGAGGAGCTGCCGCACGAGAACGCCTATGTCGACCTCGATCCCACCCATGTGGACGCCGACGGGTTCCCGGTCGCCCGGGTGACCCGCGACTGGATCGACAACGACCGGCGGCTCGCCGCGTTCCTGCGGGCGCGGGCGGAGCAGTGGTTGACCGCGGCCGGCGCCACCAGGGTGTGGCACTCGCCGGACGTGGTGCAGAACGTGGTCGCGCACGCCTACGGCGGCACCCGGATGGGCCTCGACCCGGCCAGCAGCGTGGTCGACCCGTGGGGGTTCTGCCACGACGTCGCCAACCTGGGGATCCTCGGCCCCAGTACGTTCCCCTCCAGCACCGGGCTCGCCCCGGTGCTGACCATCGAGGCGACCGCGTTGCGGACCGCGGATCACCTGCTCAAGAACTGGGACTGCGTCAGCGGCGGCCAGGGCCCGGGGCGGTAGCGGCCGGCCGGGACGCCCGCCGCGCCAGCGCCAGCGCGGTGGTCGATTCCGCGGGCGCCATGTAGCTGTGGAACAGCGCGTCCGAGTCGTAGCGCCGCCGGATCTGCTCCAGGCGCGCGGCGTTGCCGGGGCTCAGCCCGTGGTCCCACCGGTCGGCCAGGTTGTTGTCGGAGAACTGCACGCCACGGGACAGATGCTGGATGTCCCGCAGGCTCTCGTGTGCCCAGGTCTCGTGGACGAGGTCGTCGTCCTGGTCCCAGCAGCCGGCGTTCGGCGACAGGTACAGCGGCGCCTGCACCGACCAGCAGGCGTTGTCCTGCTCTGGGTAGCCGCCCCAGAGCAGCCAGAGCACGAACGACAGGCCGCTGGAGGGGATCGACTCGAACATCGGCTCGGCGGCGGCGAGGACCTCGCCGGCCGGGGCGTCGCACCAGATGCCGTCGAACGACCAGCGCAGCCCCTTCGGTGTCAGCGCGTCCGCCAGCTCGTAGAGGTCGCCCAGGGAGCTCTCCACCCTGACCCGGGAGCGGAGCGCATGGTCGCGCATGGGGACGGCGTCGACCGCGGCGAGCACGTCGTCGTCGCAGTCGGCGCTGAGGAACGCTGTGGCCGTCAGGTCGACGGTGTGCACCTCCGATCCGGGGGACTGGCCGACCTTCGCCGACAGCTCCACCTCCGGCGCCAGGCTCGGCAGGACGTCATAGCTCCAGCCCAGGACCTCGTCGCGCAGCGACAGCGGGAAGCTGTGGACAGTGCGCTGGATGCGCCGGGCCACCGGATAGGTCTTGAGATAGAAGGCGGTGACGACGCCGAAGAAGCCCGGACCGGAGCCGCGGGCGGCCCACAGCAGCTCCGGGTCGCTGTGGTCGTCGGCGTGGACCAGCTCCCCGTCGGACAGCACCAAGTCGATGGCCACGATGCTCAGACAGGCCGGTCCCCATTTGCGCGACCCCCACCCGTAGCCGCCGCCGAGGATGTAGCCGCCGCTGCCGACCGTCGGGGCGTGCCCGCTCGGGAAGTAGCGGCCGTAGCGCGCCAGCAGCGCGTTCACCTCAGGGCCGCAGGCGGCGGGCTCGACCCGGGCCAGCCCGCTGCCGGGGTCGAAGCCGACGCCGGTCAGCCCGGAGAGATCGATCAGGAGGCAGTCGTCGCGGACGCCGTTGCCGACGAAGCTGTGCCCGCCCGAGCGGATACCGATCCGCAATCCCTCAGCGCGGGCGAACCGGACGCCGGCCGCCACCTCCGCGGCCGACTCGGCGAGCAGGATCGCGGCGGGGAAGCGGTCGGGCTTGCGGGCGTTCCAGACCGCGTCGAGGCGCGCCGCCTCGTACCCGGGCTCGCCTCGACGGAGCAGCCGGCCCGCAGGGACGGCCGCCGGGGCTGCGCCCGTCACCGCGCCGCCGATCCGGCCAGCCGGGCGGCCCGGCGGTCGGCGCGGCGGTCGGGGCTCAGCTGGTGGAAGCGGCCGTCCTTCATGATCATCGAGAGGTTGGCCGAGTCTTCGAGCAGGCTGATGTCGGCGAGCGGGTCGCCCTCGACCAGCAGCAGGTCGGCCAGGTAGCCCTCGCGGACCAGGCCGACTTCCATGTCCATCAGCTCGCCGCCGTACTGGGTGGCGCAGCGCAACGCCTCGGCCGGCGTCATGCCGAACCACTCGACGAACAGCCGCAGGTCCCGGGCGTTGCGGCCGGTGGGGTTGAAGGGGAAGCCGTAGTCGCCGCCGGGCACCAGCCGGACGCCGCGCGCCTTCAGCTCAGGTGCGACCCGGCGGATGCTGTCGTGGGTCGGCACCGTCTCCATGCCGTCCTCCATCGGCGGTGCCAGCGGGTCGTTCAGGTGGGCGTAGATGATCCCGGCTGTCGGCGCCACAAAGAGCCGGTCGCGCGCCCCGGCGAGCAGGTCGATCGCCTCCTCGTCGGCGAAGGTGCTGTGGTACACGGCGCGGACGCCGTTGCGGACCGCCAGCTTGATGGCGTCGGCGGAGTGCGCATGGCCGCTGAGCCACAGCTTGCGCTCGCGCGCCGTCGCCGCCGCAGCCGCCACCTCCTCCTCGGTGAACTGGATGAGCCGCGAGGTGCCGTGGTCCAGGGCGCTCTCCCCGGACAGGTTCAGCTTGACGATATCGACGCCCAGGTCGGCCATGTCCGCGACGAACTTCGCCACGCCCTGCGGATCGGACTGGCGCTGCGCGATCCCGGGGAACTTGAAGGCGCCCCCCTCCACGCCGGCGCTGCCCTCCCATGAGGCGGCCCGCAGCCGGGGTCCGGGCAGCCAGCCCTCGGCGAACGCCTTGCGCGCCGCGATCTCGGCCTTGGGCAGCCGGTTGCCGCCGGAGTATGCGCTGGTGAAGCCAGCGTCGAGCATCACCCGGGCGGTGTGGGAGATCAGCAGGACCTTCTCCTCGAACGGCTCCTTGCGGGTGGCGCGGTGCTCGGTCGACGAGCCGAAGCCAAGGTGGGTATGCCCGTCGATGAGGCCGGGCAGCAGCGTCGCTCCGTCGCCGTCGATGACCTCGGCGCCGTCCCGGCGGGTTGTGGGGATGGACCCGGCGACGGCGGTGATGCGGTTGCCCTCGACGAGCACCTCGGCCGGCGAGCTCGGCGCCCCGGTGCCGTCAAACACGCGTGCCCCAGTGATGAGGATGGGATCGGTCATCGGACACCTCCGCTGGGTTCGGGTGACTTCTGTCGACACTACACGATCGACTTAGTCGATGGAAGGCACGGTAATCAGAGCTATGGACTATCATCCCACTAAAAAGTCGACCTTGACGGCGCAATGTGTCGACAGTAGGCTCCCGCCCACGCTGTTCACCACAGCTTGGCTCGACGGCCCGCCCGTGGCCGTCTCGCGGTTTCCAGCGGCTGCCGCACGACAAAGGAGTCAACGTGTCCCCACATTCCGCTCACCGCGCCGGTGTTCACCGTGCGCCGGTAGGACGGCGGTCATGTCTGGTCGCACTGATCGCGGTGGCCGCCCTGGCGCTCGCCGCTTGTGGCGGCGGACCCAGTGCGAAGAAGAGCGGCGACGGGACGGTTCACATCACCGTGATCCGCGCTGTCACGTCGACCTTCGAGCCGCTGATCATCGCGCAGCAGCAGGGCTACTACGCCGCCGAGGGCCTCAGCGTCACCTTCACCACCGGCGCGACCGACTCCTCGCAGAACGCGCCGAGCGTGATCCGCGGCGATGTCCAGTTCTCCCTGACCGATGGCGGCGGGTTCATCAAGGCGACGGCCAACCAACTGCCGATCCAGGTGGTGACCGGGCTGCAGAGCGCGACCACCAAGTCCCCGACCTCCGACGGCCTGCTCGTCAACGGGAACAGCCCGCTCAAGAGCATCACCGACCTCGCCGGCAAGACCGTCGCGCTGCCGTCGCTGGGCGGCACCTTGCAGTTCCTCTGCGAGTACTCGGCCAAGCAGGCCGGCATGGACCCCTCGACGATCAAGTTCGTCGCCCTGCCGGTCGCCTCGCTGCTGGACGCGGTGAAGACCGGCAAGGTGGACGCGGCGTTCACCTTCGCGACCTACTACAACGCGGGCATTGCTGCCGGCATGCGGTCGCTGGTCAAGGGCGGGAACGAGCTGCTGCCCGGTCTGATGCAGTCGCTGATGTTCACCAGCACCTCGTACGCGACCCAGCACCCGGACGTGGTCAAGAAGTTCGTGACGGCCGTCGGCAAGGGCATCGTCTACGCCAACGCGCACTCCGACGCCGTCCGGGCGGTCGACAGGAACTACACCAAGCTGCCTGCCGACTACATCGCCAAGCGCCTCATCTCGATCTTCAGCCCCCTGATCGACACGAAAGTCCTGAAACTTCAGATTGATGACATGCAGGAGTTCGGGATGATCAAGTCGGCACCGGACGTGAGCACCATTGTCTGGAACCAGGCACCGACCACCACCAGCACCCAGTAGCGACGACGCTGCGGGCACGACGGCCGAGCGCGATCGCGCTCGGCTCGTGCTCCTGCAGCTGTCCTGCTTCGCGCTGGTCCTGGTGGCATGGACGGCGGTGAGCGGTCTCGGCCTGATCGGCTCGCGGACGCTGCCGAGCGTGCGCGCGGTGGTGGTCGCGCTGGCCGCGCTGGTGCGGACCGCTGAGTTCTGGAGCATGGTCGGCTACACCCTGCGGGGCGCGGTCGTCGGCCTGGTCGCTGCGGCACTGGTCGGCATTCCACTCGGCCTCGTCACCGGCACCTACGCGGCCGCCGAGCGGTCCTCACGGCTGCTCGTCGACGTGCTGCGGTCGTTCCCGGTGATCGCGCTGCTGCCGGTGTTCCTGCTCATCTTCGGCGCCACCCCGAACATGAAGGCCACTGCCGTCTTCCTCGCCTGCATCTTCCCGATCTTTCTCCAGGCACAGTACGGTGCGCGCAGCGTGGAACCGACCGTCGCCGAGACGGTGCGCAGCTACCGGATCCCGCGCTTGCTCAGGTTCCGGAAGGTCATCCTGCCGTCCGCGGTCCCGTCGATCATGACGGGGCTGCGCCTGGCGGCCACCACCTCCGTCCTGGTCGCCATCGGCGTCGAGATCCTCACCGCCGTGCACGGCATCGGGTTCATGGTGACCACCGAACAACAGGCCGGCAACGCCGCAGTGGCGTACGCCTACATCTTCGTCGCCAGCGCGCTCGGGTACTCGATCAACCGGGGGTCCGAGCTGCTGGAGAACCGGCTCCTGCGCTGGCGCCCGCCGGCGCAGGCGTCGTGAGGATCGTGAGGAGGAGGGACAGATGAGCGCACAACGGTTCGTCAGGTCCGCACTCACCCAGTTGTGGCTGCCCGCCGTCGCCGTCGTGCTGTGGTTCGCCGCCTCGGCGAGGAGCACCAACTTCTACTTCCCGCCGCTGTCGACGATCCTGCGGCACCTCTGGACCGGGCTCAGCGACGGACCTCTGCTCGGCGACCTTGGCTACAGCCTCCGCAACATCGTCGGTGGCCTGCTGATCTCGACCGTCCTCGGCGTCGCTGCCGGCGTCACCATCGGCGAGAACACGCGGCTGCGCCAGGCCACCGCGCCGATGCTCAACCTTGCCCGCGCGACGCCGATGGTGGCGCTCGTTCCGGTGTTCATCCTGACCATGGGTATCGGCGCCGCGCCGAAGGTCTGCGTCATCGCGCTCGGCACGTTCTGGCCGATCCTGCTGAACACCATCAGCGGGGTCAGCGGCGTCAGCCCCTCGGTGCGCGAAACTGCCCGCAGCTACCGGATCCCGAGGCGGCTGCACATGGCGAAGGTGGTGCTTCCCGGCGCCCTTCCACAGATCTTCGCCGGCCTGCGGGTGGCGCTGTCGCTGGCGGTGGTGCTGATGGTGGTCAGCGAGATCTACGGCTCCAACGTCGGCCTGGGCAACTTCATCCTGCAGAGCGGCTCGAACTTCCAGGTCGCCGACACCTGGGCCGGCACGGTCCTGATCGGCATCCTGGGCTACCTGCTCAGCCTCCTGGTGCTCGCCGCGGAGCAGGTGTCGCTCGGCTGGTATTTCCAGCGGGCCCCGCGGGCCCGTCGAGTGTCGACATTGGGGCGAGGGCGTGACCGTGCGACCGCCTGACGCCGTGCTAGTGTCGAGAAGGCCTCAAGGAGCTGCAGTGGGATCGGTGGAAATGTCGACGTCGGTCAGACATGCCGGCACCGTCGCGCTGGTGGTGGACGGCATCAGCAAGGCATTCGGGCAGGGCCCGGGGGCGCATTCCGTCTTGCGGGACCTCTCGCTGCGGGTGGAACCCGGCGAGTTCGTCTGTATCGTCGGACCGTCGGGCGTCGGGAAGACGACTCTGCTGCGCTGCCTGTCGGGCCTGTTGCGGCCGACCTCGGGGAGCGTCCGGCTGGGCGACACCGAGGTGTCCGAGCCGCGGGCCGAGATCGCCGTCGTCTTCCAGGACTATCGGGGGTCGCTGATGCCCTGGATGCGGGTCCGCGAGAACGTCGCCTTCCCGCTCGAAGGCATGGGCGTGAAGCGCGCCGAGCGGCGTGACCGCGCCGAGCAGAGCCTTGCCGCAGTCGGCCTGCCCGAGGTCGGCGACCAGTACCCGTGGCAGCTCTCCGGCGGGATGCAGCAACGCGTGGCCATTGCCCGGGGGCTCGCCTACAATGCGCCGATCCTGCTGATGGACGAGCCCTTCGGATCGGTTGACGCGCAAGCCAGGTTCGAGCTGGAGGACTTGGTGCTGGCGCTGCGCCGGCAGCTGGGCATCTCCGTTGTGCTGGTCACCCACGACATCGACGAGGCGGTCTATCTGGGCGACCGGGTCATCGTCCTGGCCGGCAAGCCGGCGGCGGTGGTCGACAACCTGGAGATCGACCTGGGCGTGGAGCGCGACCAGTTCAGCACCCGTGGGGACCGCCGCTTCGCGACCCTGCGGTCCCGGGTGTTCAGCGAGGTCTGCGGCGTGGCTGCCCAGCAGCCGGCAGGGCGAGGCGAGGAGCGGGCATGAGTGACACGACGGTGGCGCAGGCGCAGCCGCAGGCAGCGTCGCCTTCCGTTGAGTTCGCGCGCGTGCTCAAGCTCGCCGAGCGCCGCGAGACGGTGGTGGTCCAGGTGGCCACCTGGGTCGGCCTGGGCATCATCGAAGGCCGCCTGCTTCCCGGGCAGGACCTCAACAGCGTCGAGCTGTCGCACCGGTTCGGCTGCAGCCGCACCCCTGTCCGCGAGGCGCTCATGCTGCTGGAGCAGGAGGGCCTGGTCGAGATCCAGGCCCGCCGCCGCCCCAGGGTCGCCGCCTTCACCCCCGAACGGGTCCGCGAGATCTACCACGTGCGCCAGCACCTCATGGCGCTGGTCGGACAGCTCGCGGTCGAGCGGGTCAGCGGCGAGGACCTGGCGGATCTGCGCAGGCGGCTCAGCGAGATGGAGGACGACGTCAACGCCGGCGACGTGGACAGCTACTTCTGGAAGAACGTGGCGTTGCAGGAGCGGCTGACGGAGATCGCCGGCAACCGGACGCTGAAGGGCATCCTCGACTCGCTCGCGCTGCGCGTCCTGACCCTGCGGCATGCCAGCCTGGCCCAGCCCGGACATATCCGCTCCAGCCTCGCCGACCAGCGGCGCATCTTCGAGGCGCTGGAACAGCGTGACGGCGAGATGACCGCAATGCTGTTGTCCCGCGCCGCGATGGCGGCGCTCGACGCGCTGGAAACCAGCGGCTGGGCCGAGCGCCAGCGACCGCTCAAGAACCGCCGAACGCGGCGCGACCGCGACAGCGCACCAAGCGCTGACTGACCGCCGTCACCCGGTCACTTGACCCGGTCACCCGGTCACTCGGGCAGCACCCGCAGCGCGACCAGGAAACGCGAGACCATGTTGTAGACGGCGACGGTGGCCGTCAGCTCGACCAGCTCCGCCGTGCTGAAGTCCGGGCGCAGCGCGTCGAAGACGGCATCGGGCACCTCGATCTCCCGCGTCAGGGTGTCGGTGTAGGTGATCACCCGGCGCTGGACCGCGTCGAAAGCCGGGTCCTCGGCCGCGTCGGCACGCCGGATCGCGCGCAGCTGCGCCGGACCGAGCCCGGCGCGGCGCGCGTCCGCCTCGTGCGTGACCCACTCGTACTCGGCCCGGTTGAGCACCGCGATCCGCAGCACCACCAGCTCCCGGATCGCCGCCGGGAGCGTGATCCGCTGGCGGATGGCGCCCAGCAGCTGGTTCCACCCGTCGGCCACTGGCGGGCTGTGCAGCAGCAGCTCGTCGAGCAGGTAGAGGGTGCCGCCACGGCGGGCGCGGATCCGCTCGGCGACCTCGCCGTCACCGGCGGCGGCGGGAAGGCGTGCCACCATCGTTTCGTGCTCCCTTCCTAGTGTCGAGAGAAGCACCACCATACCGCGTGACCTCGGAATCCTCCTTCTGATAGTGTCGACACATGACTGGTCGACTCGATGGCAAGATCGCGCTCGTCACCGGCATCGGCGCCGGGATCGGACAGGGCGTCGCCCTGCGGTTCGCTGCTGAGGGCGCCATGGTCATCGGCTGCGACCTCAATCCTTCCACCAGCGCGGCAACCGTGGAACGCGCCCGTCAGGACGGCCTGGAGATCACCTCGGTCCACCCCGTCGACTTGACCAAGCCGGACGACGCGGAGCGCTTCGCCGCCGCCGCCGCGTCGCACGGCCGCATCGACGTGCTGGTCAACGCCGCCGCGATCGCGCCGCACATGGCCCCGGTGGCGGAAATGGACTACGCGACCCAGTGGCGGCCGACCATCGCCGGCGAGATCGACCTGGTCTTCCTCGCCTGCCAGGCCGCCTGGCCGCTGCTGGTCGCCAGCGGGAACGCGTCGATCATCAATTTCGCGTCGGTGAACTCCTTCCGCGGCAGCCGCCGGATGGCAATGGTGGCGCACTGCGCCGGCAAGGGCGCGATCCTGGCCATGACCAGGCAGCTCGCGGCCGAGGGCGGGCCGCATGGCATCCGTGCCAACACGATCGCGCCCGGCCTGGTCCAGACCGCGGCCACCGCGCTCGCCGGTGCCACCAGCGGCGCGCTGGCCGAGACGCTCGTCGCCGGCACCCTCCTCGGCCGGCTCGGGGTGCCCGACGACATCGCCTGGGCGGCGGTCTACCTCGCCTCCGACGAGTCGAGCTGGGTGACCGGGGCGAACCTCTCGGTCGACGGCGGCGTCACCGCCGTCTAGTGGCGCCTCCAGGAAAGGCCGCGCGAGCGCTGCTCGCCGGTTTCGAGCCGGCCATCGACGTGCACGCGCACTACCTCCCGGCGGCCTACCGGGAGGCGCTGGAACGCGGCGGGCACCACCACCTCGACGGCAACGCGGTTGGGCCGCCGTCGTGGGATGTGGCCGAGCACCTCGGGTTCATGGACGAAAGCGGCATCGGGACGTCGATCCTGTCGGTCAGCTCCCCGGGACTGCTGCTGACGGGCGAGCAGCGCGACACGACCGAGCTGGCGCAGCGGGTGAACGACCAGGGCGCAGAGGTCGTCCGCGATCGCCCCGACCGCTTCGGGCTGTTCGCCTCCCTGCCGCTTCCCTCGATCGACGCCGCGCTTACGGAGCTGCAGCGGGCCGACGACGAGTTGCACGCGGACGGGGTCTCGCTGCTCACCAACTACGACGGCACCTACCTCGGCGATCAGCGGCTCGACCCCATCTTCGACGAGCTGTCGCGGCGCCGTGCCGTGGTCGCCATCCACCCCACTTCGCCCGCGTGCTGGGAGGCGGTGTCGTTCGGCCGTTCGCGCGCGAGCATCGAGTTCATGTTTGACACCGCCCGGGCCGTGTTCAATCTGGTGCTGTCTGGGACGCTCGATCGCTGCGCCGGGATCCAGCTGGTGATCCCGCACGGCGGCGGGGTGATTCCGCTGCTCGCTGACCGCGTCGACCGGACCCGGTTGTTCGCTGGAGGCAGCGCCGCCGACGTCGACCTGTTCGCCACTCTGCGGCGACCGCTGTACGACACGGCGGGAGGCCTGCTGCCTCGCCAACTACCCGCGCTGCTGCGCCTGGTGCCACCCGACCGGCTGGTCTATGGCAGCGACTATCCGTTCACCAGCGTGCCCTCGGTCCGGTCGGCCACGGCAGACCTCGCCAGGACCGACCTGCTGTCGGAGGAGGAACTGAACGCGCTGCTGCGGCACACCAGCAGCGGCCTGTTCCCGCGACTGGGGCTTGGCGGGTAGGGGTAGAGGCCCTCCGCCTCAGACCCACTGCTCGGCAGGCGGGGCCGGCACGCCGTATGCCTCCTGCCAGGACACCACGCGATTGCGGAGCACGCCCAGACTCTCGATCTCGGCTTCGACCACGTCGCCGGGCTTGAGGTAGTTGGCGAACGGGTCGTCGGTACTGGCCGCGACCCCGGCGATGGTCCCGGTGGTGATGAGGTCGCCGGCGCTGTAGACCTGCGGCGAGTGGTAGGCGACCAGCTGCGGGATGGAGACCGACATCCGCGAGGTGTTGGACTTCTGCCGGACGTCGCCGTTGACTCGCAGCTCCATCGCCAGGTTGTGCGGGTCGTCGATCTCGTCGGCGGTGACGATGTACGGGCCGATCGGGCAGAAGGTGTCGATGGCCTTGGAGAAGGAGAACACCCCGGACTCCATCTCCTTGCGCTGGATGTCGCGCGCGGTGACGTCGTTGAAGATGAGGTACCCGGCGATGTGGTCGGCGGCCTGGTCGGCCGAGAAGAACTTGCCCGGCTTGCCGATGACGATCACCAGCTCCAGCTCGTAGTCGAGCTCCTTGGTGAGGTTCTCCGGGTAGACGATCGGGTCCTCGGGGCCGATGATCGCGTCCACGTTCTGAAAGAATACGATGCCCTTGTTGACCGGGTGGGACCAGTCGACCCGGACGAGGTCCTCGTGATGCTCGCGGAAGTTGCCGGCGGTGTGGAAGAACTTCTTCGGCACGATCGGTGCCCGCAGCCGGACTTCGGCGCGCTTGAACACCTGCCCCGTCTCACCGACCTCCCCGGCCCGCTCGAAGAACTCGCGGGTCGAGGCGACGTCGAGCTCCACCACGTCTTCGCCGGCGAGGCGGCCGATGCGATCGCCGGTGCGGCCGTCATTGAACGTCACAAGCTTCATGTGATCTCCAAACTGTCGACACCTTGATCGTCAAATTGGCCATCAACTCGTGTAAAGTCTATCCAAGTGTGGACAGTTAATGCAGCCGATGCACGGAGGCACCTTGCTATGACCACCCCCATCCCGCAGCGATTTGTCGGCAAGACCGTGCTGGTAACCGGCGCGGGGACCGGGTTCGGCGCCGAGATCGCGGTCCGCGCGGCGCAGGAAGGCGCTGACGTCGCCATCCACTACCGCAGCTCGCAGGCGGGCGCGGAGGCAACCGCCGAGCGGGTCACGGCGCTGGGGCGCAGGGCCGTCGTCGTGCAGGCGGACATCGCCCAGCACGACCAGATCAAGAAGCTGGCCGAGGAGGTCTGGGCGGCGTTCGGACAGCTGGACGTCGCCGTCAACAACGTCGGCGACGTCGCGCGCGAGCAGATGTCGTGGCGGGACATCACCGAAGAGTCCATCGACCACGTCCTCGCCGTCGACGTCAAGGGCACGCTGCTCTGCACCCACGAGTTCGGCGCCCGCATGCTCGACCAGGGCGGCGGCGCCATCGTCAACATCGGCTCGACCGTGGTGGTCCGGGGCAGCGCCCGCGCCCCGCAGTACGCCGCCGCCAAGTACGGCATCATCGGCCTCACCAAGTCGTACGCCCAGGCCTTCGCGCCGCTGGTGCGGGTCAACGTGTTCGCGCCCGGCTTCATCGAGACCGCGGCCACGCTCGGCCGCCAGGACTGGAAGACCGGCCGCGGCGAGCAGCTCCGCAAGGCCACCCCGATGGGCCGGATCCCGAGCCCGGCGGACGTGGCCGGAACGGCGCTGTTCCTGGCCACCGAGGACGCCAACCACATCACCGGGAGCTTCCTGGTCGCCGACGGCGGCTACAACATGGTCGGCGCCTGAACGCGCTCGCACTAGGTTGTGCCGGTGGCGCCCCAGTCCAGGGCACGGACCCGTGGCAGGGCTGGTAGGTCCCACAGGGCGCTGGCGATTGACCGTGCCCGCCGCTCTCCGATGAAGGGCGGCACCAGCTCGTCGAACTTGGCGCGCAGCTCGTCGTCGCTGAGGGGGTCGTCAGGGTCGCCCTTGCGGGTGAGCCGCAGGCGCTCGTGCCGGCCGCCCTGGTGGTCGGTGAGCCGAATACGGGCAGCCCGGCCCAGGGGGGCCAGAGCGTCCAGCTCAGGGTCGATCGACACGGTGGTCCGCGCCGCCAGGCGGCGGATGGCAGGGTTCCCGAGCGCCTCAGGGGTGAAGGCCCGCAGCCGCACGGTGCCGAGCACCAGCGCTGCGGCGACGGTGTAGGCGAGGCTGAAGCGCGCGTCATCGCCGTCGCGCGGATCAGTGCGGCCCGCGACTTGGGTGGCGGTTTGGTAGGTCTCGATCTCGACGCTGGCGACCTCCTCTGCCCGGGCCCCGCAGGCACGCAGCTCCAGCGCGGCGTCGATCGCGGCGAACGCGTGCCCGCAGCAGGCGTGGTTCTTCACCGTCGTCTGGGTGATGCAGAAGGGGTCGCCGAGCCCGCTGATGGCTGCGGACCAGTCGGTCGTCCCGGCCGTCGCGGCGCCGAAGCCGGCCTGACCCTCCAGGATGTCGAGGGCGCCGGTCAGTCCCCTGGAGGCGGCGAGCGCCGCCAGCGTGCCGGCCTCCGCCGCGTGCCCGGCGTGGAGCGGCTTGCTCATGGAGGCCGAGCGGAACGCCTGCTGCAGCCCGGCGGTCATGGTCGCGGCGGTCGCCAGGGCGCTGGCGAAGCGGTCGGGGTCCAGCTGGAGCAGCTCGGCGGCGGCGGCTGCTGCGCCGAAGGTGCCGACGGTTCCGGTGGTGTGCCAGTGGCGGTAGTGCGCGGGGCCGACCGCCAGCGCGATGCGCGCGCCGACCTCGTAGCCGATGGTCACAGCGCGGAGCAGGTCCTCCCCGGAGGCGTCGAGGTGCTCGGCGACCGCCAGCGCCGCCGCGACGGTCGGTGCGCCCGGGTGGTAGTAGGCGTCCCGGTAGATGTCGTCCAGCTCCGCGGCGTGGGCAGCGGTGCCGTTGAGCAACGCGGCCGTCCGCACCCCGACGGGCCTCCCCGACGGGACCAGGCGGGCGCCGGTCCCGGTCCCGGTGCCGGCCTCGGCGACGGTGCCGGCCTCGGCCTCGGCGCCGCTGGCACTGGCGCTGGTGCCGGTGAGCACCTCGGTCAGGATGCGGGTGGGCGGCAGGACCGAACCCGGAACGGCGGCCGAGACCCAGTCCACGACGGCCCGCACCGCCGCGTGGCGGACCTCCGGCGCCAAGGGCAGCGCCCGCTGCGCGACCGCGAAGCCGGCCAGCTCGGCGACCACGGTCATCGGAGCATCCCCATCTGGCTGTTCAGAAGTGGGCCTGGTACTGCGACGGGTCAATACAGGCCTCGATGACCAGCGGCCGGGTCAGGGCCTGGATGCCCGCGGCGGCCTTCTCCAGCTCAGGCACCGACGACACCCGCACGCCGTCGCAGTCCATCGACTGTGCCAGCCCGACCAGGTCCATCGTCTCCAGGCGGGTGGCGGTGCTCGGGAGGCCAAGGGCCAGCTGTTTCAGCTCGATCCGGTTGAGGCTGCCGTCCACGAACACGACCACCGCCAGCGGCAGGCTCCGGCTGGCGGCCAGGCGCAGCTCGGTGGCGGCCATCGCGAAGCCGCCGTCGCCGACCAGCGCCACCACCGGCCGGTCGCCACCCACCAGCTGCGCGGCGATGGCGCCGGGCAGCCCCATCCCCATCGCGGACAGGCCGTTGCTCATCAGCACGCTGCGCGGCTGGAACGCCTGCCAGCCCTGCCCCACCAGCAGCTTGTGGGAGCCGACGTCGCAAGTGACGACGGTCTCCCTGGGGGTGGCCGCGCGCATGACGTCGACCACGTCGGTGGGGTTAAGGCGGCCCTCGACCCGACCGGCGTAGTAGGCAGTGCGGAGGCGGTCGCGGTGCGACGCGACCTCCCGTTCCGTCCAGCGGGGCTCGCCGTGCCAGGCGCCGGTGAGCCAGTCGAGGCTGGCGGCGACGTCGCCGACCACCTCGCAGTCGCTGGCGTAGACCTGGTCGACGTTCGGGGTGGTGTCCACATGCAGGACCGGCGTGGTCAGCGACCACGGCCTGAGCAGCTCGACCGGGTCGAACCCGGCGGTGACGATCAGGTCGCTGCCGTCGAGGAAGTCCCGCACCACCTGGTTGCAGGCCATGTCGAAGACGCCGGCGAAGTAGGGGTGGTCCTCCGGGAACACGCCCTTGGACATCGGCGCCACCACCACGGGGACGCCGACGGTCTCGGCCAGGCGGACCAGCGCCCCGGAGGCGTTGCAGCGGGTCGCCGCGATCCCGGCCAGCACCACAGGGCGCCGCGCGCGCTCCAGCCGCTCCACAGGGTCGGCGCCGCTGCCGGAGGCGCGATGCACCTGGACGGTCTCGGTGGCAGCGCCCAGCGGCGGGAGGGCGACGCCGGCGTCTCGCGCGGGTGCCTGGAAGGTGTCGGCCGCGCCGGTGAGGTGGACGGCGCCCGGGCGTTCTGCGACCGCCAGGCGCAGCGCCTTGCGCATGATGGTGCCGGCCGCGGCGGCCTCGATCCGGCCCGCCCACTTGGCCACCGGGGAGAACAGCAGCTTGTGGTCGACGACCTGATGGGTGAAGACCTGCTCACGGCTGGTCTCGATCTGGCCGGAGATCGCCAGCATCGGCACCCGGTCCCAGGTGGCCGCGGCGACGCCGTTGACGAGCGCGGTCGAGCCAGGCCCGAGAGTCGACAGGCACACCCCCGGGATGCCCGTCGCCATGGCAGCGGCTTCGGCCATGAACGCCGCAGTGCCCTCCCGCCGGCCGAGCACCACCTCGACACCGCCCGCACGCGCGGCCTCCATCAGCTCGATGATCGACTCGCCCGGATAGGCGAACACGAACCGGACTCCGGCTGCGCGAATGTAGTCGGCCACCACAGCGGCCGTGCTGGTGCTAGTGCTGGGCATGTCGCGGGAACCGGCCACCCACCATCACCTCCACCGCCAAGATAGTTGACAATACTGTCTACATCATCACATGCATCATGCATAATGCTGGCTATATGACCACGCTGCTGGAAGTCGACGATCTCTCCAAGCACTTCCTCAAGGACGAGCGGGAGATCGTCGCCCTGCGCGACTTCACGCTCAGGGTCGACCAGGGCAGCTTCGTCACGCTGCTCGGACGCAGCGGCTGCGGCAAGTCGACCCTGCTCAACCTCGTCGCCGGCCTGCTGCCGCCAACCAGCGGGACAGTCGCCTACCGCGGCCAGCGGGTCGACGGTCCCCGGCGGGAGCTGGGCTACCTCACCCAGAGCGACACGCTGATGCCGTGGCGGGACGTGCGCCGCAACGTGGAGCTGCCGCTGGAGCTGCGCGGGGTCGACAAGCGGGAGCGACGTTCGGTGGCGCACCGCCTGATCGACACCGTCGGGCTGCGCGGCTTCGAGCGGCACTACCCACGGGAGCTATCCGGGGGCATGCGCCGCCGTGCCAGCCTCGCCCGCATGCTCTGCGGCGATCCGGAGACCCTCCTGCTCGACGAGCCGTTCGGGGCACTCGACGCCCAGCTGCGCGCCGAGTTGCAAGGCGAGCTGCTCCGGCTGTGGTCCGGGTCGGGCCGCACGGTGGTGTTCGTCACCCACGACCTGGAGGAGGCGCTGCTGCTGGGCGACCGGGTGGTGGTGCTCGGCCACGCCGGCCGCCTGGTGCTCGACCAGCCCGTCGACCTGCCGCGCCCGCGCGACCTCGACGAGATCCGGTTGCACCCGCGCTTTGTGGAACTGCACCGGGTTGTGTCCACGGCGCTCAAAGACGCTTCGAGGTCGCCATGACGACCCCG
>Ga0137384_10000184_pt1 | contig 44581 bp, 40 predicted proteins | sample SagtaG_2_FD_104922 | JGI IMG/M metagenome (GOLD analysis project Ga0137384, IMG submission 104922) | Vadose zone soil microbial communities from Sagehorn Ranch, Mendocino, California, USA - Sage2_R_60_16 metaG | ecosystem: Environmental > Terrestrial > Soil > Vadose zone | place: USA... | reverse complement strand
CTCCCGGTCCGACAGCGCCTGGGCCAGGTCGGTGTCCTCCGGAATCCCCGTGATCACCCCGCCCGTGACGTCGTTGAGCGGCCGGTGCAGGCCCGCCTCCTCGCCGCACTGGGCGGCCAGGATCTCAAGACGCCTCCTGTCTGCCTCCAGCCGTTCCTTGGGAGCGCTTGCTTTCTTTTTCTCGACAGCCATTCGAAAAACCCCCCTCCAAACTCAATACCGGCTCCGGCGTCGTTTGGATTCCGAGAGCAGAACGCCTGCATCGGTATGCGTACCCGCTCCCGCACAATTAGGCGCCGAATGCCGTCCCCGCTGCCAATCCCCGCCAAAACGCTGGCCACGTTCGCCGTGGTCGTTGCGATAGCGGGCTGCCAGCCGAGCTCCCCGCATCCGGTGCCGAGCGTACCTCAGATCGGCGGCAACCTCAAGTGCGCCCAGGGCGAACACGGCTACGAGGACTTGCAGGCCGGCTGGAGCTTCTGCTATCCAGCGGGATGGAAATACATCCAGCGCGCCCAGGCGAGCCAGAATCCGCCCGGTTTCGATCTCGCGCTGGACATTGTCAACGACCCCTGTGGAAGGACCGGATGCACTCCAGGGGAAGGCGATTTCGCCTTCATGATCATCTCGACCTATGAGCGCGGTTCAGCCCGGGACCTGGCGAGCTGGATAGCTACGAACCTCACGCCCTCGTCTGGAGCGACCGACCCGCGCCGTACCGGGCTGACGGCGATCTCCTGGGGTAACGCGCAGGAAGCCGGCCGCCTGCCGGACGGACGGAGGATCGCCCTGACGCCTCACCACGTTGTGATCCTGGACCTGCATGCCGGTCTTCTCGACCTGGAGAAGGAGATGGGCTCCAGGCTCAACACCTGGAAATTTACGTTCTGACCTAGCTCGGTCTCCGGAACAAGGTCTGCATCTTGATCGCGAGGCCCATGTCGCCCTTGATCTTCAGCTTGCCCTGCATGAACGCAGCCGTCGCGTCCATCTGACCGGACATGATCTTCACCCAGTCGTGCGCGTCCGCCAGCAGCGTCAGGTTGGCGGGCTCGGCAGGATCCCCCTTGCCAGACTCGGCTTTTCCTTCGTGGATCTTCACCCACCACTTGCCACCCGCGTCGCCGCTGAGATCGAACGCGATCGTGGCTTTGGTGGTGGCCGCCTTCTCGGGGATCAGGTAGTCGGGCATCGCCTCGACGATCTTGTCGGGGGTCATCTGGACGTCAGACATCGGCTCCTCCCTCGCAATCGCAAACTCGATCTGAAACCCATCTTAGCCCGGTCAACGACAATGCCGGAGTGGCGCTTGACGTAGCCCTTACCGAGGTCGCGGCGGGCGTTTTCGAGCTGCGTCTCCCCATCCCGTTCGAAGACGGCCTGGTCAACGTGTTCGTCTTCACCGACGGCAAAGAGGCGGACCTGCTCGACTGCGGCATGAACTCCGACGAATCGCTCGAGGCGATCCACCGGGCCCTCGAACATCTCGGTGTGAAGCGCCTGCGTCGCCTGATGGTGACGCACATCCATCCCGACCATTACGGCGCGGCGGGAAGCCTCGCAGGCGGTGACGGCCTCGCCGACCTGTACATCCACCGCCTCGAAGTCCCGCTCGTCCATCCGCGGTATGTCGAGCTCGAGCACCTGGTCGAGGAGGTGCGGCACTACCTGCTCGTCAACGGCGTGCCGGCCGACGAGGCCGAGGTGCTCAGCAACTCGCAGCGAGCGTTGAGCCAGGTCGTGAAGACCGCAGACCCCTCGGTGCAGCTCGACGGTGCCGAGACCGTCCAGATGGGGACTCGCCACCTTCGCGTCGAGTGGACGCCCGGCCACTCGCCGGGGCACATCTGCCTTTATGAAGCGGCGGACGGGCTGCTCTTCGCGGGCGACCACATCCTGCCCGAGCTCTCGCCCAACATCGGCCTGCATCCGCAGAGCACGCCGGATCCCCTGCACGAGTACCTCGAGGGCTTGAGGCGGATGGCCTCGCGCGAACCGAATCTCGTCCTGCCCGCGCACGGGCGTCCCTTCTCGCAGATCGCGCAGCGCGTCGATGCGCTCGTGTCACATCACCAGCGGCGTCTCGACCAGATCGTCGAGATCCTTGGCCGCCATGAAAAGTCGGGATGGCAGGTGGCGCTCGACCTGTGGGGTCCACGGGACAACCTCTACGAGAAGCGCCTGGCCCTGCAGGAGGGCCTGGCCCACCTGCAAGCCCTTGCGGTCGAAGGTCAGGTCGGCAAGACGGTTACGCCCGAGTCTGTGCTGTGGCGGCGAGCTTAGCCCGCGCGATGTCAGGTGCTTCGCACTGAGCTGGCGGGAACCGCCAACTTGATTCCGAGCGGCAGGAGGTCCGCGGGGTAGCAGCCGACGCCCACCACGCCCGGCCCTGCGTGCGCACCGACGACCGGACCGAGCGGCTGGATCATCAGCGTTTCCGCGACGGGCTCGAGCTCGCGTGCGACGCGCTCCGCGTCTGCTTCGGCGTCGCCATGACCGACGATCACACACAGGCCCTTGCCGCGATCGACCTCGCGCGTCAGCTCGACGATGCGGTTGAGGGCGCGGTCGAACGTGCGCACGCGTTCGAGCGGCGTGACCAGCCCGTCCCGAATGCACAGCACGGGTTTGACCTGCAGCACCGAGCCGAGCAGAGCGCTTGCGCGACCGATGCGACCTCCACGTCGCAAGAACTCGAGAGTCGCGACCGAGAAGTAGGTCTGCACGAGCTCGCGCATGCCCGTGACCTTTTCCGTCACCGCCTCGGCGGATGCGCCCCGGGCCGCCATCTCCGTGGCCGCGAGCGTCACCAACCCCAACGACATCGAGACGAGCTGCGAATCGATTACGTGAACCCGCTTTGGATCGGTCATCTGTGCGCCCTGGACGGCGGACGCGTAGGTGCCGCTGAGCTTTTCGGAGATGTGAATCGACACCACGTCGGCGTGGTCTGCAAGCAGCTGCGCATACGTCTCTGCGAAACGGCCTGCCGACGGCTGCGAGGTGGTCGGATGCGTGGTTGCGTTAGGAAGCTTGCGATAAAACTCGGACGGCCTGATGTCGACGCCGTCGAGCAGCGAGCGGCCTTCGAAGTTCAGGGTCAGCGGCACGATGGTGATGCCGCGAGCCTTGACGAGCTGCGCGGGAAGGTCCGCCGTCGAATCGGTGACGATCGCGACTTCGCTTACGGTCATTGCGGAAGTTCGTCTGGCAGTGGATCGGTCTCGCGGCGGTGACCTCTGCGCCGGAACAAGCGCTCCTCCAGCGGTTTGAGCGCGAACAGAACGACGACCACGACCACAGTCACGAATACAGCCACGCCGTAGTAGCCGAACCCGACAGCCATCCCAAGCGATGCCGCAACCCAGATCGATGCCGCGGTGGTCAGGCCGCGGACCAGCTCCCCCTGACGCAGGATGCTTCCAGCTCCGAGGAAACCTACGCCCGTGACGATCTGGGCCGCGATGCGCGTTGGGTCCACGGTCTTGCCGAACTCCGGGATAAGGCCGAGGCCGGTGAACATGCACGACCCGGCGCTGATGAGCGCCATGGTGCGCAGGCCCGCCGGATGGCCTCGAAACTCACGCTCGGCCCCGATCAGGAGTCCGAGCGCGAGAGCGATCATCACGCGAATGGCGAGATCGACCTCGCCTGAGATCAGCGTGTGTGTCAGCCTCGGCCGGGACGCCCTCCGGGCCTGTCCTGCTTGCCGGGTTCGTCCTTGGCGCCCGGCTCGTCGGGTAGCTCCGGGAGGTCCAGGCTGTTCACGAAGTCGCGAAAGACGGCGAGGCGCTCCTCGTCGACGATCGTCTCCCCCTTGTCTTTGTCGCCGTCGATCTCGTCCGCCTCGGGGATTATCCCGGCGCTCTCCATCACCTCGTTGGCGACGAAGATCGGGCACTCGACGCGGACCGCTAGCGCGATCGCATCGGACGGCCGAGCATCGAAGTCGAGGTCGCGACCGTCTTGCTTGACGTAAAGACGCGCGTAGAAAACCTGGTCGGCCAGGCGCGTGACCACGATGCGCTTGATGCTGATGCCTAGGTCGCCGAACGCCGTCGCCATCAGGTCGTGGGTCAGAGGGCGGCCGAGCGTATTGCCGGAGATCTTCGTCGCGATCGCCTGCGCCTCGAACGATCCGATCCAGATCGGAAGGTATCGATCGGCTTCCTTTTCCTTGAGGATCACCAGGTGTTGGGCGGTCGGCATGTGGATGCGAATGCTGTCCACAGACACCTCGATGAGGTTCTTCATCCGCTGGTCCATTCTACCCTTCGGTCCTCCGCATCCTTTCTATTTGAACGCGCGGGCCCCCTTCGGGTGACGTTCCGGGCGTACGTAAACTTCGAACGTGGCGAAGGGAAGGCGCGGGCGTCTCATCCTGATCGACGCCCACAGCCTCATCTACCGGGCTTTTTTCGCCCTGCCGCCAATGAGCACCTCCGACGGCAGGGTGACGAACGCCGTCTACGGCTTCACCTCGATGCTGGCGATCGTCCTGGCGTCGCGCCCGGAGTACGCCATCGCCGCCTTCGATCTCGGCAAACCCACATTCCGCTCCCAGGAATACGAGGAGTACAAGGCGGGCCGGCGTGCGATGCCGGACGACCTGAGGCCCCAGATCGAGATGGTGCGGGAGGTGCTCGAGTCGTTCTCGATCCCGATCTACGGGGTCGAGGGCTTCGAGGCGGACGACGTGATCGGCACCCTGGCGCGGATCGCGGAGGAGCGCGGCCACTCCGTCACGATCGTGTCCGGTGACCTCGACTGCCTGCAGCTCGTCACCGAATCAGTCGACGCGCTCGTGCCCCGCCGCGGCATCACCGACACGTTCGTCTACGGTCCGGACCAGGTCCGTCAGCGGTACGGATTCGAGCCTCCGCAGCTCGTCGACTTCAAGGCGCTGCGCGGTGATACGTCGGACAACATCCCCGGCGTGCCGGGCGTGGGCGACAAGACCGCGGCCAAGCTCGTCCAGGACTACGTCAGCGTCGAAGCGCTGCTCGACCATCTAGGTGAGCTACCGGAGGGCCGGCTGAAGACGTCCTTGACTGCCAACGCCGACAAGGTGCGGCTGGGGAAACGCATGGTCACGATCGTCAAGGAGGTGCCGGTCGAGCTCGAGCTGGAGAGGGCGCGTTGGACGCGATACGACTACGACCGGGCTCGCCGCGTCTTCGACCACCTCGAGTTCCGCCAGCTGCTGAGCCGCTTTCCGCCGCCGGACCAGGTCCCCATCCAGCCGAGCCTTGCGTTCGCGCCTCCGCCGGAGGCTGCGGGCCTTCGCATCGTCGAAGATCCGACCGAAGCCGCGAGCCTGCTCGAAGGAGACGGCGACGTCGGCGTGTTCTCGTTTACGGAGGGCGCCGGCCGCGGAGGCCGGATCTGCGGGCTTGGCGTCTCGACCGCCGGCCATACCTTTTATGTGGCGCGGCCCGATGCGATGGACGCTGTCGCCAGCACGCTGTCTGGCAGGCCGATCTCGGGTCACGACGCAAAAGAGACTGAGCTGGCGCTGCGATCGCTCGGGGGCGGGAGGCGAGAGTGGGCGTTCAGCACATTCCTCGCCGCGTATCTCCTCGGTGCCGGCTCGCGCGATCCTCGGCTCGAAGATCTCGCGCGCGAGTTCCTGGGCATGGAGCTCGTCAGCACGGAGCAGCTGCTCGGCACCGGTCGCGCCGCACGTAAGCCGTCCGCTGTTGTGGAGGACGAGGCGGCCGAGTTTGCGGCGCGACGCGCCGAGGCGATCCTCAACCTGAGACCCCGACTCGAAGCCGAGATGCGAAACCTCGGGGTCGACTATCTCTTCCACGAGATCGAGCTGCCGCTCGCGGGCGTGCTCGCCGACATGGAGACGGAAGGCGTCGCCATCGACGTGCCCTACCTCAAGCAGATGCAGGACGAGATGGGTGAGCAGCTCGCGGCCATCGAGTCCGAGGTCGAGCAGGTCGCCGGCCAGAAGTTCAATCTCAACGCACCGCAACAGCTCGCGAAGGTTCTTTTCGAGGACCTGCGCCTTCCGGTCGGCCGGCGGACCAAGACCGGGTACTCGACCGACGCGGACACGCTCGAGTCGCTGCGCGAGAAGCACCCGATCATCGGCCTCATCCTCGAGCACCGCCAGCTCTCGAAGCTCAAATCGACCTACGTCGACGCGTTGCCCCAGCTGGTCGACCCCATGAGCGGGCGCGTGCACACGTCCTTCGGCCAGGCCAGCACGGCCACCGGACGGCTCTCGTCGTCGAACCCGAACCTGATGAACATCCCGATCCGGACCGAGCTCGGCCAGCGGATCCGGCGGGCCTTCAAGGCCGGCCGGCCCGACCACATCATGGTGTCCGCCGACTACTCGCAGATCGAGCTGCGAATTGCCGCACACCTCAGCGGCGACCCCAGGTTGCTCGCCGCGTTCGGCGCGGGACAGGACATTCACACCGCGACCGCGGCCGCGGTCTTCAAGGTCGCGTTCGACGCCGTGACGCCCGACCAGCGCCGGCTCGCCAAGGTGGCGAACTTCGGCTCCATATACGGGCAGGGCGAGTACGGGTTGTCGCAGCAGCTCGGCATCACAGGTGATGTGGCGCGCGAGTTCCTCGGTCAGTACTGGTCGACCTACTCGCGCCTGCGTGAATACCTCGACGAGGTGCGCCGGAAGGCGCGCGAGGAGGGTTTCGTGGTCAGCGCGACCGGGCGGCGCCGCGCGATTCCCGACCTTCGCTCTCCGAACTACCAGCTGCGCAGCGCCGCTGAGCGGATGGCGATCAACTTTCCGATGCAGTCGCTCGCCGCCGACATCATCAAGATCGCGATGGTGCGGCTGAGTCGCGAGATCGAGGCCGACCAGATCGAAGGCCGCATGCTGCTGCAGGTCCACGACGAGCTGCTCTTCGAGGTGCCGCGCGCGGAGCTCGACGAGTTCGCGGAAAAGGTGCCGCGAGTGATGACCGGCGCTTACGAGCTGGAGACAGGGATCGAGGTCGAGATGAAGTTCGGTCCGAACTGGGCCGCCATGAAAAAGCTGGCCGTCGTCCGGGCCTGATGCCGGAGCTGCCTGAGGTCGAGACCATCGTCGCGGACCTGCGCCCGCACCTCGTCGGACGCACGATCGAGCGGTGCGAGCTCAGCTTTCCCACGATCGTGCGGCATCCAGAGCCCCAGGAGTTCGTCGATGCGCTGCGAGGAATGCGCATCGAGTCGGTGCGTCGTCGCGGCAAGTACATCCGCATCGGGCTTGGCGACGGACTCGAGCTGGTCGTCCACCTGGGCATGACCGGTCAGCTCCGCCTCGTCGATGCGGCCGCTCCCCTCGAGAAGCACACCCACGCCGTCTTCGTCCTGGACGACGGCCGGCAGCTGCGCTACCGCGACCCGCGCCGCTTCGGGAGGCTGCTGCTCGGCACCGAGCAGGCGTTGCTCACAGCGAAGAAGATGCCGCGCCTCGGTCCCGAACCCATCGACCCGGACTTTGCGGCCGAAGAGCTGTACCAGAGGCTCAAGCGAAGGCGCGCACCGCTCAAAGCCGTCCTCCTTGACCAGGGTGCTGTCGCCGGCGTGGGCAACATCTACGCGGACGAATCGCTCTACCGCGCCCGCCTGCGACCCGATCGGATCGCTGGAGCTGTGAGCAGGAAATCCGCGCGGCGCCTGCACGACTCGCTGCGCGAGTCCCTGCAGATCGCGATCGCCAACCGGGGCAGCTCGGTGGACACGTATCGAGACGCTTGGGGCGACGTCGGCGGGCAGCAGGAGAAGCTTCTCGTGTACGGCCGCGCCGGCGAGCCTTGCTTCACGTGCGGCCGCCCCTTGAGCTCGATACGCATCGCCGGCCGCACCACCGTGTTCTGCCGCCGTTGTCAGCGTTAGAGGCCCTCCGGTGCTAGAGGCCCGGGCGGAGGCCATCGACGGATCTTCGGCGTCGATGCGGCCCACTGCCCCCATGCCTGCGGCACGGGGGCCCCGGCAGGTAGGCGCTTCTCGCTCACGCATCGACGGATGCGCTCGCTGCGATGCTCGGCCGCGCCTAGCATCTGAGCCACCTCGCCACCGAATCTCTCGCCGAGGTCTCCTCCCGTGCCTCTAACTCCGCGCCTGTTTGCGATCTCTGTCCTGGGTGTTGCGTTCATCGGCCTGACCATCGCCATCACCGCCGGCGTTTTCGCCTCTCTCGACATGCAGGTCGCAGTGGCGATGCACGATGCGTGGCAGCCGTCCCTTCATGTGCTGTTTCAGCTGATCGCAGAGCTCGGCGGCGTCGAGGTCACGACGATCCTGATGCTCGGCCTCTCGGTCTATCTCTGGCGCAGCGGCTTCGGCTCTGACGCCCTCGTCTTCCTGGTGTTCATCGCCGCGGCAGCGTTCGAGATCTTCTACAAGTTCAACCTGCACCACCTGCGCCCGCCGCACTCGCTTGCAGAGGCAGATGGGCCGAGCATCAGCCAGATCCTTTCCGGCTCGAGCGCGCAGAACAGCTTCCCGAGCGGTCACATGCTGCGCACCGTGATCGCGTACGGACTCATCGCGTTCGTCATCCATCGCCTTTCGCCATCGCGCCGCGCGCGCAACCTCGCGGTGATCGCCGCGATCGCGGTGATCGTGCTGATGGCTTTCGATCGCCTTTACCTCGACGTGCACTGGGAGTCGGACGTGATCGGCGGCCTCATCCTTGGATCGATTGGCCTGCTGGCGGGAACCGTGTGGCTCGACCGCCCCAGGAACGCACAGAATTAACGCGATGGGGGAGAAGCCGGTTCTGATCATGGTGACCACCGGCGCTCGCGACGATGCGGAGCGAATTGGCGAAGGTCTGGTCGTCGAGCATCTGGCCGCCTGCTGCTCGGTGGTGCCCACGGTGCGCTCCTTCTACTACGAGGGCGGCCTGCTGCAGCGCGAGCATGAGGCGCTGCTGCTCGTCAAGACGCTGGAATCCCGAGCCGCCGCCGTTCAGGACTACGTCCGGCAGCACCACAACTACGAGCTTCCCGAGATCATCCAGGTGGCCATCGAAGGCGGATCGTCCGCTTATCTGAACTGGCTGGAGAAGCAAGTAGCCGAACCGGGTCGCTGACCGTTAACTGAACACTTAGACTGCGGGAAAAGGAGGGCGGGGTGGCCACTGCCGTCACAGATCCCATCGAGCCAGGTGGCTCCAAGCGCCGTCGCCGCCACGCGCGCCGCGAAGCTCGCGTCGCGGCCGAGGCGACGAGCGTGGGCAATGGTGCCGCTACCGTGCTCGATGGGGCCGAGCCGGCGACGGTGATCGTCCTCGACCACACCGCGCCGGCCGCTCAACCACCGCCAGGTCCTCCCGACGTCGACGAGTTCAAGGACCTGCTCGGCCAGGCCGTGGGCCTGCGGCTCGACTCGGTCTCTCGCGAATTCGGTGGACGGAACGAAACCCACGTGGCCGCCTTGCGCGAGGTCACTCTGGACGTAGGACCCTGTGAGTTCGTCGCCATTGTCGGGCCGTCGGGTTGCGGCAAGAGCACGCTCCTCTCGCTGATGGGTGGGCTCGACCGCCCGACGTCAGGTCACGTCTATGGCGCCGGGCTGCCGCTCGGCGAGCTGCCCGATCGCGACCTGTCGGACTACCGGCTCCAGCGCGTGAGCACCATCTTCCAGACCTTCAACCTCATCCCGTCGATGACCGTCGAGGACAACGTCGCGCTTCCGCTCACGCTCGCGGGCGTCGAGCTCGAGGAACGGCGCAAGCGCGCGCGCCACCTGCTGGCGCTGGTTGGCCTCGAAGACCGCGCCCGCACCCGCGCCGGCCGGCTGTCTGGCGGCGAGCAGCAGAAGGTCGCCGTTGCGCGCGCCCTGGCGAACCGACCCGGGTTGCTCCTGGCCGACGAGCCGACGGGCAGCCTCGACTCCACCGCCGGCGAGGGGGTGCTCGAGCTGCTCAACGACCTGAACCGCAGAGGCGCCACGGTGGTGCTCGTCACTCACGACCCCGAGGTGGCGCGGCACGCGAAGCGCGTCGTCCGCATGATCGACGGCCGCGCGATCGAGCTCGACGCAGGCAGGCCGACAGTGCGCAGCCAGGAGCCGGTCGACGTGCCCGCCCGGATGCACTGGAAGGACACGCTCAAGGTCGGTCTGGGCAGCGCGGGCAGGCGGCCGCTCCGAACCACCCTCACCACGACCGGGGTGGCGATTGGTATCGCCGCTCTCAGCTTGATCGTGGCCCTGGCCGGCGGCCTGCAGGAGGCGCTCGGCGCGCCGGCTCTCGTGACGAGCCAGGTCCACCAGGTCGCCGTCTATCCCGTCGCGAATGCGCAGACTCCGGGTTTCGATTCCGCAACCTTGGCTACCCTCGCCCGGCTGCCCCACGTCCGCGCATCCTGGGGGCAGCTTGGGATGACCGGAAGCTTCACCGGCAACCGCCAGTCGCTGGGCGCGTCCGCCCCGGCGGTCGCCCCCACCGGCGCGCTCGTATCCCTTCCTCCGATTGGCGCGTCGAGCGCGCGACCCACGCTCACGGCGGGACGCATGCCGAGCTCGGATGCGGCGTCTGAGGCGCTCCTCACCGACAGCGAGGCCGTGGCGCTGGGCAACAGGTCACCGCCCGGCGCGGTGGGAACGCAATTGAAGTTCAGCGCCACCTCGGGCGACATCGTTCCCGGCGGTGGTCGCAACAAGGTGTCCAAGCCTGCTGAGCTGGCCTTGCTCGTCGTCGGGATCGTGTCCAGCAACTACATGCCGTCGGGCGCGCCTGGAGCGCTGGCGCCTAACGGTCTGATGCGGGATTACTGGTCCAGGCTGGCCCAGGCGAACGCATGGAAGGGCGGCGAGTTTTCGAGCATCACGCTCCTCGCGGATTCGGGCCTTTCGGTCGAGGGTCTGCGGCAGCGCGTGGATGCGCTCGGATTCCAGACCCAGACGTTCGGCGACCAGTTCCGGAGCTTCGAGGACCTCCTCGGCAAGCTGCGAGTGGCGCTGCTGGGCCTGGCCCTCGTCGCTCTGCTCCTGGCGTGTCTGGGCATCGCCAACACGATGTACACGGCGGTGCTCGAGAGGACGAAAGAGATCGGGGTGCTGAAGGCATTGGGTGCGCGGTCGCGTGACGTGATGCTGCTCTTCATCGCCGAGGCCGCCGGGATCGGTCTCGCCGGCGGTCTCGTGGGCGCGATCGTCTCCGTGGGTCTGGCGAGGCTTGGCAACGCCGCGGTCGACAAGCTCACGCAGGCGGTCACGCAGACAACGTTCGACGTTTTCCGGACCGACGTGCCGGTCCTCCTCGTGGCGGTGATCCTCGCCGTCATCCTGAGCACGATCAGCGGTCTGCTGCCCGCGCTGCGCGCTGCGGGCCAGGATCCTTCGCGCGCCCTGCGCTACGAATAGTTGAGAGCCTCGACCTATCCGCTCATCGACGCCGACGAGGCGGCCGGCCTCGTGCTTGACCGCACCCGGGTGCTTCCCGCCGAGCGCGTCACCCTGGCCGAGTCGGTCGGACGCGTCCTCGCCGAGGATGTGATCGCCGAGGGCCCGCTGCCCGCGTTTCGTTCCAGCGCGGTCGACGGTTACGCGGTCCGGGCCTCGGACGCCGGCAAGACGCTGCGCGTGCTCGGAGAGTCGGCCGCCGGGCGGCCGTTCGCCGGCGAGATCGGGCCGGGCGGCGCGGCGAGAGTCCTCACCGGTGGCGTGGTGCCCGACGGAGCCGACTCCGTCGTCATGGTCGAAGACGTGCAGGTGGCCGGCGACCGCGTCACGGTGCCGGCGTCTCTGACGCAGGGCTCGAATTACCACAAGGTCGGCGCCGACGTTCAGGCGGGGGACAGGATCCTGGCGGCGGGCACTCAGCTCGGGGCGGCCGAGATCGGCATCGCCGCCGCCACCGGGCACGCGCTAGTGCCCGTCCACCGGCGGCCACGGGTCGCGCTCATGTCGACCGGGGACGAGCTGGTCGAGGTGGGGAAGACCCTGGGGCGGGGCCAGATCCACGACTCCAATCGCTGGGCGCTCCTCGCGGCGCTGCGGGAGGCCGGCACCGAGGTCGAGGTGCTGGGCATCGCGCCCGACGAGGCGGGCGCCCTGCGGACGTTTGTCACCAGGGCGCTGGTGAGAGCCGACGTCCTCGTGACCTCGGGCGGCGTGTCGGTTGGAACTCACGACCTCGTCAAGCCGCTCCTCGAGTCGCTGGGCACGGTGCACATCGGGCGCGTGAAGTTGAAGCCCGGCAAGCCGTTCACCTACGCGGCCCTGGACGAAGGGAAAGTGGCGTTCGGCCTCCCCGGTTTTCCAGTCTCATCGCTGGTGACCTTCGAGGTGTTCGTGCGGCCGGCGCTGCGGAAGATGCAGGGCTTCGCGCACCTGCAGCGGCCGAGGCTTCCGGTCAGGCTGGGCTATGACGCGAAGCCGACCCTGGATCGCACCGAGTACCAACGCGTCACGCTGCGCCGTGAGGGAAGGGAGCTGGTCGCCGAGACGACGGGATCTCAGTCCTCGTCGCGGTTGATGTCGCTCGCAGGGGCCCATGCCCTGGTCAAAGTTCCGGCCGGAGACAAGGGCCTCAGGGCCGGATCGATCGTCGACGCGATGATCCTCAGCCTGCCGTAATCGGCGGCCAGTGCCCTAAAACCGTGCTCCGAACGTTTGTGCGCCTTAGAATTATTCGTCGCCCCATGCCCACCAGCTTTCGTGTCGACGCACCCTTCAAGCCGGCCGGGGATCAGCCGCAAGCGATCGCCCAGCTGGTCGAGGGGGTCAGGTCCGGCCTGACCCAGCAAGTCCTGCTGGGCGTGACAGGGAGCGGCAAGACCAACGTCATGGCGTGGGCGGTGGAGCAGCTCCAGCGCCCGGTCCTGGTGCTGAGCCCCAACAAAACCCTGGCGGCTCAGCTCTGCGCCGAGTTCCGGCGCCTGCTGCCGAGCAACGCGGTCGAATACTTCGTCAGCTACTACGACTACTACCAGCCCGAGGCCTACATCGCGCGTACCGACACCTACATCGAAAAGGACTCGAGCCGCAACGACGACATCGACCGGATGCGGCACTCCGCCACGCAGTCACTGCTCACGCGCCGCGACGTGCTGGTCGTCGCAAGCGTCAGCTGCATCTACGGCATCGGATCGGTCGAGGACTACATGGGCGAGTCGCTGCATGTCGAGAAAGGCCAGTCGATCCGCCGCGAGGTCTTCCTGCGCAAGCTCACGGAGATGCTGTACGAGCGGAACGACTACGATCTCGCGCGGCTCCGTTTTCGGGTGCGCGGCGACGTCGTCGACCTCGTGCCCGCGAACGAGGAGAAGGTCTACCGCGTCGAGTTCTTCGGCGACGAGGTAGAGCGAATCCAGGAGCTCGACGCAACGACGGGCGAGATCCTGGGTGCCAGGAGCGAGTTCACGGTTTTTCCGGCCTCGCACTACGTGACGCCGGCAGACAAGCTGCGCTTGGCGATGTCGGACATCGAGGTCGAGCTCGAGGAGCGGTGCAAGTGGTTCGAGGACCACGGGCGGCTGCTCGAGGCCCAGCGGCTGCGCCAGCGCACGAACTTCGACCTCGAGATGCTGCGTGAGACCGGCACCTGCGCCGGGATCGAGAACTACTCGCTGCACCTGACCCGCCGCAAGCCGGGCGAAGCGCCCTACACGCTGATGGACTTCCTTCCGGACGACGCGGTGATCTTCGTCGACGAGTCACACGTCGCGGTGCCGCAGATCGGCGGCATGCTCGGTGGCGACCGCTCGCGCAAGGCCGCGCTGGTCGAGTTCGGGTTCCGGTTGCCGAGCGCCTTCGACAATCGCCCGCTGAGCTTCGACGAGTGGGAGGAGCGTGCGCACAACGTGATCTACGCCTCGGCCACTCCGGGTCCATACGAGATGCGGCGTTCGCAGCGAACCGCCGAGATGCTGGTCAGGCCGACGGGCCTGGTCGATCCGACCGTTGAGGTGCGACCGACCGAGGGCCAGATCGACGACCTGCTGGCGGAGGTCAAGAAGCGCACCGAGATGGGACAGCGCTCGCTCGTGACCACGCTGACCAAACGCTTCGCCGAGGACCTCGCCGACTACCTGCGCGAGTACGGCGTGAAGGTCCATTACCTGCACTCGGAGCTCGATGCCATGCAGCGCATCGAGGTGCTGACCGCGCTCCGCACGGGTGAGGTCGACGTCGTGGTCGGCATCAACCTGCTGCGCGAGGGCCTCGACCTGCCCGAGGTGGCGTTCATCGGCATCCTCGACGCGGACAAGGAAGGCTACCTGCGCGCCTACCGATCGTTCATCCAGATCATCGGCCGGGCCGCGCGCAACGTCGAGGGCCATGTCGTGATGTACGCCGACTCGATCACGGATTCCATGCGGCAGGCGCTGGACGAGACCGAGCGCAGGCGCACCAGGCAGATCGCTTACAACGCGGAGCACGGGATCACGCCCGAGACCGTGAAGAAGGCGATCTACGCGCTCGAGATCAACCAGAACGACATCCAGGCCGACGCGATCGAGATCATGGCCGGGGCAGGCGTGCCTCGCGAGGACCTGCTCGCGATCGTCCGCGACCTGGAGAAGGAGATGCGGCGACTTTCGAAGGAGCTGCAGTTCGAGGATGCGGCGCGTGTGCGCGACCGGATCATCCTCCTGCGCAAGCGCCTGTCGGGTGAGCTCGACGCCAAGGAGGACGACGCCGAGGTCGCGATGGCGATCGCGGCGGCGCCCAAGCAGAAGACGACGGTTCGCAACTGGAGACGCACCCGACGCGGACCCTAAGCCTGCTCCGTGACCGACTTGATGAGCGTGAGGATGCGTTTGCGGGAGCCGCGAAGCACGGGAAGGTTCGCGAGGCCGAGCAGCCGGACGATGAGCTCGGTCGTCTCGTCTATCACCTCGAGCGTCCGCAGCCTGCCGGGCGATCGGTCGAAGATCCAGAAGTAGAGGATCGCCATTTGGTAAAGCCACAGCGTCAGGGGGAGGAGCGCGGCGACGTCCGGCGGAATGCGCGCGTCCGAGCCATGCACCACCTCGGCGTAAAGAGCGACGACCTCTTCGCGAAGCGGCTTCGCCGCGCCGCCGAACGGGTTCAGCGGGCTCGACGGGTTGGCGACGGTGCTGAAGATCGAGCCCGCGACGGCGTGGAAGGGCTCGCACGTGACCACCACGGCGCGGATCGTTCCCCGCAGTCGAACGGCCAGGTCTTGCTCGCGCGCGAGCAGTGGCGCGATGGCGGCGGCGTGGAGCTCGTGTGTGTGGCGGTAGAACTCGAGCACCAGGTGCTCCTTGGACGGGAAGTAGTGATAGGAGCTGCCCAGCGAGACGCCTGCGCGGCCGGCGATCGCGCGCATGGTGGTCGCCTCGTAGCCGCGTTCCTGAAAGAGGTCGAGGGCGGCGCTGAGGATGGCCGCCCTCGAAGTCTCACCACGCCGGGTCTTGGGGAGGGCGATCGCCAACGGCTAGGCTCCCGGCGCGGGTTGCTGGTAAGGGTTGTAGTTGATCGGCGGCATGGGCTTGTCGCGGCGCCGGATCGCGCGCAGGATCATCAGGTTGTTGAAGTGCATGAAGCCGAGGACGAGGAGGACGGCGCCGATGCGAGTCACGGTCTGCTTGAGCATGTCGGCGAGGTTGTCGGGCGTCCCGCCGGTGTTGATCAGGATCGCCGCGGCTCCGAAGTTGACGAGGTAGAAGCCCACGACGAGGAGGCGGTTGACCGAGTCGGCCAGGCCGTCCTCCTTGAACACCGAGACCAGGAATGGGCGGCCGTTGCGGTAGAGCGTGTGTCCGACCCAGACGGTCAACAGCACGCTCGACACGATGTAGACGGCGTAGTCCAGGAGGCGAAGGATCTCCATCTCTGTCATGGCTGTCACCCCAGTTTCAAATTCCCCACCAAGTCGGAGGCTTTGCCGAGATTTGGCAGGGACTCCTACGAATCAATTTGAACATGTTCAAGTTACAGCCTAGATGAGCGCCTCTCGAATGTCAAGAGAATTAGAACGTGTTCAAAACTGGGACCGCGCCCGGGCGCTGCTGGCGGTCGAGCCGGCCGGCTGGATGGAGACCCTCGGCGCCAGGATCGCGGAAGCCGAACCAGGGCGGGTGGTTGTGGAGCTGATCGCCGGGCCCCGGCACCGGCACGGCGGCGGCGTCGTCCAGGGTGGTGTGATCACCCAGATCGCGGATGCGGCGATGGGCATGTCCCTGGCGACGCTCCAGGAAGATGGCACCTGGAACACGACCGTCGAGCTGAAGATCAACTTCATCCGGCCCGCGATCGAGGGTCGGCTCCGGGCGGTCGGACGCGTCATCGAGATGCGCCAGACGCTCCTCTTCAGCGAGGCCGACGTCTTCGACGAGCAGGACCGCCTGGTGGCTCGCGCGTCCTCTACCTGTATGCCGGTGCCGGAGGGCCAGGGCCGTGAGTAAGCCGGTAGTGTCGAGGGCGTGGTCCTGGCTTGGGATCTCGGACGTCGCGTCCGAGGACGGGGTCGCGCTCGTTGAGATGACGCCGACCGCAGACATGGCCAACAGCGCGGGTTTCGTGCACGGTGGGATGATCAGCGCCCTGGCCGACTCGGCGATGGGTCGCGCCTTGCGTAACATCAGGCCCGGGGTCGTTCGCTCCATGAGCTTCGACCTCAAGCTCAGCTTCATCTCCGCCGCGAAGGTGGGCGAGACCCTGCACGCGACGGCTCGCGTGGTGCACGCGGGCCGGAGGACGGCGGTAACGGAGTGCAGGGTCGAGGGGCCGGGCCAGAAGCTTGTGGCCACCGCCAGCGGAACGTTTGCGATCACGAGAGAAAAGGAATAGCTACAGGTTCGAATGCCGACTGATCAGATCACGATCCGCGGGGCGCGCGAGCACAACCTGAAGAACGTCACCCTCTCCATCCCACGGGACAGGCTCGTCGTCTTCACCGGCCTGTCCGGGTCCGGGAAGTCCTCGCTCGCCTTCGACACGATCTACGCCGAGGGCCAGCGGCGGTACGTCGAATCGCTCTCCGCCTACGCAAGGCAGTTCCTCGGCCAGATGGAGAAGCCCGACGTGGACATCATCGAAGGGCTCTCGCCGGCGATCTCGATCGACCAGAAGGGGACCTCGAAGAACCCGCGCTCGACCGTGGGGACGGTGACCGAGGTGTGGGACTACCTCCGACTGCTGTATGCGCGCGTCGGGCATCCGCACTGCCCGGTATGCGGACGCGAGGTGCGCCGGCAGACGGTCGAGCAGATGGCGGACCACGTCGAGAAGCTGCCAAAGGGCGCCCGGATCATGGTCCTCGGCCCCGTGGTCAAGGGACGCAAGGGCGAGTACCGATCGCTGATCGACGATGTCAGGAAGTCCGGCTTCGTACGGGTGCGGGTGGACGGAATCCTCTACGAGATCGGCGAGTCGATCCCGATGGACAAGAACAAGAAGCACGACATCCAGGTCGTGGTCGACCGGATTGTCGTCGGGCCGGAACAGCGGACGCGGCTCGTCGATTCGATCGAGACCGCGGCGAGGTTGGGTGGCGGCTCGGTGATCATCGCCCCACAGGGGGGTCCGGCGGAAGAAGGGCTTCGCCCGACCGCCGGAAAGGGGGGAGTCCCCCCTCGGTCAATCGCTGGTGAAGAGATTCAGATGTCGCAGGACTACGCGTGTCCCTACGACGGGACCAGCGTGCCCGAACCGGAGCCGCGGAACTTCTCCTTCAACAACCCTCACGGCGCGTGCCCGGTGTGCACGGGCATCGGGTCTCAGCTGGTGGTGGACGGTGACCTCATCGTGCCCGATCCGTCGCAGTCCCTGCGAGAAGGTGCGATCGCGGCGTGGAGCCGATCGCAATTCTTCTACCCGGAGCTGCTCGAATCGGTCAGCAAGTACTTCGGCATCGAGATGGACAAGCCCTGGTCGAAGCTGCCGAAACAGCAGCGCGACCTTCTGCTGAACGGAACCGGCGAGAAGAAGATCCGGTTCGGATACAAGAACCAGTACGGCCACTCGCGCTGGTACGAGGCGCCGTTCGAGGGCGTGATCGCGAACCTGCAGCGCCGGTACGAGGAGACCCAGTCCGAGTACCTGAAAGCGGAGCTCGAGCGATACATGTCAGACAAACCGTGCCCGGCGTGCAACGGGATGCGCTTGAAGCCGGAATCGCTCGCGGTGACGGTGGCCGACCGCAACATCGCGCAGGTCGCGCGGCTGTCGGTCAGCGCATCCATCGCGTTCGTCGACAGTCTCGAGCTGACCGAGCGCGAGCACCTGATCGCGCGCGGAATCCTCAAAGAGATCCGTGAGCGCCTTCAGTTCATGATCGACGTCGGGCTCGACTACCTGACGATCGAGCGACCCGCGAACACTCTCAGCGGCGGCGAATCGCAGCGGATCCGGCTTGCGACGCAGATCGGATCGAAGCTGATGGGCGTCCTCTACATCCTGGACGAGCCGTCGATCGGACTGCACCAGCGCGACAACCGCCGGCTCATCAACACGCTTTTGAGCCTGCGTGACCTCGGCAACACGCTGATCGTCGTCGAGCACGACGAGGAGACCATCCGGTCGGCCGACTACATGGTCGACATCGGTCCGGCGGCGGGCGAGCACGGCGGCGAGATCGTAGCCGCCGGCACGGTCGAGCAGGTGCTGCGCGACCCGCACTCGATCACAGCTGCCTACCTGCGCGGTGACCGCATGATCCCGGTCCCGCGGCAGAGGCGAAAGGGCAACGGCAAGAAGCTCGTCGTGCGCGGCGCCCGGGCAAACAACCTCAAGGACATCGACGTGGCGATCCCGCTCGGCTGCTTTGTCTCGGTGTCCGGCGTGAGCGGCTCAGGCAAGTCGTCGCTGATCACCGACATCATCAGCCGCAAGGTGGCGCAACACTTCTACCGCGCCAAGGAGAGGCCGGGACCGCATCGCGCGGTCGAGGGGCTGGAGCATCTCGACAAGGCGATCGACATCGACCAGTCGCCGATCGGCCGGACGCCGCGCAGCAACCCGGCGACCTACACGGGGATGTTCACGCACATCCGCGACCTTTTCGCGAGCATGCCCGAGGCCAAGATGCGCGGGTACAAGCCTGGGCGGTTCAGCTTCAACGTCAAGGGCGGCCGGTGTGAGGCGTGCCAGGGCGACGGCATCATCCAGATCGAGATGCAGTTCCTGCCCGACGTCTACGTCCCGTGCGAGGTCTGTCATGGGACGCGGTACTCGCGAGAGGTGCAGGAGGTGAAGTTCCGCGGCCACTCGATCTCCGATGTGCTCGAGATGACGGTCGACGAAGCGCTCGAGGTCTTCGAGAACGTGCCTGCGATCAAGACCAAGCTGCGGACGCTGCACGACGTGGGGCTCGGATACATCCGGCTCGGGCAGCCCGCGACGCAGCTGTCGGGAGGCGAGGCCCAGAGGGTGAAACTGTCCTCGGAACTTTCGCGGCGGGACACGGGACGGACCCTGTACCTGCTCGACGAGCCGACGACCGGCTTGCACTACGCCGACGTGGAGAGGTTGCTCGCTGTGCTGCACAGGCTGGTCGACCACGGGAACACGGTCGTCGTGATCGAGCACAACCTCGACGTCTTGAAGACCGCGGACTGGCTGATCGACCTGGGACCGGAGGGCGGGGACAAGGGCGGGTACGTCATCGCCGAGGGCACGCCAGAGCAGCTGATCGCCAGGCGCGAGTCGGCCACAGGCCAGTTCCTGCGCGCGCCGCTGGCAAGGGCGCGCAGGCCCGCGGCGTCGGCGAACGGAGCGGGGCGCTCCAGGCGCTCACGTGTCGCCGTCGGCGGCTAGCCCACAGCTCGAGACCGACCAACCCTCCGGCTATCGCGCGCTGCTGGGCGTCCGCGGGTTTTCGCGCCTGGTCGTAAGCCTGCTGCTCGGCCGGGTCGCGGGGCAGATGCTGACCGTCGGCTTTGTCCTTTTTGTCCTCTCGCGATACCACTCACCTCAGCTCGCCGGCACGGCTACGTTCCTGCTGCTGTTTCCGGGACTGCTCGTCTCGCCGATCGCCGGGGCTCTGCTCGATCGCTATGGCCGCACCCGGCTCATCACCCTTGACTACCTCGTGTCGGCGATCTCGATACTGCTTATCGCCGCACTCTCCGCCGTGCACTCGCTGGCTCCTCCGCTTCTCCTCGGCATCTGTGGCGTGTCGTCCCTGACCCTCCCTCTCAGCGCAGCGGGCGTACGTTCGATGTTCCCGACCGTCGTGCCTGGATATCTCTGGGAGCGCGCCAACGCGCTCGACAACAGCAGCCACGTGCTGGCTTCGGTGATCGGGGCGCCGCTGGCGGGATTGCTCGTCGGCTTGGCCGGCGCAGAATGGGCGCTCGCGGCCGCGGCCTCATTGTTCGCGTGCGCGGCGATCGCGATGCTGAGCGTCACGGACCCCTCCGTCCGGCGCCGAGAGGGTGGCATCTTCGGCGAGGCCTGGTCGGGACTGACCTATGTCGTCCGCAATCGAACCCTCACGGGCCTCGCCCTGACTTTCTTCGCCACCGGAATCGGCTGGGGATGCCTGGCGATCGCCGTGCCCGTGCTCGTCCTCGGACGCCTTCACGGGGGCCCGGCCACGGTCGGCTACCTCTGGGGTGCGGTGGGAGTGGCGGGGTTCATCGCCACGCTTCTTGCAGGCCGGCTCGAGACGCGCGGTCGAGAGAGACAGCTCATGGTGATCTCGATCGTCGCGATGGCGGTCGCGATGTCCTTGTTGCCGGTTGCGGGGTCGGTCCTCGTCGTCGCAGCGGCGCTGGTCGCCGTGGCCATTGTCGAGACGCCGTTCGACATCGCATTCCTGACGTTGCGCCAGCGCAGAACCGATCCTTCGCGGTTCGGCCGCGTCTTCGCGGTTTCGATGTCGTTGAACGTCGCCGGCACGCCTGTCGGCGCGGCGCTGGCGGGCCCTCTGATCGCGTGGTCGCTCACAGGCGCCCTGTGGGCGGCGGTCGCGGTGACGCTGGTCGGCGCCCTGGTTCCAATGCTCGTGATCCCGGCGGAAGCTGAGAGCTAAGGTGTTGCGGTGATCCGGCTGGTCACGGGCGGCACCGGGTTCATCGGACGGCACCTCCTGCCACTGCTTGCGTGGCGCGAAGGCACGACGTACGTCCTGGTCCGTCCCGCGTCCCATCAGCGACTGGACGCATTCATCGATTCGATCGGCGCGCGCGAACGCCTGGTCCCGATGCGGGGCGACATCACGGCGCCGGCGTTGGGCCTCAGCGCGGAAGACCAGGGCCGGATCGAGGGCGCCGACATCTACCACCTTGCCGCCGTGTACGACCTCGAAGCCTCGGAGGAGGCCAACCAGCGCGCCAACGTAGACGGAACACGGCACGTCGTCGAGCTCGCCCAGCGCGCCGGCGCTTGCCTGCACCACATGAGCTCGATCGCGGTCGCGGGCGCTCGGTGGAAGGGCAAGTTCACCGAGGAGATGTTTGCCGAGGGCCAGGTCCTCGACCATCCCTACTACCGGACCAAGTACGACGGAGAGAAGCTGGTCCGGGACTCGGCGGCGAGGTTTCGGATCTACCGCCCCGGGCTCGTAATCGGGTCGTCGGAGACCGGGGAGGCCGACCGCATCGACGGTCCCTATTACGCGTTCAAGCTCATCCAGCGGGTCCGCCACGCGATCCCGGAATGGGTCCCGCTGATCGGCCTGGAGGGCGGTGAGCTGAACGTCGTGCCTGTCGATTTCGTGGCCCGCGCGCTCGACGCGATCGGCCATCGCGAAGGCCTGGACGGCAAGACCTTTCACCTGACCGACCCGAACGTGCAGCGGCTGGGCGACGTCACCAACGAATTCTGTCGGGCCGCCCATGCGCCGCAGTTCACGCTTCGCGTCGACAGCCGCGCGGCCGCCATGCTGCCAAAAGAGGCGACCGCGATGATGCAGCACTGGAAGGTCGCCCAGACCCTCAAGCGCAGGCTGCTCGAGGGCATCCGCATCCCCGAGGAGGCGCTGCGATTTGCCGCGAGCCGCGCCCGATTCACGTGCGACGAGGCGCAGTCCGCGCTCGCAGGCAGCGGCGTCTGGTGTCCACCGCTGCACACGTATGCGTGGAAGGTCTGGGACTACTGGGAGCGCTACATGGACCCCGAAGTGCTCACCGAAAAGAACCTGCGCCAGGCGCTGGAGGGAAGGGTCGTCGTCGTCACGGGCGCGTCGAGCGGCATCGGCCGAGCCACGGCGCGGCTGCTGGCGCAGAACGGCGCGCGGGTGATGCTCGTGGCGCGCACGAGGGAGAAGCTGGAGGCCCTCCAGCAGGAGATCGAAGCCGGCGGTGGCAGGGCCGTCGTCTACCCCGCCGACCTCTCCGACCTCGACGCCTGTGACGCGGTGATCAATCAGGTCCTGAAGGACCAAGGGCAGGTCGACATCCTGATCAACAACGCGGGCCGCTCCATCCGCCGATCGATCGAAGCCTCATACGACCGGTTCCACGACTTCCAGCGCACGATGCAGCTGAATTACTTCGGTGCGGTCAAGCTTCTGCTGGCGGTGCTGCCCGGGATGCGCAAGCGCCGGCGCGGCCACATCATCAACATCTCGAGCATCGGGGTGCAGGCGTTCCCGCCGAGGTTCGGCGCCTACGTGGCGTCGAAGTCCGCGCTCGCGGCGCTCAGTCGCTGCATCGCGCCGGAGGTCGTCGACGACGGAGTCGCGATCACCAACATCCACATGCCGCTGGTCCGGACGCCGATGATCGCCCCGACCGGCATGTACAAGAACTTCCCGACCAGCTCCCCGGAGGAGGCGGCCGAGATGGTCGCTTCGGCGATCCTGACCAGGCAGCCGGAGATCTCGACGCGGTTGGGCAAGGTCGGCGAGAGCGTCAACACAGTCGCGCCGGGCCTGCTCCAGTTCGTGATGACCGGCGCCTATCACATCTTTCCGGACACCGCGCCCAAGGATGGTCAGCCGGCGGAGCGACCGGCCGAGGACGAGATCTCAGTCGAGGCGGCGACGATGGCCTATTTGATGAAGGGAATTCATTTTTAGTTAGCGCTCAACGGCGCATCGCGATGTTGCCGGAGGAGGTTCGACTTTGCGCGCCGGATTCGCGCCACTAACCCCTCTCCGGAGAAGAAGCATCTTTCGGACTGGTCACTCACTTGCGACGCGTGGGCACTTCTGGAATCGCGTGTCGCGTCCGGAATGAATCCGGCCGCCAGGGCATTGGGAGATAGCCGGACGCGACGCGAACCGTGCCCGGTTTCCCTACGGAGCTAGCCGGAAGGGACGGGCGTCGGCGATGCGCCGCTGTGCACCGTGATGCCCCAGACCGTGACGCCCACCACTGAGATTGCCGTCAGCAGCAGCACCAGGAAGATGAATCCGAGGGCCAGGTGGACGAAGCCGATGATGATGCCGAGGTTGGCCATCCAGATGCCTTGCTCGCCGCTCCGCCTGATCTGACCGCGGGCCATGAAGCCAGTCACGATCGCGATGATCGAAAGGGCCGCGCCGCCAATGATCGGAATGACGTTGGCGAGGAACGAAAGCACGCTGACCACTAGGCTGACGATGGCCAGCGAGTTCGTCGGGGCCCGCGAGCCGGGAGTAGTCGCCCGGCTGCAACCGAGAGCCAGGCGGCGGCAGCTCGCTCACGGGCTCGACTATACGGCTTCCTAAAATCGCCATTGAGTCAGATGGCGGTCTCCCTCGAGGACACGATCAAGCGACGGCTGCGCGCCGTGCCCGACAGCCCTGGTGTCTACATGTTCCGGGACAAGAAGACGCAGGTGATCTACGTCGGCAAGGCGCTGCGCCTGCGCGACCGGCTGCGCTCGTACTTCACGCCTGGGTACGCGGACACCGGGCACATCGCGGAGATGATGCAGAGGGCGACCGACTTCGAGTTCGTGACCACGGCCAACGAGGTCGAGGCACTCGTGCTCGAGAACAACCTCATCAAGAACTACCGGCCACGCTTCAACATCCGGCTCAAGGACGACAAGAACTACCTCTACCTGAAGCTGCCGGTCACCGAGGAGTTTCCCCGCGTCCATTACTCACGGCGCGTGCTGAACGACGGCGCGCTCTATTTCGGTCCGTACACGTCCGCGCAGTCGCTCCGCTCGACCGTGAAGTCGATCCGGCAATTGCTGCCGTTCCGGACGTGCTCGGACGAGATCTTCAAGCAGGGAAAGGTTTGCCTCGACTTCCACATCAAGCGGTGTCCGGGTCCGTGCGAGCGCCGCATCAGCTCGGAGGACTACAAGGCGCGGATCAACGAGGTCGCGCTGTTCATGGAGGGACGTTCCGACCTACTGGTCCGCGAGCTCGAGGACAGGATGGAGTCCGCGGCGGACCGCCTCGATTTCGAGAACGCAGCTCGATATCGGGACCAGCTGCACTCGATCGAGCGGATCGCAGATCGCCAGAAGGTCCTGACGCGGGGTCGCGATGATCAGGACATCCTCGCGTACGCGCGGCGCGGCAACGACGTGTTCGTGGAGGTCGCGTACGTCCGCCAGGGAAAGATGGTCGGTCACGACGGGCACGCACTGGACGGCGCCCGGGACGCGACCGAGGCCGAGCTCCTGCGCGGCTTCATGCTGCAGTACTACTCCAGCGCTACACACGTGCCGCGCACGGTGATCCTGCCGGGCGAGGTGGAGGAGCCCGAGCTCATCACCGGTTGGCTCACCGAGAAGCGCGGACGGCCCGTCACGCTCGTCGTTCCCCGGCGCGGGCGGCTGCGGGGGCTGGTCACGCAGCTCGCGGAGACCGCGAGCCAGGAGCTGGAGCAGCTTCGCATCCAGGCCGATTACGACCGCAGCCGCACCGAACCGATGCTGGCGGCGCTGGCCGAGGTCCTCGACCTCGAGAGCACGCCGAAGCGGATCGAGTGCTACGACATCTCGAACATCCAGGGCGACTCCGCGGTCGGGTCGATGGTCGTCTTCGAGGACGGCCGCCCGCGCAACGACCACTACCGCCACTTCCGGATCAAGTACGTGCCCGGTCCGAACGACTTCGCCATGCTGCAGGAGGTGTTGCGCCGGCGGCTCGAGCGTCTCGAGTCGGCACAGAGGCGGGAAGAGGCCGACGTCGTCGGTGACCGCTCGTTCACCAGCCGGCCAGACCTGATCCTGATCGACGGCGGCAAGGGTCAGCTGAGCGCTGCGCTCGAGGTCCTGGAAGCCGCGGGCTACGCAGACATCCCGACGTTCGCGCTGGCGAAAGAGCGCGAAGAGATCTTCGCGCCCGGACGCGCAGAGCCCATCGTCCAGGAGAAAAACTCACCGGGCATGTTCCTGGTCCAGCGCATACGCGACGAGGCGCACCGATTTGCGATCACCCATCACCGCAAGGTGCGAGCACGCAGGGCGCTGACCTCGCCGCTCGACTCGGTCGAAGGGATCGGACCCGCGCGCAAACGCGCGCTCCTGCGACACTTCGGCTCCGTGCAGGCGATCCGCGAGGCGCCCGTCGACGAGATCGTCAAGCTGGGCATCCCGGAACGGCTGGCCGCGCGATTGAAGGAAACCCTATGACTCTTGTCATCATCGGCGCGTCCACTCGTGGACGCCTCGAGGACGCGGTCGCCGCCTTCGAGGCGGCCGGCTTCACCCGCATCCAGGAGCTTCATGAGAAGCGCGATGGCGACGTCGTCCTCGGCGTGGGTGACGGCGGCGCCGAGCTCCTCCGCGATGCGGACAGGCGCGGCATCAAGTACGTCCTGGTACACGACGGCGAGGACGACCGCCACGCCGGCGGCACCTACGAGCGGGCGCACCACCGCATCGAATCCGCGCAGCGCGAGGAGCTGGCGAGTCATCTGCGCGGCCGCCGGCGGCCGCTCGTCACGTGCCTCGCATTCGGCTACAAGAACGGGACCCCCGCCGAGGCGGCCCTTCTGATCGACGCCCGATTCCTCGACAACCCGTACTGGGTCCCCGAGCTCCGGGACCTCTCGGGCCTCGATTCCGCGGTCGCTGATTTCGTGATGAAGCAGCCGGCCGCGGGCCGCCTGCTCGACGACATCGAGGGGATGGTCGGCGAGCTGATTCCCCTCTATCGAGAGAAGGGACGGATGCACGTCGTGGTGGCGTTCGGCTGCACCGGAGGGCAGCACCGTTCGGTCGTGCTCGCGGCCGAGCTCGCCCGACGCCTTGGCGAGACAGACGGCATCGACGTCGACTTCGTGACCCGCGACATCGAGTGACCAGGGCTCTCGTGCTCGGCGGCGCGGGCTTCATCGGCGCCGCCGCGTGCAAGGAGCTGATGCGGCGCGGCGTGGAGACCATCGCGGCAGGACGCAAAGAGCGGCCGTACGGCACATTCACCAGTTACGTCGCCTTCGACCGCGCCGACGAGGCGCAGCTGGAGCGCGCCCTCGAGCAGACGCAGCCCGACGTGCTCCTCGACCTCGCCTGCTACCTACCGCACGAGGTCGAAGCGGTGGCGAGACGTTTCAAGGGCGAGCGCTACATCTTCGTCTCGACCGGCGTCTATCCCGACCTAAATGGCAAGCGAGCGCTGGAAGAGGACTTCGTGCCGCTCAGCGGCGACCCTCCCGATTTGCTCGACTACCGCGAGGGTAAGCGGTGGTGCGAGACGGTGCTCTCGCGGCACCCGGATCTTCGGTGGACCGTGATCCGGCCTCCCGCAGTATTTGGGCCTGCCGACCACACGTTGAGGATCGCCGCGTACATCCAGCGTGTGGCCGATGGTGGCCCGGTGCTCGTCCCGGCTGAGACATTCGAATGGCCTGCGGGCATCGCGTGGGTCAAGGACATCGGCTTCGCATGCGCGCTGGCGTGTGACCCGCGCAAGGACACGACCCACAGGGCCTACAACGCATCTTTCGACGGGAAGAGCCTGCGCGACCTGCTCGAAGGCATCGCGGGAGCGCTAGGAATTCCCGCGCGGCTGCATCCGCTTCCGTTTGCCGAGATCCCCGAGGGAGCCAGGCCGTACGGCCCGGATCCGAGCCGCTCGGCCGGATACGTCATCGATCGCGCGCGCAAAGAACTCGGCTTCGAGCCTTCGGCTCTCGAGGACGCGCTGGCGGAGACGCTCGCCTGGTATCGAGTCGCCAAACCGTCACACCCGGGCTATGCAAACCGCGAGAAGGAGCTCGCGCTTGCGGGATCCGCATGAGGTCCTTGCCGAACGCCTGAGGTGGCAGGCTGCCGCCTGCGCCGCCCTGGGATCACCTTTCTACGCGGCATTACTCGCGTCGGCGGCGACGGACCTGGAGCAACACGGCCCGGTGTGGGACGTGCTGCGTGGATTCGAGCAGGAGTCAGAATCGGCCGCGCTGGCTCTGCGGCTCATGGGGTCGGTCCACAGGCTCGTCCTCGACGACACGCTGCCCGAGCTGGCGCGTCACTATCCATCGACCGGCGGCGATGGTGACGAGCGGGCAGCGTGGTCGGTATTTCGCCGGGCGCTTGCCGACCACCACGATGCGATTCAAGCGCTCGTCGAGCGAGGGTGCCAGACCAATGAGGTCGGACGCAGCGCGGCGTTGCTTGGAGGCTTCCTCGAGGTGGCCCATCGTGCGGGACTGCCGTTGCGGATCCTCGAGGTCGGCGCCAGCGCAGGCTTGAACCTGGCGTGGGACCGCTATCGCTACGAGTCGTCAGAGGGAGGCTGGGGTGATGACTCCTCTCCCGTCCGGTTCACGCATTCGTTCGAGGTGCCTCCACAGCTGAACCGGTCCGCCGAAGTTGTGGAACGGCGGGGATGCGATTTGAATCCGATCGATCCGACCTCTGAAGGCGGGGCGCTGACCCTACGCTCCTTTGTCTGGGCCGACCAGCTGGCGCGCCTCACGCTGCTCGACGGCGCGATCGAGGTCGCCCGCGCCCACCCGATCGAGGTCGAAAAGGCCAACGCAGCCAGCTTTCTGGAGCGCGAGCTCGCGCATCCGCGGCGTGGCGCGGCGACGGTCGTCTTTCACTCAGTGTTCTGGCAGTACGTCAGTCAAGCCGACCGGCGCCGCATCGAAGCCGCCATCGCGCGCGCCGGCGTGTTCCACCTCCGCATGGAGCCCGCCTACCCGGTTTTCGAGATCCGTCTGAACGAAGAGCTGCTGGGGACGAGCATGGCCCACGGGACCGGTGTGCGCTGGAACGTAGACTCGTCCACACGATGACGCGGCGCTTGGCGCCTTACGGGGTCGCCCTCGGCGGGGCGGTCGCCGTCACGACAGCCATCGGCGTCATCGGCCTGGTCGGTGGATTGGGCGCCGTGCCGGGCCTGTCGGCGCTCTACCTGCTGCTCGTGCTCTGGCTCGGCGCGCGCTGGGGAAGAGGACCAGCTGTTGCGGGCAGCATCGCCGCGTTCTCGCTCTACGACTTCTTCTTTGTGCCGCCAGTCGGCACGTTTGCCGTCCGCGGGCCGGCCGAGCTGCTCGAGCTCGTGGTCCTGCTCGCGGTGGCGCTGGTCACCAGCCAGCTGGCGGCGTCGCAGCGGCGCGCCCAGGCGGCCGCCGAGTCGCTGGCCGCGGATTCGCGAGCGTTGTATTCACTCGCGACCGCGATGCTGCGTTCGCAAGAGGTGACTGACGGCCTCGCGATGGTCAGCGCGCGCGCCCAGGAGCTGGTCGGGGTCGACCGGTTCGGAGTCGTGGCCGTCGATGCCGGCGGGCTCGAGACCCTCGCGGGTCCGGTCCTCGGCGCCGACGATCGCAAGCAGGCTCAATGGTCGTTCGAGAACGGCCGGCCGGTCGGGATGACGATCAAGGACGGGATGGTGGTGCTGATGAAGACGCACGGCGGCGCCGGCGCGGGCACCGCTTACATGCCGCTCTCGGGTGGCGTCGCGGTCGTAGGTATGGATGCGGACGCCGCCGGTCTCGACACGCTGCGCATGCTGGCCGGCTTGATCGGCCTCGCCGACCTGCTCCTCGACCGCCGGCGGGCGGTGGTGGAAAGAGAACGGGCCCGCGGGTTCGAGGCGTCGGACCGCTTGAAGGCTGCGATCCTCTCCTCGCTTTCGCACGAGCTGAAGAGCCCGATCGCCGCGCTTCGCGCGGGGCTGACGGCGTTGACGGCGCCGCGAGCCGGCCTCGGGCCGGAACAGCGCGAACTGCTGACGGACATGGACCGGCAGGCGTCGCGACTCGACCGGATGGTGGGCGACATGCTCGACCTTTCGCGACTCGAGGCCGGCATGGCCCTTGACCGCGAGGCGCACAGCTTTGCCGACCTCGTCGCCGGCGCCCTCCAGCAGGTGCGCGGCCAGACGCGGGAGCGCGAGATTGGCGTTCGCATTCCTGAAAACCTTCCTGCGATCGAGGTCGACGAGCTGCAGGCCGGCCGGCTGCTGACCAACCTGATCGAGAACGCCGTGGAGTGGACGCCGCCGCACGGGGCGATCGAGATCGGTGCCGCGGTCCGCGACGGCGGCCTCGAGGCGTGGGTCGAGAACGACGGACCAGAGATCGCTCCGGCCGACCTCGATCGTGTCTTCGACACATTCTGGACGCGCCGGTCGAACGGCACGGGGCTCGGGCTCGCGATCTCGAGGCGCGTGGTCGAAGCGCATGGCGGGATCATCCGTGCCGAGAACCGTCGCCGCGGGCCTCGCTTCACCTTCACGCTGCCGCTGGCACCCGTCCCCTCGCGCAAATGAGCGGGCGCGTTCTTGTTGTCGACGATGAGGTGGAGATGCAGCGTGCCCTCCGCGCCGGTCTCGGCTACCACGACTTCGACGTCCGCGCGGTCGGCAGCGGGGAAGAGGCCGTCCGCGAGGCCGCTGCGTGGCGGCCAGACGTGATCCTGCTCGACCTCGGGCTCCCGAAGAAGGACGGGTTCGCGGTGCTGCGCGAGCTCCGGCCGGTGACGCGCGCCGCGGTGATCGTCGTCAGCGTCATGCCGGGCGAGAAAGACAAGGTGCGCGCACTGGACGCCGGCGCCGATGACTACGTCGTCAAGCCTTTCGGCACCGAGGAGCTCGTGGCGAGGATCCGCGCGGTCCTGCGGCGCCAGGCTGCGGTACCGGCAGGTGAGCCCGTGATCCGGACGGGCGATCTCGAGATCGACCTGGCCACCCGACGCGTGACGGTGAACGGGCGCGCGGTGCACCTCACGCCGACCGAGTACGAGCTGCTGCGTTACCTCGGCCTGCACGCCGGCAAACCGGTGAGCCACACCACATTGCTGCGCCAGGTGTGGGGCGATTACGCCGTCGGCGACAACTACAACACGCGCTATGTGGTGGCACAGATTCGCAAGAAGCTCGCCGACGACCCGGCGAACCCGCGCTACATCGTCAACGAGCCAGGGGTCGGGTACCGGCTCGAGGCCTGACCCTACTGCTCGGCGTGGCTTCGGTTGAGCACATACGCCGCGAGGAATGCCACCACTACGAGTCCGGGCGACCAGCCGAGGCCTGGGCCGAACGGGTCGTAGCGAGACAGGTCGACGAAAACCGCAAGTCCGCTGACCGCCGCGAACACGAGCACGATGAGCACGCCTCGGATCGCGCCGTGGCGGGCGAAGAAGAGCTCGAGCTCGAGCTGCCAGCCCGGCCGGTGGCGCTCGTGGACGTGCGTGGCACGCGCGGCATGCGCAGCGATCCGCTCCCGGCGGCCCATGCGATATCGCGCGCTCCGCGGCAGGCTTTCGAAAGGTACGCGCTCCACCTCGCGCTCCCGCGGCGGCGGGATCTCGAGCGGCTCCCAGAGCGGCTCGTGCCGGTAGCGCATGTACAGCACGTAGGTGAGTGCGCCGAGGCCGAGCCAGCCCAGGAAGATCATCGTCGAGTTCGAGATGTTCTGGAAGACGAGCTGCGTGAACACAGTGCCGATGAACAGCGCGCCCACAAGAGAAAGGACGGGGATGCTGTCGCGCCCGAACTTGATGTTCAACGGCATCCGATAGGGACGGTGCAGCGCCGGCTCGATGAAACGCAGCCGCATCACGGACAGGTGTGCCGAACAGAACGCGAACGTCGCCGCCAGCGAGTAGACGGCGCTCATGAGGTCGATCTCCGCGCTGCCCGCTATGACACCAGGGAGGACGAGCACGGCCGCGGCCAGGCCGAAGACGATGATGGAGACATACGGCGTCTTGAATTTGGGGTGGAGCTTGGCGAGACGGTGCGGTAGGAGGTCGACGCCCGCCATCGAGTAGCTGAGGCGCGAGATGCCGATGAGACCCGCGTTCGTCGCGATGAGCAGGATCGTGAACGCCAGGATGCCGACCCAGACCTGCGCCCACAACCGCAGCGGCTCCGTGAATCCAGTCACGATTCCCGCCACCGGGTCCGCCTTCCATGAGGTGGCGAGCTGTGTCGTGTAGGCGTGCGTGCCCGGATCTTGCGTGACCGGGAAAACGCTGACCCCGATCGTGGGCAGAAAAGCGGACACGAACAGCACGGCGACGATGACCCACCACGTCGCAAGCGGCACGTTGCGACCAGGGTCCTTGGCCTCCTCAGAAAGGTTGGAGATCGTTTCTATGCCTGTGTAGGTGACCATCGCGATCGAGATGCTGGCCAGGAAGTTGCCCCACGTCGGTGCGATGCCCAGGTGGATGTTGTGGATGACTGTGTTGATGTTCAGGAGCAGGATGAGCCCGAGGATCACGAGCACGAACTGCGTGATCAGGTCGGTGAACGCGAGCACCAGGTTCAGGACGCTCGACTCCTGGATGCCGATCACGTTGACCAGGATCAGGACTCCGATCAGCACGACTGTCGCGATCACGTGCACTCCCTGGTCGGTCTTCAGCGGAGCCAGCAGTGGGATGTACTTGCCTAGAAAACCCAGGTAGCTGATCGCGAAGTACGACGAGATCGAGACCGTCGCGGTGTAGTTGAGCAGCTGGACCCAGCCCACGACGAAGCCGATCGGGGCGTTGAAGGCACGCCTGGCGAAGCTCGAGCTGCCGCCCGCGTGCGGGAGCGCGGCGGTGCCCTCGGCGTAGTTCAAGGCGGTCGTCACGAAGATGAAACCGGCGAGGATCAGGGCGACAGGCGTCAGGCCGAGCGCGAAGGCCGCGGTGACGCCCAGGGCGTAGTAGATGCTCGAGCCGACGTTGCCGTAGCACGCGGCGAAGAGCGCGGAGGCGCCCAGCGTGCGGGGGAGCTTGGCCGGCCGGCGCACCACCACCCGAAGGTCTCCCGGCCTGCGACCGCGCCGGGCGACAGACTCCGAGTTCATCGAATCGCAGCGTAATTCATTGCGATCGAAACCCATACGAGATCCATACGGCCCAGACCTTTCTCCCGACGGAGACCAAACGCGGGGGTTCCTAGGTTTGAAGAATGCGCAACGCGATGCTGCAGCCGCCCCACGCGAGGACCGCGGGCGAGCACAGGCAGGTCCTGCGCGCTGCGGTCCGGCAGCTCGAGCGCGCCAGCCTCTATCTGGCGGCGGTTTCCTGGATGGCGCTCGACGACGCGCCCGCAGAGCGAGCCGTCAACAGTCTTCGCAACAGCCTGGAGGATCTCCGGCGCCACCTGGTCGACCTGCGTTCCGAACGCTGATGCACACGCCGGCGGCGGCAAGACGCCGCGTCAAGTTTCACGGTGCGAGCCTCGGACCGCTGCTGTGCTGGTCAATCGTCTTTGCGGACATCGGCACGTCCATCTATTACGTGCCCGGCATCCTGTCGGCGAGCGGCTACAACACGCGCGCCGCGATCTTCGTCGTGATGACCCTCTTCGTCTTCATCCTCCTTGCGCTGAAGTACGCGGAGGTCACGTGGCGCAACCCTGAGGGCGGAGGCGTCGTCACCATCGCCTCGCGCGCGCTGCACCCATTCGCGGGCCTGGTGGGCGGCCTGTTCATCATCGTCGACTACTACCTGACCGCAGCCATCAGCGCCTTCTCCGGGATCGCGTACCTTGCGGTCGTGCTACCTGCGGCTGCCTGGGGCAACGCAATACCCGGCACCCTTGTCGCGCTGGCGATCCTGGCCACGCTCAACGTCTACGGCATCCGCGAGAGCGCGATCCTGAGTTTCGTCGCCGCCACCGCCGCGGCCACGGCCCAGGTGGTGGTCGTCATCGTCGTCGCCCTGCACCTCGGTCCAGCGGGCGTCGCCGAAAGCATCAAGGCGGTCGGCGACGGACCGCCGCTAACGCCGCTGGTCGTGATCACGGGATTTGGCGCGGCCTTCCTCGCCTTCTCCGGGTTGGAGAGCGTGGCCCAGATCGCGCCCGCGATGCGCTCGCCGCGGCGAACGACGGCCTACCGGACGATGGTCATCGTCATCCTCACGATGACGGTCACGAGCCCGCTCCTGACGCTGTGGCAGACCACCCTGGTGCCCGACCCGAACAGCCCGGCCAACATCAACCAGCTGCTGTCCCTGCTGGCGGGACGCTACTCTGGGGAGGCACTCGCTGCTTTCGTCGCGGTGACGGGGGCGGTGCTGCTGATCTTTGCGAGCAACACCGCGATCATCGGCGGGTACCACGTCTTCCTCGCCCTGACCCGCATGGGATTCTTGCCGCGAGCCGTCGAACGGCGGAACGCCTGGCGAAACACACCGCACATCGCCATCCTCAGCGCAGTCGGACCGCCGGTGCTGCTCGTCTACATCGCCGGCCAGAGTCCCATCGCCGCCGTGTTCCTTGGCGACCTGTACGCGTTTGGGCTGCTGGGGTCGTTCATCCTGACGAACATCTCACTCGACGTCATCCGGCGGCGCGAGCTCGGCGTCGATGGCTCGCTCGTTCGGCGGATTGTCTTCGCCGTGGGGCTGCTCACCACAGCGCTGACCGTCATCGGCTGGAGCGTGAATCTCGTTGCCAAGCCTTACGCGACGGCGTTCGGCGGGGCGCTCACGCTTGTCGGCCTCGCCGTAGGGCTCTGGACCTACAACCGCGGTCGGGCGCGGCGGCCGGCGGTCTTCCCTGTTCCGTATCGCCCGCAGCTCGCCGTGGAGTCGATCGCTCTTCAGTTCAGTCGCAACCCGGCTGACGTGCTGGTCATCCTGCCGCGTGACCAGAACGCCGCCCAGGCGGTCATCGAAGAAGGGATCAGCAAGGCGGCCGGCAAGCGCGTCGTCTTCCTGTACCGCGGCCAGGCGCCTCCGGGGCCGGCCGACCTCTGGGAGGTCAGCGACCCATACCTGAAGGATTACGTCGCCCAGGACGCTTTCACGCGCGCGGAGATACGCGCGCGCGCCCACGTCCCGCACCGCCGCTACGTCTATGTGCCGGGCAGCCTGCCTCCCGACGCGATCGGGCGCGTATGGGCCGAGGTCCGTCCGCACGAGACGGTCGTGATGCAGGGTGAGCAGCACGTCCTGCCGCCGGTGGCGCTCGACCGGGTCCGGCATCGCGTCCACGCCGGCGTGCCGGTGCTGCACCTGGTCACGAGCCACGTGCGGCAGACGGGAGTCGCGCCCGCGGCCGCCGTCTAGATGATGAGGTCTTTCAGCGCGCGGGGGTAATCGGTCATCACCCGCCTCCCGTCCTCGGTGATCACGACCGTGTCGGAATGCCGGAACCCTCCGAGGTCCTTGACGTACACGCCCGGCTCGACGGTGAAGACCATGCCCGGTTCGAGCACCGCGTCGTCGCCGCGGTCCAGGAACGGCGCCTCGTGCCCCTCGAGCCCGATCGAGTGGCCGACGTGGTGGCGGAGGTTGGCGTCCACCCCGAGCTCTTCGGCGAGTCGGACAGTCGCCAGCTCGACCTCGCCCGCGGGGACGCCAGGCGCCATGACCTCGATCGCACGCGCCTGCAGGGCGAGCATGGCGTCGAAGGCGCGCACCTGCTCCGATGTCGGCTCGCCCACGATCATCGTCCGCTCGAGCTCGCTCCGGTATCCGTCGATCTGGGCGCCCGCGCCGCTGACCAGGACGTCGCCGGGCTGGATTCCATGGCCCTTGACGAATCCATGGGGCATGGCGGTGGAGCGCCCCGCGACGAACATCGCGATGAGACCGGTGTCGTCACCGCCGCGCGGCCGCCAGCCCGGCATCTCCCGGACCATCTCGAACAACGTCTCGGTGGCCGGCGGCGTGTAGCATTCCATCTCGGTCTTGCCGGTGGTGATCGCGGCCTGCATGCGGCGATGGCCGCGCACCGCCCAGTCACAGCTGAGCTGGATGCAGTCGAGCTCGGTTTTCGACTTCACGCGGCGCAGGGACTCGATGATCATCTCGGCGTCGACCGGCTCTGACCCCGTCACGTCGAACAAGCGCGGACCCCGGTAGCCCCAGTAGGGGACGTAGCCGTCATGGTCGGCGCCCGTGCGATGAGGGCGCGCGTTCATCTCGGACAGGACCTCCCCGACAGTCTCCATCGGGTGCTGCGCGCCCGGATACTCGAAGTAGATCCGCACCTGGTCCAGCTGCGTCGCGGACTCGGCGTGCTCCTTCTCGACCGCGGGCACGACCAGTGAAGCCTGACCACTCGAGCCGATCACCAGCGCGATGGGCCGCTCGGTCGGGATGTGATGGAATCCGCTCAGGTACGCGACCCTGGCCGGGTAGAAGACGCAGACCGCATCGAGACCGGCGGCCGCCATCCCCGCGGCTACGCACTCGCGGCGCATCGCGTACTCGGCCATCGAGACCGCGGGCAAGGCGGTGGTCGGAGCTGGAGTCGAGCTTGCCCGTGATGTCCTCTTAGTAGGCGGCAAGCTTGCGCATCGCCTCCGCGATCTTGGCCGGGCTTGGCATGAAGAACTCCTCTTGGGGAGTGTTGAAGGGCATTGCCGGGACGTCGGGCGCCGCGACCCTCATGACCGGTCCGTCGAGGTTCTCAAAGGCGTGCTCGGAGATGATCGCCGACACCTCAGCTCCAAATCCGCCGGTGAGGTTGTCCTCGTGCACGACCATCGCCTTGCCTGTCTTGCGGACCGACTCGAGGATGCTCTCGCGGTCGAGCGGCGCGAGCGTGCGAAGGTCGACCACTTCGACACTGACCCCTTCGCCTTCGAGCAGCTGCGCCGCCTCGAGACAGTAGTGGGTCATCAGTCCCCACGCAAAGCAGCTGAGGTTGGTGCCCTCGCGCCTCACCACGGCCGGCCCGATGGGCACGAGGTGGTCGCCGTCCGGCACCTCCTCGGTGACGAGGCGGTAGACCCTCTTGTGCTCGAGGAAAAGGACGGGGTCGGGGTCTCGGACCGCCGACTTCAGGAGGCCGTGCGCATCGGCCGGCGTGCTGGGCACGACGACCTTCACGCCGGGCACGTGTGCGTAGAACGCTTCGATCGACTGCGAGTGGTAGAGACCGCCGTGGACTCCGCCGCCAAACGGCGCGCGAATGACGATCGGCACCGACCAGTCCCCGTTCGAGCGGTAACGCGTGCGCGCCGCCTCGCTGACGATCTGGTCGAAAGCGGGGTGGATGAAGTCCGCGAACTGGATCTCGGCGATCGGTATGAGCCCGTTTAGCGCCGCGCCGATCGCCACTCCGACGATCGCCGACTCGGCGAGCGGAGTGTCCAGGACGCGCGACTCGCCGAAGCGTGCGTAGAGGCCGTCGGTGGCACCGAAAACGCCGCCTTTCTTGCCCACGTCCTCACCGAGGACGAGTACCCGGTCGTCGCGCTCCATCTCCTCTGTGATGGCCGCGCGCACCGCCTCGATCATGCGCATCTCCGGCATCACCTGAATTGTGGCGCGTTAGACTCGGTGGAAAGGGGCGAGGGCGACAAACCTTCCTGGAGGTATACGCAATTTCGTTCTCGGCCGAGGTCAAGAACGAGATGGCGGGGCTCCTGCCGGCCAGGCCCTGCTGTCAGCTGAGCGAGCTGCTCGGCGTCTACTACGGTTCACGCGGCCGCCTGATCGGCAGCACGCGAGGACGGTCCGCGTACTTCTCCCTGCTGCGCAACGCCGTTGCCCGCAAGGTCGTGCGGCTGGGGCGCGCTGTCGCGCGAATGGAAGCCAAGTACCAGACAGTCAAGACGCGCAAGCGCATGTCCTTCTTCATCGAGCTGTCACTGCCGCCCGACCTTGTGCACTCGTTCACGCAGCCGCCGATCCAGTTGGTGCCGGAGGCGGCGTGTGATCGCAAGGCGATGCTCCGCGGCCTGTTCCTCGGTTGTGGATCGGTCAACGCGCCTAACACTCGATACCATCTCGAGTTCGTCGCGCCAACCCCGTCGTGGGCAACCGCGATCGTCAGGCTGATCGAAAGCTCAGGCGTCAAAGCAGGGAAGACCGAACGCTCCGGACAGCCGGTCGTCTATGTGAAGGACGGCGACGGCATCGTGCGACTCCTGTCGCTGATGGGCGCCAACCGCGCGGTGATTGAATTCGAGAACGTACGCGTTGTGCGCGAGGTCAGTGGGGAGGTCAACCGCCGGCTGAACTTCGAGACCGCAAACATCGGCAAGACGATCGGCTCAGGCCTGCGTCAAGCCGCGGCGATCGAGCAGTTGCAGGCGCAAGGGAAGCTGGAGAGCCTGCCGCCGGCGCTGCGCGAGATGGCGCGTTGGCGCAGCGAGAATCCGGACCTGAACCTCGGCGAGCTCGCCGGCCAGATGAAGCTGTCCAAGTCGGCGGTCAACCACCGCCTACGTCGGCTGCAGCAACTCGCGGTCGCAACCGGCGATCAACGGGCTTCAAAGCGCTCCGCATAACATTTAGCTCGACCTGGACCTGACCACATAAGCAGGAGCACGCCCGCATGGGACTCAAGGTAGGCATCAACGGCTTCGGACGCATCGGCCGCAACATCTATCGCGCGTCCTGGGCGCTCAAGCCTGACTTCGAGATCGTGGCGGTCAACGACATCGGTGACGCCCCCACATTCGCGCACCTTCTTAAGCACGACACCGCGCTGGGCACGTTCGAGCCTGCGGTCAAGGCCGACGGAGATTTCATCCACGTCGATGGCCATCGGGTGAAGTTCCTCACCCACCGCGACCCCGCCGAGCTTCCGTGGCGCGACCTCGGGGTCGATCTCGTCATCGAATCGACGGGCCTCTTCACCGACGCCACCAAGGCTCGCGTCCACATCGACAAAGGCGGTGCGAGGAAGGTGATCATCTCCGCACCCGCGACCCACCAGGACTTCACAGTGGTGATGGGCGTCAACCACAACGGCTATGACGCGTCGAAGCACAACGTCGTGTCGAACGCCAGCTGCACAACCAACTGCTTCGTGCCGCTCGCCAAGGTGCTGCACGACTCCTTCGGGATCGAGCGCGGCATGATGACGACGATCCACGCCTACACGGCGGACCAGCGGCTGCAGGACCTGCCGCACAAAGACCTGCGGCGTGCGCGGGCCGCTGCCGACAACATCATTCCGACCTCGACCGGCGCGAACCGTGCAGTCGCCGAGGTGCTCCCGGAGCTCTCGGGAAAGTTCGCGGGAATCTCGTTTCGCGTGCCGATCCTCGACGTGTCCGTGGTCGACCTGACCGTCCAGCTGAGCAAGAGCACGACGGCCGAGGACATCAACGCCGCGTTCGAAGAGGCGGCGAGCGGCGAGCTTCGCGGCATCCTTGCGGTCAGCCACGAGGAGCTCGTGTCGTCCGATTTCAAGAACGATCCGCACTCGTCGATCGTCGACGCGCCCTCGACCGCGGTGCTGGGCGGTGACTGGGCCAAGGTGGTGAGCTGGTACGACAACGAGTGGGGCTTCAGCTGCCGGATGGTCGACCTGATCACCTACATGGCGGAGCGGCTCTGAAAGCGTCGATCACATCGGTCGACGTCGCCGGCAAACGCGTCCTCGTCCGGGAGGATCTCAATGTTCCGATGGCGAATGGAGCCATCACCGACGACGCACGTGTTCGCGCGGCGGCGCCGACGTTGCTGCACCTCGCGCAGCGAGGGGCGAAGGTGATCGTGATGTCGCACCTCGGCCGCCCGAAGGACCGCGAGCCTGACCTGTCCCTGAAGCCCGTGGCCGGTCAGCTGGCCCGCCGGGTGGGATTGAACGTGGAGTTCGCCCCCGACTGTGTCGGCGACGTCGCTCGCACGGCCGTGGACGGGTTGCAGGCCGGCCAGGTTCTGCTGCTCGAGAACGTCCGGTACCACAAAGAGGACGAGGCGAACGACTCGGGGTTTGCGCGTGACCTCGCGTCATTGGGCGACCTTTTCGTCAACGACGCATTTGCGGCTTCGCATCGCGCGCATGCTTCCGTCGTGGGCGTCGCGGCGTATCTGCCGGCCTTTGCCGGCGAGCTGATGGAAGCGGAGCTGACAGCGCTGCACCTGGCCCTCGACAACCCGCGCCGACCGCTGGTCGCGGTGGTGGGAGGGGCCAAGGTCTCGACCAAAGTGGGCGTGCTGCGCCACCTGCTCGAGAAGGTCGATTCGCTTCTGATCGGCGGAGCGATGGCGAATACGTTCTTCAAGGCCCGGGGATGGCCGACCGGCACGGGGCTCGTGGAGGACACTGCGCTGAACGAGGCCACGGCGGTCGAGAGGGAGGCGGGGGACAACCTCGTCCTGCCGGTCGACTTGGTCTGCGCACGGAAGATGGAGGCCGGCGAGGCGCTCCGCATCTTCGACGCCGAGAAAGTCGAGCCAGGATGGATGGCGCTGGACATCGGGCTCCGGTCGGTTGCCCTGTTCGCCGAGAAGGTGCGCGGGGCTGGAACCGTGATCTGGAACGGACCGGTCGGCGTGGCGGAGATCAAAGACTTCAGCGACGGCACCAGGGCGGTCGGCGAGGCGATTGCGAGCTCGGGCGCGTACTCGCTGGTCGGTGGCGGAGACACCGTTGCCGCGATCGACTCCCTTGGGCTGAGCGGGCGCTTCTCACATGTCTCGACGGGAGGTGGCGCCACGCTCGAATACCTGGAAGGCAAGGAGTTGCCGGGCATCGCGATTCTCAAGGAAGCATGAGCTCACGGCCGCCAGGGATGCCGCTCGTGGCGGCCAACTGGAAGATGAATCCGACCAACATCGACGATGCGCTTGACCTCGTCCGCGGCGTCATGTCGGTCGCCCGCGGCCACGCGGACCGTGTCGAGGTCGCGATCTTCCCACCTTTTCCGTGGCTGACCGCGGTGTCGGAGGTCCTGGTCGAGTCCGGCGTCAAGCTCGGCGCGCAGGACTGCTTCTGGGAGATGAAGGGCGCGTACACGGGCGAGGTCTCACCCGCGATGCTGAAAGACCTATGCCAGTGGGTCATCGTCGGCCATTCCGAGCGGCGCCTGTACCTCGCCGAGACCGACGAGATGGTGGCGAAGAAGACTGCGGCAGCGCTCTCGACCCAGCTGAGCGTGATCATGTGCGTCGGCGAGCTGGCCGACCACTACGACGCCGGGACGTCGAACGAGGTGGTGACGTACCAGGTGAAAGCAGGCCTGGCCGATTGCTCCGCGGACGATTCAGCGCGGCTGGTCATCGCGTACGAACCGGTCTGGGCCATCGGCACCGGCAAGAACGCCGACCCGGAGCACGCCTACAAGACGATGCGGCTCATCCGTCGCATCGTTGGAGAGATGATCGGCGCAGGCGCCGCACGCAAGGTGCGGGTGCTCTATGGAGGAAGCGTTAACTCGGGCAACGTGCAGGAGTACGTCGAGCTGCCGCTGTGCGACGGAGTGCTGGTCGGTGGGGCGAGCCTCGACTCGTCGGAGTTCGCGCACATCGTCAAGGTGACGGCGGAGGTCTATGACAACCGGTAAGAATCCGGGCACGCTGATCCTCCTTCGCCATGGCGAGAGCACGTGGAACCTCGAGAACCTGTTCACGGGCTGGACTGACGTCCCGCTGAGCGACCGTGGGGTGAAGGAGGCCATCGACGCCGGGCGCCTGATGCGTGACGCGTCGCTCCGGCCGAGCGTCGTGCACGAATCGCTCTTGCTTCGCGCGATCCAGACCACGCAGCTCGCCCTCGCGGAGATGGAAATTTCGTGGGTGCCGCTGAAGCGCACCTGGCGGCTCAACGAGCGCCACTACGGCGCGCTCCAGGGACTGAACAAGCAGCAGACCGCGGGCAGGTACGGGGAGGAGAAGGTCAAGCTATGGCGGCGCAGCTACGACGTTCGACCGCCGTCTCTGGACCCGGACGACGAGCGGCATCCCTCGCACGACGCGCGCTACGCGAGGCTCCCGCCCGAGCTGTTGCCGGGCGCCGAGTGCCTCAAGGACGTGGTCGAGCGGATGCTTCCTTACTGGTACGACGCGGTCGTGCCCGACCTCCTCGTCCATCCGTGTGTGCTTGTTTCGGCGCACGGCAACAGCCTGCGCGCCCTGGTCAAGCACCTGGACGGGCTGGGCGACCAGGAGGTGGTCGACCTCAACATCCCTACGGGCGTGCCGAGGGTTTATGAGTTGGACGCCGACCTGCGTCCGACGGGATGGCGCTACCTTGGAGATCCGGCCGACGTCGAGCGCCGCGCGGCGGCGGTCAGGGCCCAGGCATCAAGGTCGAAATCAAGCGGGAATTAGACTTGGTTTGGTAGAGACAGGACAAATTCAGAAGGGGGGTTCCTGAAAAATGCCATTTGAGCTTCCACCACTGCCTTACGCGTTCGACGCCCTCGAGCCGCATATCGACGCCGCGACGATGCAGATCCACCACGACAAGCACCACGCGACTTACGTGGCGAACGCGAACAAGGCGCTCGAAGCTCACCCCGAGCTCGGCAGGAAGACGGTCGAGGACCTGCTCTGGGGGATCAACAACGTCCCCGAGGACGTCCGCACGGTCATCCGCAACAACGCGGGCGGCCACGCCAATCACTCGATCTTCTGGACGATCATGGGCCCGGGCGGCGGCGGCAATCCGAGCGGACGCATCGCCGACGCGTTGAAGAGCACGTTCGGCGGCTATGACCAGTTCAAGGAACAGCTCTCCAAAGCCGCGGTCGGACAGTTCGGGAGCGGATGGGCATGGCTGGTGGCGGACCGGCAGGGCAAGCTTTCCGTGCGGGGTTATCCGAACCAGGACAGCCCGTTCATGGACGAGCTGACGCCCCTCTTCGGGATCGACGTGTGGGAGCACGCCTACTACTTGAAATATCAGAACCGGCGCGCGGACTATGTCACCGCGTGGTTCAACACCTTGAACTGGGATGCCGTCAACGCGCGCTTCTCGTCGATCTGGGCCTAGATCGCGTTAAGACTCCCTAGGTAGAATCTCGGTTTCTATGGACCTCGGCAAGCTCCAGAACGGGCTGGTCGTCGCGGAGGCCGTGCTGGCCTTGCTCCTGATGGCCGGAATTCTTATCCAGACCCCGAAGGCGTCTGGACTCGGCGGCACGATCGGCGGCGGCGGCGACGGCCTCGGCGGCGGATATCGGACCCGGCGCGGCCTCGAGCGCCAGATCTACTGGACGACGTGGGTCATCGTGGCCGCATTCCTGGTCTGCTCGGTCGCCAACGTCTGGGTGGTAACGCATCTCTCGTAGCCTCGCGGCCGCCGCCTTCGCGGCGGTGCTGGCAATCGCCGGATGCCAGCCGGTCGCGACGGTGCCTAAGCCCGCAAAGGGCGGCACGGCAATCGAGGCGCTGGTCGGCCAGCCGACGGTGCTCAACCCCCTGTTCGAGACCAACGAGAGCACGCGCGACGTCGACAGCGTGATCTACCAGGGCCTGACCTCGGTCGACGCCCAGCAGAACGTCATCGGCGTCCTCGCGGCGGGCTGGAGCGTGTCCTCGGACCACCTGAGCTACACGTTCGATGTGCGGCAGGGCGTGAAGTGGGCGGACGGTGAGCCCTTCAGCGCCGACGACGTCCTGTTCACGTTTCACGTCCTGCAGGACATCGAGTACCAGCAGCCGGGCGCTGACGGATGGCGGCAGGTCGGCGTGGCCGCCGGAGGGCGGGGCCAGGTGGTGTTCACCCTGCGCGCCCCCGAAGCGTCCTTCCCGCTGACGCTCAGGGTCGGCATCATCCCGAAGCACATCTACCAGGGCATGGCGCCGGCGCAGATCATGGCCAGCCCGTACAGCGGTGTGCGAGCGTTCGGCACCGGACCCTTCAAGGTGGGCTCGATCAATCAGCTGGCCATCACGCTCGACCGCAATCCTTACGCGGCGCCTCAGCCCTACCTGGATCACCTCGTCGTGCGGACTTACCCCGCATCGGACCCGCAGCTCGCGATCCGCGCGGTCCTTTCGGGCGCGGCCGACCTGGTCGGCGGGATCCAGCCGCAGGAGGTGGAGACGCTTCTGGGCCGGACCGACCTGACCGTGCACGAGACGAGGCTGTTCACCAACTCGTTCGTGGCCTTCAACTCGGATGGAGACGGCAAGACTTTCTTCGGCGACCCCAAGGTGCGGCTCGCGCTGGTGCAGGCGATCGACCGGCAGAAGCTGATCACGGACGTGCTTGCGGGTCGCGCCGACCCCGACCCCAACCCGATCCCCACCGCAAATTGGGCCTATTCGGCGGCGGCGGGCAACCTGCATCCCTATGACGCCATCGCGGCCGCGAAGAGCCTTGACGCCGCAGGTTGGGTGGCCGACTCGACGTCGAAGGTCAGAGTGAAGAAAGGCACGCTGTTCAAGGTCACCCTGGTCGCGGCCGACTCGTATCCGAACCAGCAGGTGGCGGAGGCGGTCGCGCGGCAGCTGGGCGGGGTCGGCATCCAGGTCGATGTGAAAGCGGTGCCCGCGTCGAAGCTGCTGCAGGACTACCTGCTGACGCGCAAGTACCAGATGGCGCTGATCTCGGTCGACGTGGGGTCGGACCCGGACCAGTACTGGCTGTGGCATTCGGGCCTGAATGTCGGTTCGCTGAACTTCGCGTACGGGCGCGGCTGGGGCCTGATCGACAAGGACCTGGAGGACGGGCGCGCGGCGGTCGATCCGCCCTCTCGCCTCGCGGCGTACAGCGACGTCCAGATGGTCATGGCCGATGTCGCGCCGGCGATATTCCTTTATGCGGGCCGGTACCAGTACGCGGTGTCGCAGAGGGTGCACGGCGTGCACGTCAACAAGGCGATCGAGCCCTACGATCGATTCCAGTACGTGACCGACTGGTACGTGAACACGACCGGGTAGGCGATGGACCTCGGACTCAACGGCCGCCGGGCGTTGGTCACCGCCGCGAGCAAGGGACTGGGGCGCGCCTGCGCTGCGGCCCTCATCGGCGAGGGAGCGTCTGTGTACATCGCTTCGCGGGACGCGGCCTCCATCGAAGAGGCCGGGCGCGCGATGGGGGCGGCCGGTTGGTCTTCGTGTGACGTATCACGGCCGGGGGAGCCTGAGCGACTTGTGGAGGCGGCTGTTGAACGCCTCGGCGGACTGGACATCCTCGTCGCCAACGCGGGGGGGCCGAAGCCTGGAATCGTGGAGACCCTGCCGATCGAGAGCTGGGAGGGGGCGTTCAATCTCGTCTTGATGAGCGTGGTCCGGCTCGTCAAGGTCGCGCTGCCGGAGGTGAAGAACTCCGACCAGGGTCGCATCGTGGTGATCACGTCGATCTCGGTGCGGCAGCCGATACCCAATCTCGTCCTCTCGAGCTCGCTGCGCGCCGCGGTGACGGGGTTGGCGAAATCGCTGTCGGCGGAGGTGGCGGCGGATCGGATCACGGTCAACTGCATCGCGCCCGATGCGATCCGGACCGATGCGTTGCGCCGGCTCGGGGACGTGGGGGTGATGGAGGAGCGGGCGCCGATGAAGAGGCTCGGGGAGGCGGAGGAGGTGGGGGCGGCGTGTGCGTTCCTCTGCTCGAGGCAGGCGGGGTACATAACCGGGCAGACCTTGGGCATCGATGGAGGGGCCTTGCTCGGGGTTCACTAGGGGGTGGGTAGGGAAGAGGACTGGGAAAGGGTGTGGAGGGGATGGTTTGGTGGCGAAGAAGTAAGGTCGGTTGCATACGATG
>Ga0137384_10000183_pt1 | contig 44582 bp, 40 predicted proteins | sample SagtaG_2_FD_104922 | JGI IMG/M metagenome (GOLD analysis project Ga0137384, IMG submission 104922) | Vadose zone soil microbial communities from Sagehorn Ranch, Mendocino, California, USA - Sage2_R_60_16 metaG | ecosystem: Environmental > Terrestrial > Soil > Vadose zone | place: USA... | reverse complement strand
TGGAAGGAGGCAAGCTCTACATCAATGGCTGGAAGCAATCCGTGACCCTTCGCTCCTCGTATGCAACCCCGTTGCTCTTACGACTGTGTAGCTGAATGAGTTAGGGATAGCTTACGTTTGTTGTAGAAAAAAGAAACGGTTGAACATAGCGACCTGTATCGTGAGAATGAATATAGAGTATATTGGGACGGTCTGAGCGCATCAAGATGCTCCTTATGTATAGCACTTCTCCAGGAAATGATAGCTGAGATTTAGTTCACGGAGTACCAGGAGCAACACTCCATAGGCCGTACTCACCGTTGCTGGTACATTGGCCGCCTTTATCGATCTGGCAAAATGTTCCCACGAGATTGCCATCGGCCCGTACAGCCCCCGTAAAATAGAGCGGCGCACTGCTGCTGCTGGCTGCAACAGTGAAGTAGATACGTTTCGCGGTATCGAGGATGCCACTGTAAGTTTCACTTCTATGCATTGCGCTGAAGGTGCCAGAAATATGTTCACTGTTTTGCAGCATATGTGTGAGCGTCATCTCAGAGGAAGTTTGCTCTTGTAGATCGTCAATCGTGCCAGCATATGACGAGGCCAGGTGAGGATAGGCATTTGGTGTGAAAGTTGCTGTAGGGGTAGGAGCCACGGTCGCGTGAGCAGTGGGAGAAAGAGTGGGGTGCCGAAGGGTACCGGTTGAGTGGCTTACTGCCTGCGTGGCTACGTGATTCTTCCCAAAAATAGTAAATCCCCAGAAACTTGCTGCAATTCCTCCAATCACCAGCAACACAAGTAAGACAAGAAAAAAAGGGTGTGCGAAGGATTTTCTCGAGCGCCTGCCAGGCAACTGCTTCTTTCGTAGCGGCTGAGAAGGCGTCTCACCTGTCTTACCAGAGATCTTAGAAGTGGAAGGTGAGACGACTATTGAGTTGAGCGCTTCAGAGATGTGCGGCTGCTGTACCTTCTCCCCCTGTAAAGCCAGCCAGAACTCATGGACTGTGGCAAAACGATGCATCATATTGATTGACATCGCTCGCTTGATGGCGCTGGAAACAGGTAGTGGGATAGACGGGACAAGTTCACAGGCGGGCCTTAAAGGGTCAGGGTTATCGTTACTCATCTCCGTCATTCTCTCAATAGCATCGGGCGGGATGACACCGGTCAGTAAGGTATAGAGCGTCGCTCCCAGTCCATAGATATCGGTGCGCGTGTTGGTTCCGGTCGTATAATGCTCGGGCGCGCCGTACCCGGGCGAGCAGTGGCGCACTGCACTGGTCGTTCCTTGCGTGTCATACTCCTTGGCGATACCGAAGTCCACCAGTATGGTCTTCTCTCCTACGATAGGCACAATAATATTTGAGGGTTTGATATCACGGTGAATGATCGGAGGATATTGTTGATGGAGATACTCAATAGCATCCACGATAGGAGCAAGAATGGCAGTGATTACCGGTAACGAAAAGCGCTTCTCAGGTTGGATGTAACGCAGCGTTTCCAGGTTTGGACCTTCGACATAATCCATAAGCATATACAAGCGGTCATGCTCTTCATTATCAAAGACATTATGGACTTGCGGAAGAGCAGGGTGAACGAGACGCTCAAGCACGGTACATTCAAAAGTAAAACGCTCTCTTGCCTGTTTTTGCGTGGCGACCACCTCTTTGAGCGCGAAAATACTATCTTCACGCTCTTGATCCTGTACTAAATACACAGCGCTAAAACCGCCCGTGCCAAGTAGATCAATGACAAGGTAACGGTCACGTATGATCGCTCCGGGAGAAAGCGTCTCGTGTATCTGGTGCATACTGGTCCTAACCCTTATACTTCAATAAGCGAACACTCTATTATAATCAGATTGCTTAAGTTTTTTCAAGCTCAAGCGTCTAGAAATATCATTGTGATTTTCATTTACGCTGAAGTCAAAGAAAACGCTTCAAAAGCGGTATTGCTTGTATTTTTGCTAATGTCATTTTCAGTATAATTAAAGGAGGAAAATAATTTATGTAAGCTCACTGAAAGTCCTTTTTGTTGCATTTATGATGTGAGTATCATTGTATATAAACGAGGAATATGTTATATTATTCCACGTGCAAGCTTTCGCTTTTACCATTGGCAGCCGTACAACTTCTTATATAGTTGCGGCATTGGCGGCCGCTCAGTTTCTCGTGTGGCTGCGCTCAACGCAGCGAGGGGGTAACAGCAAAACAGGTACATAACTAGTTAAATGGTAACAACAAGCAGGTTAGTACACTAAATTAGTAGGAGGAACTATGTATGATGAGAGTCAGATTATTTTTCGCAACCCTGGTCCTTCGAGTATTCCTGGTATGCGCACTGCTTTCTTGCTTTGGTTTCTTTTCTAGTATGCAAATTGGCGCAGTTCATGCCCAGGGGATGGCCTTTGTACGCATTATCCACGCGTCTCCCGATATTGGCACTGCAGATGTTTTCGTGGAAGGATCCACCCTGCTTACCAATTTCGAATTTGGAACCGTCACAAACTATGTTCAGGTACCTCCGGGTACGCACAAAGTCCAGGTAGCTCTTATAGGTAAAGGGGTCGGCGCCTCGATTATTTCCCAAAACCTGACTGTAGATGCGGGAGTAGTTTACACAGTGGCCGCTCTAGGAACGAAGGCAAGTGGTTTCTCCCTGGAGGGCTTTCTGGACGATAATGGTATTGCTGCCGGCAAGGCAAAGGTACGCGTCTACCAACTCTCTCCCGACGCCGGGTCTGTGAACGTAGCAACAGGCAATAATACACTTGTTAGTGGACTTACATACAAACAGGCCAGCGATTATGTGACTGTTCCGCAAGGTTCATATTCACTACAGGTTTCAGCGCCGCAGAATAACACGACCCTACCTGCGTCACTTTCACTCAAGGCAAATACGGTAACAAGTGTGTTCACCGTTGGCCGATCGATGGGCACTCCATCGATACGTTTGGTAGATGCACAGGTAAAGGGCGTGCCTGGTATGCCGGGTACCGGCAGTGATCCAAATCCATTGCCTGGCCCGCAACCTTCTCCAACACCCTGGCTCATAGCCGTATTCGCGCTGTTTGTCCTCGCGGCTTGCGCAGGTATGCTGGTTCGCCGTACTCATGCAGCGCGCCAGTAGTGATATTAACGGGTAAGTTAGCAGCATAAGTGACCAGGGTAACATAGATCCAATAGAACAGCTTAATGAGTTAACTTCCCTTTTGCATTATGTTCTTTATTGAGAAAATATTGCAATTAGGATTTTTTTATGCTATAATCGGTATAGTTGTTTTCTTCGTGTGCAGGGATGTCTTCCGTTGAGAGCTTCTCAAGTGGAGTCTTTGTACATCGTCTACCTGACATCACAACTCAAATACTTCTCAAGAGACAAATCACGCTCACCAACTCTTTTCGCTCTGGTGCACCGTGTGCTTTCAGGAGGTTTCATGAGTAAAAACTTCGGAATAACGCCGCTTACACGCGTATTCAATGACAGTTCAGCCGACCTGCGCAGGAAGATTATTAGCATCTACGTACTTCTGATTGCGTTCAACATCCTCGCGTGGACGTTTGCCTTCCTTGGCTTCTCGGTGCAGTATCCCGCGCTGCTTGGTACCGCGCTGCTTGCATACACCTTTGGCTTGCGCCACTCTGTCGACGCGGACCATATTTCGGCAATTGATAACGTGACGCGCAAATTGTTGCAGGAGAATAAACGTCCCGTCGCCGTCGGGTTTTTCTTCTCGCTTGGACACTCGACCATCGTGGTGGCTCTATCTATCGCTATCGCCATTGCCGCGGCATTCATTCAAAGCGACATTCCAGGCTTCAAAAGCGCAGGCGGACTCATTGGCACATCGGTCTCCGCTCTTTTCCTGTATCTCATCGCGATTATTAATATCCTGGTGCTCTGGGAAGTCTTTCAAGCCTTCCAAAAAGTGAAGCGTGGTGAGGAGTACAATGATCAGACGTTGAATGAGTTTTTGAACCAGCGAGGCTTACTGGGTCGTTTCTTCCGACCTTTGCTCAAGATGGTCGATAAGAGCTGGAAAATGTACCTCGTTGGATTGCTCTTCGGTCTTGGCTTCGACACTGCGACCGAGGTTGCACTCCTGGGCATTTCCGCGGTAGAAGCTGGCAAAGGTCTTCCTATTCCCTTCATCCTCATCTTCCCCATGCTGTTCACAGCAGGTATGTGCCTGCTCGATACCACTGATGGTATCTTGATGCTTGGAGCATATGGTTGGGCCTTCGTCAAACCTGTGCGCAAACTCTACTACAATTTGAACATCACCCTGGTTTCTGTCCTGGTTGCCCTGGTCGTGGGAACGATTGAGATCCTCTCGATTATCAGCGGCCGATTGAATCTAACTGGTGGTCCCTGGGATTACGTGAACAACCTGGACTTCGGTTTCCTCGGAATAGTGATCATCGGCATCTTTGTGCTGAGTTGGGTCATCTCGACGATCATCTACAAAGTGAGACGTTATGACCATATCGAGGTCAAGACCGCATCTGGTGTCAAGGTCGCGCCCAGGCCCGAAGAGTTGGCCAGTAGAGGTAGCCGGTAAAGTCTCTTTTTCAAGAACCATGTGCGATCTTGCCTGTTCATCTTCAATATATCCTCTAAGGCGCTCTACTGAACAATACTTCAACAGCAAACCTCAGGAGGATTTTTCAGGACAGCCATCACTTCGTGAAGATAGGGAATATCCTGTACTATGTTTTCGTTCGTAATAGTAGCGGACATAGTTACATTGTTCCGGCCTTTTTTGAAAAGGTCGAGACTATTATTTGCTTATCAGAACGAAAGGATAGATTATGCTCGATTTCACGCCGGTCAGAAATAAAACGCTCACATACTCCGATCTTTGCCGTGACCTGACCAAAGCTGACCTGCATCGCTTAACCGATGAAATGATCGATACTATGCTGGCGATTATTGTTGATGCGAAAGATGAGGACGTAGACTTTGTACCCCTGGATCCCGATGCGAATGATACCTTTGGCATTCCCGAGGAGAAGGACCTTGCCTGGACGCTTGGTCATGTTATTGTACATGCCACGGCCTCGTCAGAAGAATCGGCGGCATTAGCGCTCACGCTGGCTCGTGGACTCCCGGTCGAGGGCCGCTCTCGCTATGAAGTGCCATGGCGCACTGTACATACCGTTGCACAACTGCACCAACGCCTTGAAGAGAGCCGCCGCATGCGTCACGCCATGCTTGATGCCTGGCCCGACGAGCCGCATCTCGATACGACCTATACGCCCTATCCAAGCGTCGGGCCGATTAACGCTGTGGCTCGCTTCGTCTTTGGTCTTAGCCACGATGATTCTCACCTGGGGCAACTGCGAGAGATCATGCGCCAGGCACATGCCGGACAGAGCGCGGCTCAGGCGACACATTAAAGCGCCATTATGAATCATAATCTCATCACCGCTCTGTTCGGCCTGGCCGCTTCCCTTTCGTGGGGCTCGGGAGATTTTAGCGGCGGGCTGGCCACGCGCCGTGCAAATGTCTTAACTGTCGTCGTCGCTGCCCATGCTCTCGGGCTTGTCTTACTGATCGCCCTTGCCCTGGCATGGTCCGAACCGTTTCCTTCTGCCCTCGATATGGCGTGGGGCGGCGCGGCAGGATTGGCGGGAGCCGTCGGATTGGTTTCCTTCTACCAGGCGCTGGCAGTCGGACGAATGGGGATCAACGCTCCCGTAACCGCCGTACTTGCCGCCGCCCTTCCAGTGATCTTTAGCGTGTTTTTTCAAGGTCTGCCCGGCCTGCTCCAAGTTGCTGGATTCACCCTCGCATTGATCGCGGTGTGGCTGATTTCGCGTCCAGAACGGGCAAGAGGACGCCCTGAAGGGGTGGGACTGGCTCTGCTGGCAGGACTAGGCTTTGGCAGTTTCTTTATCCTCATTAGCCGGGCCAGTTCTACCGCCATATTCTGGCCCCTTGCTGCTGCCAGACTCGCCTCTTTCCTCTTTATGCTGTCCCTCCTCCTGATCAGACGCCAGGATCTCCTTCCCAAATTGTCCGCGTTTCCTCTCGTGCTGCTGGCAGGTGCGCTCGATGTAGCGGGAAACGCTTTCTTCGTGCTGGCGACACATAGCGGGCGTCTTGCTGTTGCCGCGATCCTCTCCTCTCTCTATCCTGCGGCCACAGTTTTGCTGGCCGGTATCATTCTCAGGGAACGTGTGACACGATTGCAGGCAATCGGCATTTTCATCGCTCTCATCGCTATACCGTTGATCTCGGTATAATACAATTCTTGAAATACAGCAGAAAACACATCTAGACGGCGCTGGCCTTCTGTGCTAGACTTCTGAAGAAGAAATGAGCTTGCGAGGAAAAAATAAGTATGGAATCTAAGATCGAACGTTACGTCACTGCTGTCCCCAAAGTTGAATTGCACGTCCACCTTGAAGGTTCGATCCAACCAACCACCCTGCTGACCCTGGCGCAGCGCAATGGAGTGCCACTGCCCGTACAGAGTGTGGAGGAGATGCAGCGCTGGTTTACCTTTCGTGATTTCAGCCACTTTATAGAGATATACTTCGCCATCTCACGCTGCCTGAAAACGGCTGAGGACTACGAGCTCATCGCCTACGAGTTCGGCGCGAATATGGCCCGCCAGAACGCGCGCTACGCGGAGGTCACCTTCTCGCCCAGCACCCATTACTTTTCTTTAGGGGTCCCGTTCGATACATTCTTTGCCGGATTGACAAAGGGATGCCAGCGCGCTCGAGCGGCATTTGGCGTAGAGATCAGGTGGATCTTCGATATCGTGCGCGATATTCCAGATGCTGAACGCAACCGCAAGCGCGCCGAATATACGCTGGCGGTCGCCCAGGAAGGTAGAGAAGACGGCGTGGTAGCCCTTGGGCTTGGCGGAGGAGAGGTGCACCATCCCCCCGAGCAGTACGTGACCTGGTTTGAAAAAGCCCTTGAAACGGGGCTGCGCAGCGCTCCCCATGCCGGGGAGACTGTAGGACCTATAAGTATCTGGGGAGCCTTACGTACGCTAGGCGCGGAACGACTTGGCCACGGGGTGCGCGCTATCGAGGATCCAACCCTCGTAGAGTACCTGGCAGAACGACAGGTCCCACTTGAAATTTGCCCTACTAGCAACATCTGCCTCGGCGTTTACACAGATATCAGCAGCCATCCCCTTCCACGTCTCTATGCTGCAGGGATACCCATTACCGTAAACTCCGACGATCCACCCCTGTTCAACACGACGCTGAACCAGGAAGTCGGTTTACTCTTCGACGTCTTCAAATTTGATGTCAACACAGTCAACGATATCCTGCTCAACGGCGTCCGTCATAGCTTTCTATCCATTCAAGAGAAGCACGCGATGGAGACCGTATTTCGTGCCAGAATGGGCCAACTACAACAAGAACTCTCGCTGTAATTCAAGCTCGTTTGCTAGACATTTGGAGATAAGGCCTGTCATCCTGAGCGCGAGCTTTGGATCTCTGCGTCAGGCTCGCCAGATCCTTCGCTGCGCTCAGGATGACAGCCAGGACAGCGCTCAAGTCCTCTCACGGGAAGTCTTCTCTCCAAACGTCTGCTCTCGTTTGCCTCAACACTTGACATTCGTGCAAAAATATGGGATTATATCCTTACAAAGGTGGTATATACAACATACCAATTATACCATCTGTTTTTATTCTTTGCAGCTACTGTAAAGGTTGAATATAAGTATGAACGCTATCTACAGGAATAGTCCTCTACCCCGCTATTACCAACTGAAAGAGATCATGCGCGAGCGCGTACGCGCCGGAGAATGGCAACCTGGCGATCTCATTCCATCTGAACGCGAGTTGGGCGAAACGTACGGCATCAGCCGGATGACAGCTCGCCAGGCCATCACGGACCTGGTCAACGAGGGTTTGTTCTACCGCGAACAGGGAAAAGGCACTTTTGTCAGTCAGAACAAGATCACCCAGCAGTTGATACGCCTGACCGGGTTCACAGAAGATATCAAAGCGCGCGGCCAGCAACCGAGCACAAAAGTCCTCTCTGCCCAGATGTGCCCGGCTGATGAGACAACTGCTGAACGACTGCGCATCGAGCCTGGCCAGTTGCTTTTCTGCCTGCGCCGCCTGCGCTTCGCCGACGCACAACCACTGGCAATCGAATTTTCTCAGATCTACTTTAAGGGCTGCGAGAAGCTGCTGGAGGAAGACCTGGAACATAATTCGCTCTATCGCATACTCGAGACGAAATATGGACTGCCGCCGATGGAGGCTGATCAGGAGCTGGAGGCCGGCCTCGCGAGCAACGAGGAAGCGCAGCTATTGAAAATTCCTGCTGGCAGCTCTTTACTCTTCACCCGCCGCACCACTTATACCGACCGCAACCAGCCATTCGAGTACGCTAAAGCTGTCTACCGCGGCAACAAATACACGTTCTATACGCATATGAAGCGTGAACAGCTGGTATCTTAACTCAAAGCGGGTTTGCTCCGCCATAAATTCGTAATAAGAGGAGGCGATAGATGTCAGCCCAACAGGACGCCAGTACTCGCAAGGAACAACTCTACGGTGCGTTGGAGACCGAGAAGGTCAATGCGGCCACAGCAGAAATCGACCGCATGAGTCCTTTGGAGATCGTGCAAGCGATTAACGCGGAAGATGCCAGGGTGGCGCAAGCCGTCGAGCAGGTGTTGCCACACGTCGCCAGGGCCATCGAAGCGATAGCTGTTCACCTGCGCCACGGTGGTCGTCTCATTTATTTTGGCGCCGGGACCTCCGGTCGACTGGGAGCATTGGACGCGGCTGAATGCCCTCCTACCTTCAATATCCCCCCAGAGATGGTGATTGGGCGCATTGCGGGTGGACACTTTGCGCTATGGCAGGCGGTCGAAGACCTTGAAGATAGCGCCGAAGCAGGAAATAGCGATGCGGCCCAACTCGCCATTGTCGAGCAAGATGTTGTTGTCGGCATAACCGCCAGCGGTCGCACGCCCTATGTATTGGGCGCCATCTCCTATGCCCGGGAGAAGGGAGCGCTCTGTATTGGCCTCGCCTGTAACAAGGATACAGCGCTCGAAAAAGTGGTCGAGATTATGATTGCTCCGGTCGTTGGACCAGAGGTGATCAACGGGTCGACGCGCCTCAAGGCAGGAACAGCGCAGAAGATGGTGTTGAACATGCTCAGCACCGGCACCATGATCTTACTGGGGAAAACCTATGGTAACCTGATGGTGGACGTACAGCCGACGAATCGTAAATTGCACCAACGTGCTGTGGGAATCGTCCAGCAGGCCAGCGAGCTGGCGCCAGATGCGGCTGAAGCGCTGTTGCAGGAAGCGGGCGGCGAGGTCAAAACGGCCATCATCGTCGGACGGACCGGTATGGCGCCGGAAGAGGCCAGAGAGCAACTCGCCGCGCACGATCAATTCCTACGCGGAGCGCTGGACGCTCTGGATGCAAAAAAATGATGCACAAGGCCACGAGCCAGGGCATGGTATGTGAGACGTAATGAACGAGAAAGGTGAGGTTATGGCCAGCAATACCATTACTATGAGCGTGCAAGAGCAAATCGGTCAACTGCTCGTAGCCGGATTCGAGGGAACCACGCCCTCCGAGGAAATCACCGACCTCATTCAACACCACTGCGTTGGCGGCGTCATCCTCTTTTCGCGCAACATACAACATACCCAACAGGTCTACGCATTGACCCAAAACTTGCAGCGCATCGCGCGGGCGGCAGGCCATCACTATCCCTTACTCATTGCCATTGACCAGGAAAACGGCCTCGTGAGCCGCCTTGGTGAAGGTGCGACTATATTTCCAGGAAACATGGCGTTGGGCGCGGCAGGCTCGGAGCAACTTGCCCATGATGTGGCCCTGGCAACGGGACAAGAACTCAAAGCGCTGGGTATCAATATGAATCTGGCTCCCGTTGCAGACGTGAACAACAATCCCGCCAACCCGGTAATAGGCGTTCGATCATTTGGCGAAGATCCTCAGCGGGTCGCTCATCTCGCAGCTGCCGCGGTAAAAGGCTACCAGCAAGCCGGGGTGATCTCAACGCTAAAACATTTCCCCGGTCACGGCGATACGGCGGTAGACTCCCACCTGGCCCTGCCCACCATTCCATATACACTTGAAAGGCTGGAAGAGGTTGAACTGGTTCCCTTCAGAAGTGGCATTGCGGCAGGCGCCGAAAGCGTGATGACCGCGCATATCTACCTCCCCTGTATTATGCAGCATGAGGCTCAATCCGCTCTACCAGCCTCGTTATCCCCCGCCGTCATACGTGGGCTGCTCCGCGAGAAACTCGGTTTTACGGGAGTGATCGTCTCCGATTGCATGGAAATGAGCGCCATCACCGAGACGGTCGGCGCGGAACAGGGAAGTGTTATGGCGCTGCAAGCGGGCACTGACCTTGTGCTGGTCTCTCACCTGTATAGCCGCCAGCTGGACAGCCTCAAGGCTATAGCTGCAGCGCTAGAGAGTGGTATCCTCGGCCTGGAAACGGTGCAGCTGGCCGCGGAACGCGTAGCCGAGCTCAAGAAGCGCTATCTCTCCTGGGATAATTTGCCAGCGCCAACTGCTCTGACAGCGCTTGACTGGGAGTCACACCGACGATTAAGCGACCGGACATACGCGCTCTCTACTACCCTCGTCCGCAACGAAGACGTACTGATACCCCTACGCGTGAAACCTGAGGAGCGCATATTTGTGCTCACGCAACAGAAAAATACACTCTCGAAGGTGGAAGATAGACACTTTCCTCATGAGTTTCTCGTAGAATGCATACGACAGCGCCACGAGTACGTCCAGACAATTTTCACTTCCGCGCGTCCCGCGGCGCAAGAATACAGTGAAATACTGGCCGCGAGCAGCAGCGCGGATACCATCATTATGGCAACGGTAAACGCTCACCTGGATCTCCGGCAGGCGGAACTAATGCAATGCCTCGCGCAGTCGGGGCGGCGCGTCATCGGACTGGCGGTGCGCAACCCCTACGACCTGCTGGCCTTTCCACAGTTGCGTACTTACCTGGTAACTTATGAATATACGAGGCCTGCCCTTGCTGCGGCAGTTCGCGTACTCTTCGGCGAGACGCAGGCGCAGGGATGCCTGCCTGTCAGTCTCCCTGGCTTCTACATCCTTCAGGGCTCTGTTGATGAATGACAGAAAGGCTGCCAGGCCTTGCGGTCCTCTCCGGCGAAGACGCCTTGCTTGAGTCCTTCACTCAGGGCTTTCTATACCAGAAATTGGCCTCGGTGAACTCGGAGGCGTCCTGTAGACGATCAATAGCTTCCAATAAGATCAGCCGATGAACCGACTCCAGAGGCAGCACGAGAGTGAGGTGATGGAGGTCTGCACATGGAGCAATGCAAGGCCTTCAAAGCATTGGTCGCGTATATTTTTGGGTGGGAATGTGTTATGATAGCAAGGAAGGTTGACATCTCACAGGAAGAGTAGTGCATGCTTTTCTCGCATTTCAGCGCCTGATGCGCAGCTTGAAGAGGGCAACCATGAGCACACCTCTCAACGATGCAGTTGTACCCAGCCAGGCAACGAGGCGTTCCGAGCGATCGGGAGTACCAGAGACGCGCTTACCTGGGCGCAGACTCATCCTTGCGCGAGTCGCATGGGTAACAGTGGTCACCCTGATCGTGACGCTCTTTCTTGCCAGGCTCCCGGCATACTCTACAGCCCTTCAGACCATCTGCACAGGCGCTGCGTGTGGTTCCGCGCAACCCACCCCTGACTCGGCACAGGCCCTGCAGAAGCTTGGCCTCTCCGTCAGCGCCTATGCCGCCTTCACCCTCGCCCTCGATATAGCCTTAGCGTTAGTCTGCTTCACTCTCGGTGCGGTGATTTTCTGGCGCAGGTCCGATGACTGGATGGCACTCCTGGGTGCGCTGGCGGTGGTGGCGTCAGTCGCCTTGAACCCAAATGTCTATGGCATGGACATGACCTCGGCATGGGGGTGGATTGCCATGGGTATGTATGTATTTGGAGGTGGGATGTATGTGCTGGTCCTTTCACTCTCTGATGGGCGCTTTGTGACACGATGGGCGCGCTGGCTTCTCCTCTGCTGGGGTGTAGCGGTCATTCACTATTTCATGTTCATGAACTTCTTCTATTCTCTGGTATGGCTTGCAGCATTAGGCTTGCTCTTGATCGCACAAGCCTCTCACCGTCGCACGGCTTCCAGTCCACTCCAGCGCCAGCAGGGCAAGTGGTTCATCTTCGGTGGATGTGTGGAAGTGATCATCACTGTCGGATCAATAGGGCCACTGTTGATCTTCCCTTCGCTTGGGCAAGCTGGCTCGTTCTATCAGCTTGTCACTGCACTCGCCTTAATCGTCCTCTCGTTCATCTTCCCGCTTTGCATTGGCCTTGCCATTCTGCGCTACCGGCTCTATGACATTGATCTCATTATTCACCGCACGCTGGTCTATAGTAGCCTGACGGTGACGCTGGCGCTGGTTTACTTCGGCCTGATTCTCAGCCTCCAGTCGCTGGTGCATCTCGTGACAGGAACCATCTCAGAGCAGCCCCTGGTCATCGTGGCCTCCACACTGGCCATTGCTGCCCTGTTCCAGCCCTTGCGAAGGCGTATTCAGCTAGGCATCGACCGTCGCTTCTACCGTCGCAAATATGACGCGGCCCGCACGCTGGCGACGTTCAGTGCGACCGTACGCGATGAGGTGGACTTGAACCAGTTATGCACCAAGCTGGAGGCAGTGGTTGAGGAGACGATGCAGCCAACACATGTTTCGGTGTGGCTCTGCCCTCCCAATCGCTACATGGAAGAGACAACGCGGGCTCTCCCATTCATCAATACCGTTGGCAAACCTTGAGAGCGCATGGTCGGACGGGCTGTTGGCTTGTGCATTTGATCGGGAATCGACGGCTCGCGTCTGGGCCAGGCGGGCTCGCAGCCGAAATTCGGCTAAGCGATAAACCAGGAGGCACAGCACCAGCAAATCTATGCTAAGCTTTCGCCCTCTCAACCGTCACAGCGATCCCATTGAGTATGGCATTGCCCGAGAGCGGTTCCACGTTCTCTTCAACGGTCAATATGTTTGTATTCACGCCCGCGTGCTCCCTCGCGACCCGCATCTGCGTGCCGGGCAAGGCATGTCCCCAGCCATGGGGAATACTGACGACACCTGGCATGATCGAATCGGTCACCTCAACTGGAATCTCCACCGTGCCAGCTTGTGAGGTGACACAGGCCCTATCCCCATTGACCAGCGCCAGGCGCGCGGCATCATCGGGATGCACGAGGAGGGTACAGCGATCCTTGCCCTTGGCGAGGACATGCAGGTTGTGCATCCACGAGTTGTTTGATCGCAGGTCGCGCCGTCCAATCAGCAGCATATGCCCATTGGCTCTGTCTAAAGAGGCACGCAGTCGCGCAACATCTTCGACGATTGGCGCTGGCGCCAGCTCAATTTTACCGGAAATTGTACGCAGGACCTCGGGGATACGCGGCTGGAGCGGACCAAGATCAACGCCATGGGGATGGTCTTCCAGCACAGCAAGGCTCAGGCCACCCTCCTTCGCCCCAAAGCCATCGCCATAGGGACCACTACGCAGCATGAAGTCGAGCATCCGCTCCGGCCCGCGCCTGGGCTTGAGAGCCGCGAGCAGCTCGCCGGGGTCGCGCCCCTCGACACTTGTTCCAGCAGTCGCTACCTCGCGCTGGATGAGCGTCGCCAGGCTCATATCATCGAGGAGTCGTATATCGGCTTGCGCACCCTGTCCACCAAGAATAGCCGCCAGGCGCAGGAATATCTCCCACTCGTCCGGCATCCCCGTTTCACGCTCAATGACAGGCGCTGAATAGTGCGCGACATTGTGTACAGCTAGCTGGTACAGCGCGAGGTCGTAGTGCGAACGGGCCAGTGAAGGTGGAGGAGGCAAGATGACATTGGCAAAACGCGTGGTCTCGTTCAGGTACATATCCACACTGACCATGAATTCCAGCGTGCCAAGCGACTGCTGCAAACGCTGGCTATTGGGTGTGCTCAGCGCAGGATTCCCTGCCAGCGTTATCAATACCTTGACCTGTCCCTCGCCCGGCGTCTCGATCTCCTCGGCCAGGCAGGATGCCGGTAACTCACCGTAGACTTCTGGTAAGCCGCGCACTCTGCTCTTCCAACGGCCAAAGCGCACGCCACGTCCTTTACCAGGAGTGCCCGACGCGTTTCGCGCTCCCGCTGCAGCCCTGGGAAACATCGCCCCGCCTTCCCGGTCGAGGTTGCCGGTCAGCACATTGAGCACGTCAACAAGCCAGCTCGCCAGCGTGCCAAACTCCTGCGTGCAGGTGCCAATACGGCCATAGACCGCCGCCCGTGGTGCAGCCGCAAGTTCCCGCGCGAGCGCTCGTATCGTCTCGGCCTCAATGCCGCAGGCCTCCGCTACCCTCTCAGGCGCGAAAGGTTGTGCTATTTCGCGCACCTGCTCAAGACCATCCAGGTGCTCAGCCAATCGTCCTGGCGCGACCAGGTTCTCCGCGAAAAGGGTGTGAACCATGGCAAACAGGAAATGAGCATCGTGACCTGGCCGGATAAAATGATGTTCATCCGCCTCCTGCGCGGTGCGCGTGCGAACGGGGTCGATTACCACGATTTTGCCGCCGCGCTGGCGCAAACTCCGCAGTCGTCCGCGCATATCAGGAGCCGTCATCAGGCTGCCATTCGAGACCAGCGGGTTCGCGCCCAGCAATAGCAGGAATTCGGTGCGCTCAAGGTCAGGCACGGGTATCGAAAGTATTGTACCAAACATCAAACCAGCTGTTACCTGCTTGGGCATCTGGTCAACGGTGGAGGCAGAGAAAAAGTTGTGCGTCTTTGCCGCGTGCAGCAATACGGGGAGGTAGACCAGGCTGGCAAGGTTATGCGCGTTCGGATTGCCCACATAGACGGCAAGGGCATCTCGCCCGCGTTCTTGCAAGATGGGCAGCAGTCCGCGTTCGACCTCGGCAAAAGCGTCATCCCAGCTCACCTTCAGCCACTGATCGCCCCTGCGCATCATTGGCTCGCGAATACAATCCCTGTCCGCGTCCAGTTCCTTGAGACTATAGGCTTTCGGGCAAATATATCCATGGCTAAAAACGTCCTGCTCATCCCCTCGGATGGAGAGCACCTCGCGCCCGCGCGTCACGATCTCCAATCCGCAGGTCGCTTCACAAAGTGGACATGTCGCGTAGCTAGTCTTTGTATCCGTCATTGGTCTGCTTCTCCTTTGCCCGCCGATTTAGAACTCCAGTGAACGTTCCAGGTAAATTGGGACGATGATTCTGTATTATTGATTATACATTATTCTCAGCTGTGACCTATATCATACACAAGTTGGAGTGAGAGGTGTTAGATATTTGGAGAGAAAGCCTGTCATCCTGAGCGCCGCGAAGGATCAGGCGAGACGGCCGCACAGATCCTTCGCGGCGCTCAGGATGACAGGCCTGACCCATCTCAAGTCCGCTCACGGGAGGCCTTCTCTCCAAATGTCTTGAGAAGTGTCACGTTTGCTGCACAACTATCGTATAGAGTATGGATGTTAGCAATCACTAGAGCACTCTAGGATTCTGCACAAGCACTTCTGCACAAGCGAGATGCACATGCCCTTGGAATTTGTTTTGAAATAGATGCACATGCCTTTGGAATTCGTTTTGAGATATATTGGAGGAGAGTATGAAACACGACGAATTCATCGGACGGGTACAGCACTATGCACGTCTGGCTTCGCGTGGAGACGCTGAGCGCGCCACACGTGCCACGTTGGAGACACTCGGAGAACGTCTTGCTGGAGGGGAGCCAAAAGATCTTGCTTCGCAGTTGCCACCAGAGATTGGAGAACACCTGCTCCGGTATGGAGGCATAGGGGAACGCTTCTCCCTGGATGAGTTCTATAGAAGAGTGAGTCTGCGCGAGGGGGAGGACCTGCCGAAAGCGGTCTTTCATGCGCGGGCTGTCATAAGGGTTCTGAACGAAGCAGTCTCCAAGGGAGAGATCGAAGATATCTTCGCCCAACTGCCTCCTGAGTTTGATCGTTTCTTTCAAGAGGCGATCGAAGGGCCGATGCCTAGCTAGCTGCTCACTGCCGAAAGCATAATAGCCTATAATCTGTCCCCGGTATATGCTAGAATAGCGGCATGCTAAGAACGCTTACTGCCACTCGTTATGTGACGCCGCTGAGAGAGGGCGGCTCACTGCCGGCCATCGTCGAAGCGGACGACGATGGTCTCTATGTGCTGAAATTTCGTGGCGCGGGTCAGGGGCCAAAGGCGCTGATTGCTGAAATGGTCGCGGGTGAAATCGCTCGCGCCCTGGAATTGCCCGTACCCGAAATCGTCTTTGCCGAACTGGACTCCAAGCTGGGGCGCTCCGAGCCCGATTTTGAAATCCAGGCGCTCATCAAGGCCAGCGCAGGCCTTAACCTGGCCCTTGACTATCTGCCTGGTGCGATTGCTTTCGATGCGCTCGACGCCCGCACCCTCGACCCGCTGCTTGCCTCGTCGATTGTCTGGTTTGATGCATATGTGACCAATGTTGACCGCACGCCGCGCAATACCAATATGCTATTCTGGCACAAGCGCCTCATGCTCATCGATCACGGGGCCTCGCTCTACTTCCATCACACGGCAACAGACTATATGGAACGTAGCAGATCACCCTTTACGCCGATTAAGCAACACGTGTTACTGCCAGTTGCCAGCGAGCTTGTTGAGGCCGATATATTGCTTAAAGCACGTTTAACGCCGGCGGTAATAGAGGATATCGTCAGCATGATTCCCGATACATGGCTCGACAACGACCTGCTGTATAATGACCCTGAGACCCATCGTGCAGCCTATATTGCCTATCTGTTGGACCGCTTAGCGGCTTCGCATATTTTTGTGGAGGAGGCACTGCATGCCCGCGCTGAACTCCTATGATTACGCGATCGTGCGCGTTGTGCCGTGTGTCGAACGCGGTGAATATATCAATGCCGGCGTGATTCTTTTCTGTCGCACGCGCCGTTTTCTGGACGCGCTCATCTACCTGGACATACCGCGCCTCACCACCCTCTACCCTGCTGTCGATCTCGATATGGTACAGCGACACCTCGACATTATCCCTCTTGTGTGTGCCGGCAGCGCAGAAGCGGGCGCCATCGGCCAGCTCTCGCAATCCGAGCGCTTCCACTGGCTCGTCTCTCCACGCAGCACCATCATCCAGACCTCGCCCGCCCACTCGGGCCTCAGTACTGATCCTGCCGCCACACTGGAGCACTTGCTGAAAACGATGGTGCTGTTGCCATAATCTCAAACTATCTCTCGATAAGGTTGACAACATGCAGGCAGCATTGTACGGTAAGCTTGTCTCGAATAGGGAGGATACCTATGGAACAGAAGAAAATATATGCCCATGAATTGGGGATCGATCTTTCCTCAAAACAAGAAACAGAATATTTCAAATGGTTTCTGGCATCTTTGCTATTTGGTAAACCTATCCAGCAAGATGTGGCAAAACGGGCATATGGCGAATTTGTTAAGGAAGGTCTCATTACTCCAGAAGCAATCTTGCAAGCTGGATGGGATAAGCTCGTTGAAGTTTTAGATAGAGGGCATTATGTTCGCTATGATTTCTCAACGGCGACGAAATTGCTGGATGTTGCAAAGATGCTGAAAGAGGAATATGGCACGCTGACTGAACTTATGAGACAGTCTCAATCGATAGATGAGTTGTCCTCTCGTTTACAAGCATTCAAGGGCATCGGCCCAAAGACAACGGAAATTTTTCTGCGCGATATTACTCCAATCTTTTCTAAGTCGCATCGATGCTAATAATGCCAGAAGCGCCGTCAATGGTGATGTGCTGGCCGGTGGTGATGCGCTCGGTGGCAGAGGGGACGCCGACGACGGCGGGGATGCCGTATTCGCGGGCGACGACGGCTCCGTGGGATATCATGCCGCCCATTTCCATGACGAGGCCAGAGGCGGTGAGGAAGAGGGGGGTCCAGCCCGGGTCGGTGGAGGGGGCAACCAGGATTTCGCCGGGTTCCAGGCGAGCGCCCGTAGGGTCGAGGATGACTCGCGCCGGGGCTGTTACGCGTCCGGGTGAGGCCGGGGTTCCCTGGAGCGTACCTGGTTGTAATGCAAGTGGCTGGGATGCGGCGCCCGGCTCTGTGCCGTCGGAGAGTAGAACTCGCGGTACGTGGCGGCGGCGCAACTCGCGCTCGTAATCGGCACGGTGCTCGCGCACGATGGGGCGCATATCCTCTCCCGCCAGGGCCAGGTGGGCCTCAGGGAGCGTGATGAAGAAGATGTCATCGGCTGCCTCTAAGCGTCCAGCGCGCTGCAATTCTTTGCCGACAGACCAGAGTTGTTCGCGGACGTGCGCCAGGAGGAAGACGAGGCAGAACTTGGGCGTCTCGCGCATCCCGGCCAGCGCCCGCGCTCGCTTCAGCAAGAAACCAACCAGCAGGCCGCGCAGTCGTCCTTTGCGGCTTGCTCGCTGTGTGAGGTCGGCCACCATAGCTTCGGCCGCTTGCGCTCCCCGCCGGAACTGGACGTCCGGCGCCATCGTTGGATCTTGTAGTTGGAGGTAGTTGACGAGCACGCCAAGGATGTGGGTTGGGTCCTCTGACCAGCGCGGCAGACCCAGGTCGATTTCGGCCACTCCGCGATGTCCATAGGCGCGCAGGAACTCGCTTAATTCCTGCTGAAGGAGGAGGGGCAGGCTGCCTGCGCGATAGTCCTGTCCCTGCTGTTCGGGTGGCGTTTCACGGAGATAGCGAGCGGTAGCCGGATCGGCCTGCACGCGCCGTGCAAGGTCCCAGAGTGCGAGATCCATTTCTGTGGTAGGATTGTGCGGGAGTCCGCGCAGCACGCTCTGTAGCTCATCAGGAGTGGCAAGACCATCCAGGAGTCTGCCGGCAAGACCATAGGCCGTCAGCCCGCACACGAGGACCGGGGCCAGCCTGCCGAGGATACGCGGCATCCAGTCAAGAAGGAGCTGCTCAAGGGCAGTCAAGCGCTCGATAGAGCCGGCAGCGCCAGCTTTTGCCACTGCCACGTCGAACTCCTGCAGCCCTGCTCTCAAGCGTTCCACGCGCGCTACTGCTGCTGAAGGCCAGAACAGCGCCTGGAGCAGGTAGAGCGGGGCACGGGTGCGCGCTATGACCGAGCCGAAAGCGCGCACAACCGGCCAGCGGCGCGTAGGGACGAGGGAGAGGCGTGGATCAGTGGTAAGCTGCTCAAAGAGTCCGGCAGAGAGCGTCTCTCCGACCCGTGCTGCTCCTATCAGGATTTTACGCCCAAATGAACTGCGCAGGGGAGCGGTCACATCGAGGAAGAGACGGGAGGCCGCCTCGGCAACCAGGCCAGCGGGGCCGCTCAAGGGATCGCGAGGAGTCAGGCCAAAGGCCCCTGCCAGAGCGGAGGCGAAGAGAGGGAAGGCGGAGCCCCCCATGGGGGTGAACGGTCGATAGACCCCCTGAACGACGTTGAACGAAAAGTAGACGCGTAGTGCATCATCCGTTGTTGGTGCGGTGGCAGGCAAGGGGAAGAGGGTCGTAATCGGTCGCGTTTGCAAGAGCCAGACCTGTCCCGAAGGATCAATGGCCCACTCAATGTCCTGCGGCGCCGCATAATGCGCCTCGACGCGCGCTCCCAGTTCCACTAGAGCACGGACCTGGTCATCGGAGAGACAGGCTGAGTCGCTTCCGTCGAGGCTTTCAGTCCGCACCGTGCCGCCGCCCGGGCTTCCCTTGATGATCACACGCTTATCGCCCAGACGCCGTTCAACGATCTCGCCGGTAGCGGTCGTGACGACGAAGTGATCGGGGTTGGTGGCACCGGAGACAACCGCCTCGCCCAGACCCGGATTGGCATCGATGACCGCCTGACGACGCCTGCCGGTGAGCGGGTTAGCGGTGAAGAGGACACCCGCAACCGCAGCCTCCACCATGCGCTGCACCACCACCGCGAGCTGTACCGTGCGGTGATCGATGCCCTGGGTAGCGCGATAGCTCACAGCGCGGTCGGTCCATAGTGAGGCCCAGCAGCGCCGGACGGCATCGAGCACAGCCTCGCTACCGATGATGTTGAGATACGTCTCCTGCTGGCCCGCGAAGCTCGCGTAGGGCAGATCCTCGGCGGTGGCTGAAGAACGCACGGATACAGCAAGCGTCTCGCCATTCCCCAGGGACTGGTACGCTGCGCAAATGGATTCAGCGATCTCTGGCGGAATGGGGGACCTCAATATGCTGTCACGGGCGGCCTGCGCCAGAGCCGCGAGCCGCGAGCTGTCACCGGCGGATGTCCCGGCCAGCGCGGTCAGCGTCTCCTCAAGATCAGCGCCTGCGGCAGCGAGTTCATAGGCAGCTGTAGTAACGCAGAAGCCCGGTGGCACAGGGAATCCCGCTCTGGCCATCTCGCCCAGGTTGGCGCCTTTACCGCCCGCCAGCGCGAGCAAATCTCGGTCAAGAGCGCTGAAGGGTAAGACAAATGCGGTATCTTCGAGGTGTTCACTGCGCTCCTGTTGTTGATGCTGGAGACTCATACTACATTCTCCTTCTCTGCCCGGCCTCGGCAAGCAGTACCATAGCCCGGGTCACTTCCGCTTGCTCTTCGGCCGAGAGGTACTCCATCACGGCTATCTGTACGTCCGCGCGCCGTTGTTCGAGTGTCATGATAAATGCCCGCCCTTGCTCGGTAATTGCCACGCGCTTTGCCCGCCGGTCGCGCTCGTCCTCGCGCCGGCTGATCATGCCTCGCACGACTAGCTGGTCGAGCAGGCGGCTGGTAGCCGATATCGAACGTCCCAGCAGTTGAGCAGCCTGTTTGATGCTGAGCTCACCCTCTTCATCAAGCAAAAGCAGTACGGCCATTTGAGGCAGCGAATAGTCAAAGTCCTCGAAGGTTTGCATGATACCCAGGACGAAATCGCGCAGGTTGGCCCGCCGAAACTGGCTGAGGCTCCTGGCAATCAGTTCATGTTCGTTCGTAATGATTGCTTGTGTCCTCCGAGTAATTGTGGGTACACAATATTTCTATGATAGCAATAGTAGCATGGTTGCAAGTAAATTGCAAGATCAATAGAGACAATAAGCTGCACAAGACGCTCTGGAACGTTACTGGTATAATACTAATGCTACGAAATCTTTATCTCTTGGAACACCACCGTGGAGAATCGTATGTACTTTGCCCAATGTAACCGCCGGTTGCTCTCCCTGGTAGGCTCCTGCTTGATCCTCTTGCTCGCATCCTGCAGTATAACCACACCACCTGTTACGAGACGAACAACCCCCACGGCAAGCATCATGCCCCCCGGGCATAGAATGGTCACACCCACCGTTGCTCCCACGACGATGGCCATGCCGCCCACTCAGACGGATTGCCCTCTCAAGGGCGCGCGGGCGATGATCACTGCTCCCCTCGCACTTGGCCAGCACCAGAACATCGTCTATACCCTCAACCAGGGCACATACGATTCACCAACCCACGGCAAATTGATCCGTTACGACACTCAGACGGGACGTAAAACTGAGTTGCTTACGGTAGACCGTGCCCATATCTATGAAGCGCAGGTCTCCGCTGATGGCCAGTGGCTGCTCTTTGTCACCACAACCGGGAGTACCAACAGGCAGACGCGACTCCAGTTGCTGCGCATGGATGGCCAGGGCCTCCAAACGCTCTTGTGCGCGCCGGGGTTCGGTATTCAACAGGTACAATGGTCTCCTGATCAGCATTACCTGGTTTACTACAACACTGTGAACGAGCAGGGAGTCGTCTATTTACTGGATATGCTCACGGGAGTATTACAAACGGAGCTTACTACTCCCCCACAGGTCAGCCTTCTCCTGCGCACCTGGTTCGACATGACCCACATTTACATCAGCGATAGCGCGATCGACACGGTCTATTCTCATCTCTACCTGCTGGATATCAAAAAGGGTGCGCGGCAACATTTGAGCAACATGTTGACGGTCCTCTTCCAGGAGTACGGCGATTTTGACAGCAGCGAAGATGGCTCTTCCCTCTTTACCACTGATGGGAACTGCCGCGATGGCACCTGTAACGGCCCAAGTCACATAGCCATCCAATCCATTGCGGGCGGTCCAAAGCACACTATCTATCACAGCGAGGCCTACGATGCTGTAGCAGTGCGTGCTATCGATCACAACAGGCTCTTATTTATCATCGGGAACTCACCATTGGTAACTGATACCAGCCATAACGGCCTGTGGGAAATGAACATAGATGGTTCCAACCTGACACAGCTAATCAAAACCAGCACAATACAGTATAGTTTCGTGAACTACCGTTCGCAGGAGCCGTGGTCCAATATCTCGCGGGACATGAGCATGTACGTGCTGCAGGTAAATGGATTCCAGAGCGTTATAGAAACACATTCGCTGCTCGTCGGGTCTGTGCCAGGTGGTAAGCCAAAGGTCTTCGCAACCATCGCCGATGGATCACAACTAGCCGCGGTGGGCTGGACAATCATGTAGTTGCCACTAATGGCGTGCCAAAGAAGAGTTTCCCAATGGCGCTATTCTGGTTTGTGACCTGCAGCAGTACCCGCCCGCTATGATCGATGTAGGCCCCCACGTTCCCGGTAGTAAAGCTATTTTTCTGCAGCGGTATGGAATCCCATACGCCCGTCTGCCAGTTATACAGGCTGGCGCCCAGGCGGCTGACATTCGTAGACGGCCCGGCAGCGCTGGCAAGCAGGTCCGGCACTGTAACGGTCAAACCCTTGACTTGCTGGTTGGAGCCGGTGGGCATTGAAAATGCGAAGGTCAAACTACCGGTATTCATGGTGTAGATGCCGGGCAGGATTGCCTGCGCGTCGTAACTCTGGATATCGACCAGGTGGCTCCCAATAATGCCGGGTGGAATGTTTCCACTACCAGAAATATCAATGTTGAGCGGCATGTGTAGAAAGTTTTCGTGCTGGCCCGAGGGGTGATTGCCGTTGATGGTCACTTCATCCACTCCCGACACAGCTGGCTGATTCGCCCAGCCGATCAAGGTAGCTGGTGCGCCCGCCACCAGCAATGGATCGGGCATATCGACGAGATTGGGATTGGGAACCTTCCCACCTGTGAGATAGATCATACCCCGACTCGTTATCGCGTGTGTGTTACAAGATCCACCGCAGGGAGATGCGGAATAGCCGGCGCCTTCGAGGGCCGACAGCAGCGCCATGTGACTCTGGAAAGCGGTTCGCGGCTGATCGTTGTGCGCGTAAGGAACATAGGGGGTCGTCAGCCCGCCATTTGCAGCAATCTGATCGGCCAGGGACGTAGCAGGGTGGCTTGACGTTGTATGTAAGGGGAAATCAACCTGCCGCGTCTCTCCGGATGCAAGGTCTCCCACGCTCACAAATGTGTGTGTGAGCAGGATATAGACATCGCTGAGGGAGGTGTTCAGCGTATTGCTAACCGTTCCTACCACGTGACCACTGCGCAAACTCAAATGAGAGACGAGATTGCCCTGTAGTTGGCGATCCTGCTCAAACACAAGCGGATGAAATGTCCAGGGGCCAAGGTCTGGCAGTTTCATATCCGTCCCTCCCACCGCAGCTTGCACGCTCGCCGAGAGGTCATCACCGGCCAGAACGAGACTCTTGTTGTCTAGAAACTGATTATCGATCGGCTGAGCGAGGCTCTCACCGGGAATATGCAACGTATAATCTCCCTGGCCAGGCACGTATATGCCCATGTACGTCGTAACGTGGGCAGTTAACCCTCCCTGGTCAATCTGGATGAGAGAGACGCTATTATCGGTGAGCGCGGCGCCTCTCTGGTAGAAGGCAAGACCATACGCGAGGGGTGAAAAAACGACAATACTGCTTAAAATAATAGGCCATCCCCAACGAGGCCGTTTCAACCTCCTCACAATGTAATAACGTACCGGTCCAAGGATCAAGAGATAGCTGATCAGGAGGAAAGCGAGGATCCAGGGGCCCCATAGCATCGCTGGAGCTATCATGCTGATCACTCCACCTCGCGTCAAAATCTGCCCCGGCCCGCTACTAGAGGTGGGGACAGCATTGGAGAGCATAAATGTATTGCCCATGGCCTGGAGCAGCACGGTCTTCCAGAGCGCACCCGTATTCTGCCAGTTCAGCAAGGGTGTGCTCGTGGGATCAAAGGCAAGATAACAAATAACGCCCTGGCCCTCTTGTGACCGCACAATAAGCGGCGTCGTACCGGACGACAATAAGGTCTCGCTGTTGAAAAACCCGTTTTGCTGGCGCAGTCTTGCTGTACTGGCTACTACTGGATCTTTGAGGGTGTCGGAGAGAGCGGACTGTCCGGCAGTTTGTATCACAGGGCCAGCGGTGGGCAAAAGATGGGTTCCGGCAGGTAGTACGTGGGTACCATTCACCACCACCGGCAACATCTCTGGCGGGAGCGTGCCCAGGGTACGCTGCCAATTTTGCCCGCCAACTTCAATCAATACGCCTCCCTGGTTGACCCATGTCCGCAGCGCGGCAATTTGGGCGTGACTCAGCCTACTGCTATTAAAATCATCCAGTACGATGACATCAAAGTTCTCCAGTGCCGAAGCCTGGGTGGGCATGGTCGTCGCATCAAGGGTGGAGGTAGTGGGAGAACCGGACTGGTTCGGCAGGGAAACGCTGCGCAATGGATCAAAATTTGCATCCACATCTGCGAGTAACCCGATAAAGAGATCATCCGGCTTCACTTCATAACTACTCGTCGAGGTCTGGGTAGCTACCAACTTGCCGCGCGCATCAAGCAGGGATGCTACGACGCCGGTGGGTGAAAAATTGCCGAGGAAGTAAGGCGCATAGATGGTGTACTGTTTCTTCGCCCCCTTCGGGATCTCCACTGGCTGCTGAAAACTCCATGGCGAAAGGATAGCTATTGTCGTCAAGTGCAGCGGTCCTGAAAACGTACTCACGGAAAGCGTACCCGCGAAAGCGCTATTACCGTTGCTCACCCCAACAAACACAGGAGTCCAGTACCCTCTCTTAAAGGACCCTTCAAACCCTACATCCACTTGCAACGTCGGGCTACTTGTAGCCGTGAGTGTACGGGTTGTGGTATGTGCGGATGCTTGAAGAGGCGAGGACAAAAAAGCAAAAGCCAGCACCAGGCAGCATCCAACCACTATTTTGAGCGTGGTTTTAACCTGCCCCCTGGCAGAGCAACGAATCAACATATTTCAGCACCCTTCGACCGATGCAAATCGTTACATTCGCGTTTTCCTGTATAGGATGATTACGCTTCGAAGGGGGCAGATGTCACATAGCGGAGTCACGAGGGCTGATCTTCCGTTGTGCTGTCGCGTTGTGGCTCGTCGTCTGACATCTCCTCAGAGAATACGCGGCTGGCCAGTATATCCTCGGCCTCAATGGTCATCAGATCTGTCTTCGAGATTTTCCCTCCTTTGGCAAAGAGGCGGTTGGCCTGGCGCAAGCGCACCCGGTCTATCGCATTACGCACGCTGCGGGCGTTAGCAAAGCGAGGCATGTGCATACGTCTCTTGAGATAAGCTTCAAACGCTTCTCGTGCCTCCGGACTGAAACGATACATATACTCGTTCGTGGCCTCGCCAATCGTGACGTATTTGTGATTAACGCAGTCTTGCTGTGACCCCGCTGTGATTTTCGAGTTCCATACTAAGAGTGCTGGAAAGAAGTGATGCTTCTCGTAGCGGTCGTCAGTAACGCTGAGCCTCTCCTTCAATGGTGACTCAGTTGTGATAGCAAATGATTTAAAGTTTTCTGACGACCACCGTAATCCAGCATGATGTAGTTGCTCGGGGTGAAGTATTCCCCGAGCATATGGAAAGGAGAAAGAGATTTATGTTCAATCAACGGAATGGAACTTTCCGATTGGGTATGCTTATTGCTGTTGTTGCAGGGCTCTGGACAATTGTTCATCTCATCTGGAATGTTGTTGGTGTAAAAGCTGATGACTATTGGGGTTGGGCTTTGCTCATCCTATTTATCCTTGCACTGATCTCAGCTTTCGTTCAATATGCTCAGGAGCGACCCGCTTTAAAGGCTGTTTCTTCGACTGAGCCGTTTCCCGAACCTGCGATCTCGAAGTTTTTCTTTGGTTCAGAAGGCTCTTCTGTACTGTGGTTCGTCGTTCGAATGTACGTTGGTGCCGAGTGGCTTCTTGCCGGGTGGGAAAAGATTATTTCTCCCGCCTGGGGAACAAGCGGAAAAGCACTGGCAGGATTTGCCGCTGGTGCGTTAGCCAAAAGTTCTGGCGCGAATCCAGCGGTCCAAGGATGGTATGCATGGTTTTTACAGCACATCGTGCTTCCCAACGCCGGATTTTTCTCTTTCCTGGTGACCTGGGGAGAATTTGCGGTGGGATTAGGGATCCTTTTAGGCATACTGACGGGTATAGCGGCAGGTTTCGGGGTGTTGATGAACCTGAACTACCTCCTGGCTGGTACGGTCAGTGTTAATCCTATTCTAGGCATGTTTGGATTATTCCTGTGCTTCTCGTGGAGAGTATGCGGATGGATCGGCTTTGATCGTTGGTTGTTGCCTGCGTTAGGCTTGCCCTGGAAACCGGGAACCTGGTTCCGTCCGCAGGAATCGACTGCAACGGTTCGGCGGCCATAGTCTATCAAGTCGTTTTGTTGTGGTAACGAGTAGGATAGAGATATTCGAAGTCTTGAATATCTCTATTCTTTTCTTTCTGAGAAGGAAAGATACGCTGAAGCGCGCGCACCCTCAGGCTGACGAATTTTTTATTGCAAATGAGCACCATTGGTTAAATACGCTGCTATTGCTAGGTCGAGTAGACGAGCGCAACGACTAATCCAAAAACCATGTGATTAAGCAAGATGGCGGCCATTACCGGTAATCCGTTGAGAACTCCGGACAACTGAGGATACCTGTGCAAAACAACGTACAGCGACACTATGACCAGCATACCATGAACGAGACCGAAGATCAGCCCCCACCACCATGTTGCGCTGCCGATTCCTAAACTCCATAAAGAAGCATAGATAATGGCAAAGAGGATGCCCATGGTGAAGTGGATGGCACCTCCCAGCGTCACAGCGTCTTGCTTGTTGGGAGCGGCTAACGAACCTAAAGCGCTGACGACATCTATTCGTGGCAGGCCTATCAATGGTCCTCCATAGATGAGGAGGAGCATAGCCATCCTGCCAGTCGATCCGGCAATAATGGCGTCACGAACGTGGACTAACAATTGAAGATGAAGCATGGCTCAAGCTCCTTTCCTTGAGAAGGCTATTGCTCCAACTCCCCTTTGCATGCTCACATTCCAGCCCTATGAGAGATAATAATGATTGCACGCCAAGCGTGACAAACAACGATGACTGGAAGTAGCAATGATGGATCTTATTTGGATGCTCCGAACTAATAAGGTCAACGGTTGCTAGTACGTGTACAAGGTTAATTTATGTACACTATACCATATGCATTTTCTCTAAGCGAGGCGGAGGAAGGCGAAGAATCAGCAACTTTTTTATCCATACTATCGTGTGAATTATAGAATCGTATTAGGAGTTGCCCAACATTTGAACGCACGTGTTGAGAAAGAGGTGCATATATGCCGAGGAAAAAGAAAAAAGAGCCTTTGAGTGGAGTAGGCGAAAAAGAAGAGCGAATGTACGAGCACATCAAGGAGTCAGCGCAAAAAAGCGGCCGCTACGGTGATCGTGCCGAAGAGGTTGCCGCTCGCACAGTGATGAAGCACCACAAAGAAGAAGGCCACAAAAAAGGTCAGTAGCGCGGCGTCTTCTTCCGCAAACGCTCTAAGATTGATGCATTCGAACAACATAAATTAAAAAGAACAAGCGGCCTGATGGTAAAACCAGGCTGCTTGTTCTTTTTAGCTCATCCTATCTATAATCGTTGCGTTAATATTCTCTCCTCTACCAAATTGTCTTGTCTTGTCATTGCTACCTCTGGTATACTGAACTAGTCCCTTGGTACTTCATTCATGAATGATTATGAGGCCGAGTAGAACAGGTCACTACCTGGTTTTCGCCCGGCTTTATTATAGATATAAATAGATCTGCGGGAGTGACTATCATGCAACTGTCACCACACCAGACTGAACGCTTTTACCGGATCTGGTTCGCGCTGTTCCATTTTGTAAATGAACAGCGCCAGCTTGTTCCCAGGTTACCTGATGTTCCCACGGAGGGATCGATCTCCCCCCCAGACGCCTTCAAACTCCGTAACGCCTTGTGGGCCGACGAGACGCTGCGCGAACGCTTCATTGCGACTAATCCAGTAGGACTCCCAGCGGCCGATCTGGCCGTGGTCGAAAGCTGGCGCTACCGGCTCGCCGGAACATTTTTCATCGTGCGTCATCTCAAAAAATTTTCTGTTTTTCTCGTAGATCAACCCCTTGAACATGCTTATGGTGTGCTGGGACTGGTCAGTCCTATCGAGGAGATCGTGGGCCCAGTTTTGCCGTTGCTTGTCCAGGCGGTGTTGCTGCCCTTCGAAGGCCAGATCATCTACGATAGCCTGCTACAACCTTACACCGTCACCTTTGGCGCCAATATTCGTCATCGATTGAACGAGACATACCGCACTATCCAGGAACGCGAAGGCATCACAACGACGCTGGAACCAACCAATGTCCCGATCAATATGAATGAAGTGCGAGGCGCGGTACTTGCACGCAACGCGAAGATCTTGAATGCCTTTCGGAGAGACCTGGCCAGGAGAGGCCTGAGTACCAACATGGTCGAGCAGCATGCCTCGAATATTGAGAACTTTGCTCAAAAGTGGCTCCTGGCTCAAGACATACCACGCGGGCTACTCGATATAAAGCTTGCGGATGTGCAAACCTACCTGGACACGCCAGGAAACAAGGCGAACACAACGAGCTTTAAGCGCTTTGTCCGTTTTCTCATTGAGACAGGCCGCGTGGATTACGAGCAAGCCGTACCCATGCGCGATTTTCTCCAGCATGTACGGGCATAGCTCATTGTCTGCTTGTCACCTTGAGCGTCAAGCAAGATAGAAAGAAAGATAGTATGCCGCATTCTTCAACCTTGCCAGCTGGCTTTGAGCGTCGGCGAGAAGATTATGGACTGATTACAGGGCACTCCCGTTATGTAGACGATTTGAAGCCCGCAGGCAGGCCGGTGCCTTTACACATGGTCGTCGTACGCAGTCCGTATGCTCATGCCATCATCAAGGGAATCCAGCTGGACGCGGCCCGGGCGCTTCCAGGCGTCGTGGCAGCCTTTGCAAGCGCGGAACTGGTGAGCGGTATGCCTCCCATGGATTCTTTTCCAGTGCCAGGTATGAAAAAACCGGAACGGCGACCGCTAGCGGTAGGCCGTGCGCGCTACGTAGGTGACCCCGTGGCGATAGTGCTTGCCGAGGATCTCTATACCGCCCTGGATGCTCGCGACATGGTCGAGGTAGATTACGAACCTATGCAGGCGGTTACCGACCCTGAGCAGGCAGTGAACGCTGGCGCTCCCCTGCTCTACGAGGAGTTTGGTACAAACATCGCTTTCTTCTCCCAATCTGGCGGCGGAGATATCGAGGCCACGTTCAAAGATGCTGACCGCACCGTTCGCCTGCGCGTGGTCAACCAGCGACTCGCACCAAGTTCTATTGAACCACGCGCCTGTATGTTCGATTTTGATCCACACAGCGGCCAGTTTTCCGCGTGGGTCTCATCACAAGCCATCTACCGGACACGAGATGCTCTGGCCAATTTCCTGGGTATCGAGCGCGGCCGTATTCATGTGCATAACGCGGAAGTGGCGGCGGCTACGGAGCCAAAACAGCCTTCGTGGGCGAGGAGATAATAGCCGCCGCTATGGCGTTGAAGTTTGAGCAGCCTGTGAAGTGGATCGAGAGCCGCAGTGAGAATCTGCAGGCACAGACGCATGGCCGCGGACAAATCAACTATATCGAGGCAGCCTTTCAGGACGACGGGCAACTGCTTGGCCTGAAGGTGCGCACAATTGCCGACCTTGGAGCATTTCTCGCCTTCTCAACGGCCCTGGTACCCGTTGGCACGCCAACCATGCTCAGTGGAGCATATCGCCTCAAAGCCGTCGAGAGCAAGGTGATCGCTGCCTACACCAACAAAGTGCCGACAGGCGCCTATCGCGGCGCAGGCAGGCCAGAAGCGGCTTATATCCTGGAGCGCACCATGGATCGCATCGCTCATGAGTTAGGTCTCGATCCTGCTGAGGTGCGCCGCCGCAATTTTATCGCGCCTGATTCCTTTCCCTACCACACTGTAACTGGCGCACAGTACGACAGCGGTAACTATGCAGTAGCCCTTGACAGGGCACTTGAACTGGCCGATTACGCCGGTTGGCGCGCGCAACAGAAGGAGCGGTGCGCAGCTAACAGTGCAAAACTCCTCGGCATTGGCATCTCCACCTTTACTGAAGTTTCAGGGGGAAGTCTAGGTCCACCCAGATCGGGTATTCCCCAGGAGGCAGCGACAGTTCGTATCAGACGGGACGGTGCCATCCTCGTACAGAGTGGCGTTGCGACCAATGGCCAGGGCCACTTTACCGCCTTCGCCCAGATTGCCGCGACAACATTCAACCTGCCCGGCTCTCAGGTTGAAGTCCAGATGAACGATACCGCCTTGCCCGCTTACGGTATTGGTACCTTCGGCAGCCGCACCACCCAGGTATCGGGTACCGCCGTGCTACTCGCCGCAGAAGCAACGCGCGACAAGGCTTTCCAGGTGGCTGGACAGCTGCTGGAAGCCGCGCCTAAGGACCTGGTTATAGAAGATGGCAAAGTGATGGTACGCGGCGTTCCCGCGCGGGCGATCGAACTGGCCCGGCTTGCCCAACTGGTCGAGGAACAACCCGACCTGGTTGAGCACGAGCCTCCCAACCCGGTCAACGGTGTACCAATCGAAGGATTGGCCGCGTGGCGCGATTTCAACCCTTCATCAGCAACCTACTCTTCGGGCGCACATATAGCTATCGTCGAGGTGGATAGCGACACAGGCGACGTGCGGATACTCAGATACGTGGCGGTGGATGACTGCGGGCGCGTGCTCAATCACTACCTTGCCGAGGCTCAGGTACATGGTGGCCTGGCTCAGGGTATTGGCCAGGCGCTCTATGAAGAGGCGGTCTATGACGAGGATGGTCAGCTTCTCACCGGCTCACTCATTGATTACGCCTTGCCAATCGCGGACCAGATACCGGACTTTGTAACCGCTTCGGTAGAGACGCCCTCGCCGATTAACCCACTCGGAGCGAAGGGTGTTGGTGAAGCGGGCTGTATCGCCGCGCCACCCGCCATTGTCAACGCTGTACTGGACGCTCTCGCGCCATCAGGTATCAAATCGATTGATATGCCGCTCAGGTCAGAGAAAATCTGGTCGTTAATACAGGCAGCCCACAATGGTACCCTTGTGCAAGGTGAGGTCGCTCCACCAGCGGTCTTCTCACAAGTTGATGGTTCAAAAGAAGGTTTTGGACAGACGTTTGTGTAGCTCGGCCTTTAAACAAGAAGTACTGTTCGGTCCCATTCGTCCATAACCCGGACAGGTCGACCGCATGCCTCATTAGCACCAGAGCTATCATTCGCAAGCTATCGCGCAAGGTCGATATCAAAATACTTGCGTAATGCAGCCGTATACGCCCGCTCATCAGTGACCGGCTGCTCGTCGCGATGCCCATCCGTCGTCACAATCAAGCGGGTATCGCTCAACGTTACTTTGCCGCGCCGGGTCATGCGCGTACAGACGCGCTGCTGCGTGAAGTGAGACTGCGGCGAACTTTGATGATAACGGCACCTACCTGTGAAATCGGTAAGCTGGTGTGGCTCGAGCGTGAAACGGTACATTGCCTCCTCGCCTTCGCCCGCTTCCCGGCGCAGGAGGATATAACGCTCATCATTCCAATCGACGCGGTACACGCGTCCATCCTGTACCTGTTCGCCGGTCACGAGTCGCACTGGCTCGAGAAAGGAATCGCCGAATCCGACATCGGCAAGCCAGTGTTCCTGGAGGTCCACGACCAGCAGAAGGTGGTCGAATTCTGGGCCGAAGCCTCCTCCGGCATGCGCCACCCCTGCTGAGAGCAGCACTACCCGAAAGCCAAGTGCGCGCAGCAGTGCCGCGAACAGTCCGTTGAGTTCGTAGCAGAAGCCTCCTCGTCTTCGCTCGACGATTTTGTCATAGAGAGCTTCCTCGTCGAGCACAATAGCTCGCCCGAGGTGAATATCGAGATTCTCGAATGGCACCGCCAGCAGGTGCGCCTGGTGCAAAGCGCTCAGGGTCTCGAGGGTAGGAACAGTCGGCCCGCTATAGTCTATCCGTTGGAGGTACCTTTCTACATCAAGCATGCGTTTCCTTGCCTTGCTGTTAGCTCATACGTTCCACTCACAAGTATACCACGAGCATAGCCCTGGCATCCGCACCTGCCGCCAAGAGCCGCGCCTTACTCACTGTCAGGTGTATAAAACACCTGACTAATCGCCCGCCTGTGATCATGTGACTCTATAAGTTCATAGCCATCAGGTAGAAATACCCGATAGTTCCTGGTAACCGGCATGGTCGGTAGCATCATTCGCTTCACCGTGCCCAGTGGGTACGTGATCACATATGCCTCTTCATCCCTGCTAACGGTACAACCATGTCGCTCAAGTGTGCGGCGAGCCTCTACATTTAAGGCCGGCAGCAGGACTGATCCCGCTGTTACGGGATCGCCAAGGGAAGTGGGTGGCCTGTTGTTTGTATTCATCTGTCATCCCGTCATGTGTAAAGAGACTGCTAGACCAACAGTTTAACATGTTGATATTCAATTTGCAAGCAGTAAGATGCAAGAGAATGAACCTAAGGCTACAGACATGCAAATGCAAGCAGTAAATGACGGATTGTACCGCCAGGGTTCATAGCGTATACTTTGAAAAACCCACAGTGAAGAGAAGTGCAGATGAACGAAGAAAATGCCCTACTCACCGCCGAGGATGTAGCACGCATCATGAAAGTGAGCATACGCACCGTGCGCCAATGGGTCGCAGACGGCAAGCTTGAGGTTATACAGATCGGCAAACAGGACTACAGGATAACCAGAGCAGACCTCAATAAGTTCATTGAAGAGCGCAGACAAAGACGCAAGCCCCCTGAGCAAGTTTAACCGCCCACATAACCAGTCGCCCGCCGTACGGTCCACAAAACACCTTTTTGGCCTTCCGGCGGCCTGCCATGCGGTCGGAACGACTCAACTCACACTTTTCTCACGATGATTTCTCGCTGTTATGGTATAGTGGAGTTAGTACAGAGATTGTAACACTCCCAACATATGGAGGCAATTGCGATGGTGTCGTTTCTCACGACAGTTGTTCGCATCAACTATTGGAAGGGCTTGCGAACGCTCGACAAAAAGGGAGAAGAATCAGATGAAACCAGTTCTTGAAGATATGTTTATGGGACCGGGGGCTTCGCCTTCATTCAGTCAGGGGCAGCGGTTTCGTTGGGAAGACAGCAACAGGCGCGTGCATATCACCTTTGGTGGAGTCACAATTGCTGATAGCAAGCACGTCATGCTGTTGCACGAGTTTGGCCGTTTACCGGTTTTCTATTTCCCGGTGCAAGACGTGCGTGAGGACGCACTGGAAGCGACCGATTATCACACCAGTTCGCCCTTAAAAGGGGAGGCCTCTTACTGGACGATACGGGTCGATGACCGCGTGGCCGAACGCGCCGCGTGGAGCTATCTGAACCCATTGCCCGATGGTCCGCAGGTCAAAGGCTATATGGCCTTTTACTGGGACCAGATGGATGCCTGGTTTGAAGAGGATGAGCAGGTTTTTGCTCACGCGCGAGACCCCTATAAGCGGGTGGATATCCTGCCCAGCTCCCGTCATGTCCGTGTTGTCCTGGGCGGTGTAACCATAGCGGAGACCCTACACCCTCGTCTGTTACTCGAGACGGGCCTCCCAACGCGCTATTACATTCCTGAGCAAGATGTTGATATGGAACTTTTGGAGCCATCCGAGTTCATCACTCGTTGTCCCTACAAAGGCAAAGCGTCCTATCTATCAGCCAGAGCCGGCGCGAGGCTCTTCAAGGATATTGTGTGGAGTTACCGTGAACCACTACCCGCCTGCTCGCCGATTGCTGGACTGCTTAGCTTTTTTAATGAGCGCGTCTATGCGATCTATGTAGATGGCGAACTGGTGCCGAAGCCTATAACGCCGTGGTCTGAGTAAGGATAGGTGTCTCTGCTTGTCCTGGGAGTCGTGCCTGGTTTCGAGAAAGTAGTGGGTGATCCTCTAAAACAAGTTCATCTGCATTGCTGGTCTATGGCCGTCCAACAGAATATAAGGGGATATCTGTCCAGGCGCACGAATGCCAAGTTTCTGTAAGTCAGTAAGAGTGGTCAGTTTCCCCAGGCGTCGTGCCTTGAGAATTGCATCTGCTGCCACAGGGCCAATACCTGGTATGCGTAGTAGTTGGTCACGTCTTGCGGTCATGATTTCAAGGGGCGCCTCCCGAAGATATCGCTCTGCCCATGCGCGCTTGGGATCAAGTGCAAGCTCCATGTTTCCATCATTCAGAAACGGCAAATCTTCCACTTTCCACCCATAATCACGGAGCAAAAAACTGGCCTGATACAAACGATGCTCACGGAGAGGATCAGTTGCCAGCAAGTTTTCAAAGGGAGTTTGGATAACAGGGCTGAAACCAGAGTAATAGGCACGTGTCAGTCCATATTGTTGATAGAGACGGTTGCTCAGTGAGAGTAATTCCTGGTCAGTATCGCCTACCGCTCCTACCACAAACTGTGTCACGGTGCCAGCAAGCTTATCATAGGGATGAGTACGGCGTATCTGTTCTGCCAGTTGCAGCATATGCAGGAGTTCACGCTGGAAATCTTTCTTTGGTGCCAATGCGTCTAAACGCTCTTGTGTTGGGCCTTCCAGGTTCACCGAAACACGATCGGCCAGTTGCATCGCCCGGTATAACTGATCATATTCTGCCCCTGGCATGATCTTGAGGTGGATGTATCCCTGGTAGTTGTATCTGTCTCGGATGATCTCGACGGTGTCGATGATCTTGTCTTGCGTGGTCACGCTCCCCTTGATGATCCCCGAAGAGAGGAACATGCCCTCGACCTGCCCGGCGCGCTGCAACGTGTCAAAGCCGCTGGCCAGTTCGTCGGGGCTGAAGGTGACACGTTTCGTCTTGCTGCGTCCGGCGCGAAACGGGCAGTAGTAACAGTTTCTTTCGCAAGCCGTTGTTACCATTGTCTTTAAAATTTTCCGCTTGCCTGTTGGAGTTGATACATTCGTAATACACTCTTCAAGGCTATGGGACTGGTAAGGTACACGACGGCGTTCCTGTTGCGGATTGTCGCCAACAGGCTCAAACACTGCTGCATCGCCCATTTGGGCAAGCCTGGTCATTGTGTCAGGAAGCGTTTGTATTAACATATGTACAGTATACTGAACTGATGTTCTATTTGTCAATGCAAAAAGCCTTTGGGCGATATGTAGGATCTTTTCATCTCCCATCAAGAGAGGGAGAATGTCAATGTGTCAATAGCGGGCCAGGAGACCATCCCGAAATCGTTACGGAAAGTGGTACGAATGGATCACCTTCACTCTTTTGCCAATGCCAAATTTTCCTTCCCCAAACCATTGACATTTTTACATCTTCATGGTATATATCTATTAGATATATATCTAGGAGATATGAAATGGCCAAGGAAAACAAAAGTAAATATGCCGTCCTGGGTGTCTTAAGTAGGTGCCCAGGCTCCGGTTATGACATTAAAAAGTTCATGGAGCAGAGCACTAGCAACTTCTGGAATGAGAGCTACGGGCAGATTTATCCAATCTTAAAACAACTGGTGGGCGAGGGTCTGGCAACCACCCATGCTGAAAAGCAGAAAGGCAAACCTGAACGCTACATTTATACCCTGACCGTAAAAGGCCAGCAAGAACTCGCACGCTGGCTCAACGAATCAATCGAATACGCGGTTGAACGCAATGAGCTGCTGCTCAAGTTGTTCTTCGGCCGGCATACCTCACCTGCCAAAAATATCGAGCATGTGCAGGAGTTTCAGGCGTTGCAGTCTCAACTGCTGAAGAAATATGAGGGCATCGAGCGATATTTGCAAGCCGGAGTTCCCACTAACCCCGACTTTTCTTACTCGCTAATGACTGTGCGTTTTGGTATTCATCGCTGCCGTGCATTGCTAGCATGGTCTGCTGAAACACTGGCGGCATTACAAGCTTTAACTGATTAACAACAATGAGTGCGTATTACACCATTGGAAGGAGTACATTGCAATGTCTAAAGTCATTCCAGGACGTTTTACCGCAGATATAGAAGGGCCATTTGTTGTTTTCATTATCGGCATGCGCGTGAACAAGTTCTTCGCGTTCCGCAAATGGATTGCGACCGCCATGGCAATGGGACCGATGATACGCACCTTGTACGAGCATCCTGAGAAAGGCTTTCTTGGTGCCCAAACCTTCGTCTACTGGCGCGGAGTTGCCACCGTACAATACTGGCGTTCCTTTGAAGACCTGGAAAGGTTTGCCAGGGATAAAAATGACCCACACCTGGGCGCGTGGAGACGATTCAATAAATCAATTGGCTCTGATGGCAGCGTTGGCATCTGGCACGAAAGCTTTCTGGTAGATGCGGGCAAGTATGAAGCGCTGTACGGTAACATGCCTGTCTTTGGCCTCGCCTCCGCTGCAAAACACGTATCGGCCACAGGAAGGCGTGAGACAGCGCGTCGCCGCCTGGGTGGAGACAGTGAGCCGGCGGTAGAGTCTCCTCTACAACCCGTTATAGAGACATAGGGGGCAATGAATTGCGCCCGGGTGCATGGATCGGCTCCTCACGTGGGCGCAATGATGAAGTTTAACAAAATAATCCGGATATCGGAAGATCCACAGAAGGCCGATAAATCGGCGGTGTGCGCGATCAATCGGCACCTACTCTACGGTCGGATTAATTTATTCACCTGCATCATTGCGCCCCTACGTCTCATAGCCCCCGGCATCCAGGCGCGCGCTGAGCCACGAGGTGACGTCGTCCAGGCTCTCTTGACTGACTTCGTGACCCATTGGATACTCGTGGTAGATCAAATCCACCGGCAGCGCAGAAAGCGTCTTACGGCTGGCACGACCATGTTCAATGGGCAGCACTGTGTCAGCGGTACCGTGCACAGCGAGCACCGGCAGGCCCTTTAGCTTTTCAGGTGCAGCCATCAGCGGCTCAATCTGCGGTAGGATGCGCCCACTCATCATCACGAGACCCGCGACGAGTTCTGGCCGTGTGAGCGCCACGCTGGCGCTGATGATAGCGCCCTGGCTAAATCCCATCAAGTAGACCTGCCGGGGATTAGCGCCATAGGTAGTGACAGCTTCGTTGAGGAACGCAATCAATTTATTGCGGCTCGCCTCAGCCTGCTCAGGCTGTATGATGATCCCCTGCGGCGTAAAGTTGATCTCGAACCAGGCGAAACTATCTGATCCTAATGTGTACGGCGCCCGCACACTGATGATGAGAAAGCGCTTATCAAGATAAGGTGCAAGACCAAATAGATCATATTCATTACTGCCGACGCCATGGAGCAGCAACAGCAGCGGTGGGGACGCGCTTTTCACCAGTGGTTGGCGAACCAGGTGCACAAGCGAGAGCTTTTCCATTATTTTATCTCCCTGTCAGGGTTCAAAAGGATTGTGGCATTTACTTTATCATTATCATAGCACGCCACAAAAAAACACTGGCGACCCCTCCAGGGATCGCCAGTTATGCTAACTATTTTACAAGCGTTGCTAACGGCCCATGGCTGGAGACAGTTCGACCAAAGTGGGATCGTGAAGCCCTGGAAAGGAAGACCCGCCAGGCGAGTACGCCACCACACCCACCCATGTGATATAAAATAGATAACAAACCTCAACGCATACAAGGAAAGGAAGAGTCCTACCTATTTCACAGAAAGGTGGATAGAGAAAGATGGACGTACGCATATTGACAGAGGCCGATGCGGAAGCATTCTGGAACATCCGTTTGCGAGCGTTGCGAGATGACCCGGAATCCTTCGGCTCAACCTTTGAAGAGTTCCTTGAACGCGGTATCTCCGGTGTCGCGCAAGGGCTACGCAAGAGAAACACATCACCCGACGACGTGACCTTTGGTGCATTCGAGCGGACGATTGTTGGCATCGCAGGCTTCAGGCGAGAGGAAAATACAAAAAGGCACCACAAAGCTGTCATCTGGGGCATGTATGTTCCTCGTGAGATGCGTGGGAAAGGCATTGGGAAAGCGCTGTTACAGGCCGCCATCGCTCATGCAAAAACCTTGCCTGGCCTTGAACAGATCAACTTGAGCGTGGTACTTACGAGCAAAGAAGCTCGCCAGCTCTTTATATCTGTCGGCTTCGAGCCATACGGTCTTGAGCGACACGCCTTGAAGCTACGCGACAAGTATTTTGATCAAGAATTAATGACCTTGCGTCTTATCTGAAGCAGTTGGGCTGAAGAAAGGGCATGAGAGCAACGCCCTTCCTTCTAGTTCGCCTGTCTTGCTGAACGCGAGGCGTGTTCCTTACTCAAAGCCTTAACAAGGTCACGGAATGCACGCACCAGCATTTCATTGGACAAACGATAATACACCGCATTCCTGTCTCTACGCGAGGCGATCAGCTTTGCATCACAGAGTTGGTGTAAATGCTCAGACGTGGTAGCCGGGGAAAGACCAAGCTCTCTGGCAATGTCGGTGGAACGCCGTTCCCTGAATGAGGGCTTCATTCCTTCCTGCGCATCAAGGGGAGCAGCCAGTAACTCCAGGATTTGCCGGCGGCTGCGATCACACATCAAAGACAAAAAGTGATCGACAAACTGGTCGATTTCGGGACTGTCTTCAGCATGCTCCCCTTTTACCGGCTGCATTATATTTGATGATTTTTTGCGTGACATACGAACCATTCTCCTTTTCAATAGGGCGTTTTGCAGAAAATTGTGTTAGATATTTTTTATATCCATAACACTCTATTGGTCGTGGTTTGGTTTCAAGCAGGTGACCTTACCAGAACAAGAAAAAAAGAAGGGAACGCGAGAGATCGCGTTCCCTTCTTTTTTTCTTACCACTCAGCTAGCCCGTATTATGCAGCCCGCTGCAAGACCTCTTGAGCCTCGACCACCATCTGCCCCTCGTCATTCACAGTCAATACTGCGGTCTGACCGGAGGCGATAGTACCAGCCAGCAAGGCATCTGCCAGCGTATCATCGACGTAGGTCTGGATAGCGCGGCGTAGTGGTCGCGCACCATACTCTTCGTCAAAGCCTTCACGCAACAGGAAGTCTCGCGCCTTGTCGCTCACAACAAGATCGATACCCTGCTCACCGAGCCGCGAGCGCACTTGCGCCAGCAACAGATCGACGATCTGGTAGAGATCCTCTCGACCAAGAGAATGGAAGACCACGATCTGGTCGATACGGTTGATGAACTCTGGCCGGAACATCCTCTTCAGACCTTCCATCGCCTTCGAGCGCATCGCCTCGTGCTGCTCATCTCGTTCATTCTCGTCTTTTCTCGTCGAGAAACCGATACGCACGGCACGCTTGAGTTCAGTACTGCCGGCGTTACTGGTCATAATCACCACTGTATTCTTGAAGTCTACAGTGCGGCCCTGACCATCGGTCAAACGACCATCATCCATAATCTGCAACAGAGCGTTGAAGACCTCTGGATGCGCCTTCTCAACCTCGTCCAACAGAATGACGCTGTATGGGCGGCGGCGTACCTGTTCGGTCAGTTGACCACCTTCGTCGTAACCGACATACCCAGGAGGGCTACCGAACAAACGAGCAACCGTATGCGGCTCCATGTACTCAGACATGTCAAGGCGGATCAGGTTTGCTTCACCACCAAAGAGCTCGGCCGCCAGGGACTTCGCCAGTTCCGTCTTACCTACACCCGTTGGGCCAAGGAAGAGGAACGAGCCAATCGGGCGCTTTGGATCCTTCAGGCCAGCACGCGAGCGACGAATGGCACGAGCAACGGCGCCGATCGCCTCGTTCTGACCAATGACACGCTTGCGCAGGTCATCTTCCAGGTTCCGCAGGTTCTGACGCTCGGTCTCGAGCATCTGGCTCACAGGTACACCCGTCCAGTTCTCAACAACCTGCGCTATCTGCTCAGGCGCAACAACCAGGGCTGAGGCACCCTTGGCCTCGACACGCGCTTTCTCTAGCTTATCCTGTGCCACCAGTTCCTGTTGACGCAGTTTCGCGGCACGTTCGTAATCTTCAGCGGTGGCGGCAGCTTCTTTCTTCGACTGGATATCAGTCAGTTCGGCCTCCAGGTCAGCAACCAGTGTCGGACTGACAATGCCCTGCTCTGTGGCATCCAACCGTAGAGCTGAGGCAGCCTCGTCCATTACATCGATAGCTTTATCCGGCAGGAAACGATCATTGATATAGCGATCCGAAAGTTTCACAGCCGCTTCCACGGCGGCATCGGTTATCTCTACGCGGTGGTGTGCCTCGTAATTACCACGCACCGTTTGCAGCATTTCGATTGCCTCCTCGACCGAAGGTTCACCAACCATCACGGGCTGGAAACGTCGCTCGAGTGCGGCATCTTTCTCTACATGTTTGCGATATTCATCCAGCGTTGTGGCTCCTATGCAGTGCAATTCACCACGCGCCAGCGCCGGCTTGATCATATCGCCTGCGCCAACCGCGCCTTCAGCCGCGCCTGCGCCAACTACTGTGTGCAATTCATCGATAAAGACGATTACCTCAGGAGCCTTACGCAGTTCCTCGAGTATACTTTTGATGCGCTGCTCAAACTGCCCGCGGAACATTGCACCGGCAACCATGCCGCCAATATTCAGGGAGACGATACGCTTCCCTCTCAGGGCCGTTGGGACATTGCCTTCGTTGATACGACGAGCCAATCCTTCAACGATTGCCGTTTTACCAACTCCTGGCTCACCAATAAGTACAGGATTGTTCTTCTGGCGACGCCCAAGCACGGTAATCACCCGGCGCAATTCACGCTGACGTCCAGCAGCCGGGTCAAGCTTGCCCTCGGCAGCTTCCGCCGTGAGATCACGGCCATACTGATCAAGGGTAGGGGTTTTACTATGTTTAGCTTGCCGCTCAGCAGTCGCAGTATTAACGCCACCAGCAGCAGAAGCGGAATTGTTGGGATTAGGAGCGAAGCCGAATGGCGGTGAATTCTCAGGTGTACCCTCTCCATCGGGGTCGCCCATCTGCTCCATCGCCGCGCCCATAAGTTCGTCTACGCACGACTGGCAGAGGTAGTGCTGCACGCGACGGCCGTTGACCATCTCATCAACACGGACACGAGCGGGATTTTGTTTACATCGTTCACAGATCATATTGTTTATTTTGCTCCTGACTAGAGATGTGATTGCCCACATCTCGTTTTTAGCAAAGTCGAGATGTGATTGCTAAATCATACCACAAATATTCCTGGCCGTCTAGCACTCATATCCCTAGATTGCTAATCACTGTTTATAACGCTGAGAGCAGGAAGGTTATTCCCAATTTCGAGGCTTTTTTTGGGGAATGGTAACAACTTGTTGTACTAGTATGGCATCAACTTGTTCGAGGAGTCGCTGCGTGGAAGCAAAGCCATAGTTGACCGCGCGAGCCTGGCCTGCCGCGTCGAGCACCACCGTTGTTGGCACCGTAAGCACCTGGTAGCGCTGCGTGAGTTCAGGCGCGTTGGGCGCGTCCACATCGACCACGGCAACCTCGTCTCCCCGTGCATCCAACAAACGCTTGAGAGCTGGCGCCTGTAACGTGTGACACTGGCGGCAATCGTCACTGCCGAAGGCTAAGATGCGCACACGAGAGGGGCTGGCGCCTGTTCCCTCCATGCCGTCACCAGTACCACTATTGAAGTCAGCCCCGGTATCCATTGGAGCAGCTGTGAGAGCAAGCTTGCGCCGCTTCTCTACGAAAACTCGACCAGACCAGTTCAAGAGGTAGAGCAGCAGCACGACTACGATAAAAATACCGAGTCGCAGGACGATATCTGGCATTGCGCTTACACTCCCCGCCATAGAAATTGGCTACTTCAGCTTATATAAGCTGTATTTTGATCTCATTACAGTATTCAGTAGTAATAACACGCAAAGTAGCATTTCTCATCCCGGTCGCCCTCGTCCTGCTCCTGTGATCACATTCCCCTCCTGCCAGGGCGACGCAAGCGTCCCCACTCTACACAACCCTTCCCCCGCCCCTACGGGTACGAAGCGGCTTCCGAAGGGACATTACATATAACCTACCCATATAAAACCACCCCCTCCCCTCAAATAACCTGCCCATGTAAAACCCTCCTCTCCCAGATGTGATATATTCAGGAGGAAAATGTTATTGCACAGATGGAGGAACACCCATGGATTTTGCCTATTCCGAAAAAGTCAAAGGGCTGCGCAAGCAGCTGAACGATTTTATGCAACGCTTTATTTACCCCAACGAACAGACATATCAAGATCAGATCGCCGCGTCGGGCAACCCGCATCACCATGCCGAAATCGTTGATGAATTAAAGGTCAAAGCGCGAGCAGAGGGGCTCTGGAACCTCTTTCTACCCGACGAAGAGTACGGGGCTGGGCTGACGAACCTTGAGTATGCACCCCTGGCAGAAATCATGGGCAGAGTCGCCTGGGCCTCCGAGGTATTTAACTGTGCCGCCCCGGATACAGGCAATATGGAAATCCTGGCGCAGTTCGGCACGGAGGAACAGAAGAAGACATGGCTAGAACCTCTGCTCAATGGCGAGATTCGCTCGGCATTTGCTATGACCGAACCGGATGTCGCCAGTTCAGATGCCACCAACATCCAGTTCTCCATCAGGCGCGAGGGCGATGAATATGTCCTCAATGGCCGCAAGTGGTGGATTTCAGGCGCGGCACGAGAGCGCTGCAAAATATTCATCGCGATGGGCAAAACCGATCCCAATAACCCGGATAGATACCGCCAGCAGAGTATGGTGCTTGTACCGAGAAACACTCCCGGCCTGACCATCAAGCGCAACCTGCCGGTTATGGGCTATATCGATAACGAAAGCCACTGCGAACTCCTCTTCGAGAACGTGCGCGTCCCCGTGAGCAATCTCTTAGGAGAAGAAGGTGGTGGTTTCGCCATTGCCCAGGCACGCCTGGGACCCGGACGTATCCACCATTGTATGCGCGCCATTGGCTCGGCGGCCTACGCCCTGGAGCTGATGTGCCAGCGGGCCACGTCACGTGTAGCTTTTGGCAAGCCGCTGGCAGAGCAGGGCGTCATTCAGGACTGGATCGCCCAATCGGAACTGGAGATCGAACAGGCCCGCCTCCTGACCCTCAAAGCGGCATGGATGATCGATACGCTGGGCAAAAAAGCCGCCCAGAAAGAAATCGCGATGATTAAGATCGTCGCGCCTGCCATGCTCACTAACGTCGTCGACCGCGCTATCCAGGTCTTCGGTGGGGCTGGCGTCAGCGACGATTTCCCGTTGGCCTCGATGTGGGCGCATGGCCGCACGCTTCACCTGGTCGATGGACCTGACGAGGTCCATAAACGCTCGTTGGCCAGGCAGGTCATCCGCCAGCTGGCGCAACAGTGAACAGGATACACGAACACTTATGGAAGACCCTTTCTTAATCAGGAGCAAAGATGCCACCGAATTATTCATTGTCCGCCATGGAGATGCTCTTCCAGACGCGGACGAAATTATACCTGGTGGCGTCTATGATGATTTACCGCTCAGTCGCCTTGGACGCGAACAGGCACAGACCCTTGCCGAACGGCTCGGCCGCGTCCATTTCGCTGCTATCTATAGTAGTCCGCTGCGACGCTGCCAGGAGACTGCCGCTCCATTGGCGCAGCGTTTAGAGTTGACCCCCATCCTCGTTCCAGCTCTTAAAGAGATAAAGTTGGGTAACATTCGTCCTTTACCGGACCATGGTGAAGACCTCTCCATCCTGACCGAGGCATTGAAGGAGCGGCAAGTCGATATCGTGCGTATTGCAGGTGAAACTGGCCATTGGGACACTATACCCGATAGCGAACCCTCCAAAGAGTTTCGCCGGCGCGTCGTCGATGCATTTGATGAAATCGCCAGCAAGCACCGGGGAGAGCGGGTCATCGCCTTTGCTCACGGCGGCGTAGTGAACGCTTACGCTGCGGAAACGCTTGGGCTGGAGCGGGACTTTTTCTTTCCTGCCGGAAATACTTCGATCACGGTGATCAAGGTTCTGGACAAACAACGCGTGCTCTACGTCTTGAATGACATCGCCCATATCAAGAGGCACGTCTAGGGAACCATCGTCAAAGACGATCAATCCGATTGCTTGGATCGCGTCCAATGGTATCAACCTTTCCACGCCATTCGTGTTTCCATTGATACGCGTTGGACGCAATCCAAGCAATCGGATTTCTCATTGAACAAAATGCTCGGCAATCCTACGAGGTGTACCGCTCCAACAGATTCTGCGTCAGTTTAACAAACTGTTGCAAGTACCCTCCAAGCCGACTGCGAGTCTCGGCGCCAGGCCACGGCGTGTATAGCAGCGCACCGACAATCCCCGCAACCAGGCCGATACGGAAGAGCGCTTTTGCCCTCGCTCGCCTGCGTTGGTAGCTCTCCAGTCGGCCCTGTAACGTTTCTTGCACG
>Ga0137384_10000174_pt1 | contig 45595 bp, 39 predicted proteins | sample SagtaG_2_FD_104922 | JGI IMG/M metagenome (GOLD analysis project Ga0137384, IMG submission 104922) | Vadose zone soil microbial communities from Sagehorn Ranch, Mendocino, California, USA - Sage2_R_60_16 metaG | ecosystem: Environmental > Terrestrial > Soil > Vadose zone | place: USA... | reverse complement strand
TGCTGACGGTCGATTGGTGATCCTCGTAGCGATAGCCGGAAGGAAGGTACGCGAACGGGTCGTACATCTCGCTCACCAGGTGCTTGCCCTCGACGCCGCCGAATCGCGCCAGTGCGTAGGTGATGTCCGGGCGGTCGTTGGGCACGGCGATGGCGTGCCCCTGCTGCGCGTTGTACCACGCTCCCAGCTGGATGCTCTCCGCCTTGACCTGCCTCCAGTCGAGCTCCGATGGTCCGAATACTTCCGAGATCGGCACCCACGCGAGCTGGCAGCTGATCAGCGCCACCCCAACCAGACCCCACGCCCAGGGCACCACGCTCGACCCGAACCGCCGAGGCGCCCACCACAGCAGCAAGGCGGCGATGAGCACGCCTACGAAGACATATGGAAATGCGAAAACGCGCGTGATCGGCATCCACCACACCCAGCTGGCCAGGTACGACGTGAAGCCGAGCATGCCGCTGACGAAGACCCAGTAGCCGAAGCCGAACGTGAGGAGCATGTACGAGGGCGGACGGCGCCACAGGCTCCACGCGAGGCCGGCGCCCGACAGGAGCAGCAGCATTCCCAGCACCGGACGCACCGCCGCCTGGCTCGCTGTGACGGGGGCGAACTCCCATTTGCCGACCGCGTTGGCGAAGAAGTTCCACCACAGCGGGTAGATCGCGTTGCCGGTCTTGTCCGCCAGCACCTTCAGGTAGATCAGCATCACCGCGACAAATCCCGCGACCAGGGGGATCCGCTGCTGCCATCCCTCCTTGCGGAAAAACGCCGCCGCGACCATGCCCAGGCTGAAGATCCATGCCTCCGCGCGGGCCATCGTCGCCAGCCCGAACGCGATTCCGGACCAGAAGCCGCGGCGCGGCCACACGACCAGACCCATCAAACAAAGGCCGACCCCGAGCGGTTCCAGCATCCCGGAGGCGTCGTTCATCACGCTGGTCGGCAGCAGAGACGCGATCAGGGCCGCACCGAAAGCGGCCTGCGTTCCCCAGTAGCGGCGGCACAGGTGGAAGACGAGGACCACCACCGCAACGCCGAACAGCAGGCTGACAAGCCGGTTGAGGATGATGTCGATCGAGCCGGTCACGTCGAACACCGCGACCATGAGCAGCGGGTGCAGGATGCCCCAGAAGTAGTCGAGTCCCTTCAGGTCCCACAGCCGCGGCCCGTCCGGCGCGTAAAGGCCGATCTCTTTCGTCAGATACGCGATCTGCCAGTGGTGATAGACGTCGCCGTAGCGCCGGACGCCGGCGTTCTCGGGATCGCTGAAGACGAACAGATAAAGAAGACGCGGGATGGCGGCCAGCAGCGCGATCCCCGCCGTCCAGGCCCAATGCAGGCGCGGCAACGGCTCGGTGCGGACCTCGTGCGCCGGTTCCGGAGCCCTGTCCACCTCGTCCTCGTCGGCGAGGATCCTGGGCAGAAGCTTCACGCCGTGGCGGCTTCCAGCGCGACTTGTTCGTGGGCGCGGGCGACGTCGAGCACCGCCCGCTCGAGGATGTCGATGTGCCTTTCCCAATCGAAGCGCCGCGCCCACTCGAACGCGCGCTCGCCCGTGGCCTGGTTCCGGTCGCGGTCGTCGAGCAGCCTCGTTACCCCCGCGGCGTAATCGCCGACCTCGAGCGGCTCGGCCAGATGGCCCGTCCCGGGCGCCACCGTCACGGTCGGCCCGGCCTGGTTCCACGCCACGACCGGCACCCCCTTGGCCATCGACTCGATGACGCCCATCCCGAAGTCTTCCTCGGGCGCCGGATACACGTAGACGGCCGCGCCCTCGTAGAGGGACTGCAGCTCCTCCTCGGTGATCGGACCCAGGAAGAGAACGGCGTCATCGAGCGCGAGCTCGGAGGTCAACGCTTTCAGCGATGGAGTGAGCGACGTCGCTGGCCCGGGGACGACCAGCTGCGCGCGCGGATGTCGTTTGCGCACCTCGAGCATCGCCCGGATCGCCAGGTCGAACCGCTTCTGCGGATAGTGGCGGTTGGTCAGCAGCACGTATGGACGGCGGATCGGATATCCGTTGACGGTCAGGCCGCCGGCGAATCTCGATTCGACCGGCAGCGGGAATCCAGAGGCGGCCACGTGGCAGCCCGCCGGGCAATCGATCGCGTCGCGCCGGTACGTCCTGCGGATGATGTCGCCGATGTAGTTGCCGTTGACAAGCAGCTGGTCTGCCTCCTGGATCGAGCGCCGGTCGGCCCAGGCGACGAACCGGGTCGCGCGCAGCACGATCGCGGCCAGCAGTCGATAGTCGGCGTTGGAGACCCAGCCGGTCTGGCGGTCGATGTTGCGCGGGTACACGAGCCTGTTGGGCTGGTTGAGGTAGACGACGTACGGGACGTCCATCAACCGCGCCGCCCACCACGCGATCCACGCGCTCGGCTGGTTGCACCCGACGATCGCGTCGACGCCGCGGAAGCGCCACGCGTACAGAGGCATCAGCAGCGATGTCGCCGCCATCTGCGCCGCCTCGCGGAACGGGAACCAGCGCGGCAGCTGCGGCAGGAACGTCTTCACGCGCACCTCGCCGATCAGGTCGGGGTAGCAGCGCGATGCGTCGACGGTCGGCGCGTAGCACTCGACCTCGTAGCCGCGCTTGCGGAGACCAAGGACCTCTTCGATGACAAGCCGCTCGCCGCCCCCCGAGTAGGTGAACCCGCAGTGAAACACCGCGATGCGTCGCGGGCCACCCGCCTTCGCCCGGCGCCGGCCGCCGACGAGGAAGAAGCTCAGCAAGCCGAGGGCAAGCGCGTTGGCGGCGGTGATGGCGTGGTAGAGAACGATCGCGCCCGCGGCGACGCCCGAGGCAAGTCCGAGCCCTCCGCCGAGCACCAGGGCTCCGGCAACCTCGAGGTTCCCGAGATAACCGGGTCCCGCCGGCACGGCGAAGCTGAGGAGGATGGCCGGATACGCGGCCATCGCCTTGAGAGTCGGTACCGATATCCCGACCGCGGTGAAGAGCAGCGTGAAGTTGAAGGCGTCGATGACAAGCGCCAGCGCTGTCAGGCCGGCGAGCCGCGCCGCCAGCTCGGGCGACCACAGTCCGCGGGCCCCTGCCCGAAACGCAAAGGCCTGGCCCGCAAGGCCGGCGGCGAACCTGGCGGGGAGCACGCGGCGGGCGATGCCGGACCGCGCCATTCGTGGGCCCAGCAACGCGGTCCCAGTCACCGCTGCGAGCAGGGCGATCGCCAGGCCCGCCGCCCCGACCAAGCCGCGCGGCGCGCTTACGGCTCCGGTGATCGCAACGATCGCGAGCACGGCGAGGACGAGCGCGACTGCCGCGAGGTCGCATGCCTTGTCGATCACGATCGTCGCCAGCGCCGAGCCGGCCGGAACACGGTGGCGGCGCCACAGCCACCACGCCCTCGCGGCGTCACCAGAACGGATCGGCAGGATGTAGTTCAGGAGTCCGCCGGCGGCGTTCATGGCAAACGCTCGCACCATGCCGACCGGTGCGAGCGGCCGCAGCAAAAGCATCCATCGGCGCGCCCGGATCACGCTCGTAACGAGGAACAGGACGATCATCAGCGACACCGCCCACCAGCTGTGGACGCGCGCGTTGGCGACGACCTCGGGCAGCGAGACGGTACGCAGCCACAGCCACAGGAGCCCCAGGCCGAACGCGGTTTGCAGCACGAGCCGGAGCCAGCGGTTCATGCGGGTTGACGCACCGCGGGCTCGAGAATCCAGCGCTGGGCAAAAGTCCAGAAGGCGAAGAGAAAGCCGACGAACAGGATCGTCCCGCCGTAGTCGTGGAACAGGATTGCCGGCTCGACCCCGACGGTGGCGGCGATCACTGCGACCGCCGTTACGCGCAAAAGGTTGAGCAGCATCGTGCCGGCGACCCCGATCAACACCACCTGCGCGCGCGCTTCGATCGACTGGCCGGCGCGGAGTCCCGACATGAGGCTGACGCCGAAAAGGATGAGGCTCTGCCAGCCGATGCAGTTCCACGAGATGAACAGCGTGTGCATCGAGCCGGAGCCGTCCCAAACCACGAGGTGACTCCCCGATGCCGCGGCGTGGACGCCTGCCAGGCTGAGCATGCTGACCACCATGCGCGCCTCGACCGGCACCATCGCCTGCAGCGGGTTGTTCGCGCCCATCGCTATCACCCAGGTGGTCAGCAGCTCGTTGAACGTGGTCACGAGCGGCAGCACCATCAGCAGCGCGCACGCAAGCGCGATGACCGTGAGGTTCACGCCGTCGCGCTCGCGTGATCTCATCGCCGCCGTCTCACGAGCCTCGAGGCGAACATCGGAATGATCGCCACCAGGCCGGCCAGGCCGAGCAATGACTCAGGGACCACGATGCTCGGCGGCACGATACTCGTGTCGGCAAGCCCTGCCGTCCCGTCGTATGTCAGCGACGGCTTGCCGCCGGTGTTGTGCGTGAGCGTCACCTGGATGCACAGCGATCCGCCCGGAGGGATCACGAGCGGCAGCTGGCTCGCGCTCGTGCTGACCGTGAACGGGCTGGTGGTGTTCGTGCCGCTCGACCCGTAGGTCGCCGTCCAGGTCGTGCCGGCGTTGGGAACGGCCGCCACGAACGGCACGCAGCTCGACGTCGCAGACACGCCCGCCGCGATGCTGACCGTGTCGTTGGTCGTGCCGCTGCCGCCGGTCCAGTACATGGTGAATCCCCAGACACCAGAGGCGATCGTCTGGGCCGGGAGGCCGGTGAACGACCAGGTCGTCACGGCTCCACCCGACACCGACTGGATTGCACAGGCCGTGGACCGCGTTCCGATCGCCTGATCGACCGTGCTCGCGACGCAACCCGGCGCTGTACCGGTGCCGTGGAGATACAGCGGGTTGCCCGCCGCGCTGACGACGGGCGCACGGACCGAGGCGATGGCGAGCGAAGCGAACATCACCACCAAGACACCGACCACGACCCAGCCGAGCCAGCGCCTCCGCGCCTTCGCGTGGTGGACCGGCGGCTGGGTGAGGGGCTTTGCGGGCGGAGCCCATCGCGGCGCGGGCCGCCGGCGAGCGTCGAGCCATCGCCGCAGCAGCACCAGCCGCCGCAGGTGTTTGACCTCGTCGGTGACGAGGCCCGTCTTCGGGGTGCGGAACCAGGGGGCCCTCGTCCTTGCTGATCAGGCCCTTGAACGCCGCCCAGCCCTGGAAGGGCACCAGCGCGAACGACAGCACGAGCGCGCCCGCCACGCCCTGGACGTCGCGCGCGGGCGCCTCTTCCAGGATCAGGCCGGCGAGGTTCATCAGCGGGAGCGCGAAGACGTTCGAGAAAAGCAGGGACCACCCCAGCAGAGCAGTCCATCCCGGCACGTGCGTACGGAAGAACAGCTCGGAGACGATCCAGCTGACGGACCCTACGACAAAGAGACCGGCCTGCAGGTAGTAGCTCGAGTCGTAGAGGAACTCGAGCTTCTCGATGGGCGACACGGACGGCGACCGCATGATCGGCACGAACCACTTGCGCACGTTGTGCGTATGGCCTTCCGCCCACCGCATGCGCTGCCGCGCAAGTCGGGAGAAGGTGCTGACACACTCCGCCGGCGTCTCCGCCCACGGCGTGTAGACGACCTTGTAGCCGCGCGCGTACAGCTTGAGGGTGAGCTCCCAGTCCTCGGTGATGCTCGTCCCCCAGCCGGCCTCGCGCAGGACGTCCGCGCGGATCATGTACGCGGTGCCGGCGATCATCTTCAGCGAACCGATGGCGTCCTGGAATGGGCGCTCGATCATGTAGCTGCCGGCGTACTCGGCGCGGACCGCCTCCGTGAGCCAGCTCTCTGACTTGTTCAGGACGTGCCACTGGTAGCTCTGCACGGCCGCGACCTCGAGCCGGCGCTTGATCTGCCCCGGCTCCGACGGCGGATCAGTGCGGCCGAACGCAGCTTCGAAGCGCTTGTTCGACGTGCCGTCGCTCACCCTGTAGAAGAGCGCCAGCAGGCGCTCGATCGAGTCCGGGAAGGGCACGGAGTCCGCGTCGAAGACGACGACGTACTCGGTGCGCGGGTCCATCACCTTCAGCGCCTCACGGAGCGCGCCGCCCTTGAACCCTGCGCGGCTCGTGCGGTGCAGGATCTTGAAGCGCGGCCGGTTCACCCATCTCTGAAGGATCTGCACCGACTCGTCGCTCGAGTCGTCGACGACCACGACCTCGTACTCCGGGTAGTCCAGCTGCGACAGCGCGGTCAGCAGTCGCTCGATGACGCGCTTTTCGTTGTAAGCGGCGACGTGCACCGAGACAAACGGGTGGTAGCCGAGGTCGAGGTGGTAGCCGTTGCCGTTTCCGTTGATGCGGTGGATGCCGTTGCCGTTCGTCTTTGTGCCGCCGTTTCCGTTTCGAGCGCCCGCGCCGACCAGGGTGGTCAGCAGCACCATCGCGGTGCTCAGGTAGTACTTGACGGCATACGCGAAGAACACCGCTCCGAGGAACAACCCGGTGAAGGCGAAGCCATACGCAACCCAGTCCGCGCCACTGTGGTGTTTCGATTCCACGACGAGGTCGATGAAGCCGTGCACGATCGCGACGATCGGGATCGCGCCTAAGACGAACGCGGCCACGAGGACCGCGTTGAGGAGGAAGCTCCAGGCGAGACCGGAGAAGCCGCGGCCGGGGTCCTGCCCCGGCCCCGAGAGGTGGCCGGGATCTTCTCCCTGCGTCGTCACAGCGTCTCCTCGAAGTACAGGGAGGCGCTGAGCTCGGCGCTGTCGAAGCGACGGTGGCCGCCGGGGGTGGTCACCGTCGGGCGGATGCGGCCGCTGCGCACAGCGCGATTGAGGGTCGGCTGGCTGACGCCGAGCAGGCGTGCGGCCTGTCCCGTGGTGAGCAGGCGGGCACCCTCGGGATCGTCCTGGAGACCGTCGGCGAAGGCCTCGACATCCTTCCGGTCGAAGCGCCGGTGGCCTCCGGGCGTGATCAAGGCAGGTCGCAGAAGACCGCGCGCCACCGCGCGGATCACCGTCGCCTGGCTGACGCCCAGGCGAGTTGCCACATCCCTCGAACTGATCAATCTGTGCAAGGCGTTCGCTGGGACTAACGAATCCAGATCCAAAAGCAGTCGGGATTCCACGCATGATTTCAGAGAGGGGCTTGGGATTTCACGCGTGGCGCAGGCATTTCGTCGTTGAAAATGTGCACAGATCGCGTACCCCGATCGGAGATTCCGTGCCAAACTTTTCACTGCGCACGTGGGTGCGCGGGCCTTCAGAAAGGGACTCATTTTCAGTTCGAACCTCACCCCCCGCAGCCAAGCTCGGTGCCGGTGTCGAGAAATCGCCCGGCCCGAGCTTTTTTATGGGTTCAGAGCTTCGTGAAGGGCTTCCCGCCAGTGGCGTAGCGGCGCGATTCGAGTCGAGGCGAGGCACCCGTTCTTCGGTCTCCTGGCGGCCGTCGGGTAGGCGCCCGTAGGGACAGACTCCACCGCCACGTCGAGCCCGGATTCGGCCAGGACCGCCTGGGCGAAGCCGTCCCAGCCCGTGCAGCCGTCCGCCACCCCGTGGACCAGCCCGGTCGCGTCCGCCTGGACCAGCTCGAGCGCGGCTGCGGCGAGGTCTCGGGTGAAGGTCGGGTTGACGCTCTGATCGGACACGACGCGAAGAGCTTGACCTGCGCGTGCCCGCTCCAGGACGCGGCCCGGAAAGCTGCGCGGCCCGCCGAACAGCGCCGCCGTCCTGACGATCAGCACCCGGGCACCGGTCTCCTGCGCCTTCCGCTCGCCCTCGAGCTTCGAGCTGCCGTAGACGGAGAGGGGAGCCGGTTCGTCGGTCTCGACGTAGGGCTCGTCGCTGGATCCGTCAAAGACGAAGTTGGTCGAAAAGTGCACCAGCCTCGCGCCGTGCCGCCCGCACGCACCCGCGATATGAAACGGACCCTCCGCGTTCACCGCGTAAGCGACCTCCGGCTCGCTTTCAGCTCGGTCGACCGCGTTGTACGCGGCGCAGTTGAAGACAACTTCCGGCTTACGCTCCTTGATGAGCGCCTCGACCGCCTCGGCGTCCGTGATCGAAAGCCGGTCATGCGCCACGGCAGTGTCAGCACCCAGCAGCCGGACCAGCTCCAAACCCAGCTGCCCGCTCGCCCCCAGAACGAGGGCGTTCAACCCGACTCGGTCAGCCTTTCTTTGGTTTCGAGCCCGGCCTGCCGCATGAGGATGGTCGTGATCTCGCTCTCCTCTGCCGGGCGTCCGACGAGAAATCCCTGCGCCGCGTCGCATCCCGCGTCGACCAGGACCGCTTCGGCAAGCTGATCCTGCAGCCCCTCCGCCACCACGCGCAGGCCGAGGTTGTGGCCGAGGCCCACCGCGGAGCGCACGATGGCGCCCGAATCGGGATCCGTCGCCAGCGCGGAGACAAACGAGCGATCGATCTTGATCTCGTTGACCGGCAGTCGCATGAGGTAGAGCAGCGACGAGTAGCCGGTGCCGAAGTCGTCGAGCGCGAGGCGCACGCCCATCTCGTGCAGCCGGCGCAGCGCTTTGGCCGCGGCAGCCGCCATCGCCACGCCTTCTGTGATCTCGAGGGTCAGGCGGCTCGGCTCGACTTTGAAGTTGCCCAGGGCCTGGGCGACCATCTCCTCCAGGGAGTGATCCTCGATGTTGCGCGGCGAGACGTTCACAGAGACGGCAACGTCGAGACCCTCCTCCAGCCACCTGCACAGCTGCGACAGCGCGGAGTCGAGCACCCATGCGGTGAGCGGATGGATGATGCCGGTCTCTTCCGCCATCGGGATGAATCGGTCAGGCGGCATCAATCCCTCACGCGGGTGGTTCCAACGGATCAGCGCCTCGAGGGCGTGGATCGCGCCCGTGGCCAGGGTGACCTGCGGCTGGTAATGCAGGACCAGCTCGCCCTGCGGGATGGCGCGGCGCAGCTCGCCGGCCAGCCCTGATCGGCGCAGCGTCTGCGCCTCCTGCTCGGGTTGGTAGAGCGCATACCCACCCCCTGAGCGCTTGGCCACGTACATGGCCACGTCGGCGCGGCGCAGAAGCGTGCTCGGATCGTCGCCATGGATCGGATACATCGCGATCCCGATCGACGCGCCCGTCTCGACCATCTGGTCGCCGATCGCAAACGGTCCCTCCAGCGACGCGAGGATCTTTCGCGCGGTGGCGACGACGTCCTCGGGATGCTTGGCGTCATTGGTGAGCACCGCGAACTCGTCGCCTCCCAGCCGCGCGACCGTGTCGGTCGCGCGGAGCACGCCTCGGAGACGCGAGGTCACCTCCTGGAGGAGACTGTCGCCGCGGTCGTGACCGAGGGCGTCGTTGATGTCCTTGAAGCGGTCGAGGTCGAGCAGGAGGACGCCGAACATCTTCTGATTGCGTCGCGCTCCGAGCAGCGCCTGGCGCAGGCGGTCGCCGAACAGGCTGCGGTTCGGGAGCCCGGTCAACGCATCATGGAGCGCCTGGTACTCGAGCGCGTCGGTGTGGGCCTTGCGTTCCGAGATGTCGCGCAGGGTCGCGATGAAGAGATGCCGCGTTCCGACCTGCATCGAGCTGACCACGAACTCGAGCGGGAAGAGGCTTCCGTTCTTGCGTTTGCCCATCGTCTCGTGCGCCCCGCTTACGGGAATGTCGAGCTTCAGGCGCCTCTGCAGGTAGTTGTCGAACGCGCTGCGGTGCGTGGTCGCGATGAGGATGTCGGCCTGCTGGCCGATCAGCTCCTGCTCGGAATAGCCGAACAGTTTGTTCACCGCCGGGTTGGCGGACTCGATCACTCCGGTCAGGTCGATGGTGGCCAGGCCGTCGGAGACGTTGTCGAGCACCGAGCGGATGCGCTTCTCGCTCTCCTGCAGCGCAATCTCGGCACGCTTACGTTCGACAAACTCGCCGATCTGCGACCCGACGTCGCTCATGACCGCGATCAATCCGTCGTCGAGGTCCCGCGCCGCCCAGGCATGCAGCGAGATCATGCCGACGACACGCCGTCCACTCCGGACGGGAAATCCGACGATGCCATGAAGCCCGACCGCGAGCGCGGCTGCGGCGCGCGGTGAGGAATCACCGGCAAGGTCTGGCATCGCAACCGGGGCAGCCATCTCCCACACGCGGCCCGCGAGTCCCTCCCCGCGCCGATAGGTGACCTGCGGCGCGGTCGCCTCGAATGCGGACGTATCGCGGCCTGGCCGCTTCCACGAGGTGATGAAGCGCATCGCCTCCCGGTTCGAATCGACCTCCCAGTACTCGGCAAGCTCCCAGTCGAGCGTTCGGCAGAGCCCCTCCAGCACGCCGGGCGCGGCCTTGTCCCATCCCGGTGACGTGACCAGCGCCTGAGTCACCGCAAACCTCGCGGCCTGGAGAACTTCAGCGCGCTTGCGGTCTCGGATGTCGACGGCGACCGTCTGGAAATACAGCGGCCTGTCGTCAGCGCCCCGCACCAGGCGCATGTTCAGGTCGACCCAGACCTGGTCGCCATCTTTGCGCGCGTAACGCTTCTCGATGCGACGCCCCTCTTCATCCCCCGCGAGCATTGCGGCCATCGCCTCTTTGAGCGCGGGGACGTCGTCGGCGTACGTGATGTCGAGCAGCGAGAGCTTGCGCAGCTCGGCTTCGTCGTATCCGACCAGCTGGCAGAACGCGGGGTTCACCGTCGTCATGCGGCCGTCCAGGCTCGTGAAGGCCATCCCCGCCTGGGCCTGGTCGAAAAGGGTCTTGAATCGCGTCTCGCTTTCTCGTTCTCCCGCCTCCGCTCGCAGCCGCTCGGTGATGTCGGACACGATCGTCAGGAGCTGACCGCCGCTCGCACCCACGCGGTGGATTGCGACCTCGACCTCGACCCGGCGGCCCGACTTGGTGATGAGCGCTGAGGTGTACCTTCCCGGCGCCTCGCCACCGGAAAGTCTCGAGGCGAGATTTGCTCTCAGCCGCTCCCGCTCGTCGGCCGGCGCCAGGTCGATCAGAGAGGGGATCGCGACGAGCTCTTCGCGCGAGTAGCCGGTCAGATTCACGTAGGCGTCATTGCCGGCCGCAAACCGTCCGTTCACGGTGATCAAGAGTCCCTCACCCAGGTCGCTCAGCGTCGCGAGCAGCGAGCTCTGCCGCTCGATCTGGCCGCTGAGGTCGCGTTCCACGCCTTTGGACGTCAGATAGCCCAGGATGCCCACTCCAATGAGCACCAACGTCCAGATCGCGACCGCGCTCACCGAAACCATGAGCTGGCTGACGGCGTAGATCCAGAGCGCGCCGATCCCGAGGATGGCGACGCCAAACACGTATCCGAAATGCCTTGAGCGGAGCCCGGCCTCGAAATACAGGAACATCGTGGCGAAGCTCACCGCCGCCAGCGGAGGCAGGTCGTCGCCGAGCCACTTGCCGGCAACTCCCAGCACCAGGTCGGTCAGGACCGCGGCGATGATCATGATCGGCAGCTGGACGAGGAGATTGGTCGACCGCCGCGAGGACTTGACCCCCATGCAGACCACGGCAAACGCGACGCCTACGCCGATCAGGACGGCCTCCTCGCGAAGCACGTCGGCGGGCGGCTGCGCCTGCCAGATCCCGAACGAGACGGCGCCGATGATGGCCGCCACGGCAGTGCCGTTGACCAGAGCCAGCTTCAAGGACCCCGCGCGCCGTGGTGTCGCCAGGGCTCCAAACAAAGTGTCGGCCGAACTCGGCTCCGAGGTCACCTGTTTAGCCAATTCGATGAAAGATAACGGTCGGGCCCTTGAACTCCTCCCCATTCATGCGGCGCCGCGCAGGTGGGGCGAGTTGGCGGCCAAGCCGCTGGAGGGCGTACAGGCCACCCGGGGCCCGCTACTTGCTGTTCTTGGCCTGGGGCCTCTGAGGCACCGTCCGCTTGAGCGGCGGGCGGCGGCCGGCGTGAAGGGGGTTGACCTCGTCGCCGTCACCGTCCTTGCCGGGGGTCTTGCCCCGCCCGGCGGTGGCGTGGAGGGTCCGCAGCTTCGCCAGGCGCTCCTTTTTGGCGGCGAGGGCCGTCTTGAGCGCGTCCGAAAGCTGGGTGTCGTTCATGGGGACGACCCGGAGCCTCGCCTCGAGCTCGAGGACCTCAACCTCAGCTCTGGTCAGTTCGAGATCGATGGTTTTCGACACTGTAGTCCTCTTCTATACGGATCAAAGCTACTGAAGGAGATAACTACCCCGCAAGAAGGGAAGTTATGCCATAACCCCTACCCGCACTGAACTCCGATCGTCACGGTAGCCGCCGGCGAGACGCAGTTAGTGCCCGCCGAACACAGGTTCTGGTCTGAGATCACGACCGTCCAGACGGCGCCGTAGCCGTTGATCAGCCGGTTGGGGATCACGACTGTGACGTATCCCCCACCCGCGGTCAAGGTGGCGCCCTTCGGCGGAGAGGTTGCGCTCGGATCCCAGCAACCCCGGTTCGGGTTCATGCCGACGCTGGCGAGCCGAACCGAGGGCATGACCCCTTCAGGCCCTCCGCTGTACGGGAGCTTCACGGTGCACCCCGAGTTGTAGTCGCCGTAGCAGACGCCGCTCGCCAGCGAGATGTGGGCGAGCATCCAGAACCTGGGCGAGAGCGTGGCGCCGGCTCCGAAACCGTCCGTGATACGAACTGTGAACCCGAGCCAACCCGGCTGGCCGGAGAACGTCCCCGTCAGAGACAGGCCCTGGAGTGCGGTGCTACTCGGGAGCACGCCGCTCTCGAGGCTGAACGTGTAGGGGCTGACGCCTCCGCTGATCTGCCCGAAGTTGCCGCACACCGACACGCAGCCGAGCTCGACGTAGCAATAGGTGGCGCACGAAGGGAGGAGGTCCGCCGCGAGCGGAGGTGCGATCGAGATCTCGCCCGGCACGCTCGCGAAGCTCGACCCCGAGTCGGTGGCCTGGATCGTGAAGGTGAAGCTGCCGGCGCTCGTCGGGGTGCCGGATATCGACCCGTCGGATCCCAGGGTCAGTCCTGCGGGCAGCCCACCCGAGGTCACCGTCCACGTATAGGGCGCGACCCCGCCGGTGGCATTGAGGCCGACCGGCGCGTAGGCCACGCCCACCTCGCCTCCGTGGAAGGGCGCGCTGGCCGAAGCTCTGACCGGAACCGTCGGCGTCGGCGAGGGCGACGGAGTCGGCGACGTGATCGAGGCGACCTGGTTGGTGTTGGCGGGGGGTGCGCACGCGAAAACCGAGCAACAAAAAAGCCGCCGGCGCGGCGGACCATTTTCCTCTCACGGCTTCACAACGCACCGAACGCGTGCGGAAGTCTAGGTGCTCCGCGCGTCAATCAAGGCTTATTACGTCGCGAAGTTTGTCGAAGAAACCCTTCGCCACTTTCTCGGGCTTGCCCGTCAGCCCTCCCAGCTTCCGCAGCATCGCTTTCTGCTCTGGGTCCAGGTCCTTCGGAATCACGAGCTGGACGACCACGTACTGGTCGCCACGCCGCCCACCCCTGACGTCCGGCATCCCGCGACCTTTCAGCCGGAATGACTGCCCGTGCTGCGTGCCCGCCGGGATCGCGATCTCGACAGGCCCCTCGATGGTGGGAATCTCGATCCGGTCCCCGAGCGCGGCCTGCACCATGTTGACCCGGAGCTGGAAGACGATGTCCTGCTCGTGGCGCGCGAGCTGCTCGTGTGTCTTCACCCGCAGAACCACGTAGAGGTCGCCGGGAGGACCGCCCCGCAGACCTGCCTCCCCTTCGCCGCTGATCCTGATCTGCGAGCCGGTGTCGACTCCGGCCGGGATCTTGACGGCGAGCCGCCTTGCCTTCTGCACCCTTCCCTGCCCGCGACATTCGGCGCACGGGTTCCTCAGGATCCGCCCCGCGCCACCGCAGGTGGGGCACGTCGCCCTCGTCACCACCTGGCCGAAGAACGACTGCGCGGCCCGCCGGACCTCGCCCGATCCGCCGCATCCGGGACACGTCTGGGGGCTGGTGCCTGGCTCCGCTCCGCTGCCCGAGCATCGCTCGCACGTGGCAAGACGCGGGACTTCGACCTGTTTCTCGACGCCGGTGAACGACTCCTCGAATGTGATCGTCAGGTCGTAGCGAAGGTCGTCGCCGCGACTCGACCGCTCGCGCCGCGCTCGCGCACCAAAACCGCCGCCGAAGAACGTGTCGAAGATGTCCGCGAACGGCATGTCCGAGAAGTCGACCGCTGGTCCGCCGGCGCCGACGGCCGAGTGGCCGAACAGGTCATAGCTGCGCCGTCGCTCCGGGTCGGAGAGCACCGAGTACGCCTCGCTCGCCTCCTTGAACCGGGCGTGAGCGACATGGTCATCTGGATTCCGGTCCGGGTGCGAGTCCATCGCGATCTTGCGAAACGCCCGCTTCAGGTCCTCTGCCGACGCTTGCCTGCCTACGCCGAGCACCTCGTAGTAGTCGCGTTTGACCGCCACTGCCGGCTATTCGGAGCTGCTTTCTTCGGGAAGGGCGGCCGGGTGACGCGAGACCTTGACCAGCGCCGGCCTGACCACGCGGTCGCGAAGGCGGTATCCCCGCCGCAGCTCCTGGACGACGGTGTCCTCGGGATGCTCGCTCGACTCCTCGTGGGCGACCGCCTCGTGGAGCTTGGGGTCGAAGGGCACACCCACGGCCTCGATCGGCTGCAGGCCGTGCGTGCGGAGCACCTCCTCGAGCTTGCGCACACTGAGCTCGAGGCCTTTCGCCCACGACTCGTCGGTGCCTTTCGGCTTGTGGTCGAGGACGCTGTGAAGGTCATCGAGCACCGGAAGGACTCGGTTGATCAGCTCGGCCGACGCGTGCTGGATGGTCTCCATCTGCTCCTGGCGCGCGCGCTTCTTGTAGTTCTCGAAGTCCGCGGCCAGGCGGATGTACCTTTCCCTGGCCTCCGCGAGCGCGGACTCGAGCTCGGCGATCTTGCCTTCGAAGAGGGCGATGCTGGCCGCGATCTCTTCCGGGTCGCGGGGATGCTTGCGGGTCGTCATCGAACTCTAGATACCGCGAACGGCCTCGCCGTCAAACTCCTAGCTCGGCCATTCGGTCGCTGGCGCCGCGCGCGACGGCCTGCAGGCGGGCGACCGTCTGGCTGTACGCCATGCGGGTCGGGCCGATCACGCCAAGGACGCCCTTCAGCCGCTCGGTCGGGCCGTAGGTCGTGAGCACGACCGCGCAGCCCTTGAGCTGGCTCGAGATGTTTTCGGACCCGATCACGATCTGAAGATCGGACTCGCCGATCAGCTGTCGCAGCAGGACCGTCAGGTACCGCGTCTCCTCGAGGACCTCGAGCACCTGGTGGACCCGTGACGCTTCGGCGAACTCCGGCTGCCGGAGCAGGTTGCGCACGCCGTCGTGCACGACGAGGCTCTCTGATCCTTTCTCGTAGAGGTCGAGGACGGCGATCACCCGGCCGAGGAACTCCTTCTCGAGGCCGAGCGGCGCTGCCTCGTAATGGCGCCGCGCCTCATCGCTCGCCTTGCCTGCAAGGGACGCGTTGAGCTTCGAGGCCAGCCTGGTCAGCTGGGCCTGGGTCGCGGCTTGCGCCGTGTCGACCACCTGCTGTCGGAGCAGGTTGCCTTCGAGGAGCAGGATCAGGAGAACTTCCTTGGGCTCTAGAGAGACGAGGTCGACGTGCTTGATCCGGGCGAGCGTTCCCTGCGGCGCGCTTGCCACCGAAGCGTTCTGAGTCACGGCCGCGACCGTCATCGCGATCCGCTCCACCAACCCCTGCACGTCCCCCGGCGCGCCGCGAAGCTCGTCGTCGATGAAGGCGGTCACCCGGTCCGGGATCGGCTCAAGGTCCATCAGGAAGTCGACGAAATACCGGTAGCCGGAGTCGGTGGGCACCCTCCCGGCCGAGGTGTGCGGCTGGGTCAGGTAGCCGAGGTCGGCGAGCTCGGCCAGCTCGTTGCGGATCGTGGCCGAGGACAGGTTGAGGAAGTACCGGCTCTGAAGCGCCTGCGAGCCGACCGGGACGGCGCTGGTCGTGAACTCGCGAACCACCGCGCGCAAGATCGCCTGTTTTCTCTGCTCCATCTCCTTTCAGCACTCTCGCCCTGAGAGTGCTAACTAACAGTACAGGCTAGGTCTGGTCGTCGGAGCCCTTTGTAGTCGCGGGGGCCTGGGCGGGCAGCGGCGCAGTGCACTTGCCGTCCTTGCCGAGGTTCGACCTGGCGATTCCGCTGACATAGCCCCCGCCCTTCTTGGAGTGCGCCGCCTGGGAGACGTAGTAGCCATGGTTGCAGGGATGCGCCGCCTGTCTTTCGGCTTGCGCGGTGTTCGACGTGCTCGGTGGGAGCGAGGCGCGGTTGGCGACCAGCCGGCCCGCGATCACGACGTCGACCAGGACCAGGACGACGATGATGGCGACCAGCAGTCCCGTGTACCGCCTCAGTGCTGCCATCTCAAGCTCTCAACGCGACATCGTTCGCGATCCGGCGCACTTCAGAGCACGGCGAGCGCGATCTGATTATGCAGATCCATGCCGCGGCGCGTGGGCACGACCCGGCCGTTGAGGCGCTGGACCAGGCCCGCCCGCTGGAGTCCGAGCAGCTCCCGGTCAAATCCCGGAGGCACCCGGGCGCCCTCGGCGGTTCGCAGGCCGAGCATCAGGGACTCGGCCGATGCCTTTCGCGGCTCGAGCTCCTCCCCATCCGCCTTCGGCGTCGGAGCTGCCGCGATGTACTCGCGCGGACGAGCCACGTTCCACCAGCGCCACGCGGACGACCCATCGCTTGCGTAAGAGTGAGCGCCGGCGCCCGCTCCATAGACGGGACGGCAGCGCCAGTAGGCCTGGTTGTGCCGCGACTCGAACCCGCGGTGCGCCCAGTTCGAAACCTCGTAGCGGCGAAAGCCCGCCGCCTCGAGCACGTCGCAGGCGGCGTCGAGCTGGTCCCACTGGAGGTCCGGCTCGACCTCGGGCACGCGACCCGCGGCACGGCGGCGATACAGCAGCGTGCCCTCCTCGAACGACAGACAGTAGGTCGAGACGTGGTCCGGCTCCATCTTGATCGCGCGGCGCAGCGTGTCGAGCCATGCAGCGCGGCTCTGGTAGGGGACCGCGTAGATCAGGTCGACGCTGATGTTGCGGACGCCCATCTCGCGCGCGAGAGCGAAGGCCCGCGTCGCCTGAGCGGCGTCCGTCTTGCGCTCGAGAACGGCGAGCGCGCGGGGATCGAAGCCCTGCACGCCGAGGCTCAGTCGATTGACCCCGCCCTCGATCCAGGCCGCGATCCTCGCCTCGTCCGTGCTGGCCGGGTTGGCCTCGAAGGTCACCTCGGCTTCCGGCGCCACGTTGAAGTTTCGCTGGATGAAATCGAGTAGTCGCGCGATCAGGCCGGCCGGTAAAAGGCTCGGCGTCCCGCCTCCGAGATAGACGGTGTCGAGCTGCTGAAACGGATAGCGCTCCCGCGCGAAGACAAGCTCCTTCTCCAGCGCGTCCACGTAATCGGGCATGAGGCGGTCCATCCCGGCGTACGCGTTGAAGTCGCAGTAGCCGCACTTGTGCTTGCAGAAAGGGATGTGGACGTACAGGTGTCGAAACGCGAGAAGCTGGTCAGACACCCTTGATCGTGTAGCGCTGGCCGCGCGCCGCCTCGAGCTCGCGGCGAAGGTGGTCGACCGCCTCGCGGTCGTTGGGGACGAGCTCCTTGATTCGCTGTCCCATCCTGTCCTCTACCCGCGCGATCTGTTTTGCGATCTGCTCGACGTTTGCATTCTGCGTGCGGTACCGCTCGCGTTTGCGCCACAGTCGGGCGTGCTCGTCCCGCAGGTCGGCGACTGTGCGCCTGACCTGGCAGTCCATGCAGTACCCGTTTTTGGTGTGCGAGCTTGGCACCTGCTTCCCGCAGTCGCGGCAGAAGATCAAAAGAGCGCTCATTTGAGATCGATCACCGTCGCCTTACTAAGTTCCCGCAGACGGTACGGCTCAATCTCGAAAACCGAATCCGGGCGACCCGCGGCCGCCCAGACGACCCCGAAGCCCATGAGGTCTCGGTCCATGTAGACCGGGAGCTCTGTGGCATGGCCGAAAGGAGGCACGCCGCCGATCGCAAAGCCCGTTGCCGTCCGCGCGGTCTCCGCGTCCGCCTTCGTCACCGGCGAGCCTGCGACCGCCGCAAGCCGTCCCTCGTCCAGGCGGTTGGCGCCGCTGACCAGGGCAATCACCGGCCTGCCGCCGGCGAGGAACACGAGCGACTTGACGATCTGCCCCACCTCGCATCCGACCGCATGCGCAGCGTCGCCGGCGGTGCGCGTGCCTTGCGGGAACTCCTTCACGGCGACCCCGAGATCGGTCGTGGCGAGCCAGGACTCGAAGCGATTCATTCGGAACGAGCATAGGTAGTCTTGACCGGCATGCTTGAAAGACCGACCCGGGTCGTGGTCACCGGGGCCGCAGGATTCATCGGCTCACACCTTTGCGAGCGCCTCCTGTCCGACGGCCACTCGGTCGTCGGCATCGACTCGTTCAGCGACTACTACGCCCGCGGGCTCAAGGAGCAGAACCTTGAGACGTCGCGCGCGAATCCCAACTTCACCCTCCTGGAGGCCGACCTTGTCGCCGCCGACCTGCAGCTCGTCCTCGAAGGAGCGGCCGTCGTCTTTCACCTGGCCGGGCAGGAAGGCGCACGCCCCAGCTGGGGAGACCACTTCGCTCGCTACGTGCACGACAACATCGTCGCCACGCAGAAGCTCCTGGAGGCTCTGCGCGAGTCGCCCATCCAGCGCCTCGTGTTCGCATCGAGCGAGTCGGTCTATGGCGACGCGGTGAGGTTCCCAACCAAAGAGACGGCCCTCCCACTCCCCGTCTCGCCGTTCGGGATGACGAAGCTCGCGGCCGAGCACCTGGCCTTTGTGTACATGCGCAACTTCGGAATCCCGGTGACCTCGCTGCGTTACTTCACCGTCTACGGCCCGCGCCAGCGTCCGGACATGGCGTTCTTCCGCTTCATCGAGGCACTCGTCGCGAACGAGGAGATCGAGATCTTTGGGGACGGCGAGCAGACGCGGGAGTTCACGTATGTCTCCGACGCGATCGACGGCACGCTGAAAGCCGCGTCCGCGGACGTCGCCGGCCAGATCATCAACCTCGGCGGCGGCAGCCGAGTCTCGGTGAACAAAGTCCTTGACACGCTCGAGGACGTGAGCCAGGCAAAGGCGCGGCGCCTTTATCGCCCCGCCGCCCCCGGCGACCTGCGTCACACCGGCGCGTCGATCAATATCGCGCGCGAGCGGCTCGGCTGGGAGCCGCGGGTGTCGCTGCGCGAAGGCCTGACGAAGCAGTGGCGATGGTCCGAGACGACCTAGCCCCCGAGCACCTGCCCCCACGCTTTGACCATGCGCAGCAGGGGCCCCTCGCATGAGCGGGAGGCCTGCTCGCCGAGGGCCGACGACTTGCACACCATCAGCACGCCCTTGTTGCCCGAGCCGAACGCGGCGACGTACTGACCGGTGTCCTGCTCGTAGTTGAGGTAGACGCCCGACAGCAGGTTGCTGCTGCTCCCGTAAACGGCGTCGATCCAGTCCTTCGCGCCGTTTGGACTCGAGAACTTGAAGCCCGCAGTGTTGATCTCCATATGCGTGTCGACGTCGACCGCGTAGTCGCCGAACACGAAGTCGTTCACTCCGCCCTGCTTGAAGAACGTCACCATCTCTTCGGGCGCCGGATAGACCAGCAGCTGGGGCACGACCTCGATCGGAAGCACCGTCTTGCCCAGCAGCGTCAGGTCGGGTCCCTCCGGCGGGAGGAGTAGGGGATCCTGTGTCGGGATCGGGGAGGGATGCACCTTGCCGTTGACCGCGTCCTTCAAGCGGCTGGCCGCCTTGACGGCCAACTTGCCGACGGTGCTCGTGCTGGCGACCGCGTCGACGTGAGACCAGATGATCGAGATCACGGTCTGGCCCACCCGAACGTACGAGGCGTTGAGATACGGCGCGGCCCCGGCGCCGATGTTGCGGTTGTAGTACAGCGACTGGTCGCCGGCCTTCGGCCCGGTCAGGGAGCTGCCGAGGGAGTTCTGGTACGCGCTCATGAAGGAGGTCGCGATCGACGTCGAGACCCAGACCTCGTATTCGACCTCCAGTGATTCACGACTTCCGACATGCGAGAACCTCACCGTGACGCCGAAACGGTCCTCGTCAAGCCGGGTGGAGCTGTTGAGCGGCCGGACGTTGAAAGTCGGCGGTCCCTCCCACCACGAGGAGGAATCGCGGACGATCGGTGCCACGTCGTTGAGCACCACCCGACCTGCGTAGACGGCGCCCATGCTCGGCCCCGAGTTGCTCGAGTTGTTGCGGCCGCAACCCAGCATGACCAGCGCCAGCGCCACGAGCGCCGCCGCGAGCCTGACCGACCTAGTCAAGCGTCAGCACCGCCATGAACGCCTCCTGGGGAATCTCGATCGAGCCGACACGCTTCATTCGCCGCTTGCCTTCCTTCTGTCTCTCCAACAGTTTGCGTTTCCGGGTCACGTCGCCGCCATAGCATTTCGCGAGCACGTCCTTCCGCATCGCCCGAATCGTCTCGCGAGCGACTATCTTGCCGCCGATCGCGGCCTGGATGGGGACCTCGTAGAGCTGGCGCGGGATGATCGCCTTCAGCTTCTCGACCAGGCGCCTCCCCTGCGACTGGGCCTTGGTCCGGTGCGTGATCAGGGACAGGGCGTCGACCGGCTCCCCGGCAACCAGGACGTCCAGCTTGACGAGATCGCCTTCGCGGAAGCCGATCATCTCGTAGTCCATCGACGCATAGCCCTTCGAGCGCGACTTCAGCTGGTCGTAGAAGTCGTGGATGATCTCGCCGAGGGGGATCTCGTATTCGAGCACGACTCGGTCGCCGGGCCTGTGCTCGAGGTGCTTGAACGCGGCGCGCCGCTCCTGGCAGAGCTCCATCATCGGTCCGACGTAGGAGGAGGGGGTGATGATGGCCAGCCTCACGAAGGGCTCGGAGATCAATTCGATCGCGGTCGGATCCGGCAGCAGGGCCGGGTTGTCGACCTCGATGACGCCGCCGCGCTTCAGCTTCACCTGGTACTCCACCGTCGGCGCGGTCGTGATGAGCTCGAGCTCGAACTCGCGCTCGAGGCGCTCCTGCACGATCTCCAGGTGGAGCAGGCCGAGGAAGCCGCAGCGAAAGCCAAATCCGAGCGCGGCCGAGTTCTCAGGCTCGAACGACAGCGCGGCGTCGTTGAGCTGCAGCTTTTCGAGCGCCTCCTTCAGGTCGGCGAACTGGTCTGAGTTGGTTGGGAACAGCCCGGCGAAGACCATCGGCTTGACCTGTCGGTAGCCCGGCAGCGGCGCGCTCGCGCCGTGCTCGGCCGTGGTGATGGTATCGCCCACACGCGCGTCGACCACGTTCTTGATCGCGGCGGTGACGTACCCCACCTCCCCCGCCGTGAGCCCGTCGGCAGGCCGAGGACGGGGTGAGAACCAACCCACCTCGTCGACCTCGTGGACCTTGCCTGTGTTCATCATCCGGATCCGGGTGCGCGGGACGATCTCGCCGTCCACGACCCGGACATACGTGATCACGCCGCGGTAGGTGTCGTAGTGCCAGTCGAAGAGGTGCGCCCGCAGCGGCTTTTCGGGATCCCCGCGCGGCGCGGGAACGCGGTTGACCACGGCCTCGAGGATGGCCTCGGTCCCCACGCCGAGCTTCGCCGACGCGAAGATCACCTGGTCGCGCGAGATCCCGGTGACGTCCGAGATCTCCTCGGCCACGAGCTCCGGCTGGGCGGCGTCCAGGTCGATCTTGTTGACGACAGGGACGATGGTCAGGCCGGCCTCGACCGCCTGGTAGAGGTTGGCGAGGGTCTGCGCCTCGATCCCCTGCGCGGCGTCCACGACCAGGATCGCGCCTTCGCACGCGGTCAGTGAGCGCGAGACCTCGTAGGCGAAGTCGACGTGGCCCGGTGTGTCGATCAGGTTGAGCTCGTACGTCTGGCCGTCCCTCGACGGGTACGACATTCGCACTGCCTGCAGCTTGATCGTGATCCCGCGCTCGCGCTCCAGGTCCATCGTGTCGAGGACCTGGTCGTGCATCTCGCGCTGGCTGATCGCGCCGGTGTGCTCGAGGAGCCTGTCGGCCAGCGTCGATTTGCCGTGGTCGATGTGGGCGATGATGCAGAAATTCCGCACGAGCGCCTGCCTGGTGGTGACTGCCACGGTCAAAATGCTAGGCATCGTGGCGGTGGTGCTCGTGATAGGCGTGGCGCTGGTGGTCGCCGGGGCCGTCCTCCTGGTCAACCTGTTCGGTGCTGGTGATTACGTGATCCGCACGGTCACCTCGAAGTACCTGGGCAGCCTACCTCCTGGTTTCGCGGCTTCGAAGCGCGGCTTCCGGACCTACGCGCTGCTGCTGGTTGCCGTTGGGATCGTGTGCCTGGGACTGGCCGCCACGTCGTGGCTGCTGCCGGTCGCGGCGGGGCTCATGGTCGCCGGGGCGTTCCTCTTCGGATATGCCTCGGTGGTGGCCATCACCGGCGAGGTGGAGACGGCCAGGGGCAAGAAGGCGTAGCTGCGCTGCGTCTAGTCGCCGCGAGCTGACAGGGCGATCGCGAGCCCAACCAGGGCCGCCGTCTCCGCACGGAGGTTGCGCGGGCCCAGGGAAGCGGTTTCGGTCGCAAGGGCGAGCTCGCGTTCGGTCCAACCGCCTTCAGGACCGACCAGCACCTTAAGGTCCCGCGGCTGGGTGATTTCCGCCAGGCGCCGCGGCGCCGTCCGCGACAGCATCACGGCCGCATCGGCCGCTCCGATGACCGCGTCGAGGTCTGACGCAATCGAAACCTCGGGCACCCGCAGCCGCGCCGCGAGCATCGCCGCCTCGCGGCAGATCGCGTTCCAGCGCTCGATCTTCTGCCCGCGGCCGACGCTGCGGTCGGCGTTGAAGACGACAAACGCAGATGCCCCGGCCTCGGTGCATCGTGAAAGGACGAGTTCCAGAGAAGGCGCCGGCAGATTTGCGATCGCGATGGTGATGTGCGCCGACGGTTCTGGCTGATAAGCGCGCTCCTCGACTACATGACCCTCCACGCGATCCGCTGAGACCGACTCGACCCGAACCGTGAGAAGAAAGCCCCTCGGGTCGACGACGTCGATCGATTCGCCTCGACGTGCTCGGAGCGACCGGGCGAGGTGTCGCGCGTCGCCCCCTTCGATCACCACGTGGTCGCGCTCGCGGCGGCCGAAGAACGCAGGCATGACAGACCTACATCACGTTGAAGGTTTCGTAGACCGCGACCTGAGCGCCGCCCTTGATCACCGGGCAGCGCCTGGCAAGCCTGGTCGCGGCCTCGAGCGACGGCGCCTCGATGATGCTGTAACCGGAAGCGCGCATTCCGACAGGGCCTTTCGCCACACCGTCAGGCCTGACCTTGTTCACCTTCCCGGAGAACGGATTGCCTGGATCGACGATGGCCGGGCCGAGCTTGTTGAACCACGTCGTCCACTGCTTCATGACTCGGGCCTGCTGGGCAGGCGTCGCGGGCATCGTGCCGCCGTAATAGATAAGGAGATATCTCACCGGGCAAAGTTTGCACGGAGCTCGCCGATCAGTGCGAGTGCTCTTGCGAGACGTTCGCGATTCGCGGATTGGTTCAGCCAGCGGCTCTGGCCGGAAGGATGTGGCAGCGGAACCATCACCGGCCGATCACCGAACCTCTTCCCGACGCGGTCTTCGAGCGAGCCTGGACCCAGAAACCGCGTGATCGCCATCTGGCCGACCAGGATCAACACCCTCGGCTTCAACAACCTCAGCTCCGCGTCGAGCCAGTGCGCGCAGTTGGCCACACCCGCAGGCGGCGGACGCAGGTCGCCGGCGCCCTGCTGGTTGCGACCAGGAAAGCAGCGCATCAACGCGGCGATGTAGGTCATACGCCGAAACTCCTCGGCGTCGTCGAAGCCGGCGCGGATCATCCAGCGGTCGAGCTCCTTGCCCGCGCGCCCGGAAAACGGCCGGCGCGACTCGCGCTCTGCCGGACCTGGCGCCTGTCCGACCATGAAAAACGGCGCACCCCACCGTCCCTCGAATGTCGGATTGGCCTCGGCGATGATGCCCTGGTCGGCGCAGACGTGGCACGCGCGGCACGCGGCCTGGTGAGCGAGGAGCTGGGCTCTGCCGCCGGGCGCGCGCACGGCGCTTCAGATCACCGCTGGGCGCGGGCAGGGCGCTTCAGATGACTCGGACAAGGCGCGGATTCGGTACCGTGCCCGGGATCCGACCGCGCTTGGTCATCGGCTTGCCCCCGATCTCCTTGATGTCCGCAGTGAACGCGATCGGCGGCGCGGAGCTGATCGCCATGCCGACCCCGTAGGAGTGAATCGGACAGCCGGCAGCCTCGAACGCGCGGATCCGCTCGGCATCGAGCCCTCCCGAGATGAAGATGCCGACGTGGTCGAACCCGGCCAGGTCCAGCCGGGCGCGGACCTCTTTCACGAGGTCGACCGTGACTCCCCCGCGCTCGCCCGGCGTGTCGAGCCGCACGCCACGCAGTCGCTTGCCCAGCGCCGCGGCGACCCGAAGGGATTCCTCGGCCTCGTCCTTGAACGTGTCGACCAGCACGATCCGCAGCACGTCATCGCCCATGTTCTCGTCGAAGGCGAGCGCCGCTTTGACCGTGTCGCCGAAGAGAAGGATCATCGCGTGCGGCATCGTGCCGGACGCGCCCTGCAGCCCGGCCAGCTGCGCGCCGAGCGGGGTCGCGCATCCGGCGCATCCTCCGACGACCGCGGAGTACTCCATCGTGGGGGCGATCAACGGGTGGACATGCCGCGCGCCGAAGCTGATGACCCGTTTGCCGTTCGCGGCCTCGACGATCTCTCGCGCCGCCGTGGCCCAACCCGTACAGCTGGACATCATTCCCAGCAGTGCGGTCTCGTAGACGCCGAATCGCGAGTACGGCGCTCGCACACGAAGCGCCGTCTCCTTGGCGCTGATGGGTTCGCCTTCCGCGATGGCATAGGCCTCGTCGCCTTCCTCGAGAATCTCGCGTAGCAGCCGGACCGCCTCCGCGACGCCGCACAGGACTCCCGGATCGCCGGCGAAGAAATCCATCGCGACGACCGCGTCGACCCTGGCCCCGGCCAGCGTCTTCCGCGCCCGCTGGAAATAGACGTCGGAGGCGGGACCGCCGTAGTAGGCGACCAGCTCGGGCATGGGGCTCGTCGCGGTCACCGGCTCGGTCCCCACCAAATCAGAGGCTACGCCGTGATTTCGCGGGGGCCTCTCAGTCTTCATCGGCGCATTGAACTTAGCAGCCTCGGTAACATCCGGTGCCATGAGCGCGCCGACTTCCCAGCAGGTACTCGAGGCGCTTGGCCACATCAAGGACCCCGACCTGGGCCGCGACATCGTAAGCCTGGGCATGATCAAGGAGCTGGACGTGAGCCCGCAGGGCAAGGTCAGCTTCACCTTCGAGCTCACCACCCCGGCCTGCCCGGTCCGCGACCGCTTCAAGTCACAGGCTGAAGACGCCGTCCACGCGATCGCGGGTGTAACCGGCGTCGACGTCCGCATGACCGCCAACGTCCGGCCGGCATTCTTGCGACCGAAGCCGTCAGAGGTCCTCCCCGGCGTGAAGCAGACGATCGCGGTCGCGTCAGGCAAGGGCGGCGTCGGCAAGTCGACGGTCGCGGTCAACCTGGCGGCGGCGCTTCGCCAGAGCGGAGCCACGGTCGGACTGCTCGACGCGGACATCCTCGGGCCCTCGGTGCCGGTCATGACGGGCTCGCGGAGCGAGCCGGAGCGCGCGAACGGCCGTCTCCTCCCCATCGATGCGCATGGCCTGAAGATGATGTCGTTCGGCAACCTCAACCAGACGGGCCAACCGACCATCTACCGGGGCCCGATGGTCGGCAAGATGATCGAGGAGCTCATGGCGGTCACGGACTGGGGCCGCCTGGACTACCTGGTGATCGACCTGCCGCCAGGTACCGGTGATGCGTCTCTGACCCTCGCCCAGGCCATCCCGCTCACGGGCGTCGCGATCGTGTGCACGCCCCAGGATGTCGCGACCAACATCGCCGTCAACGCGCTGCAGATGTTCCGGAAGCTCAACGTGACGCCGCTCGGTCTCATCGAGAACATGAGCTGGTACGTGTGCCCGAGCTGCGGCCACCGGCACGAGATCTTCAGTCACGGTGGCGCGGAGGCGGCTGCGAAGAGGTTCGGGGTCCCCTTTCTCGGTGCGATCCCTCTCGAGGAAAGCATTCGTGAGGATGCGGACGCCGGAGTGCCCGTCGTCATCTCGCGGCCCGAGTCCGCCGGCGCGAAGGCGTTCGTCGAGATCGCTTCGCAGGTCGCGGCGCGAACGTCGATCCAGTCGTTTCGCCAGCTCCCTGTCATCAACGTGCATTAGGTATTCGACTGCAAGATCCAGATCCGTTTCCCAGCAACGTCGACGTCGACCGCGAGCGCCAGGTGATGGAGATCACGTGGGAAGACGGCACGCGAACCAGGTACTCCGGGGAGCAGCTGCGATGGGCGTGTCCGTGCGCCGAGTGTCGCGGCGAGGGCGGGATGCAGGGTCGTCTTTCTCGCGTGACACAGCTCACCGACGCGGAGCTGCGCATCAGCGACGTCAAGCTCGTCGGTCAGTACGCGTTGCAGATAGCGTTCGAGAGCGGTCACGCCACCGGCATCTACACGTTTTCCCTGCTGAAGCGCTTGGTGCAATAATTCGCGCGGCCCGTTGTCGATATCCACGCCCCTGCCCGAACTGGAGCCAGCGTCTCCCGCACCGCCAGTACTGAGGAGACCACTACGTCGCCGCAAAGGCTCGGGCCGTCGCGGCCTGCTGGCTGCGGGCATGGCACTGCTGGTCGTGCTCGTCGGCGTCGGGGCCTTTCTCGCCTACCAGAACACGCTGCCGACCACTGTCGCCACCAACATCAAGGACGGGCAGAAGGACGTCCCCGCCGACGGCAGCTTTCTCTTCAAGTTCTCGAGGTCGATCGCCATCGATGCGCTGAAGTCGGCGATGACAGTCACGCCGGTGACCGACGGAGGCGTCAGTGCGGTCTCCGGGCAAACCGATTACGCGTGGACGCCTACCAGGCCGCTGCTCGAGCTGACGACTTATTCCGTCACGCTGAAAACAATCACCGACACCTCCCACCATGTCGTGCACGGTGGCAAGTGGACCTTCACCACGATCATCGTGCCGCGAGTCGTCTCGATCACGGGAGCGGACGGCAAGCCGTTGAAGGACGGAATGGAGATGGACCCCGGCGCCACGATGAAGCTGGCGTTCAACGACGCCATGGAGCCGGTCACCATCAAGATGACCGTCAACAACCAGGTCACCGCTCTCAAATGGGCCGCCGATGCCAGGAGCGCAACGTTCTCGCTTGCAGGCCTGGGGTCGGGACCTGTCACCGTTCAGATCGCGCCGGGCGGGCGAGACCAGACCGGTCACATGGTCGCCGGCGCGTTCGCGCTGAAGACGGGCATCTACTGGCACGACCGCGAGCACACGATCTCGCTGCGGTACCCGGCGCTCATCCAGATTCCCAACGACGAATCTGCGCGCGACCAGAACGGCCTGCAGGCGGCGGACATCGTGTACGAGTACCTCGCTGAAGGCGGCATCACACGCCTCACGGCCGTCTACCAGAACGCGCCGGACCTGATCGGACCAATGCGCTCGGCCCGCTTCATCTCGTTGAAGCTGGGCCGCCACTACAGAGGCCTGCTGTTCCAGTCCGGCGAATCGCAGGCGACGCAGTCTCGCGCCGCCCAGGATCCGACGCCGCAGTTCTTCGACAACGTCGGCTTTCAGTACCGGACGGCGGCGCGCTACGCACCCGACAACCTGATGATCAACGGCGACAGGGTGCTGGCCGCCGAGGAGCTTTACGGCATCGACGGTTACACCTTTCCCAAGGTTCGGCCGAACCTGAGCGGCGGCACGGCCGTCAACGCGCTCACGGTCGACGAGCATTACTCAACCTATGCGTACGACCCGGCGACTGGCACGTACGGCAAGACGGAGGAAGGACATCCCTATCGCGACGCCAGCCTGCAGCAGGCGCTGCGCATCGAGATGGTGATCGTGCTGCACACGCGCGAGCAGCTGCTCGACGTTGGCGACGGCCATGGAGCGCACATCCACGACTTCGACCTCGACACGAATGGCAGGATCGGCGTCTTCTACAAGGGGCAGGAGTACTCGGGCACGTGGGCGTCAAATGACAGCCATGGGCCGCTCGTGTTCACACTCGACAACGGCCAGACGGTGACGCTGCCGCCAGGCCTCGTCTGGATCGACGTCACGAGCTGATCACATCCCGTGCGCGAACAGCGCGGCCTGGACGCGATTGCTCACCCCGAGCTTCTGGAGCACCTGATGCACGTGCTTGTTGACGGTGTTGGTCGAAACGTACAGCCGCTCCGCGATCTGGCGGTTGGTGAATCCGAGCTGGATGTGACGGAGGACCTCACGCTCCCTGGTCGACAGGAGTTCCATCGGCGCTCTCCTTTGCAAAAGATTGCGATTGGCCTCGGTCGGGGGAACGACCTCGGGGGATTCTTCTGGCTCTCGGGTGAGGCCAATCGCTCGTTAGAGGCTAGAGGCCACCGGGAGGGCGGCCATCGGCAAAATCACCGAGATAGCTACCTAATCTCGCTACCTAATCCCGCACCAGGCCGTGGGCCGCAGCCCACGCGGCAATCTGCGATCGCGAACGGAAGTCGAGCTTGTTGCGGATGTGCTCGACGTGGGCGTCCACCGTGCGGGTGGAAAGGAACAGCTTCTTTGCGATCTCGCGATTCCGCATCCCGCTGCCCACCATCGCCGCGATCTCCAGCTCGCGCCGGGTCAGAGCCGAATGCGCGGGCACGGCAGCCTGGCCGACCTCCACCGCAGGCGCCTCAGCGCCGTGCCTGCCGGAGTCCAGCCAGTCCAGCGCCTGTTCCAACGCCGCATCGAGCGTGAGCGCGGCCCCTTCCTTGGACGCAGCGGAGACCACGCTCGACCCGACCGCCTCTCTCGCGGGGCCAAGCGCCGTCTCGACCAGGAGGTCCCACAGCGGCGCCGACGGGGCGCCTGCCACTCTTCGAATCGAAGCCGCCGCCGCCGCCAGCTTGATCGCCTGCCCTGGCTCAGAGATCGCGGTCGCGAACCTGGCGCAGCTCTCGAGGACGAGCGCGACGTCGACCTTCTCGCGCAGGCGCTGCGAGATCTCGAGACTCTCCCGCAGGTTCGCCCGCGCCTGCTCGAGCTCGCCCATGTCGACCGCGAGGGTCGCCAGGCACGCGAGCAGGAACGCCGCCACTTTTTCGTCCCCGAGCTCGCGATGCAGCGCCAGGCTCTTTTCGCCGTGACTCTTCGCCGCCTCCAGGTCTCGCATGAAGTAGGCGATGAGCGCCATCACGAGCATCGCGCCCGCGGTGCCGGCGCGGTCCTGGATGTCATCGGCGATCTGCAGCGCTTCCTCCACCAGGGGCCGAGCGCGCTCGCCGTCACCCTGGACCACGAAGATCAGGGCGAGGTTGCGCAGGGATCGGGCCTTGACCGGTCGCGCGGAAACGTTGGCGGCGATGCGCACGCTCTCCTCGAAGTAGGCGGTGGCGGCATCGAAATCACCCTGCCTCTGAGCCAGCCACCCGGCGGCGCCAAGTGCATCGGCCCGCATCGCGCTCTCATCGGGCCACGCGGCAAGCGCCTTGCCTAGTGAATCACGCCCTTCAGTCAGGTGGCCGCGCTCGTCCCAGAATCCGAGCAGCGCCGTCGCCAGCCGCAGGTTCCGCTCCGCGGAGATCGACTGGCTCGACGCCAGGGCGGCCCTCAGGTTGTCGTGCTCGCGCTCCAGAAGGTCCATGCGGCCGAGATGCTCGGGGCTGTTCTGCAGGTCGCGCGCCTGCTCGGCAAGGCGGAGGAAGTACTCCGCGTGGCGGTGCGAGTAGACATCGGCCTCGCCTGCTTCCTGCAAGCGCTCAAACGAGTACTGCTGCAGGGTGGCCAGCACGCGCATCGGGCTCTCCTGGTTCCCCACCTCGACCGGCATGACCAGCGATTTCTCGAGCAGCTGCGACATCAGGTCGATGACGTCTGCCCGCTCGATGCCGTCCCCGGTGCAGATCTCTTCGACCTCGGGCACGGTGAAGCCACCCGAGAAGACTGAAAGCCGGCGAAAGAGAGTCCGCTCTTTCGCATCAAGCAGCTGGTAGCTCCAGTCGACGGCGGCGCGCATCGTCTGGTGGCGAGGCACCGTGCGCGGGCCGCCGGCGAGGATCTTCAGGCGGTCGTCGAGACGCGCCAGGAGCTCGTCGACTGTCATGACCCTCGCCCGCGCCGCGGCAAGCTCGATCGCCAGCGGAATGCCATCGAGCCGCTTGCAGATCTGCGCGATGGCCTCGGACCTCGGCGCGTCGACCTCGTTGAGCGGTCGGTTCGGCCAGGCGCGGTCGATGAACAGACGCGCGGCTTCGCTCTGGGGCGGTCCGACGGAAAGTGGATCCAGCCGCAATACAAGCTCGTTCGCGGCGCCGGTGGCCTGCCTGCTCGTGGCGAGGACCTTCACGTCGGGACATCGAGTCACGATGGCGTCGGAGACGACCGCGCACTGTTCGACCAGGTGCTCGCAGTTGTCGAGGATGAGAAGGCACTCGAGCGATTGCAGGTGCAGGCACAGCGTCTCGAGCAAGTCGGTGCCTGCGACCTCCCGCACCGCAAGCGTGTTCGCGATCTCCTGCGCGACGAGAGCAGGATCCGCGACGGCGTCCAGCCCGATGAACCACACCCCGTCCGGGAAGTCCTCCAGCAAACCTGCCGCGAGATGCAGCGCAGTGCGCGTCTTGCCCATTCCACCCGGCCCGGTGATGGTGACCATGCGGTGGAGCGCGAGCGCGTCCTTGAGCTCGCGCAGCTGCGCCTCGCGGCCAAGAAAGCTCGTGAGCTCGGCGGGAAGATTCGTCCTCCGGCTGTCAAGCGATCGCAGTGGTGGAAATCGTGACTCGAGCTCGGGATGGACGAGCTGGTAGACGCGCTCTGGTCGCGACAGGCCTTTGAGCCGGTGGACGCCAAGGTCGATCAGCGAGACCGAGCTCGACAGCGTGTCGACGATCAGGTCTCGCGTCGGCGCGGACAGGATCGTCTGGCCGCCGTGCGCGATGGCGACCAGTCGCGCGCACCGATAAAGGGCCGGGCCGAAGTAGTGGCCGTCGCGCAGCTCGGCCTCGCCAGTGTGGATGGCGATGCGAACCCGAGGCCTTATGGCCGGCGGCCAGTCCGTGTTCTGCAATTGTTGCTGGGCCGCAAGCGCGCACGCGACCGCCTGGCTCGGTCGTGCGAACACGCACATCACGCTGTCTCCCTCGCGCCCGAGCTCCACGACCCGGCCCTCGTGCTGGGCGGCGCAGCGGTCGAAGATGTCGTCATGGATCTGCAGCGCTCGCTGCATCGCCGCCGGGTGCAGATCCCACGACTCGGTCGATCGCTCGATGTCCGTGAGCAGGAACGTCAGCGTGCCGGTGGGCTCGCGGACGAGGACGGCCTGAGACCTTTGCCTTGCCGTCATGGTCAAAATTATGGTTCGCCCTGAACCCGTTCGCGCAGAGCGCGCGCGCTCATCCAAATCTCGCCGGGCCAGGCGACACCGCGCTTGATCTCTGCGCGGCCGGCCGCGTGGTAGGACGCGATGACCAGGCCGGCCAGACTCTGGATCAACCTCCAACGAAGATTGCGGGGGAGGGGACGGACCTCGAAGCCAAACCGCGGCGCCATGCTGGCAAGGACAGTGACACCTCGCACCGCCGCCACGGACCCAACGCGGCCAGAACCGACGTCTATCGCCAGGTGGTCGAGGTCGGCATCGAGCCGCGGACCGAGCGCCCACACATTGCCGTGTGAGTCCTTGAGGGCCAGCGCGACACGACGGTTGTCGAGGTGTAGGTGCAGGATCCTGGCCCCGTGCGGCACCTGCGTGCCGTCAGCGAGCACGGTGGATTGGCCGCGAAAAGGTGAGATCCCGTACTGGAGGATCGAGCCGTCGCGCACCGTCCGCACCCGCCACATGCGCATCAGGAGCGGCTCGGAGGCCTGCCAGAGCCGCAGCATGCTGACACCTCCACCCCAAGCGGCCGCGCGGAGCACGGCCCTCGTCAACCTGGGGAGCGGCACGCGGTCCTGCGTCAAGCGGAGCATTTAGTATGGCGGTCAATCTGGGAAGCGCTGAGGCGGGCGTGATGCGGGTCGGCGCGGATGACGCGAACAGCGTCGTGGTCCGGAATGGCGATGGGCTCCGCATCGCCTGGCTCGGGCACAAGTCGCAAACCATCGGCGACGGGCTTCGCACCTACTCGCGGATCGTCACGACCGATCTCGAGCAACGAGGCGTCGAGGTCGTCTTCGTGCATCACGAGCGGGCCCTCGACGACGGTCGATCCTCGTTTTCACTGCGCGGCACCCCGGTGTTTCAACGGCGAGTCGTCGTCTCTGGGACGCGTTCGGGCAGGACCCTGGAAGGAATCCTGCGCGACCATTCGGTCGACGTCGTCCACCTGTCGGCGCCGTTTTCGACGCTCGATTTCACGCTGCCGCGGATCTGCCGCAGGTTGGGCGTTCCGGTCGTGGTGACGTTTCACGTCCCTTTTACGGCAGCCCGATCGATGTGGGGATCGCTTGCCTCCGCCGTAACCCGCCTCTACGCCCGCGCCCTTGCAGAGTGCGACCGGGTCATCGTGAGCGGCGAGGCGCAGTGGCGCCTCCTCGTCCAGCTGGGCGTGCCGGAGCATGTGCTCAGCGTCCTGCCCAACGGAGTCGACCTTGACAAATACTCGCCCGGACCGTCGGACGTGCGTGCGGCGCTCGGCGCAGAACGGCTTTTCACCTTCGTCGGCCGCGTCGATCCGGAAAAGCGCGTCGAGACGTTGCTGCGCGCATTCCTCGAAGTGTCGCCCCCGCCGTCGACCCACCTCGTCGTGGTCGGAGACGGGTTCGATCTCCCGCGCCTCAAGGCGCGCTACCGAGACCCACGCGTCGTCTTCACCGGCGCAGTTCTCGACGAGCGCCGGCGGATCGACATCCTGCGTGCGTCGGACGCGTTCTTCCTGCCTTCCGACGTGGAAGCGCAGTCGCTCGCGCTACTGGAAGCGATGGCGTGCGGGATCGCGGTCGCCGCGACACGTGTCGGCAACCACGCCGAGATGCTCGAAGGGATCGGCACGCTGCTCGATCCCAAACACCTGCTGCACGAGCTGCGAACCGCCATCGCGAGCTTCGTACGATCCAGGGACCTCTGTCTGACGATGGGTATGCGAGCCCGCCTGCGTGCGATCCAGCGCTACGGCCTCAGCGCTCACATCAACGGCGTGCTCGCCCTGTATGCCGCTCTGGTCGGGTGCGGACCGCTCAGCCCGCAATGAAGCTTTTGGCTCAGCGAGGACGCTGACGCCTTAGGCCGGGGCTCCCACCCGGCGGCGCGCCAGGGTCATCGCGCCGCGCGCGAAGACCAGGAGCCACACCGCGACCAGCGCCGGCAGGATCAGCAACACGAGCCACCAGGTCCAGTTCCAGCCCGTGCCGGCAGAGCTCGCCTGCCTCGCCTGAACGTTCTGCACGGGCAGCGTAAGCGCCGGTTGGGCGACCACGGCGGGTGGTGCGTCCGACTGGCTCGTGGACGAGCCTGCGCCGGCTGAACTGCCCGCCGGCGGAGTGTTGGCTGCCGGCGGCGGATTCGTGGCCGGCGGTGGGTTTGTCGCGGGCGGCGGATTGGTCGCCGGCGGCGGATTGGTGGCCGGCGGCGGCTGGTTGTTGTGATGCTTCACCCAGCCGTAGTGGTGGCCGTTGTTGTCCGGATTGGCGTGCTCTGCGTCCGCGAAAGCGGTGACACTCGACAGCACAACCATCGTCAGCGACGTGGCAACGGCGAGTGCGGCGACGGCTGGTGAGACGCGTTTCATTTTTCTGAATCCCTCCTCTCGGGTGCGCGGAACGCTACCGGGAGGCCCTTCAAAATCCGATGGGACATTAGTCCCTCGGCAACTAGGCTCGGGCGGCGTCCTTCAGGCTGCTGATGTACGCCGATGCGGCGACGGCCGCGGTTGTCCCATCGCCCACCGCCGTGGCGATCTGCTTTGTCAGCTGCGCGCGCACGTCCCCGACCGCCCAGATTCCTTCCACCGACGTCTGCATGTTCCGGTCGGTCAGCAGGTAGCCGGCCGCGTCGTGGTCGACATGGACCTTCAGCAGCGACGAGTTCGGGACGAAGCCGACGAAGATGAACACCCCGCCGACCCGCAGCTCCTTCAGCTCTCCGTGCTGCTCGTAAAGAACCGCCTGTACCTTCTGGTCGCCGGCGATCTCCTTCACGTGGGCGTCGAAGATGAACTCGATCTTGGGGTTTGCCTTTGCCCGGCCGACCAGGATCGGCTGGGCGCGCAGCTCGCTGCGCCGGTGGAGGATGTAGACCTTCGAGGCGTAGCGGGTGAGGAACTCGCCCTCCTCCACGGCGGCGTCGCCGCCTCCGATCACGGCCAGCTCCTGCCCTTTGAAGAAGGCGCCGTCGCACACCGCGCAGTAGCTCACGCCGCGACCCCAGAACTCCTTCTCGCCCGGGACCTGCAGGTAGCGCGGCAGCCCGCCGGCGGCCATGATCAGCGCCGGGGCCCGGAGCTCCTCCCCCGACTCCATGTGGACGACCTTCGTGTTGCCCTCGACGTCGATCTCGTGGACCGGCTCGAAGTCGCGGATCTCGACGCCGAACTTCCGGGCGTGGTCGCCCATCTTCACCGCCAGATCGGAGCCCAGGATCGACTCGAAGCCCGGGTAGTCCTCCACCAGCTCGGTGTTGAGCAGCTGGCCGCCGAGGGGACCCCGGTCCAGGACGACCGTCCGAAGGTTCATCCGGGCGGTGTAGAGGGCAGCCGCCAGCCCGGCCGGCCCGCCACCCACGATGACGACGTCGTAATCGCTCACTGCACTAAGAAGTATTCCCGGGGCGACAGGTTGTATTCCGGCCGCGGGCTTCTCACCCGTGTTGGTAGCGGACCCCGTAACCACCGCGCGGGGCGTGGCAGGAGATGTTGTCGAACGGGCAGCCGATCGAGCACGCGCCGCACTCGATGCAGTTGCCGAAGCTGACGAGGTTCTTCTTCTGCTCCTCGTTCCACTCGTAGACCCCGGCCGGGCAGAAGTGCGTGCAGTACTTGCCCGTGCATTTGGACAGGCAGACGTTCTGGTCGACGATCTCGATATGCGGCTTGCCGGTGTCCTCGTTGTATTTGACCGTGAAGAGCTTGTCGGTGAGCTTCTCCATCAGCTCGCTCCGAACCGCTCCCAGATCCGGCACATCATGCGGATCGTGTTGACGTAGTCATCGACCCGGATGTTCTCGTTCGGCGCGTGGATCCTGGCGTCCGGTCGCCCAACGCCGACCGGCAGCACAGTCGGTGTCTCCAGGTCGGCGACCACCGGGTGCATCGGCCCGGTGGCCGGCATGAACGGCCACAAGATCGGCTCGCCGTGCATGTCGCGGACGCACTCGATGACGGTCCGAGCGATCGCCGAGTTGGGGTCCGACCGCGCGGGCTTCTCGCCCTCCGACGACACGATCTCGACCTTGTCGAAACCGTTGCGGTCCAGGTGCTTGCGCAGAAGCTGGATCACCTCGTTCGGGTCCTGGTCAGGGATCAGCCGGAAGTCGAGCTTGGCGGTTGCCTCCGCGGGAAGCACGGTCTTAGAACCCGGGCCCTGGTAACCGGTCGTGACGCCGGCGATGTTGCACGTGGGCAGGAACAGCATCTGTTCGACCACCTGGTCCGGCTTGGGGTCGCGGACCAGCTTGTCGAAACCAACCAGCTTCCGGCGCTTCTCGACCTCGGGGTCGATGCTCGCCATCATGCGGCGGTCGGCCTCGGTCGGCTTGACCACCTTCCCGTAGAAGCCCTCGATCTTGATGTTCATGTCCTGGTCGCGCAGGCTCGCCAGCGCGCCGACGAGGTACATGGCAGCCGACGGATAGATGGACGCGAAGCCCGAGTGCTGGTCGAAGTCCAGCAGCTTGACCCCCAGGGTGACGTAGACCAGGCCGCGGCATCCGAACTGCAGGTTGGGCCGGCCTGCGTCGTCGAACGACATCGCCGATTCCCAAAGGCATCCGTCAGCGCGCAGCTTGGCCGCGTGCTCGTGCGCGATCTTCTCGAAGCTCCTGGAGCCGATCTCCTCCTCGCCTTCGATCAGGAACCGCAGCGTGACCGGCACCTCGCCGAGCTCCCTCAGCGTTTCGAGGGCGTGGAGGCGCGCCATCACGTCAGCCTTGTCGTCGGCCACGCCGCGGGCGAAGATCTTGCCGTCACGCTCCGCCGGTTCGAATGGAGGCGAGGTCCAGAGCTCGATCGGATCGACCGGCTGCACGTCGTAGTGCTGGTAGAGCAGCAGCTTGCGACGCCCTGCGCCGGGCACCTCGGCGTAGAGCGCGGGCATCCCGCCCGCCTCGAGCGTCTCAACCCTGTCGGTGAACTTCGCCAGCCGGTCTGCCAGCCAGTCCCGGGCCGGCTGGATAGCGTCGCGCCCGTGGTTGGAGATGCTCGGGAACGAGCACAGCTCCTTCAGCTCGTCGACGAAGCGGCGCGAGTGCTTCTCGACGTACGCGTCGACAGCGCTAGTTGAGATCACTGCCTCATCGTAACCTTGTCCGGATGGCACAGGCGGAAGCCGAATTTCACTTCTCGCCGCGCCCGAATCGCGCGGCCGAGATCAACTGGCACCCCTGGTCGGAGGCCGCATTCGACGAGGCCAGACAGACACGCCGACCCATCCTTTTATCCATCTCCGCGGTGTGGTGCCACTGGTGCCACGTCATGGACGAGACGACCTACTCGCACCCGAGCGTCATCGAGATGATCAACCGCGCCTACGTCCCGGTGCGCGTCGACAACGACGTTCGCCCGGACATCAACCAGCGATACAACATGGGCGGTTGGCCGACGACGGCGTTCCTCACCGCGTCGGGCGACATCCTGACCGGCGCGACCTACCTACCTCCCGACCAGATGGCGAGCACGCTCATGCGCATCGCCGATTACTACCTGGCCAACCAGGCCGAGATCGCAAGCCGGGTCCTCGACGCCCGCAAGCGCGCGGCGTCGGGCGTGGCGCGCAGCGCAGGCCAGCTCGATCCCGGCCTTGTCGACGAAGTCCTGACTGCCGTCAGGTCCGCGTACGACCCCGAGTACGGCGGCTTCGGCACGGCGCCGAAGTTCCCGCAGACGGACGCGATTCTTCTGCTGCTCGAGCAGTCCGTGCTGCGTTCGGACGACGAGCTGCGGAGGATTGCCGAGCACACGCTGGCGAGCATGTCGGGCGGGGGGACGTACGACCATGTCGAGGGCGGATTCTTCCGCTACTCGACGACGCAGGACTGGAGCGTTCCCCATTTCGAGAAGATGCTGGAGGACCACGCCGGCCTGGTCCTGGCGCTGTCGCTCGCCGGTATGAAGGAGGCGCTCGACAAGACAGTCGGCTACCTCGACCGTGTTCTGCGCGACCCGAAGACCGGGCTCTACGCCGGGAGCCAGGACGCTGACGAGCACTACTACTCGATGGAGCTTGACGAGCGCGAATCGACGAGACCGCCCTACGTCGACCACCGCATCTACACCGCGTGGAACGCGGCATTGGCGATCAGCTACCTGGACGCCGGCCGCCCTGCCGACAGGCTTCTCGACTCCCTTTTCAAACACGCCTATCGCAAGGGCGAAGGCATGACGCACTCCGAGGGAGTGGGCGGTCAGCTCGGCGATCAGGCCTGGTCGCTGTGGGCGGCGCTGCGCGCGCACCAGCACGGGCTGGGAGAAAGATGGATGGCCATCGCGGTCGACCTGGCCCGGCATCTCGAAGACAGGTACGGCGACTCCCAGCTCGGCGGCTACTTCGACCACGCGGGCGGCGATGAGCTCGGTCGCCTCGGCGAGCGAATCAAACCGCTCGCCGAGAACTCAGTCGCGGCGATGGCGCTGATCGAGCTCGACGTCCTGACCGGTGAACCGAATGCCCCGTACCGCGAGCAGGCCCGTCGCGCGCTCGAATCGGTCGCCGCGCTACCCCGCTCCTACGGTCTGATGGCGGCGGTGTTCGCCCGCGCGCTGGACCGGCTGCCGCACGCGGTCAAAGTAATGTCGAAGAACCCGGAGCTGGCCGCCGCCGCACGGGCTGCGCATCCGTACGTGGTCATCGACCCCACGGGCGATCAGCGCGCCATCGTGTGTATCGGAACCATATGCTTGGCGCCGGTGTCCACCGCCGACGCTGTGAGAGAAGCGATAAAAGAAGCGTCCTCGACGCGTGCCTGAAAGCCGATCCCACTTCTCGCGCCGCGTCAACCGCGCGCTAGACGACCCCAGCCTCCAGAAAGCGTTGGTCGGTGCCATGACCGGCCTGCGCAGCCGCCGCAACAAGGCGTTCGAAAACTTCGACTTCGCGAAGGGCCGTGAGGAGCTGAAGCGGAGGCGCAAGGCCAACCTCGATCGCCTGCCCGAGCTGCTCGAGCAGTTCACGGAACGACTCGCCGCCGTCGGCGGAGCGGTCCATCTCGCCAGGGACGCCGCCGAGGCGCGCGAGATCATCGGCCAGCTTTGCTGGAATGCAGGCAGCGGATTGCCGGCAGGGACGCAGATGGTCGTGACCAAGAGCAAGTCGATGGCCAGCGAGGAGGTCGGGCTGAACGGCTACCTCGAAGGACTGGGCATGGAGGTCGTCGAGACAGACCTGGGGGAGCGGATGGTGCAGCTCACGCACACGCATCCGTCGCACCTCATCGCCCCCGCCATCCACCTGACGAAGGAAGACGCGGCAGCGGTCTTCGGCACCGAACCGACGGTCGAAGCGATCCAGCTCCACGCACGAGAGTCGCTGCGCGAAAAGTTCATCGCGGCGACCGTCGGCATCTCCGGCGCGAACATGGCCATCGCCGAGACGGGCACGATCGTCCTGGTGACCAACGAAGGCAATGCCGACCTGACGACGACGCTGCCGCCGGTCCACATCGCGCTGTTCGGAATCGACAAGCTCGTGGCGACCCTCGACGACGCGGTGGCGGTGCTGCGGATGCTGCCGCGCAGCGGCACCGGGCAGGTGATCACCAGCTACGTCAACTGGATCACGGGACCTTCGCGGTCCGCCGACATTGAACAGTCGCTGACGATCGGGGTCCATGGCCCGCGCGAGCTCCACTGCGTGATCCTCGACAACGGCCGCGAAAAGATGCTGGACGATCCGCTGTTTCGCGATGCGCTGACGTGCATCCGATGCGGCGCCTGCTCCAACGCATGTCCCCCGTTCATGGCCGTCGGCGGGCACCAGTTCGGCGGCCACATCTACAACGGACCGATCGGCCTCGTCCTCACACCGTTCCATCACGGCCTGCAGGACGCCGACCTCGCCAACACCCTCTGCGCCCAATGCAACGCGTGCCAGGAGATCTGCCCCGTCGACATCCCGCTCCCGCGGCTCATTCTCGAGCACCGCCGCTCAGGCAGGAAGTCGCTGCGGAAGCGCGCCGTGCTCGGCATGTGGGAGCGGCCGCAGCTCGCCGACCGACTCATGCGAGCCGCGGCCCCCTTCAGCGGGCTGGTCCCGGGAACACCGCGTCTGGCGCGGACCCCATATCGCGATCGAGTCCGTCCGAGCACGGTCGACGGCGAGCCCTTGACCATCTTCGCCTCGTGCCTGGCCGACCGCATCTGGCCGGATTCAGCCGTCGCGCTCGATAGAATCGCGACCGCGGCGGGATTCCAGGTTGGATTTCCCAAGGGTCAGTGGTGCTGCGGCCTCATCGCAGCCAACGCCGGCGACTTCGAAGGTGCCCACAAATTGACGACATGGCTCGCGCAAAGCCTTCAGGATTCCAAGGGTCTGATCGTGACGCCCTCCGCCTCCTGCTTCGGCGCCATCACGATGGACTCGCCGGAGTGGGGTCCGGTGCCCGACCTCAGCCTGCACGGGCGGATGCGTGACTCGACGCGATTCGTCCTCAAGCTGCTCGAAGCGAAACCAGACCTGGTCGAGCAAGACCGGATGAGCCTGAAGATCGCCTACCACGACTCCTGCCAGTCGCTACGCCAGCTCGGCCTCAAAGACGAGCCGCGCCGCGTGCTCGAGCTCGCGGGCTACGAGGTGGTCGACATTCCCGACATCGCCAACTGCTGTGGCTTTGGCGGCAGCTTCAGCCTCGAGTGGCCTCGCGTCGCCGACCGGCTCGCGGAGTGGAAGCTCGATGCGATAGGCAAGACGGGATGCGCGGTCGTCGCCTCCGACAACCCAGGGTGCTTGATGCACATCGCCGCCGCGGCCCGGACGCGCGGGATGGATCTTCGCGTGGCTCATGTTCTGGAGCTCGTCGCCGAACACCTGGCGTGATCTCGGGCGCGGTTGTCTACGCTTAGCAGGCCGTGAAGGTCACCCCGGGCAGAACTCATGGCGGGCGCTGAGCGTTAGTAGAAAAGTGGGACTGCTGGAGACGATCCACTCCCCCGCCGACCTGAAAGCGCTCGATCAGGCGCGCCTGGCCGAGCTGGCGACCGAGGTGCGCGCGTTCCTCGTCGAGCAGACCTCGCGCACGGGAGGCCACCTTTCTCCAAACCTGGGAGTCGTCGAGCTGACGTTTGCGCTGCACCGCGTGTTCGACAGCCCGAAGGACGCGATCGTCTGGGACACCGGCCACCAGGCGTACGTGCACAAGCTGGTGACGGGACGGGCGGCGGCTTTTCCGCAGCTGCGCCAGGCCGGCGGCATGTCCGGTTATCCGTCCCGCAATGAATCCGAGCACGACCTGGTCGAGAACAGCCACGCCTCGACGTCACTGAGCTACGCGCTCGGAATTGCGGAGGCGAGGCTGCGCAAGCGGATCGGCGGATTCGTGGTGGCCGTCATCGGCGACGGCGCGCTCACCGGCGGGATGGCCTACGAGGCGCTCAACCAGATCGCCCACCTCCAGCCGCCGAACCTGATCATCGTGATCAACGACAACGGCCGGTCTTATGCGCCCACCGTCGGCGGCCTGGCACGACACCTCTCGCAGCTCCGAGTTGATCCTCGCTACGAGCGCATCAAGGACGAGATCTCGCGCTTGCTGCGCGACCTGCCGCTGGTCGGGCATTCCGCGGACCAGGCTGCGTATCGCGTCAAGGAAGGTCTCAAGCAGCTGCTGCAGCCCTCCACCATGTTCGAGTCGCTCGGCATCAAGTACGCGGGTCTCGTCGACGGCCACGACGAGGCCGCGCTCGAAGAGGTCTTGAACCGCTCCAAGAAGCTGCGCGAGCCGGTCGTCGTGCACGTGGTCACGGAGAAGGGTCACGGTTACGGGCCCGCGGTCGAGGACGAGGTGGACAAGCTGCACGGCGTCAGCGCGTTCGATCCGCTGACCGGCCGGCCCCGCTCCACCGAGATGACCTACACCGACATCTTCGGCGAAGCTCTCATGACCTCGGCGGCGAGGCGGCCCGAGGTCTGCGCGATCACCGCCGCCATGGCGTCGTCCACCGGGCTGCTCAACTTCGCCAAAGAGTTTCCCGACCGCTTCTTCGACGTGGGGATATGCGAGCAGCACGCGGTCACGTTCGCCGCGGGCCTGGCGATGGCCGGCTTGCATCCGGTGGTGTGCATCTATTCGACATTCCTGGCGCGCGCGTTCGACCAAACGATCATGGACGTCGCGCTTCACAAGCTGCCGGTCGTCTTCGTGATCGACCGCGCCGGCGTCACCGGCCCCGACGGCGCATCACACCACGGGATCTTCGACCTCTCCTACCTGCGCCTGATCCCCAACCTGAAGATCGCGGCGCCGAAGGACGCGACTGAGCTGTGCGCGCTCTTGGAGACGGCCCTCGACACCGACGGTCCGATCGCGATCCGCTATCCGAAAGGACCCGCGCCGGCGACGCCGGACCTCCCGGTCGAGCCCTTGCCTGTCGGCCGATGGGAGGAGATTCGCAAGGGCGCCGACGCCGTCATCTTCGCGGTCGGCAGGATGGTGGAGGTCGCGGGCGAGGCAGCCGAGCGCCTTCAGATGCAGGGCGTGTCCTGCGGTGTCGTCAACGCCCGATGGATCAAGCCGGTCGATCCGCGGATCGCCGATTGGGCCCGCGCGTACCCGCTCGTCGTCACGGTCGAGGACAACGTCGGCTCGGGCGGATTCGGCGGAGCGGTCCTGGAAGCCCTTGCTCCCCACGGGCTGGCGGGGCGGGTCCGAACGCTTGCGCTGCCCGACGCGTTCCTGCCCCAGGGCAAGGCGGCGGACATCCTGAGAGAGCATGGCCTGGACGCCGCGGGGGTCGCTAGGGCGGTCTTCGAGGCGGTGCGGGGGCCGGTGGTGAGGGAACGGGCCGAGCCCTACCCGCCGTCCGTCTAAGCTTCCCCTCTGAGGGGAAGTGGAAGTACGCCAGGACGTCGTCGACATCCTGTCCGGATTCGCGCTGTTCGCGGACCTGTCCACGCCTGAGCTGGAGAACGTCGTCCAGACCTTCGGTGAGGTCTATTTCTCGGAGGGCGAGCGAATCATCCGGCAGGGCCTAACCGCCACGGGCTTCTACCTGATCGTCGACGGCTCTGCGAGCATCCGCGTCGACGGCAAGGACCGGACGACGCTCCGGCCAGGAGACTACTTCGGCGAGATCTCGTGCTTGCTCGGCGAGCCACCCACCGCCGACGTGGTCGCGGTCCGCCCGCTTCGCTGTCTCGTGCTTCCCCCGAATGCGCTCGAGGACTTCCTCGTTGCGCATCCCCACGTAATGTTCCGTGTTCTCCAGGGCGAGGCGCGCAAGCTCCGTACGACGACCCGGTGGCTCAGCTGACGGAGGCGCCGTTTCCACCCGGGCGCTACTCGCTCGTGGTTGTCGGAAGTGGTCCGGGTGCGCTGCAACTGACGTACAGCCTGCGCCGGCTCGGCATCGACCACGCGGTCATCTCGCAGGACCCTTCACCCGGCGGCATGTTTCGACGGTGGCCGATCTTCCAGCGGATGCTCAGCTGGACGAAGCCGTTCGCCGACCACAAGCGTGGGTCGACCGAGTACGAGCGATACGACTGGAACAGCCTGCTTCCAGACGAGGACGCCAACCGGGCGATCATGCCGACGGTCATGGACGGCACTTCCTACTTTCCATCCCGCCCCGAGATGGAGCGCGGCCTGGTGACGTTCGTGGAGCGGACCGGATTGTCGGTGAGGTACGGGTGCCGCTGGGAGTCGACGAGGCGAGACGGCGACGACTTCGTGCTGGTCACCTCCGACGGGGAGTACCGCGCGCCGACGGTCGTGTTCGCGGTGGGGGTCGCGGAGCCGTGGCGCCCGTCAGCGCTCGTCGTCGAAGGCGTCCAGCAGTATGGCGACCTTCGTCCAGCCGAGACGTACGCGGACCGGCGCGTGTTCATCGTCGGCAAGCAGAACTCCGGATTCGAGATCGCGACCGGCCTCCTCCCCTGGGCGCGCCAGATCGTGCTCGCGTCACCGAGTCCGACCAAGCTCTCGGTCGACACGCGGTCGCTGGTGGGGGTGCGAGCGCGCTACGTCCAGCCGTATGAGGACTGGGCCCTGGCGGGCGGAGTGCTCGTCCTCGACGCGTCCATCGAATCGGTAGAGCGCGTGGCGAGCCATTACCTGGTCAAGACCAGTAGCCCGCAGGACGGCCACGACTTCAACTTCGAGGTCGAAGACGTCATCGCCGCAACCGGTTTCGTCACCCCGTTGCGCGACCTGCCCGATCTCGGCGTCGCGACGTTCGGTCAGAGCAGGCTCCCGGCGCAGACACCGTTCTGGGAGAGCGCGTCGGTGCCGGGGATCTTTTTTGCGGGCACGATCATGCAGGGCTCGCAGGGACTACGCAAGCACGGAATCCCGAGCAACTCCGGCGCTGTGCAGGGATACCGCTACAACGCTCGCGTGCTCGCCCGCCACATCGCGGAGTCTCGGTTCGGAAAGCGTTTGGAAAAGCGCGCCTTGAAGCCCGATCAGGTCGTGCCGCTCCTCCTCGCCGAGGCGAGCCGCGGTCCGGAGCTGTGGCACCAGCGTTCGTATCTCGCCCGCGTCGTGAGCATCGACCCTTCGCAGGGAATCGCGGACGAAGGGATCCGACCGCTCGCGCAGTTCGTCGACGACCTCGAGGGCCAGGATGCTGTCGCCATCGCGCTCGAGGCCAATGGGCGCGACGATCCATACCCCGCGCTGTACCTGCGGATGGGAGGCAAGGTCAAAGAGCACCTGATGCACCCGCACCGGATGCTCCAGTACGAGGAACCCGAGTATCAGCGTGAGCTCGGCTCATTCCTGCAGCCGCTTCTCGTTGAGGCGTTGAGCCGCACGGCCCAGTGACGCTTCCGACCGGCACCGTCACGTTCCTGTTCACCGACATCGAGGGATCGACCCGCCTCATGCAGGAAGTAGGCGAGCGCTACGTAAAGGCGCAGACCGACCACCACGCGATCCTGCGAGCGGCGTTTCAGGGCAAGCGAGGGCGAGAGCTGCGCACCGAGGGAGATTCTTTCTTCTGCGTCTTCGAAAGCGCCGTCGATGGATGCGAGGCGGCGGCAGACGCGCAGAGGAACTTCGCGAAGCACGAGTGGCCGGAAGGCGTCGCCCTTCGTGTTCGCATGGGGCTGCACACGGGTGAAGCTCCGCTCGTAGGAGAGGAGTACATCGGCCTGGACGTCCACCACGCCGCCCGTGTCTCGAGCTCTGCGCACGGCGGCCAGGTCGTCGTGTCCCAAACCACACGCGCCCTCGTCGACGAGCACCTGCCTGTCGGCCTCTCGCTGCGCGACCTGGGCACCCATCGCCTGAAAGACCTCGCCCGACCCGAGCGCCTGTACCAGCTCGTCATCGATGGCGCACCGGATCGCTTTCCCGCTCTGCGCACTCTGGACTCGACGCCGAACAACCTCCCCACGCAGCTCACGAGCTTCGTCGGTCGCCAGGCCGACGTCGCGGAGGCGAAGCGGCTGCTTCGCGGGACGAGGCTGCTCACCCTGACCGGGCCCGGCGGCATAGGCAAGACCCGGCTCAGCCTGCAGCTGGCCGCCGACGTGGTGCAGGACTTTCGCGACGGCGTGTACTTCGTACCGCTGTCGGCGGTCCAGGATCCCGGGCTCGTGCCTTCGGTCATCGTCAACACGCTCGGGGTCGCTGTCACGGGCAACCGGAACCCGCTCGACGCAGCGATCGATTACCTCCGCGACAGGGACGTGCTGCTGGTGCTGGACAACTACGAGCAGCTCCTGCCCGACGGCGCGGCCGTCGTGTCCGACCTGCTCCACGCGGGCTCAGGGCTGAAAGCGGTGATCAGCAGCCGCGCCGTGCTTCACGTGTATGGCGAGCAGGAGCTCGCGGTTCAGCCGCTGGGGCTGCCAGATCCTCGAGCCAAGACGTCGCCTTCGGCGCTGTCGCAGTACGAGGCGGTGAAGCTGTTCATCGAGCGGGCTGTCGCCGTCAAGCCCGACTTCCGAGTCACGAATGAAAATGCGCCGGCCGTGGCCGGCATCTGCGAGCGTGTCGACGGACTGCCGCTCGCCATCGAGCTGGCCGCCGCGCGGGTCAAGCTCTTCGCGCCGCAAGCTCTGCTGGGCCGGCTGGAGACGAGCCTGAAGGTGCTTGGCTCGGGCGCGCGAGACCTGCCGAGCCGCCAACAAACGCTCGCGGGTGCGATCGCGTGGAGCTACGACCTGCTCGACGAGCCGCACCGGCGTCTCTTCAGGCGGTTCTCCGTTTTCGCGCGGGGGGCAAACCTGGAGCAGGCCGAGGCAGTCTGCGGAGCAGGCGATCCAGGC
>Ga0137384_10000159_pt1 | contig 47595 bp, 42 predicted proteins | sample SagtaG_2_FD_104922 | JGI IMG/M metagenome (GOLD analysis project Ga0137384, IMG submission 104922) | Vadose zone soil microbial communities from Sagehorn Ranch, Mendocino, California, USA - Sage2_R_60_16 metaG | ecosystem: Environmental > Terrestrial > Soil > Vadose zone | place: USA... | reverse complement strand
GTCAGCAGGGTGTTGGGCGGGGTAACATTCTTCCAATGGAAACCGCCATCCGCGGTTCGCAGTACAGCGTGCTCGCTCAGTGCCCAGCCTGTCGTGGGATCAATCATGTGAAGTGAGATCAAGCTACCTGGACCTCCTACTAGTTTCGAAGGATGGAGCGTAGTTCCTGGTGCATCCGGACTACTTCGACGTGTTCGGCTCACGACGAGAAGGAGAGAACCAACCAGCAAGATCACGAACAAGACGGCTGCAACCGTGCTGAGGCGACGTCGCCACGGCCTCTCCTTGGCACCGGTGGAGCGAGTTTGCTCTCCATTCCCGGTGCGCTCCTCCGCCTCTTCAGGAAGCAACTCATCAAAGTCTGCCATAACACTCCTCCTTATCTACTGCATCTCATATTACTACAATCACAGGATCGATAAAAATGTGATAGGAAGAGGGCAAATAGCTTTAGTTAGTAGCCATGGCACACGCTCCTGTTAGCTGTTAGCACTTCCATTAGATAGGCGCTCTTGCTTTAGCCATATTCGGATAGTCCAATAGATTGACATTGCCCAACAAGTTAAATATACTTCATCTTGAGCCGTTGCATCGTTTTGTCGTTACCATCGCTTTTTGCTATATCAGGCTCTTCTTGAGGGTACTAGTTAAAAGTGCTCGTAGTGCCAAACTTGTAAAGGAAGCTCCAAGACATACGAGAGTAACCTAAAAGCGTACTAGTTAAGAGTACTCGTAGTGCCAAACTTGTAAAGCTGTTACTCCGGATATTGTTTGCTGTTAGGCCCATTGATCGACAAGACATGCTTCAAGGAGGAACGACTATGTCTCTTATTTCCCGATTCAAATGGCTAACCCGCACCCTCGTCGCAGTCACCTTCGCTCTCCTGTTCGCACTCGCGACCACTATCTCCGCCTTCGCCAGTGTGAGCCTCCTTCAACTGAGTAGCGACACCTTTACCAATCCCGACAGTCAGCACGCAACGGAAGTCGAACCGGATACCTTTGCCTTTGGCTCGACCATTGTTTCGGCCTTCCAGGTGGGGCGTTTCTTCAATGGAGGAGCCTCCGACATCGGGTTCGCCACCTCCACCAACGGTGGGAAGAGCTGGACCGCTGGCTTCCTGCCTGGCACCACGGTCAACTCAACACCGCCGGGACCATATCTGCGTGCCAGTGATGCCTCAGTGGCCTTCGACGCCAAGCACAAGGTCTGGCTCATCTCCTACCTGGGTATTAAGAATCCAAGCGGTCCTGTCGATGTGGATGTCAGCCGCTCGACCGATGGGGGACTGACCTGGAGCCCTCCCGTCGTAGTGAATGCCAGCGGTCATTTTAACGACAAAAACTGGACCGCCTGCGATGCTACGGCCACCAGCCCGTTCTACGGCCACTGCTATACCGAGTTTGACGACAACACCTTGGGCGACTTGATCCAGATGAGCACCTCCACTGATGGCGGACAGACCTGGGGAGCTGCTCTGCCGACCGCCAACAATGCGCATGGCATCGGTGGGCAGCCCCTCGTGCAGCCCAACGGGACCGTGATTGAACCGATCAACGGCTTTGCAGGTGTCAATTTTCTCATGTTGTCCTTCACCTCCGCCGATGGCGGCGCAAGCTGGAGCAAAACAAATATCATCGCTAGAGTGGGCTTCCATCATGCAGCCGGGGGCATTCGCGACAGTATCCCGCTGCCTTCCGCTGAAATGGATGCGTCGGGCAAAGCCTATGCCGTGTGGCAAGACTGTCATTTTGAACCTACGTGTAACGCCAGTGATCTCGTGCTGAGCACCTCGACCGACGGGAAGAGTTGGTCAAAGCTGACGCGTATCCCACTTGATCCGAGAGGGAGCGGGGTGGATCACTTTTTCCCAGGCCTGGCCGTTGACAGATCAACCTCTGGGAGTTCGGCGCACCTGGCGGTGACCTTCTACTTCTACCCGAATGCGAACTGCACCGCCGCAACGTGCCAGCTGGATGTAGGGACCTCTACCTCGGCGGATGGCGGAGCCACGTGGACCTCGAATACGCAGGTCGCTGGACCCATGACACTCTCCTGGCTCCCTAATACTACCCAGGGGAGGATGGTCGCCGATTACATCTCTACCTCCTTTGTAGGCTCGGCCTTTCCTGCCTTCGCAGTCGCCACCGCACCTACCAGTGGAGGTTCGGATTGTTTTACAGCAACCCCCCACTGTAATGAAGCCATCTTCACCGTAAAAGGAGGACTGAGTGTGGGAGGGAGTGCCAACCCGGCGAGTGATCAAACCAATGCAGGCTCGAACGATACGCAGACGGATAGTACACTCACTGATCAATAGGTTGCGTGGACCAGCAAGGGTACCATCTTTCATTTGCTTTAAGATCCTTGCATGAAACACATGCAAGGATCTTAGCCTACTAGCCGTAGTTTGTGGTTTCGCGAATTTTCCTCACTTTTGGCTCTTCATCAAATGAAGTGTGCTGACACTCTATCAGATGCGATCGGGATTACTTCACGTTACTCCTATGTTAAGCGATAATCATTCTTGCCATCCAAATTATGGTTGCCGTTAGACAGAGCCTGCTTCAAGGCTCTGACGGCAAGAATTGCTCCTTGCAAGCGAGAGGTGGTACCGTTACGAGTTCAGTTGTCCAATTGAGTGGTGAGGGAACTCGACGTGAGTGTATCGTTCGAACTGGCGTCGATGTTATAACTGGCCGCATTACCGCTACCTCCCACGCTTAATCCACCACGTACCGTATAGGTTGCTTCATCGAACGTGCTCCCGGAAGGGGCGTTAGCGACGGCCAAGCCGGGGTAAGCCGATGCGCCCGAGAAGGAGGTGGAGATGTAATCGCCGAACATCCTCCCCTGGGTGGTGTTTGGTAGCCAGGAGACCATCATTGGTCCAGCCAGTTTCGCATTGGAACTCCATGTCGCTCCTCAAAAACACAGAAAATGCAACAAGGGGGCAGTGTTTCTCCGGCTTCAATATGCGCGTGAAACTACAATAAAAGTTTTCATGGCACTACATGCGTCTTCATAAACTCCAGCGTTGTATGGATGATTTCGCGCGATCGCGCGTTGTCATCGAGTATGTCGAAGCCATGATGGCCTGTTGAGTGGTTCATGACGTCAATATCCATATTGCCGGCAAGCGCTGCTGCTATGAGCCGGTCGATAGAGGCGTTCAGGGCGGGAGCATCAAGACCTGCTCTCGCAATCAGCATTGGAATAGCCCTGCCCGACCCTCTCTGTATGTAGGCAGGGGCGGAAAACTCCTCAAAAACTTCGTCGGGAAATGTTGGGAGCATCAACTCTGCTTCACTTGTCGTATCCGGCTCATCTTCTGATGCGGTCGGCTCCCCGTAGTAGACTTTCAGGTCCGCAATGCTATAGTAGGAGACGACGCAGCGAACGTACGGGTGATTGTCGCCCAGCGCTGAACGAAAGCCCAGCGGCGAACCGGCCGAACAGGTCCAGATGCCCAGGACATCTGGATCGATGCCCAATGTCCCGGCATGATCACGGACGTAGCTAATGAGATCATCAACATCCCCTGCAGCCTCGTATAACCTGGTGAGTGATTGGGTGGAGCGGTGGTTGAAGGTCACCGCTATGAGTCCTGACGCTGCAACGAGCTGTCCCCAGGACTCATAGCATCCCCAATCCTTAGCATCTTTGAGAAACTCGGGCGATCCATCCCCATGGACAAAGAGAATGGCCGGTAGGCGCGCCTCTCCCTCGTAGTCGGGTGGATAGTAGACATCCAGCTTTAACTCGCGATCGTCGACGACTTTATAGGTGATATCTTTTTGAATGATCGCATCTTCCATGGCCGGGATGGTATACACAATGCGTTTTGATTTGAAATCGTCTTGCTCTTTGAGATCGTCCCGCTCTTCCATAGGTTTGCGAATTCCTCCCTTCTCTTTTTTCAGGTCCTTGATCAAACTGTGGTTTTTCTAGCAATTGGCCGAGTTCGTTTATGAATTCCGTGGCACCTCGAGAGATTCGGCAAAAGGAATGTTGTACCTACACGTCCTTGCCAATCACGACTTCGGTAGATTTGATGATGGCGACGATGTCATCGCCTGCTTTGAGTGCCAATCCTTCGGCGGAGGTGCGGGTGATGGCAGAGACGATTTGCTGCCCGTCTGGTAACGCGACGACGACTTCGGCCATAACGTTGCCAAGTTTGATCGATACTACTTTTGCCTTGAGCTGGTTACGCGCGCTTAGTTGAATTGTCATGAGTAAATACTCCTTCTGATTGATTGTACTAATGGAATATTGGCAAGCACCTTTGACTATACTAGTACTTTGAACATCCCTGTTGACTCTCCTTCTGATACACTAGCGCACCTGCGACAAGCGTTACAACCGCGACAAGTGCGACAACTGCGACAACTGCGACAACTGCGACAAGTGCGACAAACAGCATGCAGAATTCTCAAAATGAGTGAGGGTACCCTGCCTTTATCTTTACCAGTCCATGCACTAATCATACTATATCCTATCGGCGAGCGGGTGACGAGAAACCATGTTATTGTGTAGCCCGGTTTTAACGGTTTTCGTTACGAGTGGTAGAGTGCGAACGTAACGAAGGATAGAAGCAAATTTAACATTCAAGATGATAGTCAGGAGCATGAATGGATATATATCGAGTGGGTGTTATCGCGGATACGCATGTGCCTGAAGCATTACCGGCGCTGCCAGGAGAAATAGCCGGGCTCTTTCAAGGGGTGGATCTCATTTTGCATGCCGGTGACATTAATAGCAAAGAAGTGTTGGATGAGTTGCGGCTTGTAGCGCCGGTGGTAGCGGTGCGTGGGAACCACGACCGAATCGATTTACCAGGTCGAGCTGTTGTCGAGGTTGGGGGCAAGCGTATTGGGCTTATACACGGACATCGATCACGCTGGAAAGAGTTACCGAGTATTATTTCCAACGAGGTGTTTGATGGGCGGCCTTTCTGGTGGGGCGGATTTCAAGGGCAAATATTGCGTGCATTCCAGGATGTCGATGTCATCATCTTCGGGCATTTTCATCGACCGTACGTGGCGTGGTACCAGAATGTTTTGCTTTTCAATCCAGGGGCAGTCTATCAGTTGACGCCGGAGCAGGCAAAAGCAGAATTAGGTCGGACTTTCCAGCCGCTGAGCCTGATCTATCTGCTGAACGCGCTCAGACGGCGGCCGGTAGCTCCCAGCGTAGGTCTACTGACTATAGAAGATGGTACAATTAAGGCTGATATTTTTCCACTGACTCTTTAACAATGATAGTGAGGATTAGTGATGAACAATCTACCCCAACTCGCCAGTCTGCTCAAATCCCGCAATGCCATTGATTACAAAATCGCTACGATCATTGGCCACCCGACACAGGTCCAGTCTGTAGGCGAATATATCGCTTCCGTTATTTTCGGTATTGCGTTGACCAGGAAGATAGTGGTCCACAAAAACAGTGACGGACACTTTGTACGTGGGCCACTCGCGGGACAGACGGTGGACGTGCAATGGCGTACGAAACACGATGGCATCCTTCACCTGAAGACAGATCCGCTGCCGGATTACTATCTTGTCTTCGTTGGCTCTAAAGAGGTTACAGCATTGCACAGCCTGTCTATTCCGTGGGTGATCGAGTCGGTTCATCTCTTTCATTCCGCCGAACTGCTGAATGCATTGCGCGAACGTGGTGTGCAGTTCGGGACTGGAACGAGTATTACCGGGCCGTTGTGGGAACGGGCCGAGATTTATCCGGTGCAGAGGAACCATCAACTGATTCTTTCCAATGATGAGCGCACGTTGCTGGCGCTGTTCCGTTGACGTGGTACCAGTATTTCACTAGAGGCCCTTTTTCAGGCAGCCTATTGGCACCAACGTAAAGCAGTTGCAGCGAGGCCCAGCGCCAGGAGCATCGGGATTGGTAAATATCCAGGCGGCATGAACCAACGTCAGGCAGGTTGCGACGAGGCCCAGTGCCAGGGCGACCGCAAGGGACAATCCATTTCAAAGAAGACGTGTTGCGAGTCAAACGCAGCCGATGCAGGAGTGTCATCCTGAGCGCAGCGAAGGATGACAAAGCGAGATGGTCTCTTCTTTGAAATGGTATTGACCGCAAGGAATCGCCCCTACTATACGACGAATCGGCCCGTCAAGCCTGTGGAGAGGCTTGCACCAGTACTGGGTGGTGCGGGCAGTCCTCCGCTCAACCCTGAAGTTGGTACGCATGGGACGGCTTGTGTTGTGCGTCGCCCTCGTCCTGGTCTCGTGAGTGAACGCCTCACCACCTGCCAGGGCGACGCAAGCGTCCCCCCGCCCCTACGGGTTCGAAGGATGTTATACCATACCTAGCGTTGTAAATCCACTACCGCCCTACGAGAAAACGGGGGTTCTTCCTCCTTAACTTGACGCCTTTTGGGCGCAATGAATTGCGCCCCTACATTTGCTGGAGCCTCTTCTCGAGCCTATCGGTATATTTCGGGATGGCTCATGGAAAGGTGGGCGCCGCCTCCTGTAGCAAAAGATACAAATATTTACACGCTGTTTATATCGAGGTGGGTCACGTTTATGCGCTGTTTATGTTTTATCGGCTACACTTTCACCAGAAGCTCGTAGCACGGTTCACTTATCCTGAGACGGTGACAAATCGGTGATTGAGATCCTTCGCTTTCGCTCAGGATGACATGTTACGGTTCACTTATCCTGAGACGGTGACAAATCGGTGATTGGGACACACATCTTGCTTGCGAGCAATGACTCGCATTGCAATACACGAAGTGGTGGCATAAGACCATCCATGAAAGGAGCGCTGTGAACAACTCTCTACCTATGAAAGATGTATCAACCGGTACACAAAATGCGCCGGACCAGGGCACGTACGCTATCGAATTACGCGACGTGACCAAGCGGTTTCTGACGCCAGCCGGCAAGGCGTATACGGCGATCCGCGACATCAATATGGCGGTCGCCCCCGGTGAGTTCGTCGCCGTGGTTGGGCCGACCGGCTGCGGCAAATCCACCACACTGGGTCTCATCTCTGGCCTGGAACGACCGAGCGCCGGTGAGGTTGAAGTGATGGGCGAACCCGTCCAGGGCATTGACCCGCGCATTGGCTATGTCTTCCAGGCTGATGCAGTCTTCCCCTGGAAGAATGTGCTGAACAACGTTGCCACAGGCCCCTTGTTCCGCGGCCAACCCAAAGCCCAGGCGCTCGAGCGCGCGCACGATTGGATCGCGCGTGTGGGGTTGACCGGTTTCGAGGACCGCTACCCGCACCAACTCTCAGGCGGCATGCGCAAACGCGTGGCGCTGGCCCAGACCTTTATCAACGAGCCACAGATTCTGTTGATGGACGAGCCGTTCAGCGCCCTCGACGTACAGACGCGGACCTTGATGGAAGACGAACTGCTCAATCTGTGGTCCTCGCTCAAAGCCTCCGTCGTCTTCGTCACTCACGACCTTGAGGAGGCCATCTCCCTGGCTGACCATGTGTGCGTCCTGACCGCAGGCCCAGCCACCGTCAAGGGTATTTATACCATCGACCTGCCGCGTCCGCGCAAGGTGGGGGAAATCCGCTTTGAGCCGCGTTTCGTCCAGCTCTATCAACAAATCTGGGAAGACCTGCGCGACGAGGTGGTTATTAGCTATGAACGTGCGAAACAGAGAGGGGATCAATAATTATGAATACACTCAGTAACCAGGTCAATGTGCCAGTTGCCGCTCCTGAGAGCGAAGAAGTGTCAGTGGAGACGATCCGCGCCCGCCGCCGCAGGCGCATCGTGGTCAACAGCCTGCGCGTCCTGATCCTTGTCGTCATCATCGGCGGCTGGCAGTTACTCACCAGTGTCGGCAAACCCCCCCTTATCGACCCCTTCTTTTGGGGGCAACCCTCTGGTATCTGGCAGCAGATCGTCACGTGGGTGACACAGGGGACGGCGCAGGGCCCGCTATGGCAGCAGATTGCCGTCACTCTAGAAGAGGCCATCCTCGGTTTCGTGATCGGCGTGGTGTTGGGGGTCATCTTTGGCGTGGTGCTTGGACGTAATCGCTTCCTTGCCGATGTGCTGAGCCCCTACATCAAGGCGGCCAATTCGATCCCACGTGTCACGCTCGCCCCCCTGTTCGTTATCGGGCTGGGCCTGGGGTTCCAATCCAAGGTTGCACTGGCGGTTGTGCTGGTCTTCTTCGTCGTGTTCTTTAACGCCTTTCAGGGCGTACGCGAGGTTGATCGCAACCTGCTGGCAAATGCGCAGATTCTGGGGGCCAGCCAGCGGCGACTTTCTACCGAGGTGATCATCCCATCAGCCTTGACGTGGATCCTCGCCAGCCTGCACACCAGCTTTAGCTTTGCACTGGTCGGCGCGGTTGTAGGCGAGTTCCTTGGCGCGACGCAGGGCATCGGCTTGATGATCCAGAACGCAGGGGCCAACTTCAATGCGAATGGCGTCTTCGCAGCGATGGTGATCCTGGCGGCTGTCGCACTGATTACAGAAGTGCTTATCACCGCGTTGGAAAACCGCCTGGTTCGCTGGCGGCCCAATACCGTAAGCGAAGTGACCATCTAGAGCAGAGATGTAAGGAAAAGGAGGAAATGGCAAAAAAGGGGAAGACCACTTACGGCATGTGTCACTGTTGTTCTTATCCGTTCTGCCAACACGCTGGCGCGTCTAGTGCTACGCACTCAGGCAGAACGAGCAGCAGCAAGAAAACCGCCCGATTAACGGATTTTTTTGGCGGCAACAATTCATCGGGTCACGGAGGTGACCATTGAAAACAGAGAGGAGACAATCTATGAAATCGTGGAATCGACAGGGTCGATGGTTTGCCCTGGTAACCGGCATCATCTTCGTTCTTCTGCTTAGTGCATGCGGCGGCAGCAGCTACGGAAGCGGTAGCAGCAGCAGCAGTGGAACGACACAAGTTAAGATCATGGTAGGCGGGCTGAGCAAGCAGATCTATTTGCCGAACATGCTCACCCAGCAGCTCGGATACTTTAAGCAGGAGGGACTGGATGTGACGCTGATCGACGAGGCCTCGGGGCAGTCGTCGGAGAATGAAGTGCTGGCGGGCCAGGTGGATGCGGGCTCGGGGTCCTACAACCATACCATCGAGCTGCAGGCGAAGGGCAAGCAGATGGAGGCTGTGGTTCTGTTGAACGTTGCGCCCGGTGAAGCCGAAATCGTTTCCGCCAAAGCGGCCAGCCAGATTCACTCAGTCAGTGATCTCAAAGGTAAGAACCTGGGCGTGACTGAACTCGGCTCAGGCACACAAACCCTGACTACCGCGCTGCTGCACAAAGCCGGGATTACGCAAGACCAGGTGCATTTCGTGCCAGTGGGCGCAGGCGATACCTTTATCGCAGCGTTGCAACAGGGAAAAATCGATGCCGGCATGACGACCGAACCGACGATCTCACGCATCTTATCGAGCGGGGTTGGCAAAGTCCTGGTCGACCTGCGTTCGCCAGAGTCGACGCAGGCGGCTCTAGGGGGGTCCTACCCGTTCATCAGCCTGTTTATGAACAACAGTTACGTCAACAGCCACAAAGACGTCGTCCAGAAGATAGTGAACGCCTACGTCAAGACGCTGAAGTGGATGCACACGCATACGGCGGCGGAGATCGCGGACAAAATGCCCGCAGACTACTACGCCGGCAATAAAGCTCTCTACGTGACGGCGTTGCAAAACCAGATGGCCATCTTCAGTCCGGATGGGAGTATGCCTGCTGGCGCACCTCAGACGGTGCTTAACATCGAGCAACAGAGCAATCTGGTCCCGCAGAGCACGAACATCGATCTCAACTTGACCTACACCAACGAGTTTGTGAGCAAAGCTAGTTAGTTCCTATCCCTGCAATGAGGGCTCGGGGCTAGCCTCGCAACCGGCCCCCGAGCCGTCATCGCGAGCGCGAACACTGCCAGAGATACAGCACGTAAGACGTTTTGAAAGGGAGTTCACAATGAACGAGTTTCCCGCCTGGCTTACCTCTACGCTCGCGTCGGATGCGACCGAAGGGCGAGGAGTCCTTCCTCCCTGGATCGGTTCGCTCAAGCCAGATGCACGAGCCGTCGGTCCTGCCTTCGTTGCTCTGATGAGCCAGGATGACAACCTGTCGGTGCGAGAAGCGATAAAAGCTTCGCCCCCGCCCGGATCGGCGCTGGTCGTCACGGGTGGCAGCACCTCGCGTACCGCGACCATTGGCGGGCTGATGGCCCTGGAGATGCAGCACGCAGGGATCGTCGCCCTCGTCACAGATGGCCTGGTGCGTGATGCCGGGGAGATTCGCCAGATGCAGCAGTTCAGCGTGTGGTGCCGAGGTGTCACCCCGACCGCATCACACAAAAACGGCCCCGCAGTGGTGGGCGGCACCGTTTCTCTCGGCGGGACCATCATCCAGGACGGTGACCTGATCATCGCCGATGAAGACGGGGTGGTGATCTGGCCGAAGGAACACATCGACGCCTTGCTGGTCAAAGCTGAGGCAAAGTGGCAACAGGACAACGCCCGGCTGGGGCAGCTACAAGAGGGAAAAACTCACAGGCAAGTATAGTTGTCTATCCGGGAAGCAAAAAGGAGAGGAATGTCTATGACTTCAACTGCAATCGACTCGGCCGTCTTTCGCCATATCTTCAGCAGTGAACCGATGCGCCAGGTCTTCTCGGACGAGCATCGGGTGCAATGCTATCTCGACATCGAGGCGGCGCTGGCGCGCGTGCAGGCTCGCCTGGGACTCATCCCTCAAAGAGCTGCCGATGAAATTACTGCCAAGTGCACCCTCGACATCATCGACATGGCGAAGCTCAAGAGCCAGACGGAGTTGATCGGCTATCCCGTCCTGCCAGTGGTGCAGCAACTGGTGGCCGCCTGCGCGGATAATCTGGGGCAATATAGCCACTGGGGAGCGACCACCCAGGACATCACGGATACCGCCACAATCCTGCAGATCCGCGAGGCGCTCTCGCTGGCCGAGGATGACCTGTCGGCGATCTCCGGCCACCTGGCCAATCTCGCTCACCGCTATCGCGATACGCCTATGGCGGGTCGCAGCAATTTGCAACAGGCGGTTCCGATCACGTTCGGCTACAAAGTGGCCACCTGGCTCGCTGCCATCGAGCGGCACCGGCAGCGGCTGGCAGAACTGCGTCCACGGGTGCTGGTTGGCGAGTTTGGTGGTGCCGCGGGCACTCTGGCATCGCTCGGCGCCGACGGCCTGGACGTTCAGGAGGGGCTGATGGCCGAACTGGGGCTCGGTCAACCCGAAATCGCCTGGCACACGGCACGCGACCGGATCGCCGAGGTCGGCTGCTTCCTGGGGCTGGTGACCGGGACGCTGGGAAAGATCGCGACCGATGTGAAACTGCTGATGCAAACGGAGGTCAGCGAGGTGTACGAGCCCTATGTCAAAGATCGCGGCTCCAGCAGTACGATGCCGCAGAAGCGCAATCCGATCTCCTGCAATTACATTCACGCCTGCGTAGCGATGGTCAGGCAACACGTGGCTGCCCTGCTCGACGCGATGGTCGAGGATCACGAGCGCTCTACTGGTCCCTGGGAAATTGAATGGATCGCCGTGCCCGAGATCTTCCTCTTGACGGCCGGTGCGTTGCAGCAGGCACGTACGCTGCTCGCAGGCCTGGAGGTCGATGCTGGGCGGATGCGGGCCAACCTGGAGATCACCGAAGGCCTGATCTGTACCGAAGCCGTGATGATGGGCCTGGCACCGCATCTCGGGCGGCAGCAGGCCCATGATCTTGTATACGATATCAGCCGGCAAGTAAGCACCAGCGGGCAGTCATTGCTCGATCTGCTGGTGGAGAACGAGGAGATCGCCGCAGACCTCGACCGCACTGCCCTGGCAAAATTGGTCGATCCGGCAGCGTATCTCGGCCTATCGGGCGAAATGGTCGACCGTGTCCTGGCAAGACTGGCGCCGACCGGATCAAGTGAGTGATCGGTGTCATTCACTCATCGAGCTCGTCATCTGTCAAGACGGCGTGGCGAGGAAGATATGCTTGAGTGTAATACGGGCACCGTCGGACGTGATGTACGCTCCCGGCTGCTCTGAGAGAAAGGAGGCCAACCATGGCACCCAAAAAGAATTACCCAGCAGCGACAGAAGTGCAGCAGCTTGAACAAGCAGGCTTTTCCCCTGACCAGATTGATGGCCTCCTCGCATTTAGAGCCCTGTACACCCAGGGAGCCTATTATGAGGCTGATCCGGAGCGCATGCGACAAGAGTTTGTCCGCTGGCTGTACCTCCAAGGTCGCCTGGAAAGCTAAGACACTGTCCCAACGCTTGCATGCAAGAGAGGTCATCCTGTTGTACTTGTCAGGAGGTTTTACTGATGTTACCGTTAGAGGGAATCACCATCGTCTCGCTTGAACAGGCGGTCGCGGCCCCGTTTGCGACGCGCCAACTGGCCGACCTGGGAGCGCGTGTCATCAAAATTGAGCGCCCTGGCGTTGGGGACTTTGCACGTGGCTATGATGAGACCGTGAGGGGGATGGCGAGCCACTTCGTCTGGCTCAATCGCTCCAAGGAGAGTTTCACGCTTGATCTCAAGCACCCTGAGGCCGGGCTGATTGTCCTCCAGCTTTTGGAGGATGCGGACGTGTTCATCCAGAACCTTGCCCCGGGGGCCGCCGAGCGACTGGGTCTTGGCCCCGAGGAACTGGCACAGCGCTACCCCAGCCTCATTGTTTGCGCTATCTCCGGCTACGGCGCTTCGGGACCCTATCGCGACAAGAAGGCCTATGATCTGCTTGTGCAGTGCGAAACGGGGCTCGTCTCAGTGACGGGGACACCTGAAACTCCAGCGAAAGTTGGCATCTCGATTGCGGACATTGCAGCCGGCATGTATGCCTTCACGGGGATTCTCACGGCGCTCTACCAGCGTGAACGGACAGGGAAAGGAACGATGCTCGAGGTCTCGATGTTCGAGGCGCTCGGGGAGTGGATGAGCTATCCGGCGTACTTCGCGGCGTATGGTGGCACTCCACCACCCCGCAATGGAGCAAGCCACGCCACTATCGCGCCCTATGGCCCCTTCCAGGCTGGCGATGGCAAGCAGGTCAACCTGGGCCTTCAGAATGAACGCGAGTGGGCACTGTTCTGCTCAGTCGTGCTCAAACAGCCCGGGGTTGCGGCCGATCCCCGCTTCGACCGCAACGCCAGGCGGGTTGCCAACCGCGAGGCGTTGCACGCGATGATCGACGCCGTGTTCAGTCAGCTTACCATCGACCAGGTCATCGCGCGGCTGGACCAGGCGCAGATCGCCAACGCTCATATGAACTCGATGCAGGAGTTTTGGGAACACCCACAACTGCAGGTGCGCGAGCGGTGGCGTGAGGTTGACTCTCCTGTAGGGCGGCTTCAGGCATTGCTACCTCGCGTAACGATGCGTAACGTAGAGCCGCGGATGGACCCTATCCCGGCTCTGGGGGAGCAGACGGAGCAGATTCTGCGCTCGCTTGGCTACCAGGACGAGCAGATCTTCCGGCTACGGGCCGAGCGTGTGATCTAACGCAAGCAAGAAAGAGGAACGAACGCATGACAACGAAACAGGGCTGGCAAGGCCGGTACTTCGAGGACTTCGAGACCGGCGATATGTACCAGCACCCACTAGGAAGAACGGTGACGACAACAGACAACATGTGGTTCACCTTGCTGACTCAGAACACCGCCCCGATTCATTTTGACCACCACTACGCAGCACAAACCGAATTCGGCAGGCCGCTCGTCGACTCGACCTTTACGTTGGCGCTGGTCACCGGGCAGAGCGTGTCCGATATTTCGCAGAACGTTTTTGCCAACCTGGGCTGGGACGAGGTCCAGCTCCCCCACCCGGTCTTCGAGGGCGACACGATCTACTCCCAGTCTGAGGTCCTGGAGAAGCGGGAGTCACGGTCGCGCCCGAACGTCGGCATTGTGACGGTGAAGACCAGCGGCTACAATCAGGACGGAACGATCGTTATCACGTTCAAGCGCACCATCATGGTCTACAAGCGTGGGCAGGCCCCCAAGATTCCACGCCTTCTGCCAGGAGACACGTCGAGAGCGAAACCAGGAGCAGAACAATGAGGGTGACGAAGCGCTCCACGTGAGCGTATGATTTACCAGGAGAGGAGATTGAAATGCAAGCAAAGATTCGCACAGTGATTATGAGAGGCGGCACCAGCCGAGGGATCTTCTTTTGGGACGAGGACCTTCCGGCGGACCCCGAAGCGCGGACATGGGCCATCCTGGCGGCATTTGGCAGTCCGGACTCGTATGGCCGCCAGATCGATGGGCTAGGAGGTGCCACCTCTCTGACCAGTAAGGCAGCGATCATCAGCAGAAGCACCCAGCCGGGTATTGATGTCAACTTTACCTTTGGCCAGGTGAGCATCGATAAACCATTGATCGATATGCGGGGCAACTGTGGCAACATCTCCTCAGCTGTCGGCCCCTATGCCCTCGATGAAGGATTGATCACCTGCCAGGAGCCGTTGACGCAGGTACGTTTTCTCAATACGAACACGGGGAAGGTGACTGTCGCGCATGTGCCGAGCCGGAATGGTCGGTTTGAACCAGAGGGCGAGTATGCCCTTCCTGGTGTGCCGGGGACGGGCTCAAAGATCGTGCTGGATTTTCTCGATCCGAGCGGCGCGGTCACGGGGAAACTGTTCCCAACAGGACGGGTCAGGGATGTTCTCGCTGTGCCAGGAGTAGGGGAGATCGAGGTCTCGATCGTGGATGCCGCCAATCCCCTGGTGTTTTGTCGCGGTGAGGATATTGGCTTGAGTGGGCAGGAGATGCCCGACCAGGTCGATAGCAACCAGGGATTATTGCAGCGCATCGAGGCGATCCGGGCGGCGGCCGGGGTGGCAATAGGACTGGCAGGGAGTATCGAGGAAGCAACACGCAGCGTGCCTTCGGTCCCGAAGATCGCCTTTGTGACACAGCCACGGTCCTACATCCAACTGGATGGTGCGCTACGTAAGGCCAGCGAGATCGACCTGACCGCCAGGATCATGTCGATGGGCCGCCTGCACAGAGCGTTTGCTCTGACCGGTGCCATCTGCACTACCATAGCCGCAGGGATAGCGGGAACGCTGGTGCATGAAGTTGTCTCAGACCAGGCACGAGCAAGTGGGAACGTCAGGTTGGGGCACCCCTCAGGTGTGTTGGCCCTGGAGGCTCGCATGCACAAAGATGGAGAGGGCTGGCACGTGGAAAAGGTCTCCGTTGCCCGTACCGCGCGGCGGCTGATGGAAGGTTACATCTATGTACCGGAGCGTTTTCCTGCTGGGAGTGAGCAGGTAGCTGCCGCCCACCACATGTGAGAGAACGCTTTGAGGAGGAAGGTATGGCTCCAATCGAATCGCATGCAGGACTGCGGGTGGCTGTGCGCGCACTGTGCCAGCAGTTTCCCGAGAGCTACTGGCGAGAGCTCGACCAGCAACGAGCGTATCCGGAAGCCTTTGTCCATGCGCTGACGGAGGCTGGGTATCTCGGAGCGCTTATTCCGAGGGAGTACGGAGGCCGGGGTATGAGCCTCGTTGAAGCATCGATCATCCTGGAGGAGATCAATCGATCAGGTGGCAATGCCGGACCCTACCACGCGCAGGTGTACACGATGGGGACACTCCTGCGGCATGGTTCCGAGGCGCAGAAGCAGGCCTACCTGCCGAAAATTGCCAGTGGTGAGCTGCGCCTGCAGGCATTTGGAGTGACTGAACCGGAAGCAGGAACGGATACCACGAGTATTACAACAACGGCGGTACTCCAGGGCAACCGCTACATTGTCAACGGCCAGAAGATCTACATCTCGCGTGTGCAGCACTCCGATTTGATGATTCTGCTTGCCCGGACCACTCCACTCGACCAGGTCAAGAAGAAGTCCGAGGGGCTTTCGGTCTTCCTCGTGGACCTGCACGCAGCGCTTGGTCACGGACTCACCGTGAAGCCTATTCGTGTCATGATCAACAACGAGACCAACGAACTGCTCTTCGAGCACGTGGAGGTGCCGGCAGAGAATCTCATTGGCGAAGAGGGGCTCGGCTTCCGCTACATCCTGGATGGCATGAACGCCGAGCGCATTCTCATCGCTGCCGAGTGTATTGGCGATGGCCGCTGGTTTGTGGAGCGGGCAACGCAACGAGCGAGGGAGCGCCATGTCTTTGGTCGTCCTATCGGCCAGAACCAGGGTATCCAGTTTCCCATTGCCCAGGCCCACATCCATGTGGAAGCTGCCGACCTGATGCGGCTGCGGGCGGCGGAGCTCTTCGACCGCGGGGAGCCATGTGGACCAGAGGCCAATATGGCAAAGCTGCTGGCGGCTGACGCCTCCTGGGAGGCGGCCAACGTCGCCATGCAGACGTACGGAGGCTACGGGCTCGCCGTTGACTATGATATCGAACGCAAATTCCGGGAGACGAGGCTGTATCAAGTGGCGCCGATTTCGACCAATCTCATTCTCGCCTACGTGGGCGAACATGTACTCGGCCTGCCCCGGTCGTTCTAAATTCTGTCCGGGATAGAAGATAAGGAGAGAAAAGCGATGACAGGACACCCCAAGTCGATGACGGCCAGACTCCTCGTCCAGTGCCTGGAAAACGAAGGAGTCCAATATATCTTCGGCATTCCTGGTGAAGAAAACATTCATTTCATTGACGCGCTGCGCGATTCATCCATCCGGTATATCCTGACACGCCATGAGCAAGGAGCGTCCTTCATGGCCGACATCTACGGACGTTTGACCGGAAAGGCCGGGGTCTGTAGCGCCACACTCGGGCCGGGTGCGATCAACTTGTTGCTGGGGACGGCAGATGCCACCACCAATAGCGCACCGCTGGTTGCCATCAGCGCCCAGGTGGGCCTCGACCGCATTTACAAAGAGTCTCACCAGAGTGTTGACCTGGTCAACATGTTCAAGCCGGTGACCAAGTGGGCTGAAACGGTCCTCACTCCGGAGGCTGTACCGGAAATGGTGCGCAAAGCGTTCAAGCAGGCACAAACCCTGCGCCCCGGAGCCGTCTACCTTGCGATCCCTCAAGACATTGAGACGATGCCAGCATCCCCAGGTGCCCACCCACTGCCGGTCAACATTGTGCGTGATGCCGCCCCCTCTCCCTCACAACTTGCCCGCGCGGTGACGCTGCTGCAACAGGCCAAAGCTCCCCTGCTGCTTGCCGGACATGGAGCTGCTCGGGCTCATGTCCAGGAGGCCCTGGTACGCTTTTCTGAAAAGCTCACCATTCCGGTCACAACGACCTTTATGGGCAAAGGGGTCTTCCCTGACAATCATCCCAATGCCCTGGGAACGGTCGGCTTTATGCGCCGCGATTACGTGAACTTTGGCTTTGATCAGGCTGATGTGGTACTCTGTGTCGGCTACGAGTTACAGGAGTTCTCTCCAGCCCAGATCAACCCATCGGCCGATAAGCAGATCATCCACATTCATACATTTCCGGCAGAAGTCGATGACCACTACACGCTTGCTGTCGGCATTGAGGGCAATATTGCGCTGACGCTTGACGAACTGGCACAACAGCTCGCTCCAAAACCCAGCCTGACGGCGATCGGGCAGAAAATCCGTGCGGTGCTCCAGGAGGAACGGGAGAAAGGAGCACGTGATGCATCGTTTCCGGTGAAACCACAACGGCTGGTAGCCGATATCCGCGCCGCTCTGGGCGACTCCGATATTGTGCTCGCTGACACGGGCGCAGTCAAAATGTGGATGGCACGGCTCTACCCGGCATATCAGCCCAATACCTGCCTGGTCTCCAATGGGCTGTCGACCATGGCGTTCACCCTCCCAGGAGCGATCGCGGCCAAACTGGCCTATCCCGACCGCAAGATCCTGGCAGTGATGGGGGATGGCAGCTTTCTGATGAATGCCCAGGAGCTGGAAACGGCGATTCGAGAGCGCACTCCTTTTGTCGTGCTCGTCTGGGTGGATGACAGCTACGGTCTGATCGAATGGAAAATGGATCTGGAACTGGGGCGTCACTCCCACGTGACCTTTACCAATCCCGATTTTGTGCGCTTTGCGGAAAGCTTTGGGGCAAAAGGCTATCGCATCCAGAGCGCAGAAGAACTGTTGCCCACATTGAAACGGGCACTGGCAGATGACGTGGTCTCGGTTATCGCCTGCCCGGTGGACTCTTCCGAAAACATCAAATTGACCGATAAACTTGGCAAACTGACGGAGCCGATTTAAGGTAGGATAGGCAGCCTTATTCTTTGTCGGCGTGTGCGCCTTCGTCGCTGCTGCTCCGCTCTTGAGGAGGGAGCTTGCGAGTTCCCCTGGTTTCCGGCGCAAAAAAGCGATAGCCAACGCCCGGCTCGGTGAGTAAATAGCGCGGATTGGCAGGGTCGGGCTCCAGTTTTTGGCGCAAACGGTTGATATACACACGCAGATACTCGGCTTCGCCACCGTATTCAGGTCCCCAAATACTCTGCAGCAGCACGCGATGAGTGAGTACCTTGCCTACGTTGGAGACAAGCAGCCCCAGAAGAGAAAACTCTGTCGGCGATAGCCGCACCTCCTCCCCTCGAAGCCGCACGATATGCCCCGCCAGGTCAATCTCGAGTTCGCCAAATCGTTTCATGTCGCCAGTAGGCAGCATCACTTCCCACTGTGTGCGACGCAACGCGGCGCGCACACGGGCCAGGAGTTCTTCCACGCCAAAGGGCTTGGTCAGGTAATCGTCCGCGCCGAGATCAAGCGCTGCGACCTTATCGCTTTCAGCATCCAGCGCAGTCAACACGATGATGGGCACGGCAGAGAGCTCGCGCACGCGCCGACAGACTTCGAGGCCGTCCATGCGCGGCATCATGATGTCCAGAATCAGCAGATGGGGATCTTCCCGCTCCCACAGGGCTATAGCCTCCAACCCATTGCTCGCTTCCAGTACTTCAAAGCCGCGGGCGCGCAGGTTTCGGCTCACGAAATCGCGCAGCGCCACTTCATCTTCGGCGAGCAGGATACGCTTTGTCCTCGTCGTCATACGAACCTCCGTTCCTCGGTCGGGAGCTCTACTGCCGTGGTATCAACCGGCACCGGGGGAACAGCAGGGGAGACAAGCGGCAGCGAGAACGAGATAGTGGTGCCCTGCACGCTGCTCTCCGCCCAGATGGCGTTTCCGTGGGCCTCGATGAAGGCCTTGCAGATGGCCAGTCCGAGGCCAGTGCCACCAGAACGCTGCTGGCGGCCATGCCGCGCCCGATAGAAACGCTCGAACACATGTGGCAACTCATCGGGAGCGATACCAGGCCCATTGTCCGAAACCGATACGACAACTACATCGTCCCGCCTCCCGGCGGTAATGCGCACTTCGCTTTGACCATACGCCAGCGCGTTGGCAACCAGGTTGCGGAGCGCGACCTCTATGCGCGCGCTGTCCACGTTGACCAGAGGCAGGTCATCGGGGATATGCAAAGATAACATGATATCCGTGTGATTGAGCTGGTCGATGGTCTTCGCTACGAGATCCTGCACACGGGAGGGTACACGATTGAGGGTGAGCAGCCCGGCTTCCTGGCGTGAGAGGTCGAGCAGATTACTTACGAGCTGCGCCAACCGATCGGCCTCGCCGCTGATTGTCTGCAGGAAGTGGTGCTGGTCAGCGAGTGACCAGGTTACGTCTTTCTGAAGCAGCGTCGAGGCATGGCCTTTGATCGCTGCCAGGGGCGTACGCAATTCATGGCCGACCGCTGCCAGCAACGTCGTCTTGAACTCGTCGAGCTCGCGCTCACGCGTCACATCGCGCAGCAGGAGGCCGCGCCCAATGGCTTGCCCTGACTCGTCTCCCACGTCGAACTGCCGCAAGTGGATGGCATGGCGCCGCCCATAGCGCATGATCTCAACAAACAACTCCGTGGCATCAGTAGATTCAGCCTGAGCAAGGACACGCTCACAATCCGCAGGATCCACTGCCCTTGTGCGCAGCGCATCGTAGAGCGCACTGATGTGGCGTCCCTCCAGCGCCTCGCTGGGCAGGCCCACGATATTACTGGCTCCCAGGTTGGCATACAGCACTGTCCCGTCGATGCCTGTCAGCACAAGCCCATCACTCATACTGCCCATGATCGCCTCCAGCTTCTGCTTCTCCTCCGAGGCCTGCTGGTAAAGTTGCTCGTTTTCTCGGGCCACCACGCGCAGCCGCTCATCGCTGCGCTCGTAAAGCACCGCGTGTTCCCAGGCGAGTGTAGCGTAGTTGGCGAATGTCAGCAGTAAGTCGATCTCGTTCTGGTTGAAGGGATGGGGTTCGGTGCGATGCACGAGCAGAACCACACCTCCCGCGTGTCGACTGATGATGGGGATCCCCAATACCGAGCGAAAGCCTTCGTCGTAGGAGAAAGAAGGCACTGGTTGCTCGGGAGTGAGCAGTTTCTGCACCGGTTTGCCAGAGCTCAGTGCCAGCACCGCGGCCGAACTCACGTTCTCAGGAGACAGGGAGAGGCTATGATCATAGTGTTTGCTATGACCGTCACTGGCCAGCACGCGCAGCACGCCCTGCTCGTCGGGCAGGAGCACCGCAGCGGCCTGCACATCCACCAGCCGTCGCACCTCGCGCATGATCTTTCCCACGACGGCGTGCGGGTCAAGCGACCCGACCACAGCATTCGAGGTTTCGAGCAACGTGCGCAACTCACCAAGTTTTTCCAGCCCGTCGAGCTCCAGGCGTACGAGCGAGCGTGCCAGATCACCAACCTCGTCATCACGACCTGAGAGCACGGTGGCATGCACCGGGATTGATTGCTCCGAGGCAGGCAGCGCCTGATGCTCGATGGCAAGGGTATGGAGGGGGCGGATGACACGGCCCAGCAGTATGAGCCAGAACAGCAAGCCACCGATGGCGAAGAGCAGCGCTGCAGCCAGCAACCAGAGATGGAACTGGTTGACGACGGCCAGCGCCTCGGCCGCAGGCCTCTGCACAACAACAGCCCAGTGGGCAGCCGGGACGGGAACGGAGCTGAAAAGCCAGTCCTGGCCACCAGGCCCCGGTCCCTGACGTGAGGCCACACTGCCGTGCAGCGCCTGGTCGGCGCCCGGCAACTCGTCCAGGACTGTCTGCAAGATTCGCCTGGGGTCGGGGGTAGCGATGAGTTCTCCGCGATCGTCGACCAGGCCGATCATGAGGCGGCGGCCCTGATCCTGCTGCGCCTGGACAACGGCCTTCAGGGGCACGCTGAGTTGGGCAAGTGAGAAGTTGGTCGCTATGACGCCGACTAACTTCCCGCTGCTATCATCTACAGGTTCAGCGATGATGACGCCAGCGTTGAAGGTCGGTTCAACCACAGCACCCACCTCGAAGACCGGGTGCGGGTGGCGCTGGGGGGCAATGGCCCGCTGGATGACGTCGGGCGGCGAGAATTCCGCCACTAAGCTGTCCTGGCACTTGTCTGGCAACTGTGGGCAGAAGACTCTTATGGCGCCTAGTGGATCGAGAAAGTAGAGGTGATCCACGTCGCTGCGCGCGGCCAGGAATGCCTGGAAGATGCTCTCCATCGCGACAGGAGTATTGGCCTTTGCCGTAAGCTTGCTTAGCGCGACAAGCGAGTTTTCGGCGTCGAGCAGGTGGAGGTTGGTCTCAACCGCGATCTCCTGTGCCAGCGCCTGGTCTGATGCCTGAGCGTCATTGCGCAGCCGCTGCTCGACCACAGCGTTGACTCCCAGGCCTCCAATCAGCACGACGACGACAAAGAGAAGGTAGACGCTCAGTAATTGGAACAGGAGAGAGCGGCGCACGAAATGCAGCATGGCCAGTACTCCTTGATGAGCTCTTCCGAGTGATCCACAGGTATCGATATTCGTGTATTATACCACTTTAGGTACCAATATTGCGGACGATATCCTCCAACCATATATAATCCAAATCGACTGCGCCAAACGTATATATAACAGCACATCTTTTGTTGCTTGACTATTCCTTAATACGTTATAACTTGGAGAACCAATACTACCTGTTGAGACAAGTGGCATTTGAAAGGTGCGAGTGGGTTATGGCATTTTGCGGTCAATGCGGCCTTCTTTTGGCTCCCGGGACTGAGGCATGCCCTCGTTTTAGAGATGTACCTTCCATCCGAAAAGTGGTACAATGTGCAATATGAATGAATTAACATCTCAAATTGAACGACTACAGGGACGCGTCCAGAAAACTATGGTGCGTCTTTGACCTGGCTAGCAAGCAAAAGCAAATAAGTTCGATCGAGACCGAGAGCATGGCGGAGGACTTCTGGTCCGATAACCGCAAGGCTCAGGCACAAATGCAGCAGTTGAACGCGCTGCGCGAAGAGGTCTCCACGTGGGAAGATATTGACACGCAACTGAATGACCTGCTGGGATTGGCTCAATTGTTGGAGGAGGAGCCAGATGAAGAGATAGAAGATATGCAGGCAGAGGTGGCGCAGTCAGTGGCCGAGATCGAGAAAAAAGTCGAGGAACTGCAATTCTCGTTGATGTTGAGTGGAGAGCATGACGAGCGCGACGCGATTCTGAGCATTCACGCCGGCAGTGGCGGCGTCGACGCACAGGATTGGGCTGAGATGCTGTTACGCATGTACCTGCGCTGGGCGGAGCAGCATAAATTCCGCACGGAAATCTATGATTACAGCGAGGGTGAAGAAGCCGGCATTAAAAGTGTCACCGTCGAAATCAGGGGCCGCTACGCGTATGGCTACTTGCGATCAGAGATAGGGACTCACCGGCTGATCCGTCTCTCGCCTTTTGATGCTGCACATCGCCGCCATACCTCGTTTGCCAAGGTCGAGGTCATGCCCGACATAGAGGATGCGATCGAGATTACGATTCGTCCCGAAGATATTGAAGTGGACACGTACCGCTCGACAGGTGCAGGCGGACAGCACGTCAACAAGACAGATTCGGCGGTGCGGATACGTCACATTCCTACGGGAATCGTAGTGACCTGCCAGAATGAACGCTCACAGATTCAGAACCGCGAGGTTGCCATGAAGCTACTCAAGGCGCGTCTTTATGAGCGGGAGCAGAAGAAGCGCGAAGAGGAGGCAGCGCGGCTCAAGGGTGAAAATGTACAGGCCGATTTCGGTACACAGATTCGTTCGGTGACCATCCACCCCTATAATATCGTGAAGGACCACCGGACGAACTATGAGACGGGGGATACAGAGGGGTACCTGGCGGGCAATGTGGACCCGTTCATCCACGCGTACCTGCAAGCTATGGCAGGGGGTGTAGCCACAGGGGTGTAGGGTGATTGGAAGATTGATGAAGTTTTCTTCATCAAATAGCTGACACAAGACGCAATTTGTGGTATGATAGCGACAGCATGGATACTAACCTGCTATGGGGATGCGGATGCAGTGGCGGAGGCTCCCCCTCGGTTTACTGGTTTGCTTTGCTCTGCCATGTGGTAGAGCAGGTGAATACTATCCTCCAAGGATAAGGAAGGAGGCGATTTCGTGGAAAATGCATTTCCCCGGTGTCGCAAATGTAGTGAAGGTGATCTGGTTCCGCTTTCGGATTTCGGTAGCCAGGGAGCTTCCATTGAGTACAAGGCCTGGGTCTGCACTAATCCCTCTTGCCTGTACAACATCAAGATCCGTAATGGCGATATCATCATTAACGAGCCCATTAGTGACGGGTCACTTCATTCGTATCGCGGCAGCCGTCAATAAGGGGGCTAGAGGCTAGTGGTTTTATCACTGGCTTGCTATTCTCTTTTTGTCAACCCTGGTTGTTGCAGTACGATAGGACGAGGAGGCAAAAGGCATGTATTTGTACCTTTTGCCTTTTATCTTATGCTGAGGGATAATCACCAGCTAAGCTTTTTGGTGTGTTGTCCTCTTTTTTTAAAATATTACTATTAAGAAGATAGCTAGATAAAGGAGTCAATGCTGACGTGCTCAATAGAATCTTTGGGCAGAAACCTCAAGAAGAACCGAAAAAAGATGCCGTGGCTGCTCAGGAGCGCGCAGAAGGGGATTCCGTGTCTGAGCAAGGCGCTATCCCGCTGAAAAACAGTCTGAGCCGCACTCGACAGATTTTTAGCCGCCTGGGAGATGCCTTCAGGCAAAACGAGATCACTGATACGCTGTGGGATGAGCTGGAGGAATCGCTCTTGCGGGCTGACGTTGGTCCTGGCACGACTACGTGGTTGCTGGAGCGACTGCAGAAGCGAGCCGCTGAAGAGCGCATGAAGAGCGGAGCACAGGTGCAGCGCGCTCTACGCGAGGAACTGGTAAAATTGCTTGGAAAGCCTTCCGGCCTGCGTATTGCTACAGATTCGCCACTGACAGTGATCCTGGTGATCGGAGTCAATGGCTCAGGAAAAACGACAACGATCGCGAAGTTAGCCTACCGGCTCACCCGGGAAGGTCATAGTGTCATGCTTGCCGCCGCCGATACCTTCCGCGCGGCGGCCATTGATCAACTCAAGGTATGGGCGGATCGCGTTGGTGTACCAGTTATCAGCCAGAACCCGGGCTCTGATCCTGGCGCGGTGGTCTATGACGCCATCCAGGCGGCAACGGCACAGGGAAGTGATATTCTCATCGTGGATACCGCTGGTCGCCTGCAAACGAAGTACAACCTCATGGAAGAGTTGAAGAAGATCAATAAAGTCATTCAGAAATTCGTCCCGAAAGGGCCACATGAGTTATTAATCGTGATGGATGCGACGACGGGCCAGAATGCCTTGTTGCAGGCTCACCAATTCGCTGCAGACATTGGGCTAACGGGTGTGGTCATTGCCAAACTGGATAGCACTGCCAAGGGAGGTTTTGCCTTTGCTGTCGCCGACGACCTGGACGTACCTATCAAATTTATCGGCACAGGAGAGAAGGTTGAGAACCTGGCGCCATTTGATCCCCAAAGTTTTGTGGCTGCGCTCTTCGCGCAAGACTGACGAGGAGGTTGTTCATGGTCAAAGAAGCCGAGGTACCGTCCCCAGCGCAGACATCCTCGCGGAACCGGTCCAAGCCTGATAAACCTTTTATGGGGAACCTGGCACTTAAGTGCCCAAAGTGCAAAGAGATGCTGGTAGGCCGGGATTGGGAGAAGAACCTGAAAGTGTGCCCCCGCTGTAGCTTTCACTTCAAACTTTCCGCCTATGAGCGCATAGAGCTGTTGACCGATGCTGATAGCTTCGTCGAACTTGATTCCGATATTGTCTCTGTTGACCCGCTCAAGTTTGTTGTGCGCTCACAGGTATATACCAGCAAGCTGAGAGAAGAGAGCGAAAACGTCGGATTGAATGAGGCGGTTGTGATTGGCCATGCAACCATTGAGGAGCTACCACTGGCGTTGGCCGTGATGGATTTCAACTTCATCGGCGGTAGTATGGGTTCGGCAGTGGGTGAAAAAATTACTCTTGCCATTGAATTGGGTATCGAAAAAAACATACCAGTGCTGATCTCTTCAACCTCTGGCGGCGCCCGCATGCAAGAGGGACTTTACTCGCTGATGCAGATGGCAAAAACTGCGGCGGCACTGTCAAAACTGGCGGAGGCAAAACTCCCCTATTTTAGCTTGTTGACGGACCCGACCACCGGGGGTGTAACGGCCAGTTTTGCCTTGCTCGGCGATGTAATCCTGGCAGAACCAGGGGCGCTAATCTGTTTCGCGGGGCCGCGTGTCATCGAGGGATTTATGCATGTGAAACTACCTGAAGGAGCGGTTACCTCGGAATTTATGCTTCAGCATGGCATGATTGACATGGTTGTGCACAGACGAGACCTACGGCAGACGCTGGGAAGACTGCTTCGTTTCTATGCAAAAGTTGAGGTGACCGGAGAAACCAGGATCAATCAAGAGACAAGGTAAGGGGAAACGCCATGGCATATGACCTGGAATTCGAGAGGCCGCTAGCTGAACTAGAGAAAAAGATCACAGGGCTGCAGCGTAAGGGTGATCGGTTGAAACATGATGAGCACTTGCAGCTACAGGATGCGGAGCGCGAACTGCGCAGGCGCACAGAAGAGATTTATAGCCGGCTAACCGCCTGGCAAACAGTGCTGGTGGCACGGCATAAAGATCGACCATACTCGGCGGATTATATTCGACTCATTTGTGATGACTTCTTCGAGCTGCACGGGGATCGCGCTTTTGGGGACGACCACGCTATCATCACAGGACCAGCAAAATTCGATGGGCAAACAGTAATGCTGGTGTGTCACCAGAAGGGTCGAGACACTAAAGAAAAACAGCTACACAACCTGGGGATGCCAAACCCGGAAGGGTACCGCAAGGCGGCTCGAACAATGCAGCAGGCCGAGAAATTTGGGTATCCCGTTATTTGTTTGATCGATACGCCGGCGGCATTCCCCGGATTAGGAGCTGAAGAACGCGGACAGGCCCAGGCTATTGCCGCGAATCTCTATCTGATGTCGCGCTTGCGCGTGCCGATCATCGCCGTCGTGATCGGCGAAGGGGGCAGCGGTGGCGCCTTAGCGATAAGCATTGCTGACCGTATCTTGATGCTAGAGTTTAGTATCTATTCGGTTGCACCGCCGGAGGCGGCAGCGAACATTCTCTGGCGTGACACTGCTTTTGCGCCTCAAGCTGCTGAGGCAATGCGCATTAGCGCTCGCGAACTCAAGGAAATCGACTTAATAGACGAGTTGATTGTTGAGCCACTGGGGGGGGCGCATCACAATTACCGTGCCGCCGCAGATAATCTTAAAGCGACACTGATCAAGCAACTGGCTGATTTACAACAGGTGCCTGTAGACGAACTGCTGGCGAGGCGCTATCAAAAGTTCAGAAATATCGGCAAATTCGGCAGAGCGAGCGAGTGACGCGGGGAGTTGACTCAACTGGTTACCTCTGCTATGATAACCGCCAGAAAGCAACTCCTACAAATACAGGGTACTGCATAGTTGAGGTGGAAAGATATGGGCACATCTCCGACCTGGCAAAGCATACTACAGCAGGTCCTCAAGATCCCAGGTGAACAACAACGCATTGCTGTATCTATCGGGCTCTCTCAAATGACGATTACTCGTTGGGCTAAAGGAGAATCTAACCCCCAGCGGCCTCATCTCACTCGTTTAGTGCAGGTCATCCAGCCAGCCTATCGAGATGCATTGCTTGAAGCGCTCGAAGAAAGTTATCATGATATTCATTCGTGGTTGAAAGATGATTCCTCTGAATATATTCCTTCAGATTTTATTGCCCAGTTACTCGATGTACGTACTACGACAACAGATTCATTGCGCTTCTGGCGTATAAGCGACATGATACTCAAACAGGTTCTCGCTCAATTAGACCCCAATCAACTAGGAATGGCTGTGACATTGATACAGTGCATACCTCCGTCTGAAAGACATGGAAACAAGATCCGCTCGATGCGCGAACGGGCAGGGCGAGGTACGTTTCCCTGGACAGCCGATCTTGAACCTATGGCGCTTTTTCTTGGTATGGAATCGTTAGCAGGCTATGCTGTAGAAGCGCGCCGCGTCGTCAATGTCGATGATCTGACCAAGGAAAAACTGCTGCCGGCGTACAGGACTGAATTTGAAGTGAGCGCCGCGGCCCACCCTATTTTGCTAGGGGGAAATATTGCCGGGTGCCTTGCAGCGTCGAGTACACAGATCGGTTATTTTACGCAGCAACGCCAGTCTTTATTGGTGGCATTCAGTCATCTCGCATCGCTGGCATTCGACAAAGAGGAGTTTTATGACCCGAAATTGGTGGAACTGCGCGTGATGCCAACCCCCACGTACCAGCGACCTATACTGAATGACTTCCGACACAGCGTCTCAAAGCTGCTCACCAATACTACACACGAGCGCGCACGGATGACTAATACCGAAGCTGAACAACAAATATGGCTTGACATAGAAGAGCAGCTTCTTTCTCTGCCTGATGAGGCATACGAACATTAGCGTTGTATCCGTCGGACAGGACTGTTGAGTGATCATCTATAATATAGATAACAGTTACTCTATCTATAAGAGGTACAATTCCAATGCGGCCTGTCAAAGAGACGCAAACACCTGAAGATACAGATACAACCGGTATTGCTCCTCAGCAAAAGCGCTCCGGTGTTGTTTCAAAGTGGACCGTGCTACTCGGAATACTAGCGATTGGTCTTCTCTATTTTGCTCTTCCCGAGAAACTGACGATTGGTCCAAGCTGGTTATTGCTGGCAATTGAAGGAATAGTGATCATACCGCTGATCTTTATCAGGAGGAGCGGCCATCCACTGGCCCCTAAAACGATACGTATTCTCGCGCTGGTACTTCTCGGGGCTGTGACGATAGGCCTGGTTGGCAGTGTTGCACAGTTGATTCTCAACCTGCCTACTGAAAAGGGAACCTCATTACTGCGAGACGCGGCTCTGATCTGGGGCACCAATATCCTTGTTTTCGCCCTGTGGTATTGGGAGATCGATTGTGGAGGTCCACAAAAACGGCACCTGTCTGGCCATAAAGCGATCGATTTTATGTTTCCCCAGCAGGCGGATGGCAATACCACTGGTTGGGTTGCGCATTTTGTTGATTACCTCTTCCTGGCGTTCACTGGCGCTACGGCTTTCAGCCCGGCCGATACCTATCCTTTGACGCGACGAGCAAAAATGTTGATGATGATCGAGGCGTTACTTTCGATGATGGTTATCGTGTTACTGGCGGCTCGCGCTGTCAATATTTATGGGCAGTGACGACTCCCCACGGCTACAAGCCGGGGGCTTCTGGAACGACTCTGCCTGCTCGTCCACAGGCTTGCAAACCTTCGTGTAGGATATTCTTGCTCCCGTTGTGGTCTCGATGGATCACGAGACCACAATGGGGACATTCATAGACCCGCACAGACAGCGGCATCGGTTGGCGATGCCCGCATGCCGAACAGGTTTGGCTCGTGTATGCCGGGTTCACCCGCACCATTTCTCGACCAGCCTCTTCCGCTTTGTCGAGCAGGTGCGTGAAGAACATCGACCACGAGGCATCCGCGATAGATTTTGCAAGTTTCGGGTTTTTCACCATATTACGCACCACTAAGGCTTCCACGGCAAGAAACCCGAAACGCTTGATGAGGGAGGCCGCCTGTTGTTCAATGAAGTTCGTCCGCCGGTTGCTGATACGTTCATGCACTCGTGCGACCACCTTGCGTCGATGCTCCCGCTCACGACTCCCTTTGGGCGCTTGGGAAAGCTTGCGCTGGGCGTGCGCCAACGCAGCCGACTCTGTGCGAAAGAAGCGCGGATTGGCGATCTCTTCCCCGGTGGAGAGGTAAGCAAAGGTCTTGAGCCCAACATCAATCCCCACTTCTTCTGTGCAGGCCAGCAGGCGCTTGCAACCTGCTTCTTCCTCTCCGATCTCGACACTAATACTCACAAACCATTTTCCCGTGGGGGTCCGCTTGACAATGGCTGTCTTCGGCGTCCCTTTGATGGGACGATGCATCACCATCTTGACATGCCCCAATTTTGCGAGGACGAGTGTTGCTTTGTGCTTTTTGGCACTTTCGAACACATTGAAACTATTCTTGTATTGCTTGAATGTGAGGGAAGCATAGCGGAAATGGGATTTAAATCGTGGAAACCCTGGTTTCTGCCCTTCCTCGACCCGCCGAAAAAAGTCGTCATAGGCGCGGTCCACCCGTTTGACGGCGTCCTGAAGCACTTGAGCAGGCACCTCACCTAACTCGGGGCGCACCTCTTTGCATTCGGGCAATTCGGCACATTGCTGGGCGTAGGAGAGCGCGAGGCCTGCCATGCGATAGGCACTTTTGCGTTCATCGAGCGCGGCATTGTAGGTGTCACAACACAACCCAAGCCACGTCTCTAGTACGTTGATTTGCTTGCTTGTGGGATAGATGCGAAACTGATACGTTTTTCTCGGTGGCTGTTTTTCAGTTTCTTTGTTGAGCTTTTTGGCTGACTGCTTTTTAGACATGCTTTTGTTGCTCAATGTCCTGCTTGATGACGGGAAGAGGCGCCCCCAGTGGTCGCACAAACATACGAGTTCGTCCACAACGTCGGCACCTTCCGTTTCAGCGCGGCAAATTCCTGGCGCAAGAGCCGGGAGGAGCGGCCCTTGACCAACTTCATCAGTCGATGGATGCCGAACTGCGGACGACACTTACCGTACCTTTGGACATGATCGCGCATCACTTCGAGTTCTTCGATCTGGGCGTCGTGTTCTTCGCAGATCTCGCCAATGATCTGTTTCAGCCGCTCATCGATAGGCGGCACGAGCACCTTCCTCCGGTATTTGGGACACCAAACCACATGTTAGTGACAAGCATAGAACACGTTCCGGTTGCTCTTGTAGGACGTCTCATCCATAGAATCAGTATACAGCACTGTGCTACCTATGTCAAGAGCGTTTGTTCTAGAGTTCTAGATGTTTCTCCGCACCCTCACCCCCAAAAGGAACGCGCCCTTCATCCTCATGGATGAATCACAGGGGCTTTCGGGCGCGGAGTCAGGTAAATATCCAGCTCATTGTAGGTTATGGTTTCAGGCGGAAGGTAACTTCTTCTCCTTCCTGGCCGGTTTGTCTCTTGATCACGCTTTTCTCTGGTATCGTGTATGCCACTTCGCGTCCACTCTTGAAGACGTGAAGACGCGCGGGGACCAGGCGCAGGGCTTCGAAGGCTGATGGCGCATCCAGGACGAGGAAATCGGCGGGCTTTCCCTCTTCAATGCCGTAGCTGTCCTGGACGCGGAGGATCCTGGCGGCATTGGTGGTAATCAGGTCGAGGACATCGTTGATCTCATCGTACCCACTCATGTGACAGAGGAAGAGAGCTAGCTGGGCGGCAGCGAGCATGTCGCCCTTCCCCAGCGGAAACCAGGGATCCATAATGGAGTCGTGGCCAAGAGCAACGTTGACACCAGCTGACAGCAGTTCTTTCACGCGAGTGATGCCCCTGCGTTTGGGGTAGGTATCGAAGCGACCCTGCAAGACGACATTATCAAAGGGGTTGGCAACCACATTCACCTGGGCGCGAGCTAGCAGGCGAATAAGTTTGAAGGCATAGGCATTGTCGTAAGAGTGCATCGCGGTACAATGGCTGGCCGTCACACGTCCTTGCCAGCCCTGCTGGATGGTATCCGCTGCCATTACTTCGGTGAAGCGAGAAATGGGATCATCGGTCTCATCGCAATGGCAGTCAATATCGCGGTTGAACTCTCTGGCAAGCGCGAAGGCATAATGGACATCCTCAACGCCCATGTCGCGCGTCCACTCGTAGTGGGGAATGCCCCCAACGACATCGCAGCCAAGTTCCATGGCGTGGCGCATCAACTCGCGCCCATTGGGAAAAGACAGGATACCATCCTGGGGAAAGGCAACCAGTTGCAGGTTGCAGATATCGCGCACTTCTTCACAGACTTCAAGCAGCGCTCTTAGCGCTGTCAGGTTGGGATCGCAGACATCGACATGGCTGCGTATGTGTAGAGTACCCTGCGCGACCTCCCAGCGTATCTCCTCAAGAGCTCGTTTTTTTACATCTTCACGGGACAGGCCCGGTTTGAGTTCGCTCCAGATCTGGATGCCTTCGAGCAGGGTGCCCGTCGTATTATAGCGTGGCCGTCCCACCGTGAGTACGGCGTCTAGATGGACATGTGCATCGATGAAAGGGGGCACCACCAGTCGACCGGCGGCATCGATTTCACGAGGCGCGCTACTGTCGGAAGGAAGTTCGCCAACGATGCTGGCAAAGTGGCCGTCCTTCGTGGCGATATCCACCAGCCCATTATAACGGTGAAGTTGAGCATGACGGATGATAAGATCATACTGCATATGAGGCTCCTCAACTGGGCGAGGCTAAGCCCGTTTCCACCAATTCACAGAAGCAGGCGGTCACAACCGCCTGCTTCTGTGAATTGGTACATGGCTGGTAGTTACCGGCTAGCAGCTTCTAATTCACCACGCTTGCTGCTGTTCAATTCGATACGTCGCAATATCAGGTAGGCGATACCAGCGAAGATAACGCCCAGCTCGAAGCCAATATCCATGCCGAAAGGAGGATTGACTAGTTTGGCGATAGGCCCGACGTAGTATACTTGTGCAGCGCCAAGCAAGACACCTACCAGGCCGAAAGCCATGGATGCGATGGCAGCCCAGCCCACTGGGAGCCGGCTGGGATTATTCCAATCATCGACGTTGTACTGTCCGCGACGGAAGACAAAGTGTTCCTCAATGAGGATAATCGCCCAGGGACCCAGCCAGTACGCGATGATCAGCAAGAAGTCGGTCAGTGTGTGCGCAAAGTTTGCTGCAGCAGGAAGCGCGATCGCAACGTAGAGCACTGCACCAATGAGCGTCCAGACGTAGCGCTTGACGCGTTGGAAGGGACGGCCAAACACCTGGACGGACAGACCAAGGCTATAGTCGTTCGGGATGTTGTTTGCAACGACACTCAGAGCAAGCAACGCCAGGATAAACGTGCCAAAACCTCCCAAGGGCTTGACGACCGCGGCAAGTAGATCACCGACAAGTCCATTCGCAAATGTAGCCGCCCAGGGAGAATAGGTGGTAAAGGCCATGCCGAGCGTTTCTAACAGCACACATGGTATGAAGACGCCCAGGAAGGTCAGCCAGAAGACGCGACTCGCGGGAGTTTCCTCGGGCTGATTGACGTTGTAGTCAGCAGCATAGGAACTCCACCCTGTGGCGAAACCATAAACGGCGCCACCAAAGGATAGCAAGCCAGCAATTTCGGCAGCAGCAGTTGTATTCGATGGAGCTATGATGTGAAAATGTGGAAGGGCCACAAAGAACATGATAGCGAATATGATAGCCATGGGGATCCAGGCATAGCGCTCATAGCGATGCACGTACCTGTAGCCATAAATACTGACCAAAGTAGTGAGAACCGCTAAGATGAGTATACCTGCCCAGCTTGGAATTACTCCACCGCTTAGTGCCTGGACCAATTGGCCACCAATAATGACGTTGACAACAGACCAGCCAATACACGCAGCAACATTGAAAAGTGCCATGATGATACCACCCACCCAGCCAAAGGCGAAACGTGAGATGGTCATCTGGCGTAGACCCAACTTCGGGCCAAGTGTGGAGAAAAAGGCAACAGGTAGAACGCCCAAAGCATTGAAAATGATGATAACAGCCACACTGTCCCAAAAACCAAGGCCAAAGATTGGAACAGCCAGAGCGCCAAGGCCGATTGTAGAGATCACGAGATTGGCGGAGAGCCACATGGTGAAATTGTCGATAATACGAACATGGGTACGGGTTTCAGGGGAGACACGTTCAATACCATGCGTCTCAACTCCCTGTTCTTCTGGGATAGTTACGACATCGGAAGCCATTTCTTCATCCTCCTGGAGAAAAAACTTCTGTATACTTCCTGGTGAGGGCTGTCAGTCGAGCCCTATCTCATCGGAGATAGCTGACGCTCAGAAGTACTCCGCTGCTCCTGAGTCTAATAGGAAAAATACTTAACTTACTGCGCGTATGACAAGTCGCGCTGCATGAGAGCTACCTTTGAGAATATACAGCGTCACATACTTATCACTATTGAGATACGTCCAGTATACCAGAAACACTGCAAACAAGCCAGGGGTTTTACTACCTATTGATAAACGTAAAAATTGGCTTGATTTATTGCGTTTTTCTTAGCAATGTGAGGAATAAACGGCAATTTTCGTACTGTATATGTTGTCATTGGTACTAATTAGAAAAACATAAGTCCAACAGGCTGGACTACGGAACAAAAAGTATGTACAATAACACATATATGCACATTATACATAAAAATGCGGCTTGAGTAGTGATATTGGGTCAATATGACTTCTCTATTTGAGCGCGGGCATAGTACCTGACTTTAGAAAACACCGTTTCATCAGACACTCCATCCTGCGGGCAGCAGGGAGAAGGTGGGAATACCCTCAAAGCGACGCGTGCAGGGGATACTCACCAGAAACCTGGATTGTTCCTTCAAGGATGGAGTCTGTTTCATCAGGAGGTTGGCATGTCTTCCTCACATTCACACAAAGCAGTTCCAGTCAGTCCCAGCATAGGAGACGAGGCCGGTATCGAGCAGTATCGTAAAGAGACTAGCGAATTGCGAGCAGCTCTTTCAACCAGTCGAGAAGAAAATGCATTACTTAATGAGGTTATTTCAACGATAGGCTCGACGCTCAAACTTGATGAAATACTCAGCCACCTGGTAGATATCATTGCTCGCGCTATTTCTTGCCATGCAGCCTTCATTTACCTCTATAACAAGGACAAAGATCGATTGGTGCTGGCGAGCACCAGTGAACAGTATGAACACCTGGTAGGAAAGATTGAATTAGGTCTGGGGGAGGGGATAACAGGCTGGGTAGGTCTGACGCTTAAGCCTGTGATCTTGAAAGACGAGGCAATGGAAGATCCGCGCTTTTACTACTTCCCCGAACTGGAAGAGGAAAAGTTCCAGTCTATCATGACGGTGCCAATCATCGGGAAAGGACGCAACCTGATTGGTGTGATCACCATGCACACGGTCGCTCCCTATGAATTTACAGAGAATCACCAGGCGTTCGTCAGTAATACGGCCACGCTGGTAGCCTCCGCGATCGAGAATGCCCAGCTTTTTGAGGGCACGCAGCGCAAGCTCAGCATCCTCACATCGCTGGCAGTCCTGAGCCAAACAATCAGTTCTGGCCTCTATCTCGATGATTTGTTGCGCTCGCTAACGACGTTGACAGTGCAAATCATGGAGGTTGATCTGTGCGTCATTATGCTGATGGATCAAACGCGGGGTCGTTTAACCATACGTGCCTCCTCGCCTAACCTGAATGATCGCGCCTTGAACTTTCAGCCCATTGAAGTTGACCGGCATGTATGGGAAAAACTGCGTGAAACAAATGAAGCCTCGTTCCACGCAGACAATGCGCGCGGGCAGCTTCCTGATTTGAGCCTGCATACGCTCGAGCGATTGAACCCTCTCAAAGACACGCAGTATAAGGCGCTGCTCTCTGTTCCACTTATCGCCGGAACCGAACATCTTGGACTGATAAGCTGCTACGCGACCAAAACTCGTCGCTATACCTCTGAGGATCACAGCCTGCTGAGCACCATTGCTAACCAGGCGGCAATAGCGATCAAGAATAGCCAACTGGTAGATCTGTTGGCGCAGAAAAACCTGGTGAAGGGTTTCTTTGATGATCTCATGCTTGGTTCGTACGATACGGAAGATGCGCTGCGCCAACGCGCGAACTTCCTGGGCTGCGACCTCAGCAGGCCTCACCTGGCGGTGCTGATTGAAATTTCACAGCTAGATGAGGAGCGTGACGACAAAAATAACAACCAGGCGGAAGGGATAGTGGCAGGCAGTCCATCAACCCTGCAAACAGAAGAGGAGCGCCTGGCAGTTCATAAACGCATTTATGGTTTGATACGGCGCCGTATTCAGGACAGTTACCCCGGCTCGATCCTCTACGAGCACGAAAATATTCTCACCTGTTTGTTCTCTTTGAGCAAAGATCCAGCCGCGGCGCGTCTCAAAACATGGCTGCGTGATCTCTCTCGCCAGATGCGCAGCGAGCAGAATGCCCGGCTCTCTATGGGAGTGGGAAATCCCTGTCAGAGCATTAGCGACTACCGGCGTGGCTTTGCCGAGGCAAGAGAGGCCCTGCAAATGGGGCAAAGCCTCAACAGGGAAGGGGGAGTCACTCATTTTAATGACCTGGGTGTTTATCGCTACCTGTATAAGATTGCGCGCATGGATGACCTGCGCGACATGTACCAGGACCAGGTAGCGCGCATCGCAACCTACGATCGTCGTAAAGGGACCGACCTGCTGGATACGCTGGAGACATATCTCGAATGCGCGGGGAATCTGACCAAGACCTCTAACCGGCTCTTTGTGCACCGCAATACATTGATTCAGCGTCTAGAGCGGTTACAGTCGCTGTGTGACATCGATCTCCAGGAAAGGAGCAACTGGCTAACGCTCCAGGTAGCGATTAAAGTGTACAAGCTGCGCTCAAACGGAGCTTAGCAGAAAGAACCAAAGAAACATCTATGAAAAAGTGCCGAGAAAATAGCCGGCAGTGGCTATTTTCTCGGCACTTTTTCATGTTTTCTCTAAGGGTTGTGTTTAGATAGCAGTGTTTCGTGTTTGTGGCTGTGGCCGTTACTTTTCTCCTGGGCATTCTCCATGCGACAATAGAGGCCGTCCATTTCGCAGCACGCTGTGCGGTGGTCATTACACTCAAATTGGATGGTGGCGTGATCGATATGGTATTTTTCGCTGAGCATGCTGTTAAGGGATTGCAGGATGGGCGAACTGCAACTGGGACGATGGTCGTTGATGCGCGTATGGCAGGAGAGAGCATACATGCCGCTGGCAATACACCAGACGTGGAGGTCGTGTACGTCTTTCACGCCCTCGATCTTTTTCATATCACCGACAAGATCAGAGAGAGAGATGTCCCTGGGCGTGGATTCCAGGAGAATATCGGTGGTCTCGCGGAGGATGCCCCAGGCTCCAAACGCGATAAGCACGGCTATGCCGACCGACAGCAAGGGGTCAACCAGCGTCCAACCGGTCAGGAGGATGATGATGCCAGCCACAATGACGCCGACCGAGACGATCACGTCGCCAAATACGTGCATGGTCGCAGCCCGCACATTGAGACTATGGCCCTCTTTTTGCAAGCCTAAACCGATGAAGAGGTTAACGGCTATGCCAATCCCTGCTGAAAGGAACATAACAAACGGCTGTACCGGTTCTGGATGTTGGAAACGCTGAAAGGCTTCCAGGGAGATGACAATGGCGATGATGATCAAGGTAACGGCGTTAACAAGGGCGGCCAGGATACCTACGCGGTGATAGCCAAAGGTTTTGCGCGCATTGGCAGGCCTCTCAGCCTGTACTGCAGCAAACCAGGCCAGGCCAAGCGCGAAAATGTCGGTTACGACATGGCCGGCGTCAGAGAATAGAGCTAGTGAATTAGAAACAATACCACCGACCAGTTCCGCCACCAGGATAACGATTGTTAAGAAGAAGGCCAGGCGTAACGTCTGTTTCGCCATGCCATGGGTATGATTATGATTATGCCCAATGTGCTGATCACTCATGCGGGCACCTGCGTCTCTCTTTTAAAAGGGAGGAGGGAGAGTTCGTTGGCATGGGTGAGACCAATTTCGAGCAGCAGCCGAATATGTTCATCTACAAGCCGGTAATAGACGATCCGCCCTACTTTACGCATTGCGACAACCTGTTGGTAACGCAAAACACGCAGCTGATGGGAGATGGTGGTATCGTCTCGATCGAGACTGGTAGCCAGATCACCCACACATAATTCTCCCGTGGGAGCGTTCAACAAAGCATAGAGAACCTGGAGACGTGTGGGGTCGCTCAGAACGGAGAAGAGCTTTGCGATACGCTCCGCGCTCTCGTTGGCTAACAGGTTGCGCCGTACTGCCAACGCGAGTTCCGCGTGGGTATTACGCTCCTGGGACATATCTCCTGCATCGCTATCACCAGTGGTCGATGCTTTGACAGGTTGAGAAACCATACAACCTTCCTTTTATCTTTTCATATCTGCACATGTATGCAACTATTCTGTTGTAATTATATCTCATAGACGGCATTTCGGCAAGGTGAGGTGTTCTGGTGATTCCCCAGAAGTGCGCCAGAGATCCTTCGCTGCGCTCAGGATGACAGCCGGGGGTTTTGTCATCCTGAGCGCAGCGAAGGATCTGCGTGGTGCCCGGCGAGAGATCCTTCGCTGCGCTCAGGATGACATGCAGGACACCGCTGGAGGCCGCTCACGGGAAATCTTCTCTCCGAATATCCAGAAAAACCATGGATGGCTTGCAGACAGGTTCACTCACATGTTAGACTAAGGTGTGTTTATTTCATCTATACACAAAACAAACGATCCATGGTGGCAACGGTTACGGCCTCGCCTCACAATAACCTATCTACTGGTTGCCCTGGCCCTGCTCATCATCAGTGTAATCGGCCATGTTCGCCTACTTGGTGAGATAGGAAAAACTTTTGGCGGTTTTTTTTGGGCGATCGATACTGATGACCAGGTGGTTATTGCCTCTACACTACCTCAAACCGGCCAATTCGGGGCCTCGGCAAGTTCACTGACCAATACGGACCATTTCATTGGGGTCGAAGTCAAAAATAAGAACGGGGTGACGGCCTACTCGTGGCAACAGAATCAGCTTCACCCCGAGATTGTGCCGCTGACGGCCGCCTATATGCATGCCAGTCCAGGTGATGGCGTTACTTACACCATTCAGCACTCGAACAACACGACGGGTCAAACAACGCTCCAGGCTGTCAAGTTTACCTGGGATATGTGGTTTGAAAACTATGGTCTGACGCTGCTCGCCGGTATCAGCTGGCTGCTGGTCGGCACCCTCTTGCTTGTCACCGCCCGCGACTGGACGGGAGCCGTCGAGGGTATTACGCTGCTGCCGCCAGCGATGCTCTTCCTGCTCTACAGCCACTGGGGCAACGTGCAACAGGCCTATCCTGCGGATATAGTATTTCAACTGTTGTGGGTCCCATCATTTGCCCTGCTTGGCGCAGCCTTTATCCATCTCAGTTTGACATACCGGCCAGAAGCATTGAGTGTGCCGCGCCGACCGCGCTTGATGGTGGATGGCTTGCCGTACCTGCCGCTGATCGCGCTAGTAGCCTTTGAATGGAGTTCTTTTCTCATCTTTGGCAAAGTAGCCGGGCGTCCTCATTTTATTGTTGCGCTTAGCTATGGAGTATTCGGGGGCGTCCTGAGTTTCGTGATCGGCGTCATTTCGTTGTTGCGGGTCAGTCGCATTATTCCAGGGGCGCGCATACCCGATAACGTACGCCGTCGCCTGAGGGATCTCTTAACACTGTGGATCGGCGGAGTAGGATTGGGTTTCTGCTTTGGTATTTTGCCCATCCTGTTGACGGGTCACCCGTTTTTATCTATACAGATTTTTACCGTACTGGCAATCGTCTATCCACTGTTGCTGCTTTACGCAATTCGTTCTCTGCGCCTGATCGATCAGTTACAACTTACGCTCGAGCAGCGCGAAGAGGCGTTGCGCGAACTGCAGCAGACGGCGGCGGCACTACAGCAGTCGAACAGCGAGCTGCAACAGGCAACCTCGCTTTTGCTACACGCGGACGCCCACTTGCGCTCTGTACTTTCGCAGCGCATTCACGATCAGCCCAAACAGCAGGCACTGCGCATCCGCTCGCTGCTGGGACACTGGCAACACAAGCTGAAAGTGGAGTCTGAACGAGACCAGGACGGAAAGGTTGCGGTACAGCCCATTTCCGAGGCGTTAGCCAAGGTGCGAAAAATCAGCGAGGAGCTGGAGGGTGACCTGCGAGGGCTGCAATTGCTGGTCGAAGATGCTTACCAGAGACGCAGCCTGGGCTTGAAACTCCACCTGGAGAAATTGATCCGTGAAGACCTTCCCGCGCTGCACCCCGAATCGCCGCTCAAGGTACAGCCCGACCTGTGGGCGCTCGATGCATTAAGTCAAGACCTTGAGCAGACGGAGGAAGGAACGAAGATAGCAGAGGCCATTTCATACACCGTCACCCAGGCGCTGCTGAACGTCTATAATCATGCCGGAGCGAGCTTCGCCACGGTGCAAACGGTGCGCAGAAATGGCTATATCGATGTGTACATTACCGATGATGGACGCGGCTTTGATACGAGCTCGATCTCACCCGAAAAAACGAGCCTGTTCAAGGCACGGTTGAAGGCCCGGGAGGCCGGCGGTATACTGTCGATCAAGTCGGTAACCCGTCCAAAGGTCGAGCATGGTACAACAGTTATGCTGCGCCTGCCTATTCCTCATACCGAGCGAAGTAGTGAGCGAAAATTTATTACGGTGCCACTGTCAGAGTCGCAGGTGTATGGGAAGAACGTAGAGCGGGCTTAGAAAGGAGCGTTACAGGATGACAACAATGACCGGGGTCGTATTTCTGGGAGATAGGCGACTTGCACTGCGGGAGTTTCCCGTGCCAGAGCCAGGTTACGGGCAGGTGTTGGTCCGTATGAAGGCATCATCGCTCTGCGGGAGCGATGTGCGTGCCATCTACCGGAGCAGCAACTGGGGAACAGGTCCCGAAGCGTACCAGGGCGTAATTGGTGGTCATGAGCCCTGTGGCATCATTGAGCGCGTTGGCCCTGGGGTGCGACGCTTCCAGGAGGGCGACAGAGTGATCATGTATCATATCGCGGGCTGCGGTTTATGCCATGATTGCCGTGGTGGTTGGATGATTAGCTGCTCCAGCCCTGAACGCGCCGCCTATGGGTGGCAGCGAGACGGGGGACACGCTGACTTTCTACTGGCTGAAGAGCGGACCCTCGTAGCACTGCCTGATGAACTGACCTACCTGGACGGGGCCATGGTGGCCTGCGGAGGGGGGACCGCCTACGCTGCGTGTTATCGCGCGAATGTGTCCGGGCGGGATGTCGTACTCGTCACTGGTCTCGGTCCGGTTGGTCTCGGCATAGCACTCCTATGCAAGGCGATGGGCGCGCGCGTGGTTGGGGTAGAGGCCGTGCCGGAACGCCTCGAACTGGCGCAAAGACTTGGCATCACGGATGTTGTAAGCTCAGCAGAGAAGAATGTCGTCGACGTATTGCGTGAGAAGACAGGTGGGCATGGCTTTGAGGTGACCATTGACGGCTCAGGGAACGCAAGTGCACGCCATCTGTGCCTGGAACTGGCCCGCGAATGGGGCCGTGTCGTGTTTGTCGGCGAGGGAGGGAAGGTCGAATTTGAACCAAGTCCGCTGCTGCTTCACAAGCAACTCGCCTTATACGGTTCGTGGGTATGCAGTGTGCCGCAGATGGAGGATCTTGTCGAACAACTCTTGCGCTGGAAGTTTCATCTAGATATAATGGTGACACATCGCTTCGCGCTCAACCAGGTCAAAGAAGCATATGAACTCTTCGATAAGGGCAAAACAGGCAAGGTAGCGATTGTGTGGGAATAATGCCAGAACAAAGGAGACGAGAAGATGAATAATCAAGCAGCAGTGCTGTATGCACCTCACGACATCCGCATAGAGGAAAGGCCGGTTCCCAAGCCAGGACCCCGAGAAGTGCTGATTGAGATCAAAGCTGTTGGAGTATGCGGCTCCGATGTCCACTACTACGAGCATGGAAGAATCGGCTCGTATATCGTCCTTCAACCGCTCATCCTCGGCCACGAGTCGGCTGGCGTCATCGTGGACGTAGGAGAAGGCGTAAGCAAAAGCAGAATCGGCGAACGGGTGGCGATCGAACCAGGAATACCGGACGGGACCTGTCAACAATGTCGCACAGGGCACTACAATCTCTGTCCAAACGTTCGCTTCTTCGGCACGCCGCCCATTGACGGGGCGTTCACCAACTACGTGACTGTCCCCGACAGCTTCGCGTACACGCTGCCTGCTTCCATGTCGGACGAGGAAGGGGCTTTGATCGAGCCGCTCTCAGTTGGTCTATGGGCGTGCCGCAAGGCACAGCTGCGAGGTGCAGACCATGTGCTTATAACGGGAGCAGGACCAGTCGGCATGCTCGCGATGAAGGTGGCCCTTGCGCTGGGATCGACCGAGATCACGATGACAGACGTGTTTCCACAAAGGCTTGAGATGGCGCGCAAGCTGGGAGCAACACGAACTGTGAACGTAGCCGAGACACCTCTAGCCAGTGTGGGAGTGGAGGCGGATGTGCTCATAGAATGCTCGGGCAACCAGAAGGCCATGATGGATGGCATTCGCTCGCTACGCCCAGCTGGAAAGGCCGTTGCGGTTGGTATGAACCCGGGCGAAGAGGTCAGTGTGCCGATGTCGTTCCTGCAAAACCGCGAGATAACCCTCACGGGAACGTTCCGCTATGCGAACACGTATGCGGATGCGATTGCGCTGGTCGCGACGGGTCGCATTGATCTCAAACCAGTCATCACTGGGCACTACGCGTTAGAGGAGACTGAGCAGGCATTACAGGCCACGAAGAATGATCCGGCCAATATCAAATCAATTGTCGTGCCGAAGCAGAGCTAAACTGAACATCAACAAACTGCTTGAGTGGGTAATCTATGCTGTTACGCCGGGCGTAAACCGGCATAGGCCTCGTAAGCGAGGGCGAGCAAGACGCGGCGGCCGGGATCGCCTGGCGACCCATAGATGGCAAAGAAGTTGTAGAGCTCGCTGACGAGATTCTCAAGCGGTCCCATGTTTGGTCCTCCACGGGCATTGAGAAAACCCATGCGCAGGGCAATTTCATCATTGCTCAACCCATGCGCTATCAACGAGGCACATTCCTCCTGGCGCGGCGTCAATCGCTGTCCGCCCAGCTTCTTGAGCAGGTAATGCAAGACCTCGGTATCGATGAAGGTCTCGTTGCGCAGCACGACGGTGGTGGCGATCTGCTCAAGGTAGGCCGGTTCAATGTGGCTGAAGAGGGCATAGCCGTGTAACCCCGGCTGTTTTCCCGCGCGCTTACTGCTGGCGCGAGGGGTGCCACGCCTGGTGTATTCACGGCGGAAGATTTCAGCGGCAAGGGTCCAGCTGGGATCCTGCGTGTAGATGACGATATGCAGACCCGGCGCTATTTCCAGCAGCGCGCGTCCCAGGTCCACCCCATTGTCATTACCCAGGCGCAGGTCGGATAAGACCAGCCAGGCCGCCAGTTCTTTGTTGTGCGGGTGCTGCTCGCTAATTTTTTCAACAAGTTGGAGCGCCTCTGAAGCATCACTTGCCTGGGCATAGAGGCGCATGAGTGAAGTCTCCTCTACAAACTCGCAGACTCCACGCCGCTTGATGGCTGTATCGTCGATGACGATGGTTGGGATGGGTGTTTCCAGGGTCATATTGGTAGTATACTGGCCTCAATTAAACATGGCAACTGAAGAAGTAAAAAAGGGATAACAATGCGCTACTGTCGACGGCGAAAAATGTGCAGATGGCATTAGAACTGTGAATGCATCACCCGCCAATAGCGATAATCAGAATCCCGGCGAAAATGATGCTGGCCCCAATTACTCGCTGCAGCCCCAGATCCTCTTGTAACCAGCGCCAGCCCATAAAGGCGGCGAAGACGATGCTGATCTCGCGGACGGCACCGGCATAGCTTACCGGCGCTATCGAATAAGATGCTAACACAAGCATATACGACGCAAAAGAGAGGATACCGACGATGATAATACGTAACCAGTTTGCTTTCCACTCGGAGACTACGGCGTTGCGGCCGTAACGTAACAGCACCAGCGGTGTGAAGAAGGCGGTGGCAAGGCTGATCACCAGGACAGTGTAGGGGAGAGGGGACACGATATGTACTGCCGCCCCGTCTATGGCGGAGTAGATGGAGATACAGCAGGCGACAGTGAGCGCCAGGACGATGCCGCTGGTGCTCAAACTTGTTTTCTTTCTTAACGACCACCAGGCCTTGCCGCCGACTATGACAAGGCCGAGGATGAGCAGCGCCAGGCCTACAAGTCCGGCCGGTCGAGGGCGCTCGCCGAGAAAGAGTACGGCCCACAGAACAAGAAAAGCGGGGGCGGTACCGCGCGCCATGGGATAGACAAGAGAAAAATCCCCGTGCTGGTAGGCCTTTGTCAGGGTTATATAGTAGGCGGCTTCAATTAACGCGCTAGAGAGGACGAACGGCCATATGTGGATGGGAAAAGTGCGTATTAGCAGCAGGAGAGGCGAAAAACAAACGGCGCCTGCACATAAAGCCGACCAGGTAAAAACCTGTTTTTCGCGCGCATTTTTGACTAGCAGGTTCCATTCCGCGTGCAGCACGGCGGCCAAAAGCAACAATGCAAGGGCGGTCAGCGACATAGCTTTCTCTTCGGGTGTTTTGATCATGACCACATAGAGTTGACATATCCTTTGAGCATGGTCGTGTAATAACTATACCATAGCATTGCTTAAAAGATGGGAACAACGGAACCGACGATCGAGGCGTCGCGGCCCAGGTGCGCAGGAACAACGTCAACCATCGTGCATACGCTGGAGGAAGGACGGGTGATGAGTGTGCGGCGTACGTGGTCGAGTAAGAGGTCACCGGCGAAAAGCGCGTCTCCACCGAGGATGAGCCTGTGTGGCTCGAAGAGATCGATATACCTGGTAGTGGCAACTCCTAGCCAGCGGCCAACCTCACCATACACTTGCAATGAAACACTATCTCCCCTCATAGCTTCTTCTGCGAGTAATTGAGGGCTGAAGCATTCGCGATTCAGCAAGCGCTGTGTCAGGCTCGTCTGCTCTCCCCGGCGCAGAGCCCGCTGCACCATTTTTTGCATGGCGTCTGCCGAGACGAGCGTATTGATGCAACCTCGTTTGCCACAGCTACAGCGCGGTCCGTTCGTTGAGACGAGCAGGTGACTTATATGCCCGACATACTGCTGAGCAGTGCGCTCCAACTGTCCATCCACCACGAGGGAGACGCCAACCACGGCATTGAGCGTCAGGAAAAGGAGGCGATTAACACCTTTACCTGCCCCAAAGCGATGCTCGCCCAGCAGCGCGGCGTCGACGTCGATACGCAACTGCACTGGCAAATGGTAGCGGGCCTCGAGGAAATCACAGAGGGGGAAGTCATTCAAGGAAGGGAGCGTGGGTAACAGCAGCGGGCGGCGCCTGTCAAAATCGATGGTACCGGGAACACATACTCCCAGGCCACCCACCTTGAACCCTTCGGCAAGGGCATGGGAAAGCATTGTATCGATGGCGCGTAGAGGGGGTTCTATGGTTGCGATTGCAGGACGTCCCCTGAGCGTCATTGCGTGGAGACGATGACGCACCTTCCCGTGGCGGTCAACAAGAGCTACAGTCGTGCCCCTCCCAGTGAGTTCCACACCAACAGCGACACTTTTGACCGTGCTCATGTATTGACACACCTGTGATTCTAGTATTTGAATAGAACGAATGTTCTTATTTCAAAAGATTTACTGAGATGTGCGTACGTACAATTACAACATTTTATGTAAAATAAGTATACCTGGCATTGAGAACATTTGTCAAGACCAAACGTTCGAGTGGTAGGACTCCACTAACTGGTGGTCGAGCATAAAACCCCTTTGCGAAGACGAAGCAAAGGCCGAAGACGTGATGGGTCGCTGTGGGCTTCTGATGCCGTCGGCTTCTTGGATCGTCCACGTCGTTTTGGCTCAATCCAAGGCGAGGGAGCCACACGGTAGTTCAAGAGTTCGCTGATGCGCCAGACATGATCGGTCAAGCCACTGGCCGTGGCCGGAGTCAGCGGCACTTCTCCGCGTTGTCCCTGAGCCCTAGCGGCGCGTCGGCTCAACTCATGATGCGGCCAGCAGAGATTGTAGGTACAGCCCAGCAGCCACATGCCGCTTTCCAGAGCCGCCAGCCGACGAGCCGCATGCCGACATTTGCGCGTCAAACTAGCGAGTCGCTCACGCATCGTGCCGTTCAAGCGCTCAATAAAAGCCGTATTGAGCACGATTCCGCCACAAGAAGCGGAAAGCAGGGCCTCAGCTTGCTCCAGGGTTCGCCTCCACGACCTTGCGCGTGATTTCTCCCACGCGTTTCTTGTGCGTCCGTTTGATCACCACAGCGATACACAACTGCGGCCACACCCGCAAACAGGCTCGTCCGCGTCCAGCTATCTCCTTCACTTTCTCGCGAAAAGCCCGCCGGATACTGCCCGGATACGCGCTCCAGCCATCCGTACACACCAACAGCGCGCACATGGGTTGGCAACAGGCACGCACATGCCGCAGTAAGCGATCGGCTAGACGGCGATCACGTGTCAGGCTCACGACCCCTCCCAACCACAAGCGCGTCGACACCATCATCGCCAAGCCCATCCAGGCAATCATCTTGTGCCCTTTCACGCGAATCTCATCGGGAGGCCCTTGCACCAGATCCAGGTGCCCTTGTTGCACCACGGCCTGATGGACCTCCTGGCAGTGGTTCCCTGCTCGATCGCGCCAACTGGCCACTGTGCGTTCGTCCAAGTCAAAGGCCTGCACAATCGCCTGGATTGGACACCCAGAAGCCAGTAACGTCACCACGATCACAATCAACGCCTTGGGTTTGCGCAATCCCTCAAACATCGTGCCCGCCTGCGCGCTAAACGTCTTGCCACAAGTCTTGCAGCGATAGCGGGCACGTGCCTTCCCATGGCTCACGATATTGCCTTGCCCAACATGTCCTCTTGCCTTGCACTTCTCATTCGGGCAAAATACCTGCGAGGCATCCATCTGTTCTCTGCTTGTTTCTTTCATATGCATAGCTTACAGATCGATGCTCGTTTTTTCCACTCACCCTGACTTCTCTCCACCAGTTAGTGGAGTCCTACCACACAGCCCTCCGTTGCAAAGCATTGACAGATCGGATAAAGTAGAGGTGGTGGCGAGTGCTCAGAACATTCCGTCACGATTTTTGCAACACAAGCACAATGTCATGCCGACATCCAAGAGGATGAAAATGGCTATTTACGAGAGAACCTGAGAGGGGGACATTGATGAGTTCACAAGTAGAAGCAGCACCTATCGACCGGCTCTCCATCAATACCATTCGTACACTCTCGATGGATGCAGTCCAGGCGGCCAACTCTGGGCACCCTGGGACTCCCATGGCTCTGGCCCCCTTAGTCTACTGTCTCTGGCAGCGTCTGCTGCGCTTTGATCCTGAAAACCCCATCTGGATGAACCGTGATCGCTTTGTGCTCTCTGCTGGTCATGCCTCGATGCTGCTCTATAGCATGCTTCATCTCATAGGCGTCAAAGCAGTGAATGCGAAATATGAACGCCTGGGTGAATTATCGGTCAAGCTTGATGACATTGAGCACTTCCGCCAGCTCAATAGCAAATGTCCAGGTCATCCCGAATATCGCTGGACCTCGGGAGTCGAGGTGACCAGCGGTCTGCTCGGTCAGGGGGTCGCAACCAGTGTTGGCATGGCTCTTGCTGGACGCTGGCTGGCTGCGCACTTCAATCGTCCTGGCTTCGAGATGTTTCATTACGACGTCTATGCGCTAGGCGGAGATGGATGCTTGATGGAAGGTATCAGCAGTGAGGCCGCTTCGCTGGCTGGTCATCTCAAACTCTCCAACCTCTGCTGGATCTACGATAACAACCGCATTAGCATTGAAGGACCAACAAGTCTGGCTTTGAGTGAGGATGTGGCCACGCGCTTCATCGCTTACGGATGGAACGTGACACGGGTGGGAGATGTGAATGACCTGGAGATGCTTGAGCGAGCTTTTCGGGTCTTTCAAACGACGCATGACCGCCCAACATTAATCATTGTGGATAGCCATATCGGCTATGGAGCGCCGCATAAGCAAGATACCAGGGAGGCCCACGGTGAGCCACTTGGCGAGGCTCTTGCTTCGGAAGAGAGCCCTACGCCGGATACCACTCAGATGCCTCCCGCGGCAAATGAAACTTACGAGGAGAAGAGTCATGGAACCTTTAGCAGCTGCTGCACGAACAGCAAATGTAGAACGGTTGGCGCGAGAGCAGTTTGATGTGCTGGTGATCGGCGGCGGCATCACTGGGGCGGGGGTTGCCCTTGACGCAGCTGCCCGCGGCTACAGTGTCGCACTGGTGGAAAAAGTCGATTTCGCCAGCGGAACCAGCAGCAAGTCCACCAAACTGGCCCACGGCGGCATTCGCTACCTGCCCCAATTTGACTTCGCGATGATCCATGAGGGCGTGGTCGAGCGCGGGCTGATGGTCCG
>Ga0137384_10000155_pt1 | contig 48006 bp, 33 predicted proteins | sample SagtaG_2_FD_104922 | JGI IMG/M metagenome (GOLD analysis project Ga0137384, IMG submission 104922) | Vadose zone soil microbial communities from Sagehorn Ranch, Mendocino, California, USA - Sage2_R_60_16 metaG | ecosystem: Environmental > Terrestrial > Soil > Vadose zone | place: USA... | reverse complement strand
TGCCATCCGGCTTGATGAGTTCGCGCAAGGTGGGAGCCATCCGCAGCCCCTCCTTGAGCCGCTCCACCACACAGGCCGGAAGCGGGAGGAGGATGGGGTCCTGCTTCCACTGCCACCGTCCTGCGGCGTCAGGAAAACGGAAGCGCAGGGAGGCCGTCCCGGCTTGCAGATCGAAGGAGAGCCGATAGCTCTGGCCTTTCTTTCCCCCATCGTCTCCAGCGTAGGTGAGCATGCCCACGTTGAGCAGCGGAATGGCTTGCATCTCCTCGTACCGTTCGGGGAAGGTGCCGTGCATGAGGAAGTGGTTGCAGGCTTGCTCGACCACGTTTTGCAGGGGGACGAAGGCCGTCTCATCCTCCGAAAGCCGCTTTTGCAGGGCTTCGATGGCCTCTGTGATCGTCTTGCGATTCTTGCCCGCCGGTCGCGTCTCGGTTTTGGGGCGAATGAACCCGTCGGAGAGCAGGGGCTGGATCAGGTGAAAGACCTGCTTGCGCTGGGCCTGGGCACGTAAGATTCTGCCTGCGGTTTCGGCTTCACAGCGAAATTGCCGGTCACCGTGCGGGTCTGGGGAACCCGTCATGGCAACCACCTGTTTCCAGGCGGGTCCACTCCGCTCCCCCATGAACTCGTCAAGCCGCGGCCACAAGCGGGCGAGCAGCGCATTGACCACGGCACGGCTCGCGTCCAGCAACCGCAAGGCATCAGCCTGCGCCTCGTCTGGAAGCCTCACGTCGTAGCTGAGGGGCTGAAAATTTCGGCCTGCGCGCATATTCTCTCCTGTGAAGAACATCTGTCCTTGGTGGCACCAGTATAGCATAGCTCACGGTTGTGGGCAACTATCAGAACCCCTGTTTCTCCTGGTTTCAAGGCTGAATCTTCTTGCTCTTTCAGCAGGTTTGTCGCACTTGTATCGCTTGTAACAGAATTAGAAGAGGAGAGAGACCTTTCGGAACGAGTTGCATCACTTTGTAGTATCTATCTCTCAGATCGAATTTCTCACAAAGCATCTTTTCTAAAGAAGAAATATATTTTTGTTCACACAAATAGTAGATGAGACAATAAAAATGCTTGACAAGGCAATAGAGGCGACGTATACTTGTGCGTGAGCAACAGAAGAGTTCGTTGTATCGAGCGGGTATTCTTCTTTCGCCGTGTGCCTTAACAGGTAGTGAGCCTTTTTGGCAATGATACATCAAGATTGAGAAGCTTGCAATGAAAACACTGCTCGCAGCAAAGACTTACTCCCTGACAGGAGATGTTACCATGGTTGAGGGTACGCTATTCCATGATCACTTACTGGCGACCAAATTCTTTGTACCCTCCTCATCCCATCCCCTCATTGCGCGCCCCCAACTGACCACCCTGCTCAATCACAGCCTGCGACGCAAACTCACCCTCGTCTCTGCTCCCGCTGGCTTCGGCAAGACCACCCTGCTCTCGTCCTGGGTGCAATCTTTCCCACAGATGAAACCGCAAGCTCCCCTGGTGGCCTGGGTTTCCCTGGACGAGGACGATAATGAGCCGGCGCTCTTCTGGACCTATGCGCTCACGGCGCTGGATGCCGTGCAGCCAGGTCTCTGTACTCAGCTGCTGACCTATTTGCAAACGCAGCAAGCGCCCACACCGCCATTGCGCAACGTCTTGCAGGCGCTCATCAATAGCCTGGCCAGTAGAAGCGAACAGTTTCTGTTGGTCCTGGACGACTATCACGTGATCACCCAGCCGGAGGTGCACCAGTCTCTCACGTATCTCGTGGAGCATCTTCCGCCCCAATTGCATATTATCCTGGCCACGCGCGCCGATCCCCCTTGCCGCTTTCTCTGCTGCGAGCACGCGGGGAGGTGCTGGAAGTGCGAACCAACCAGTTGCGTTGCACAGATAAGGAGGTCATGGCCTTCTTCAAAGAGGTGATGAGCTTTCCACTCCCGGCAGACATCATCCAGGAGGTGACTGCTCGGACGGAAGGGTGGCTGGTTGGCTTGCAATTGCTCGGCCTCTCCTTGCAGAGGCACACCAATCCTACGGATCTGCTGGACGAGGTGAATGGGAGTCAGCGCTACATCCTGGATTATTTGATGGAGGAGGTCTTGCGGCGGCTGCCGTTGTCGGTGCAAACCTTTCTGCTGCGTACCTCCATCCTGGAGCGACTCTCGGCTCCCCTCTGTGACGCTATGCTCGAGCTAAGGGGTAGCCAGGAATGCCTCGAGTTCCTGGAGCGTGCCAATGTCTTTGTAGTGCCCCTGGATGGGCAGCGACGCTGGTATCGCTACCATGGCTTGTTTGCACAGGCCTTGCGTTCGCGGCTTGAGCAGACGGAAGGTCAGGCGGTGTCCGCCTTGCACCTACGGGCCAGCCGCTGGTATGCCGAGCAGGGATTCCTCACCGAGGCCATACGTCATGCCATGAGCGCCCACGACTGGCCTCGAGCGGCTGACTTGATCCAACAGGAGTATACTTCCGTCTGGTGCAATCACGAGCATGCGATGGTGAGGGGCTGGCTTGAGAAGCTCCCGGTTGAGGTGTTGCGCGTACGGCCTCGTCTGTGCCTGGCCTATGCCAAGACCCTGTTCATGGTTGCCCCGTACATCACAATAGAGCGCTGGCTGCACTATGCAGAAAGAGCTTTGCGGGCCACTGGAGCGACCTCCACTACCCAGAGCGCTGAGACGGGAGCACATCTACCGCCCCATGGCCCTGAGTGGGAGAACCTGTTCGGAGAAATCGCTGCCTACCGTGCGATCATTACCGGCTATTATCTCGGTGAGGGGGCAATACACCCTGGCGTTTTGCCAGGAGGCCCTCGCCCATCTCCCAGAACGGAATCTCGTAGTGCGTGCAGAAATCGCCTATGCCCAGTCGCTGGCCTACCATTCCCGTGGGGACATCGTGGCCGCCATCCACAGCACACGGGAGGCCACGACGCTCGCACAAGCCGCAGGGAACATCTCATCCACCATTCTCTATACGAGCAGAACGGCGTATTCCTTGCTCTTACATGGAAAGCTGCATGACATGGTACAGGTCGCCGAGCATGCTGCTGCGCTGGGAACAACTCCGGTGGGCCTGCCGCATGCCATGGTGGGCTCGGCGTATATCTATCACGCGGATGTCCTGCGCGAGTGGAACCGACTGGACGAGGCTTTGGGGCTGGTATTACAGGCAGTCCGGCTGAGTGAACAGACCGAAACTATCGTGACGTTATACATAGGATATACGGTCCTGATGCGAGTCTACCTGGCACGAGGAGAGCTGGAGGCAGCGCGCTCTGCCTTTCAACATGCAGAAGAGGCTCTGGCAAAGACGTACTACGTCCCGTACCGGCGCGACGTGTACGTCATCGTGGACTGGATGCAGTTCTGGTTGGCCAGTGGAGAGCTGGATCGCGCCACCCACTGGGCAGAGGAACTTGCGCAGCAGACCAACGTGCCCTCCCCTTTGGCCCGTGAACGCCAGCAGGTGGCGCGATCTCGCCTGTTGTTGGCCCAGAAGAGGCCCACGGAGGCACTCTCGCTCCTGGAACCGCTGCAGGTCATCGCGGAGCAGCAGGAACGACTGAGCCACGTCATCGAACTGAAGGTCTTGCAGGCCCTGGCCTATCAGATGCGCCAGCAAGAGCAAGAGGCACGTAGCGCGCTTGCTCTTGCTGTGCGGCTGGCCGAACCCGAGGGCTACATTCGCCGCTTCGTGGACGAAGGAGCCCCGATGGAACTGCTTCTTTCCCAACTGCGCGAACAGGAACGCAAACAGGGATCAACCCCGTATCTGGACAGCGTGCTGGCTGCGTTTGCTCCCTCTCCACGCCATGAGAAGGTGGAGGCGCGGCGAGCTACTGGGACTGGACATCCCCTCAGAGAGGAGCCTACGTCTGCGCTCCTCGAACCGTTGAGTGAACGCGAACTGGAGGTGCTTCGCTTGTTGGAGCAGGGTGCCTCCAACCAGGAGATTGCCCAGGGCCTCGTGCTGGCCCTCAGTACGGTCAAAAGCCATGTGCGCACCGTCCTCGCGAAACTGGAGGCGAGTAATCGGACGCAGGCGGTGAAGCGGGCGCGTACCCTTGGCCTGCTCCCGGATCAGCCCTGAGTTGGCAGTCCATCATCCGAAAGAAGGAAAGAAGTATCAGCTGCCGAAGGACCCGCCTCACATGAGTGGAAGATAATTGAGAGACGCACCACTCAAGGCACAGAAGGATTGTAACATCTCTGTGTCCTCATGCTGCTATTGTATCGTCGAGCCGCTTTGAATCGTGTTTCACATATACTGTTCGATTGTTTGATTACTAATAAGTAGCCAGAGAGGGCCTTCTCACATGTATATACTCGGAATCAACGCTGTATACCATGATCCTGCCGCATGTCTTATCAGGGATGGACAGGTGATTGCTGCGGCGGAGGAAGAGCGTTTCACACACATTAAACATGGCAAGCGCCCCATTCCTTTTTCAACCTATGAATTGCCGTTTTACGCCATCGACTACTGCCTGCGGGAAGCTGCTATTTCCCTCCTTGATGTTGATCACGTGGCCTACTCGTATGACCCTTACCTGTTACTGGGTAGCCACAGCAACGATGCGACGATCACACTGCCGCTGGAACCAAGCGCTCATCCGACCCCTGCCGAGTGGGAATCCGCCTGGGATCCGCTTTTCCTGGCATCCATCGTCAATGCGCCGCGCCATCTCGCGGGTGGAGCGCCACATCATCTGCGGACCCGCTTTAAGGGTGCGCGCGCGGATGGTCCATATCGCTGGCATTTCGTAGAGCACCATGCCGCGCACGCCGCCAGCGCCTTTCATGCATCGCCCTTTCGCCAGGCAGCTGTATTGACATTGGATGGACGAGGTGAACGAGCTACGACCAGCTATAGCCTCGGCGAGGGCAACCAGTTGCGCTGGCTCGGCCAGGTTAACTATCCGCATTCACTCGGCCTGCTCTATGAGCAGGTCACAGAGTATCTTGGTTTTCTTCCTTCCTCAGACGAGTACAAAGTGATGGCCCTCGCTTCGTTTGGGGAGCCGAGCTACCTCGCTGATTTTCGCAACGTCGTGCGCATTGGTACCAACGGCCAGTATACAATTCAGCCCCTCAATCTTGAAGAACAGTTTGGACCCGCGCGTAGTAGGGGCGGCCCAATAGAGCAGCGCCATTATGACATTGCCCGCTCGCTGCAGGTGGTGCTGGAAGAGACAGTCTTGCACATTACCGACTGGCTCTACGAGGCTACACGGAGTGATTACCTGTGTATGGCTGGTGGTGTTGCTCTCAACTGTGTGATGAACGCCCGGGTGCGTGAGAGGGGTCCTTTCAAACATGTCTGGGTGCAACCGGCGGCAGGTGATGCCGGCACGGCCCTGGGAGCCGCGCTCTGGATCGATGCTTTAGAGCGTCGAGGGACAGGCGATAACGAACGCTGTTACCAGATGGATCACGCGTTTCTGGGTCCAGCGTATAGCGATGATGAAATTGAGCAATTTCTGCGCTGGTCAAAACTGCCCTACCGGCGCTTGAACGCTATTGCGGAGGAAGTGGCAGACATTCTGACGCAGGATAAGATCATAGGCTGGTTTCAACACCGCCTGGAATTTGGCCCTCGTGCATTGGGCGCCCGTTCGATCCTGGCCTCGCCGATCTCCTCGACTATGCAGGCTCGACTCAATGAAATCAAGGACCGCGAAGATTTCCGGCCGGTAGCTCCAGTCGTGCTTGAAGAGGAGGCCTCTAGCTGGTTTGCTCATGCCGAGGTGTCCCCATTCATGCTCTTTGTTTACGATGTCCTGCCGGAGAAGGCCGATTGCATCCCGGCAGTGAGACATGTGGATGGCACGGCCCGTATCCAAACGATCAATCGGCGACAACATCCCCTCTATTATGACCTTATAAGGGCATTTCAAGCGCGCACAGGCGTACCTGTCCTCGTCAATACATCTTTCAATACTCGTGGTGAGCCAATTGTCTGTACGCCTCGCGATGCGATCGAGTGCTTCTGGACTTCACCGCTCGATGCGCTGGTCATTGGTTCGTTCCTCTTAGAGAAGCCGTCGAAACACTTATGATTTCGAAAAGTAAGCGCGGCGTTATTGTTTCGGTTGTTGTGCCGACCTACAAGCGTCCTGATATGCTCATACGCTGCCTGGCTGCGCTGATGGCCCAGGACTATGATGCACAGGCTTACGAGATAATTATTGCTGATGATGCTGCCTGCGCTGAGACACGGCAGGTGGTGGAGTCCTGGACACAGGGCAAAACGCGCCCCTATCCTCGCCATACCTTGCGCTACGTGCCGGTCACAGGTAATCATGGCCCCGCTGCCGCGCGCAACGCTGGATGGCGAGCCGCCACAGGCGAAATCATTGCCTTTACCGATGATGACTGCATACCCACTCCTGGCTGGTTAAGCGCCGGTATGGCTGCGTTTACGGACAGCGTTCTTGGTGTATCAGGGCGACTCATTGTACCTCTGGAAGGTGTCCCGACAGATTACGAGCGCAATGCAGCACAGCTCGCCAATTCCGAGTTTGTCACGGCCAACTGCTTTTATCGCTGCTCTTGCCTGGAGGCCATCGGGGGCTTTGATGAGAACTTCACCTCGGCCTGGAGAGAGGACAGCGATCTCATTTTCGCGCTGATGCGACGCTTTGGCGATGACGGGTCCGGTGATCAGCCATGTGAGCCGGGCAAAATCGTGGAGGATACCCTCTCCTGTCCCTTCGTTCACGCTCCTGATGCCATCGTAATTCATCCCCTGCGTCCCGCACAGTGGGGGATCAGCCTGAGACAGCAGCGAAAAAGCATGTTCAATGCCCTTCTGTATAAGAAACATCCGCGGCTGTACCGCCAGAAAATACAGGCAACTCCTCCTTTGCACTATTACGGCATCCTTGGTTCTCTCCTTGCGTTTATGCTTGGGATATTCAGCAGGCACGAGCGTCTTGCTTTTCTTGCTGCCTGCCTATGGCTGCTTTTGACCGGGCGCTTCTGCTTGAGTCGCTTACAACACACGTCTTCTCACCCGTTCCACAAAGCAGAAATACTGGTGACATCGGTCTTGATCCCACCCCTGGCAATTTTCTGGCGCATTCGCGGCGCGCTGAAGTTTCGCGTTTTCTTCTTTTGAAGAGGAATTGTCTCAACAGTTCAACCCCCAAAAAAAGCGCCTGGTTGCGTTAGTCTAATGGCATCTATTCTACTGGTATTCAGGTAGTGCATCCTCGTTGTATGAAGTTGCGTAGAAACAGCTATTTGAGTAACTTGGAGATGAGAGATGGGTTCCTTGCACTCATCCGATCAACCTGCGCTGAACGTAGAGTTTGAATATCCTTCTCCTGTTCTTTTACTCGAACGCGGGTTACACTCTGTTCGAGAAGGACGTTACGCTGAAGGCGTCGTTTATTTTACCCTGGCTCGTGAACAGTTGGGCAGCGGCTATATCCACCTTGCTACTGTGCTGGATGCCTTCACACAGGGTTACATCGCCTATTGGGATGCTCAACAGGGACTTCAGGAGGCGAGCAAACGCTTTGTGCAGGTGGATGTGGAGCAGCAATCGCGTATAGTTACCCTGCAAACACTTCTTCCCGCCCTGGTTGAAGAGGCTCAGGCGAAATCACCCGCCATGGATCAACCAGCCATAAAAAATCAGAACCCTCTGCCGCATCCGGCATTGAGAGCGCCCTTGCAAGATGCTCAACGCCGCTATCTGGCGGCGCCCGCTAGAGTTGAAGTGATCGATACGTTACCTGCTCTCCACATTACCTGTTTCGGTGGTTTTGCCGTCAAAAGATCCGGCCTTCCGGTTGTACTCTGTTCCAACCGCAATGGGCAAGCCATTCTGCGTTATCTCATGACCCAACAGGGCTATCGTGCGTCGGTAGATATGCTTATGGCGGCGCTATGGACTGAGGACGAGTCGGAAGTGGCACACCATAAATTGCAGGTTGCCGTCAGTGCCCTGCGTCGCTCTCTCAACAACGGTTTGGATTGTGACCCAGGTGGTGGTTATATACTCTGCAAAAATCGCGTCTACCAACTTGACTCGCTGGTTCCCCTGCGCACTGATGTGGACGAGTTCCTGGCATATTACCAGGCAGGCCAGCAGGCCAGCGGCGATAGTGTGGCTATGCAATTTGAGAAGGCATGCCAGCTCTATACCGGCCCCTTCTTAACCGAAGATTTATATGCTGACTGGTCTTTTATGCGGCGCGAGCAGCTAAGTCATATCTATCTTACCATGTGCTCTACACTTGCTGAACACTACCTGGAGGCGGGTCGCTACGAAGATACGCTCAAATGGGCGACAGCGATTCTCAAAGAAAACCAGAGTGACGAGGCCGCGCATAGACAACTCATACGAGCATACTTTGCCCTTGGACGCCGTAGTGATGCCCTGCGTCAGTTCCACCGCTGTCAATATATACTGAACGAAGAATTGGGCGTGCAGCCCATGCCCGAGACCATTGAACTCTTCCATATCATCCACAGAGGCGAGATTTCCTGAAAGTCTTCGATAGAACAAAAATAGAGCCCTTGTAGAACGCACGTAGAACAGCTCATGTTACAGTGTGCAAGAGATACCACTGGATGTGGCAAGAAACTGTGCGCCGGGTATTTCAGCGGTAGAACACATCGGACCATGATGGACGGTAAAGATGTAATGAAATGAGCAGTAAAACGTTCTCCATGCTCGTGCGATGTTGGTATGACCTGCAGACTGAAGCTACCCAGCTCCAGGTTGTACGAGCTGATACAGCCGAAGAAATTCGCCTGGAAGACGGTAATTTTCTTCTGAGAATCTCGGTGGATGAGGCCACCTCTGTAGGTCGCTGCTTTATCCGTCACCTTGCAAGCGGTCGTGAAGCCTACGTGCAGGGCGGTCCAAACCTGCATACCTTCATTAAAGACTGCTTACTCAAGGATGGGGAACCGGGGTACAGTGATCCCGGCCCGATAGATGAGACTGAAACCATTCAATAGGAAAACAAACATCATGGTTTCACGGCTCGGAAAAATCACTGAAAAAGTGGACTGTTGAACGTAAGCATTGTAGCTCAGCCAGTGTGTAACGGAACCTTCTCTTGCTGCTTATAGACAGGTGCACATGAGATTGTACCGGGAGGGCAACATTATGACAACACGTGCCTCACTCAATGGCACAAGTGCAGCCGAAATGGAATTTGAGGCGGCCCAGTATAGCAATCCTTACTCCAATCCCGAGATGGAGGAGGAATGGGAAGCCCACGAAGGAAGCCCCTATTCGAGTCCCGAGATGGAGGAAGAATGGGAGACGCACGAAGGGAGCCACTACAGCAACCCCTATTCCAATCCGGAAATGGAGGAAGAATGGGAGATGCACGAGGGGAGCCACTACAGCAACCCGTACTCTAATCCGGAGATGGAATGGGAGGCCCCCGAGGGAAGTCACTACTCCAGCCCGGAGATGGAATGGGAGATGCACGAGGGGAGCCACTACAGCAACCCGTACTCTAATCCGGAGTTTGAAGAGGAGTGGGAGAGCCCCGAGGGAAGTCATTACAGCAATCCGTATTCCAATCCTGAGATGGAATGGGAAACCCACGAAGGAAGCCACTACAGCAACCCCTATTCTAACCCGGAGTTTGAAGAGGAATGGGAGACCTCCGAGGGGAGCCACTACAGCAACCCCTATTCTAACCCAGAGTTTGAAGAGGAATGGGAGAGCCCCGAGGGGAGTCATTACTCTAACTCGGAAATGGAATGGGAAATACACGAGGGAAGCCACTATAGCAATCCCTACTCCAATCCCTACTCCAATCCTGAATGGGAGGACGAATCCGATCGCTTTTTTCCATTAGTTGCGAAGGCGGCAACGAAACTGCTGCCGCACGCCGTACGCATCGGAAGAAACCTTATCAGGGGAGGAAGACGTCGACCGGCTCCCCGCCGCTCTACGGGCCGCTCCCAGCCAATAGGACCACGTAACCAGCAAATTTCCGGTCTGTTTCACCAGTTAGGGAGAATCTTTGCGCAGGGAGAAAGCGAGGCAGCCGCTCAGGAAGCCCATCTTTTTGGCGCTAATGAGTTTGAGACCGAGGTTGCTGCCAACGAAGTGGCCCATGAGGCGGCTTTAACCGAAGTGATGGCGGCTGAGGCATCTCATACGGAAAGCGCAGGTGAAGCAGAGGCCCTGCTAGGCGCAGCGCTGCCCATTTCTATGAAGGTCATGGGTGGCAGAATAGGCATACGCCGTCTTACACCGACACTGTTGCGCGTCAATGCTCAACTCGTGCTGAATCTTCATCGCCAGGGGGCTCCCGGGCGCCAGCTTTTGCGCGTAATGCCCAGCGTTCAACGCCGCACAGTTTCCACCCTTGGTGCTATCGAGCGTACGGGGCAGCCGGTTACACCCGCGGTCGCCGCCAATGTCATGAAAGGCCAGGCGGCGCGTGTTCTGACTACACCGCACATTTGCCGGCAGGCCCTTACTCGCAACATGATTGTACGACAACAGACCGTCGCACCTGGTGGTCCAGCAGCGCATCCAACAACGATCGCTCAGGGTCGCCCTGGTATGTACCGGCCAGCCCGTCCTGGTCCGCGCCCTGGAATGATGAGAACGCCAGGCAGGCGAACCTATCGTCCAGGTATGTACCGGCCAAGCCGACCGGGAATGCGCCCCGGAATGAGAGTGCCGGGTCGACCGGGTGTCCGCCCAGGTATGAGAGCGCCGGTGGGGATGAGGGTTCCAGGTGGGCCAACTCGTATGCGTTCACCTATCGCTGGGCGGCCAGTATCCCGTCCGCGTCCTACCACCCCGAGTAGACCAGCTGCCCGTCCACAACATGGCATGCCAGGTAGAACAGTTCCTGGCCCACGCAGTCACGTGAGGGCTTGAAACGAAGGAAGAGTGAGGTCTCAACATGGCACTTTTTGAGGCACCGATCGCTCACGAAGCGGTGCATTACAGTAATCCAGAAAGTCATTACAGCAACCCTGAATTTGAATATGAGTATGAAGATGAAAGCCATCCCTACAGTAATCCGGAACTGGAGTACGAAGGCTTGCTAGGCAATATCATCAGCGGCATAGGCGGGCTCTTTGGTGGCGGCGAGGTTGGACACGAATTTGAGGAGGAATACGAGAATGAAAGCCATCCCTACAGCACCCCTGAACTGGAATACGAGGGGCTGTTAGGCAATATCATCAGCGGCATAGGCGGGCTCTTTGGCGGCGGTGAGGTCGGTCACGAGTTTGAGTACGAAGACGAAGCCACGGAAGAGGAATTTGAGGGACTGCTCGGCAACATCCTCGGCGGTATCGGCAGCCTCCTTGGCGGCGGTGAAATCGGCCACGAGTTTGAGGATGAGTACGAAGCCGACCTCTTCTTCAAAAGAATTGGCCGGGCTATCAGGAGAGTCGGCCGCGTAGTGGCTCCGATCGCCAAGCGACTTGCACCTATCGCGACGAGAGCCCTCGTAGGCATGATTCCTGGCGTGGGAGCAATAGCTGCTCCACTTGCCGGGCGACTCGTCGGTTCGCTGGTGAGCGAAGCCGAGATGGAAGTGGCGGAGATGGAGAATCACTTCGTCAATACCTTTGCCGAGACTGGCGAGGCGGAACACCCGGAAGTACACGAAGCGCTACTCTCGGAGCTGCTGGCTGCCAATGCTGTTGGCGCCCAGACTGAGGCCGAAGCGGAAGCTGAAATTGGCGCGACCATTCCTCTGACCATCAGAGTAATGCGTGCAGGCCGCAGTGTGCTCCCTGTTACGCCAGCTCTCGTCCAGGCGAATGTGCGGCTGGTCAAGACCCTGCGACGTCAAGGACAGGGTGGTCGCGAACTCATGCGGCTTCTCCCAACGATCAATCGCCTCGCTGTCGCAATCCTGAATCGGGCGGCGCGTTTACAGAGGCTGACCTCTCCATTGGCGGTGAGAGCTATGGCTGTCGCTACCAACCGTGTGATGAGCAATCCACGCACAGTGCGCAAAGCGGTTCAGCGCAATATGGCACTGCGCGTTCGCGCGCAGGCAGCGAAGCCACGTGGCAGGCTACCTCTGCGTCCCTCGCCACGTAGACGACAGGTGCGAGTGTAACCGATACACAGTTCAATCAAAGTAGGGAAGCAACCATCATGGCAACGTCAGGAGCCACAAATCATCATACGCGCAACGGACAGCAACCTGAAGATCGCGGCGACTGGGATAATGACCTCGCTCAAATCCTGGCCGCTATCGAAGGTCCGCCCGCAGCTGGTCGACCTCGCCCTTCTCGTCCTGCAACACGTTCGGGTGGACCAGGCCCATCAACTGCCCAGGCTACACCGAGTGCGGTACCAGGAACAGGGGGAGGAGCGCCGACCCCTGGTGAGCAGCGTCTGCTCGACAACTGGTTGACCATCCAGGGCATTAACCTGGAACGCCATGCAGGCTCGCTACGCCCATTCACCAAAGATGAGTTCGGGAGCGGGCCTGCGGCGCCGAGCGAGGCGCACATCAAGGCCGTCAACCGCTTTATCGATAGCCTGCGTGTCAAACTGGATGAAATGATGCGCTGGGTTGGAGCCGCTGCCAGCGCTGCGAAACGCGAACCAGGGAGTGAGCGCCTGCGCGTTCTCCTGGAGCGTAAAGAGGTTGCCAGTAACCGCGTGCTCTATGTCGAAGGCATCTGGGATTTCTACTTCGACCTCTTTGTCCAGCGTCTTTCAAGCTTTAGTGAGCGGCTGCTCTCGGTTGATCGGATCTGTGCCAACTGCTACGAAGACCTCTATGTTGGCATCGGTGCAGCACAACCAACGCCCAGCTTGTTGCCTTTCAGCTATGCCAATAGTGGTTTTTCGCCGGCAACCTACCGGCGTGGAGTGCCGCTACCAAGGCTGAGCTACAATAAAAATCTCTTTCCGCTGATTATGTTGCCGCAGCACCGCCTGGATAATGTCTGGGCTTTGTCCAGCGTTCTGCACGAGGTGTCACATAATCTGCAAGCAGACCTGGGCTTGTGGGATGAGATGCCCGGTCACATCTACAAGCGTTTGACTGAGGAAGGGCGTATCGCTCCCAGGGTAGCACGGGTGTGGGCGTGCTGGCATAAAGAAATGATGGCCGATATGTTCGCGCTCCTGCTGGGTGGTCCTGCCGCCGTCGAATCGCTGATGGACGTGGTTGGGCGCGCTCCGGCCAGTACGGTGAAGTTCAATCCAATGGGCGTTCACCCCACCCCCTACCTGCGCGTGCTGATCAGCCTGATTTTGCTGCGTAGGATGGGCTTTGAGAAGATGGCTGCTGATTTACGACGTGTCTGGCTGCGCCTTTATCCACGTCTAACACCAGCAGACATTCCTCCGCCCATCATGGAAACGTTCCAGAGGGCAAGTGAACTGGCGGTGGATACTATGGCCTTCCAGCCCTACCGGCAGTTCGCCAACAAGAGCCTGGCCCAGGTGCTCAAGTTCGGCCCAAAGGAAATGACGATCATTGAGCAAGCCGGGCGACAATTGGCAGCCGGCCAGGAAATGGGTGCCGTACCGGCCCGTTTCATGATCGGCGCCGCCCGTTTCGCCCTTGATAATCGCCTGGCCTCGCCACAAGCGATTACCGACAATTTTTACCGCACATTAGGGAGGCGATGAGATATGACAGTTACAACAGGAGTTGATGTAAAAGGGAGTCTCGATCTGCTGAAGAAGGCGGTCAGCGCTGTCTCCAAGGCTAATAAGGATTGGTTAGCAGCAGTGGAAACATTTCTTGAGGGAGTGGACACGGCTAAAAATGTAGACCCGGCACAAAAAAATGCAGATTTTATATCACTTGAACAAGCTGTGAGAATGTACCTGGACGAAGTGAGCTTCATACAAATCGCTGATAATAAACTTGAAGCACGAATATCCAGGGCACCAGCAACCGCTGAAGGCCTGAGTGCAGCCATAAAACAGGCAGAAGCCTACCACGTGGTAACATTTGAAGCCTTTGCAGTCTTACAGGAAATAACTGCTAACAAGATATTCAAATTTCCCGCTGACGTGAAGGCCGATTTGCAGGCGAAATTCTCCACCGCTCGGACCGCACGTTATGGCAGTTCAGGGACAGGTGCAGGAGACAATGGCAAAACCCAGAGCGTGAGCACAATACCAGATGGTTTAGTCCCATTGATTAACTGGTTGCAAAGCCAACAAGGTGCAGTCTCATCCGCCAATGAGCCAGAAGGGACTGATCTCCTGTTCGGCAATACGTTCGAGGATGATAATGAGTTTCTCGTGTTGTTGAAAGGTCAGGGGAATCAGGCAGCGTATGAACAGACGCGGAAACTCTTTAAGAACAAACGTTTCGCTTTGACGGACCGTCAAATCATTAAACTGACACAAAGTTGGGGTCAGGTGATTAATGACCTGATCAAGGATTCCAGCAAAGCCGAAGCAGATTTAATCTTGATTCATAGCCTGCTGGAAACCCTCTACGACCGACTCGAAAGCAATGTCCGACGGGTTAGCGAAGATATTCTGGTTGATCTTGAGTCACCTAACATCTAGTCGAGAGGATACTCACTATGGCGAAGACAGATCTAAATATACTCCAGCTTCGTGCAAAGCATTTCAAAGCATTGCGTTCAGGGCTGATGTTTAAACTCTTTTCGAACCAGTCTGTAGCAAACCAGGATCAGAACACGCAAATTCTGAACGATATCGCGAACAGCTTTAGCCGTTACGCGGCTAATCAACAGACTGCTTTTGACAGCGGGGCAGCTCGTTCGAGCAGCAGCAATGATGCTACCTCGATGGAACGGCAGGTACAACGAGCGCTTACTCAGGTACTTGGACGATCACCGGGGCGCGGTGCGAACAGTTTTATGAGTGCTCTCAATGGCGCATTTCCAGCCCAGGCTACCTCTGATGGGCAGCAAGTAGCTTTTACTCCATCACGCAGCGTTGTATCGCTGTACCAGCCGGGAGGCTCCGCGAATGGAACCTATCCAATGATGGGCAATAGTACCATTGCAGGGGATGGCTATGCAGGAACCATTTCAGCCAGGCAGGCGAATCTCTATCGACAAGCCAGTATTATCGCGTCGGATGCTCAGCGTGTCTTAAATGGTTTAACCCCTTTTGTGCCAGAGGCGGAAAATGACCAGGTGGAAGCACTACGGGCTTTGGTCCGTTCAGAGATAAATGCTCTGGTGGACGAGTTTGGTCGAGTGGATGAACCCCGCAAGGATAGGGTACTTGCCTACTTCTCCGCATTGAAATTGCACATAAAAGGCTTTGGCAGCCGGGCTTTTCTTGATAATCCGTCACTGGCTTCTACAGTTGATGATGAGACCCAGACAGCTGGCTTCGAGTTGCTCAAAAGTTACGAGCGTACTCTGCGCCAGACCTGGGATACCTTCTTCAACACTGACACGTTGTCACCTAAATCCTTTTCATTGAGTGAACGAGTGGAGCGTGCTAACATCTTGTTGCCGATTGTTGCCCAGGTGAACAACGACTTCGAGGCTGCCATGGATTCGGTAGGTTTCACAGAAAGCGAACGGCGCTCTATGGCTGCTCGATTCGATACCCTGGCTGGTTTCGGATTAGTACCACAGGGTATTGATACACAACTGCCGGCTATCAGTGTCTATGACCTCAATGATTGGGTCGACCGTTTTGCCAGCCTCGAAGGTCCCAGTATCCTGTCCGACTCCGGTCAGTATGGGCTGGACTTCGTGACCGATCAGGCGGACAAGCTCTTCTGGGTCCTTGCTCCAGTGATTTCTATTCTTGAAGCGGACGAGTCTGCTAATGTTTTAGGTAACACTATGTTGGAGCAAGTTTTATCGAACGAGCGCGTGCGCTTCGCCATCAATAACCTGTTAAGTCAACTAAATGCCCTGGCCGATTTGTCCGTACCGGGCGGCGGTGAAAACCTGCTGTCTCTCACGGCATAATCATAGCATGCTTGCTTTGTACGAACTTACACTTGTAATAGATAGACGATGGGAGGCAATCGATGCCCAATAAATCAGATTACGATCAGCGTAACGACCGCGTTGCGGCCCTGCTTCAGAACAGTATTGAAGCACTGGGGCCGGATCTGGTCGCAAATCCGCAACTGGCCGAAGTGCTTAATCGGATGGTCGATGACCAGGTACGACAGTACGATGCCTCTCAGAATGGCAAAAATCAGGCATCCGATGGCGGTTTGGCCGACCTGATAGGACTGGGGAAGGATGCTCCAGCCGATCTTGGTCAAACTCAGGTTTCACCAGGGGTTGTCGACTACGATGATACCGTCATCAGCGAGCGAATCCTGGCAACGGCGGATTTATACTACATTTACATGCACGAGCGACTCGGTGTGTTTCGTGTGATGGGCAAGCTTCAGGAGCTTTTCAAGGCTGGAACGCTGCGCATCTCGAGCGGTGAGGGCGCGTATGGCCTCTATCGCTTCGATAAGCACGGCATTTTGCGCTACCATATGCGTGACCGCCTCAGGGCGTACAAGCGCGTCTTTGGCTATACCCGCTCTGACCCGGGACCTGGGGCGCGTTCCAATCCAGAGTTTCATGGTCTCTTCCAGCACTTTATCGCCGAAACAGCCAAATACTGGCGCGATAAACGCATCAGCGAGGTGATTCGTGAGCGGGCAACCGACCCGACCTTTGGCTCAATTGCCATTGTGCGCCGGGCAGGTCTCGATCTACGCAACAACATGAAAAACTCGTCTTACGGCTACATCAATGTCTTGCGCATCGAAACCAGCCAGGCCCTGGCGGAGTGCTTCAAAGTTCTGGAATCGCCGGATGTCAAGGCCCAGTTTGGCGCGCAAAACGCCTGGGACGTCATAGAATTGGTGCTCTGGCAGTACTTCCACGAGGCTACCTATGCCAGCACTATGAACCGCATGGCCGTCACCGGGCGCGACATCATCCGCTGGTTGGCCGAGCCATTCGTCTTGAGAACCAATCGCACGGATTTCGAAACCTTGCTCTACCGCATCGCCGAACCTGCTGAAGAGTGGATCTCCAGTGAAGAAGGTCTGCGCCTGTCGCGGCCAACTCCACCACCGCGCGGTGTATACATGCCGGGTCCTCCTCCTTCAGGACCACGCCCGCCCTCTGGCGCACGTCGCGACCCGGTATTCAGTCGCTCGACGGGCTTGATGCCCGCCCCGCCAATTATGGGGTAGCATAAATGGAGCGTTGGGGCCTGGCGATGATCATTCATCACCAGGCTCCCGCGCTATGTTGAGGTTATGGGAGGAATCTAGCTATGAATAGGCACAGCCCATCACTGTTTGAGGCTGCTCTTGCTCATGTTGTGACTGAGCATACAAATACATGCATCTGTCCAGAATGCCAAAGCGTTGAAGCTCAAGCATTTAAGCGTAGAAGGGGTGAGAGTGAATGGGAAACGGCTGGAAGAGGTAGACCTCGTGGGATTGGTCCATATCCCAGGGTGAACACCCCCTTGCCGAGGTCTGGTCCAGGCTTTATCAGTTCTGCTCCGACAAGTAGTCAGTTTGGGCTGCCTGAAACGATTCAAGCTCTTCAGTCCATCGGAGCAGCCTGGCAACGTGCTCATCCTAATGGCCCGGTTATGAATATTAGGGACATCAGCTTCCAAGGTGGAGGCCCGATGCCGGGACACAAATCTCATCGTCTAGGTGTTGATATGGATATTCGTCCTATGCGCAATGATGGAAAGCAAGGGCCGGTCACCTTCCGCTCTCCAACCTATTCTCGGGCTCTGACTCAGGAATTAGTGCGTTTCATTCGCGCAAATGGTATTCTGCGGGTGCAATACATTTTCTTCAATGACCCCGCTATCCAGGATGTTCAACCCTGGCCTAATCACGACGATCATCTCCATGTGCGTTTCTTTCCACCAAGAGGAACTTCTCCTGCGCCTACACCACCATCTCCGTCTACTCGACGTCCAGTACTGCGTCGCGGTTCGCGTGGTGGTGCCGTGGGTGATTTGCAGGCGAGGCTCAACATGTGGCTGATGGCACAAGGTGCTCAATCTGGCCTGGGACAGTTAGCCGTCGATGGCGTGTTCGGCTCTCGCACTCAAGATGTTGTACGGGCGCATCAGCAAGCACAGGGTCTCAGAGTGGATGGAGTCGTGGGCTCACAAACCTGGGCGCGGTTGCTTCAATCACGTCCATCACCGCTTCCTCGGCCACCACAACCAACTCCTCAGCCGCCGTTGCCACCATCACCATCGGCAGTTCCTGCCCTGATCGAGCCGCCTCTTCACCAACTCCCCGAGGCAACGCTTTTCGTCGATATTCGTTTGGGTTCAGAGGGGCGTGCTCGTCCAATGACGGGCATCTTCATCCCAGAGAATTATCATACCATGCCGAGCGTTGATCTGATTCTCTATCTGCATGGTTTTAAAACTCCCAAAATTCGAGCAACTCCAGCTAACCCACATCCCCAACAGCCGCCAGACCCCGGATGGTCGATTAATTGGTATTGGCATCAACCCATACGAGCATTTCGTGAAGGTGTGAACAATGGTCAGAAAAATGTTATTCTTGTTGCTCCAACCCTTGGGCAATTCTCTGCCAGTGGAGCTTTGACACAAGCTGGTGGGTTTGATCGCTATATCGATCAGGTAATGGCTGCACTCACTACGTATGGCCCGTACATAGGACAGTCACCAACCGTTGGCAATATCATACTTGCAAGCCACTCTGGTGGCGGATATCCTATGAGAGTATTGGCCCTGTCAAATCAGCGTTATACCCCGCTTATTCGTGAATGTTGGGGCTTCGACTGCACATATAACACTGGTGATGATACAGAGTGGGCACAGTGGGCAAGGCGGAATCCGGGTGCAAGGCTGTACATATACTATATCAGAAAAAGTGGAACAGCACGGCTTGCAGAGTCACTACAACGAGAGGGTGTGTCAAATGTGACTGTTATAGCATTGCCATTGCCGCGACAAAGCATTGTACATGACCAGGTACCTATCACCTATTGGCTACCTCGTATTCAAGGAGCCTCGTTCCTACTCGCAAGATAAAAAGGATAAAGCGGTTCACAAGTTGTAGCGAAAGGGAGAATACATAATGAATGCACGAACATCATGGCTTTTTGAAGCGTCTCTTACTCACGAGGTACCAAGAGGACAACTCAGTCCTCCACGGCAACAACTTGTCAGGCTTGGCCAGCCCATTGATGCTTCTACAGGGCCCAATCTCTTAAATGATGCCCAGGTGGCTCATGCTGTACAACAGAATAGACGCTTTGAAAGCACTGTGTGGCGCGGCTATTACGATCCCATCAGCATTTATTACTTACGCTTCCGATTGTTTACTCCAGGTGAGTCTGAATTCGCACAAGCTGTAGCTCGCTGGCAGAGTGCCGTTGGCTTAAATGTAGATGGGATTATTGGCCCACACACCTGGAAGGTGATGCGCCCCCGTGGTGAGCCGCGAAGCTTCACAAATCCCGATGACATAGCTCGGCCGGGTAACTTTGCCCAGGTTCTTGCTAACTTTGGCGATCCAAGACCCAATCCCACTGCATGGGCAAGAACGAATATTGTTCCTGCAGGAGCGCCACGTGGTTTTCATTTTCGACTCTATAGCGGAGGCATGAGTCCTACTGTACAGGTTCATCGACTAATACGCCCCCAATTCGAGAGGCTGTTCCAGTCAGTTGCCGCGGAAGGGTTGTGGGATGCTATTCAACCAGTGAGTGGGCCATTTGTCTTTCGCAATATTGCCGATTCCACCCATCTGTCTATGCACGCCTTTGGGCTGGCCATCGACATTAACCCCGATGTGTTTGCGCAGAGGCAGAATCGTGCCTTTCCTGATCCCTTTGTCGTCGAAATCTTTCAAGACCACGGTTTCCACTGGGGTATCTTTTTCCCCACCCCTGATCCTATGCATTTCCAGTTTGCTACAGGGACGTAAGGAGCAGGAAAGCCTTGCTTGGAACCGTACATACGACAACCTTGCCGCTGCAATACAGCCATCAGCCAATCAATCGCGAACGTTGGCTGCGAGAACTGGGGAAGCTGCTCAGCTTCCCCACTATCTCTGCCCAGTCCCAACATCGTCGCGACAACGAAGCTGCAGCTCTCTGGCTGAAAGAACATCTCACACGGCTTGGTTTGCGACACGCACAGATCCTATCGGGTCCCAACGGTGGGCATCCCAGCGTCTATGCCGATTGGTTGCTGGCGCCCGGCCAACCGACGCTGCTGTTCTATGGACACTATGATGTGCAGCCTGTTGACCCCTTGCGCGACTGGCGCACTCCCCCCTTTCAGGCCACGTGCGTTGGACAGAATCTTTTCGCTCGTGGCGCCAGTGACGACAAAGGCCAGTTTCTCATCCACCTGAAGGCCATCGAAAGCTATCTCAAAACAGGGGGTTCGCTGCCCATCAACGTCAAAGTCTGGTTAGAGGGCGAGGAAGAAATCAACAGCCCCAACCTTCCTGCATTGCTGGATCGGGAGGCTGATCGCCTACGAGCCGATGCCGTCCTGATATCAGATACTGAAATGCTGGGTCAGGGACGCCCATCTATCATCTATGGCCTGCGCGGCAACTTGAACTTTGAACTTGAGGTGGGCGGCCCGCGTCACGACCTTCATTCAGGTCGCTACGGTGGCGCAGTACATAACCCCTTGCAGGCCCTCTGCGAAATGATCGCCGGATTGCACAACCATGCTGGCCGCGTCACGATACCAGGCTTCTATGATCGCGTGCGAGAAGTGGCTCATGCTCTACGCCAGGAGCTCCGCTGCGCGGGTCCAACCGATGAAGACATTTTGACTGATCTCGATCTACCCCAGGGTTGGGGCGAGGAGGGCTATAGCCTGTTTGAGCGCATGATTATCAGACCTGCTTTAACTGTCAACGGTATATTTGGTGGTTATGTCGGACCGGGTAATAAGTCGGTTATCCCAAAAAAGGCAGTAGCGCGGCTCAGTATGCGCCTCGTGCCTGACCAGAACCCTGAGGAAATAGCGCATCTTTTGCGCCGCCATTTTACTACGGTCAAGCCTCCGGCTGTTACCACCAGGCTCAAAATCACGGGCGGCTCTCCTCCCGTGATCATCTCGCGCCGCCACCCGGCTCTCACCGCGGCCAGTCGCGCTATCTACCACACCTGGGGAGTGCCCCCCGTCTTCACACGCAGCGGCGGCAGCATTCCCTTTGTGCCTTATCTACAGCAGTACTTTGGTGTGCCCATTATTTTGCTTGGCTTTGGGCTGCCCGACGACGATATACACGCCCCCAACGAAAAGATCAGCCTGCCAAACTTCTTTCGCGGCGTCGAGACCATTATTCGCTTTTTGCAGGAGTACCGGCTATGATCATAGATTGCCACTGCCACGCGGGCAAAGGTGACGGTTTCCGCGGCCCATGGGATACCGAGGCGCGTATAGAGCCACATCTCAGGCGAGCGCATGCAGCGGGTATCGCTAAAACCATCGTTTTCCCCGTCTTCAATAGCGATTATGCCAGCGCTAATGCTCGCTTAGCAAAGATCGTGCGTCGCTATCCCAACGAACTGATCGGCTTTGCCTCGATCGATCCTGCCCGTGACGCCGGTCGCGTCGAAACGATGGTGCGTCGCGCCGTTGAAGAGTACGGCTTTCGCGGCCTGAAAATCCATGGCCTGGACTCATTCCCTAAGCGCGAGGTCTGTGAGGTTGCCAGGCGCTACAACTTGCCTATTCTTTTAGATGTGGTGCGGCGGCTGGTCGCGGTAGAAATGCTGGCTCCGCAATACCCGGACCTGAACTTCATTATTCCCCACCTGGGTGGTTTCGCCGACGACTGGATGACCCACATGCACCTCATTGACCAGCTCTGCCGTTTCCCCAATGTTTACGCCGACACCAGTGGCGTGCGCTACTGGGATTGCCTGGTGCAGGCCGTCAAACGTGCGGGTCCACACAAAATACTCTTTGGCTCCGATGGCCCTCTCCTTCATCCCGGAGTCGAACTCTATAAAATAAAAATGCTGGGCCTCCCCCGGCGCCAGGAGGACCTCATCACCGGAGGGAATATCGTTCGCCTCCTGAGCAAACGTAGAGACTCGATTGATCGCTTTCCACGTGAGGAAGGGCTTTCACGGGTAGGTATTGTGTGACAGCGCCTCGGAAGCGGCTTCGTATCTGTAGGGGCGGGGGAAGGGTTGTGCGGGGTGGGGACGCTTGCGTCGCCCTGGAGGAAGGGAATATGTTCACGGAACCAGGACGAGGGCGACGCACAACACAAGGCGTCCCCACTCCCCATCCACACCACTCCCGCCCCTACGGTACCTCCGTTCCTTTCTCGCTTCTTCTGCCCGATTTCCTTCAGGTTGATGTCTCCTGAGTGACCCTGGTGGAGAGTCTCTACCTTATACTCCTTCTCTGCCTGTCAATTTCATATAGCATGATTGAGGTTGCGCAGGCCACGTTCAGAGAAGAGGCAGAACCATAGATGGGTATGTTAACGTTAATATCGCAGAGTTCCTGGTAACTTGCGCTGAGGCCCCACGTCTCGTTGCCAACGAGCAATATCGTAGGGGCAGTGAAATCATGGGTTGAGATTTCTTTTTCGGCTTTCTCGCTACTTCCGACGATCTGGACAGCGCCAAGCCTGGCTCGGATCATTTCAAACCACGGCAACAGCTCTTTATGTGAAGGCATTCTGACGACTGGCAAAGCAAATAAAGATCCTGTGGTGGCGCTGATCGTCTCGGGGTCATACAGGTCGACGGCATAACCTGTAATGATCATACCGTCGACCTTCAAGGCATCACACGAGCGAATGATTGTCCCAAGGTTTCCAGGGCTGGCGGGTCTATCAAAGATCACGACAAGCAAATCTTCGTCAATGGGAATACGAGAGAGGTTGTCTTCGGGCATAGCAACCAGGGCCAGGAGCTCGGATGCTTCTGCCTTGTTACTCAGCTTTTCCAGCAGAGGGAGAGGCACTTCGAAATGGGTTTTTGCCGGTGTGTTAGTGAGAATATTTTTAGCCCAATCTGATAACCCCTTTTCTCTTGCGTAGACAAATGCATTGATGGTCCAATTGTGCTTGATAGCCTGGTTGATTGGGCGAACTCCCTCGATAAAAAACTCTTGCTGCCTCTGTCGCTTTTCTCGTTTCCTACGCAGCGTTTCAATATACTGGAAATCATTGTTTTCCGAGTAAATTTTGGCGACTTTCGGCTTCATCTTCGCTGAATCTCCATATATAACTACGCGTGAAGACTTTTTGTTGGTAGCCGCTGGAATGCCAGGAGTGGCCCACTATGATTTTTGGGCATATGCCCGCGGATGTGCGTGCCGTTTGCCTCGTAACATTCCTCTTCAATCGTGCCGAACTGGTGGAATTGCGCCACCAACTCTCCCCGTTCGTAGGGAATCACTACATTGAGCGCATCAAACTGCAACACGAGATTATCACTGATGCAGCGCATCAGTTCATCCATCCCAGTCCCATTCAGCGCTGACACTCGCACCGTTGGGAGTTCCGTGGCAATGCCCGCAATTTGTATGATATCTGAAGAGAGCAGGTCTGCCTTGTTCTGCGCAACGATCATCGGGCATCCTCCTGCGCCAATCTCTTCCAATACCTGCTCGACAGCCTTGATCTGGTTGAGCATGTGTGGACTCGCTGCATCGACGACGTGCACGAGCAAGTCGGCCTCGGCCACCTCCTCCAGCGTGGCACGAAAGGCTGCTACCAGGACCGTTGGCAGGCGTTGTACAAACCCTACCGTATCGGTTAGAAGAAATTCCTGGCCTCCCGTCAGCCGTACCCGCCGCGTCATCGGATCAAGCGTGGCGAAGAGCTTATCCTCCGCCAGGCTGCTCGTGCTGCTCGTAGTGGCTAAGCGATTGAGTAATGTGGACTTGCCCGCGTTCGTATAGCCAACCAGCGCCACCACAGGCGCTCCTACATCTTTTCGCCGGTCGCGGTGCAGTTGCCGCTGAGCGCGCACGTGCTCCAGGTCTTCCTGCAGTTGTTCTTTCTCGCGTCTGAGCATGCGGCGGTCTACTTCTATCTGTTTCTCGCCTTCACCACGCTGCTGCACACTCCCTTTCTGGCGCGAGAGGTGCGACCATTGACGAGCCAGGCGCGGTAGATCATATTCGATCTGCGCCATCTCAACCTGTAAACGGCCCTCCTTTGTGTGCGCGCGCTGTCCAAAGATGATCAGGATCAATGCAGTGCGGTCGAGAACCTGCGTTTCCAACTCCCTCTCCAATGTGCGATGCTGGCCCGGCGTTAGTTCGAGATCAAAGATCACGCCGTCGCAATCGTGAAAGCGTACCAGTTCTGCGATTTCCTGCACTTTGCCAGACCCGAGTAGCGTTCCCGGGTGAGGACGGGCCAGTTTTTGTGTGACACGATCGACGCAGTCAACACCAGCTGTTGCTGCCAGTTGCGCCAGTTCGTCTAACGATTCTTCAACTGGCCAGTCGGTCCCCGGCATATCGACCCCCACCAGGAGAGCGCGCTGTGGCGCACGAGAAAGCAGGGTGCTCGACTGGTTGTCAGTGCCTGATTTGTGTATAGATTGTTCTGACATATTTCACTCCAAATGAGGCTTTTATGCTCTTTTCAACAACTCATCATGCTCCGTCTTATACACCATGATGCGCCCTTCCGGCATCAGCAGCAGCGTATCGGGTTGCAGGTAGCGCACAAAATCGATATCGTGCGTCACAGCAATGATCGTACCGTTGTAGTCGCCCAGCGCCTCACCAATGATATTGCGCGACAGCACATCGAGGTGAGTCGTAGGCTCGTCGAGCACCAGCAGGTTGGGGCCATCCAGCACCATTTTTGCCAGCGCCAGCCGTGTCTTCTCACCGCCGCTCAGTGTACCCACCTCCTGAAACACCCTGCTGCCACTGAATAAGAATCGCCCCAGTATACCACGCACCCGTTTGGGGTCTGCCGGCAGCACCTCTGTTGCCTCGCTTAAGAGCGTGTTGTCATAGTCCAGCCCCTCGTTTTCCTGCGCGTAATAGCCCAGGCGCACGCGATCGCCCATCGTCACTGTACCTGTATCTAAAGGCGTGATGCCCAGCAGCGTACGTAAAAGCGTGGTTTTTCCCGCGCCATTCAGCCCGACTACCACGAGACGCTGTCCTCGCTCGACCTGAAAACTGATGTTGCGAAAGATCTCCTTCGTGCCGTACCGCTTTGCGAGTCGCTCTGCTCGCAGGACGATCTGCCCGCTCTGCTGGCGCACAGGAAAGTCAATCTTGATCCGTCGACTGGCCTGCGGCACATGAGGTTTACTTGCTTCAAGCGTAGCGATGCGCTTATCTACATTAATGCGCTGGCTTACGCGCGTTGCGCCGTATCCTCGCAGTTTCTCAGAAGTCTTGCGCAGCCGTGCGATTTCGCGTTCCTGTTGTGTCTTCGTACGCTCCAACAGGGCCAGGGCGTCTCCTACCTGCGTGAGATAGCTGCTGTAGTTCCCCCGGTACTCTTCCAGTTTATGTGTAAACTCGTTGAGACGCAGCACTTTATTGATACTGCGGTCAAGCAGGTCAAGGTCGTGCGAGATGATCAGCAGCGCGCCGCTATACTTCGCCAGGAAGTCCATCAGCCATTCGGTAGCCTCTACATCCAGGAAATTGGTTGGCTCGTCGAGCAGCAGGAGCTCGGGAGCCTGGAAGAGCAGGCGCGCCAGTGCCAGCTTCGTCTTTTGACCACCGCTCAAAGTCTGTACCAGTCGGTCGAGCGTCACCCCTCCCAGCTTCAAGCCCGCCACCAGTTGCTCCGCCCGCGCGTCAGCGTCATAGTAGCCCAGGCGGTCAAGAGCGTCCTGCGCCTGCTCAAAATGCTTTAAAAGCGTGGGCAAATGCGCCGCGTTTGCCTCTTCCGCGATCTTATTTGTCAGTGCCTCATACGTTTGAATAGCAATATCGAGCCCGATGCTGTTAAAAATGAAATCACGGACAGTCATGCCTTCAGCTACCGATGTTTCGTGCGCTACATCCTGTGAAAGGTAGCCAAAACTGCGCGGCAACATCACCTTTCCACCGTCTGCCTCCTGGATGCCCGCCACTATCTTGAGTAGCGAGCTTTTTCCCGCGCCATTGACCCCGATAAGCCCGGCTTTTCCTCCGGGCGCCACTGTGAACGATACATCATCCAGCACGAGACGTGGCCCATATGAAAGTGAAATGTTATTAACCTGTAACATAACTGGTTTATCCTTCGATCCTTGTAGTAGTATTCTTATTTTTGCTATCAAATTGAGCTTCGCCGCGAAATTGCGCCCGGGTGAAAATGGCAATAGTGCATAAAATGGCAGGCGCAATCAGATGGGTGATGGGCAAATTCTCGTGCATACATGAAATGGTCTAAAGGCTGCGCGTGCGTTGTACACGGGGCAATCAGCAGAGAGGTGCCCAGCGACACACGCCAGTAGGTGGGAGTTGAGGAAGGAAGGAAACAGGAGGCTATCCTGACTCTAAGGGTCGACCAAACGAAACGGACATAAAAACACTCACTCAGCTGCTTGTGAGCTGCCAGTGAGCAAGATGCTTCGTCGGGGTAACAGACATTTAGTCTCTACCCTGTGCCACTTCCTGCCGCATAAGCCCGGCGTGATCGCTCATGCGGCGGGCTTGATTGCTTGTATGCAAACACCTGTAAACATATTGTGAAGCTCCTACTACCCTGATTAATCATTTGTGTATATCATAGTATCATGTGGACCGATCATTGTCAATTGAACATATGTTTGACCTGTTCATGTATGATACAACTTCGATAGCCTATTGACCGTACTGACAATGAAGGATATAGCAGAGCAACTGGCAACATGAGAGGAGTCAGAGATAGTGAGCCGTGCAGCGGACGATACTGAGATTGCTTTGCCCAAATGGGCAAACATGCTAGATCAAGAACCAGCAAAACCCACACGATATCGCATCAGACGACTATTGGGCTTCGCGAAGCCATACAGGTGGCAAATGGCCGGCCTGATGGTGGCCGTAGCGCTCAACAGTTCAATTACGCTCCTGTATCCTGCTCTTGTGGGTACCGCAATTGATAATGTTATCGTCGGAAGAAATACGGCTGTGTTGCCCGGCATCGTTCTTTTGCTGGTTGGTCTGGTACTCGCACAGGCACTCCTTAGCTTCTGGCAGAATTACTGGAGCACCGTGGTTGGTGAGAAATTTGTGATTGACTTGCGCACTCAGTTATATCGCCATCTCCAACAATTATCACTCAGTTTCTTTCAGGACAACCACACCGGCGATCTGCTGAGCCGCCTCACAAACGATGTGATGCTCGTACGCGGTGCCGTCACCAATACGCTCATGAGCTTCGTCTCCAGTATCTTTACGGTACTCATCGGGATCATCGTGATAGTCGCGGGGCCGACCACAGTGCTCGGCCAGTTTAACCAGCTCCATATTCATATTCCGGCCTCACACACGCACTCCATCCTGAACCCCGCAACGCTCTGGGTGATCCTGCTTGTGGTGTTATTCACACTCCCCTTTCTGCTATCAAGCGTCTTCCTTCGGCGAACGTTAAAAAAGCAACTTGAGATACTGAGCGAGGCTACCAGTGTGCTGGAAGAGACGATTAGTAATGAGAAGATCGTGAAAGCATTCACACGGGAGGACTACGAGATACAGCGTTACGATACCCTGGCCCGGCAGCAATTTGGTATGGTAAGAAGGCGCGCGTGGATCATGGGGGGCGCCAATGCTTTATCGATTTTGCTAGGCTTAGGCGGAGTTGCCATATTCCTCTGGTTTGTAGGAAACGCGGTGGTGAATGGCAGCCTCACCATTGGCGATCTGGCAATGACCGTCATCTACATCTTCATTCTCGCGCAGCCATTCACCTCGGCCAGCAATCAGTACAGCCAGTTTCAGATGGCCCTGGGAGCCGCAGAGCGCATTTTCGTGTTGCTCGATCAGACAGTTGAAATCAAAGATGTACCAGGAGCGCGTCCGTTACCTGAGGTTCAGGGTCACTTACGCTTCGAGCAGGTTGATTTCAGTTATGATGGGCAGAGGCAGGTACTACACGGCGTCTCTTTCGAGGCCAGAGCGGGTCAGGTAGTAGCACTGGTCGGTCCAAGTGGGGCAGGAAAAACAACGATCGCCAACCTCATTCCACGTTTCTTCGATATCCAGTTTGGACGGATTACACTGGACGGCTTTGATATCAGCCAGGTTCAGATCAAAAGCCTGCGCGAACAGATTGGTATCGTCCTTCAAGAGCCAGTTCTCTTTAGCGCGACAATACGCGAAAATATCGCCTATGGAAAGTTGGGAGCGACACCAGAGGAGATCAACGCGGTAGCCCGGGCGGCAAATGCCGATGAGTTCATCGAGAAGTTGCCACAGAGGTATGAGACACTGGTAGGGGAGCGTGGCGTGAAGTTATCCGTTGGGCAGAGACAACGTATCGCCATTGCGCGAGCCCTGCTGCGGAATCCACGGATCTTGATACTGGACGAGGCAACGAGTTCGCTGGATAATGAGAGCGAGCGCCTGGTACAGGACGCACTGGAACGGCTTATGCAGAGTCGAACGACGATTGTGATCGCCCACCGTCTCAGCACCATTCAAAATGCGGATACGATTCTGGTTCTAGAGCAAGGGCGAGTGATCGAGCAGGGTACGCACGAAGAGTTGCTTGCACTACAAGAAAGATATTATCGCCTATACACCAGCATACAGAACGAGGTTGAGGCAATGTAGGTCTTTGGAGGCGGATGAGACCACGAGTACAACGCAGCGGCATTGGCCTGGACAGGTTGACCGCAAGGGTCAACCCTACTATACACGGTCCGATGCGCCGTTTCGTGTATAGTAGGGTTGACCCTTGCGGTCAACCTGTGGCGGGCTCTGAAGATTCACTCTCTTCCGACGCTTCTATCGAGCTTTCCCCCATTCGTCAGCAGAATTGCGCGTGCGCGCGACTTACGTGAAATATCCTCAGCATCAGGTATGCGCACCGCTACCACCGTCTTCTCTTCCTGTCCAGGTTGTTTACTGCTTGTATTGGCCTTTGTCAAATCCTGTCCAATTGCCCCACGCACCCGGCCGCGTCGTAGCAGCCCTATTGTTGCACCAAGAATGATGCCGACTATCACTCCTGCCACTACGCCTGTAAGCTCCGGTATAGGAGGAAAGGCGAAATGTGCCGCCAGCATCAGTGCGCCCAGGACGAGACCGCAGACGACCGCCAGCAGGACGACGGTGACAGGATTGGGAGCCGAACGCGTCGTCTGTAAGAACACTGAACTGCGCTCCCTGTTGGGGCCGTGTTCGCGGAACTGCCCACTGGCTATAGCATCTGAAGCCAGTCGGAAGACTTCCTCTTCGCTGAACCCCTCTTTACGCAGTTTCGTCTCCGCCGCCGCCGCCTTCGCTTCATCGCTGAAAACTGCCAGCAGGTCAAAGTCGGAAAATTGTTGTTGCTGTCGTTGCATGAAAAAAAGCTCCTGAAAGTGACTTAAGAGTTATTTCTCAATCTATTATATCAAAGTTCACAGCAATGCAATGCGCGAATCAATACCGGCAGTTTTGGGAAACACAATTTGACGCATTGGCAACCTACCTGGAAGCTACTTCTGAAGAGGAGAAGTCTATTAGCCTCCCTACTAGGACGGTCGTCCTGGTTCGCTTGTGGGGGATACCCTCGTCCACAGTTACGCATGATACCCTGCTACCCCTGTCTAATCATCTCCAGTAGCCGCGCAACTTCACGCCGGGTCTGGTCATTATTCTGCATCTCGGCATGGACTTTCTCCCAGCCATGAATGATAGTCGTATGGTCACGACCGCCAAGCGCGTTACCGATCTGCAACAACGAGGCGCTTGTCTCCTCACGCATCACATACATCGCAACCTGGCGCGGCCAGGCAATTTCGCGATCACGCTGTTTCCCTCGTAGGCGTTCCGGATCGACATTGTAGTAACGACAGACCCCTTCAACGATCTCTTCGATCGTCAAAATAAAGACTTGCTTGCTTGTTGTATACAGGTGCTCGAGCGCCCTGACAGCCACGCTGACTGAAAGTGGTTGATCGTGCAGCGTGGCGTAGGCAATGACGCGGTTAAGCGAACCTTCAAGCTCTCGCACGCTGCTACATTCGGGGCGCGCAATATACTCGATGACCGACGCCGGAATAGCGAACCGCATCAATTCAGCTTTCGAGCGCAATATCGCCAGGCGATGCTCGTACTCTGGCGGCTGAACATCTGCCAGCAGCCCCCACTCGAAACGCGAACGCAGACGGTCTTGCAGGCTGTGAATGGCTTTGGGCGGCCGGTCGCTGGTAACAACGATCTGCTTGTTGGCATTGTGGAGCGTATTGAACGTGTGGAAAAACTCCTCTTCTGTGGCTTCTTTCCCGGCAATAAACTGGATATCATCCACGAGCAGAATATCAATCTGGCGGTACTTTGTGCGAAACTCGGCTGTTTTTTGTGAGCGAATCGCGTTGATGATCTCGTTCGTGAATTTTTCTGAGGTCACATACAACACGTTCAGTCCGGCCGCCTCACCCTTGTGACCAACCGCGTGCAGCAGGTGCGTTTTGCCAAGACCGACACCTCCATAGAAGAAAAGCGGGTTGTAGATATGCCCTGGATTTTCTGCCACTGCCAGCGAAGCCGCGTGAGCCAGTTGATTGGATTTGCCGACGATAAAAGCGTCGAAGGTATAGCGCGGCACTAACAGTCCTTCCCCGTTCCGCGACATCGCTCCAGCTCCAGTTCCGTTTTGTTGCTGTTCTGGCCTTTCAACATATTCCTGAAAATTCTCCGAGTCCAGGTCAAGATTGTCGGCACTGCGATGCACTGTTGGGCGGTTTGTGGTTGGCGCGGTAGAGTTCATCACAACGGGTGAAATCACTGTTTCTTCGAACCCGCTGATGATCGAACTATATTTATCCTGCTTCAACTTGATGGGGCGATTTTTGGGCAGGCGATATGGCCTTTTCCCTGTCGGAGTTTGCGTTGGTCGCATCTCACTATCTTGAGGGGATGGTCTCTCTTTTGCCACTACGAATTGCACCTCTACCGGGCCTCCAGTAATTTCCGAGAGGATCGAGCGGGTCATATCGGCGAAGCGTCCCTCCAGGTGTGCCTTGGCAAAAGTTGTGGGCACGTGCACCACAAAAATGCCGCTCTGAAAAGAATGCGCGTATGTACCCTGAAACCAGGTTGTAAAAACTGCTGGCTGAACTCTAGTTTGCAATCGCTCTAATGCCGTTTGCCAGATCTGTTTCGCATTCACGCGCACTACCTCTTCGGAATTATTCCTGTATCGGATAGCAAATTTATATAGTTTATTTGTTCTAGTATAGTGGTCACCAGGACAGAAAAAAGCTCTTGCATACAAATATTTTTTGTGGCAGAAGACAATGGTAGCATTAAAACTAACTGCTGTAAACCCTTATTTTAGTCCTATTCCAATCTTTTTTAGTGCCAGATTTAGGAGATGATTTTGCTAAAGAGAGTATCCTTTAGCCTCAGTCTAGTGTATACTCTATATGGCCGAACACATTGGATGCTTCCAATTCCATATCGTCGTCACGCGAGATTTCAGATCAGAAAGGAAGAGAGAACAAGCATGACCCAATCTAATCCGAATCCCAATCAAGGGCCAGAATACCGAGAAGAGATACATGTGCAAGGGACCGATCTGGCCGACAGAGTGAAGGAACTGATTCACGAGGGCAATGTGCGCCGCATCATTATCCGGCAAGGAGATCATACCATCGTTGAATTGCCACTGACGGTTGGAGTCATCGGTACATTGATTGCCCCCTGGCTTGCTGCTGCGGGAGCCATTGGAGCTCTCATTGCCCAATGCACCATCGAAGTCGTGCGCTCTGATCGACCCTGAGCAATTCCACTGCCACTAACGTTTGAGGTACATTGAAAAGTTGCGTCTATTCCTCACATTCCCCGCGTCACTTATCGAGAATGAGCCAGAAGAGATGGACTTCTGGCTCATTTTAAGCCCTCTTTTAGTACCAATTTGAGAACTTTCTCATTATTTTTCTGTCTCAATTACTGTATACTAGGCCAAAGGTAATGCAGAGAAATGCACAATCTCACAATCTCTCTGACTCTATCATTTACGTTGCCTTGAAATGGGCGTGCGTTGGGTTGTTAAGGAGTTCTTTATGTTTTTGCCTCAATCTTTATCGTTCGTAGCGCGTTGGCGATTTGCACGGTTACTGGTGTCAGCATGCCTGCTGTTGTTTAGTTTTTTCCTGCTCTCCTGTTCAGGATTGAATTTCAGTGGTGGTGGTGGAAGCACGACACCAACGCCGAAACCTAAACCGTCACTAGTAGCCCTGACAGACCTGCATTGGTGTAATAAACCATTCATCGTTTTCCGTGATCTCCATGCTCCGGTGACAGTGGCTTCTACCGCAAGTACTGCGACTGCCACCGCGATTGCTTCGGCGACTGCCACAACGGGAGGTACGCCGAACGCTACATCTACCGCCAGTCCCACTCCTTCGACGTCGGGACCGCCAACCACCATCACCGATTGGTCTCAGGTCGAGCCCAATCTCGGTTTTTCTGTCTTTTTACCAAAAACACTGCCCGCGAAAACGTGCCTGGTGAGCGCATCGGGGACCGTACACGATCCCACCTTTGGGGGCAACATTATTATTGGGTACCTGCTTCCCGATGGCAGCCCGTTGAGCTTTTCAGAGGCACCACTGCGTTCAAACAGTCGTGATTTCCAGTGCACATCCTCCCCCAATGGTACGGCGCCACAAAATCCTGTAACTCCAGGCGTAAAGCCCAGCCCCACACAGGCACCAATCCTGATCTGTACGGGCGCTAAAGACAATACAAATGTCGTTTTTTCGTTACGAGGGAATGAAACTTCCTTAAAGCAATTTTTTGATGCATTGCAGCCTGGTATAAATTGGGTACCTGCTGCATAGAAGAGATTCGACTCTTTTTGCATTCTTCTGATATAATGGCAACAGTCTTTTCGTTAGTACGTTCACGCAAGGTGACGTACCTTGACAGGGAGGAACTATTATGATGGGTAGTACATGCCCCTACTGTGGAGCCGAGACTCGGCCTGGGGACAATTTTTGCTTGAATTGTGGCAATCGCCTGCTTCCAGCAACTCCCTCTTCTCAACAGCAGGCCCAGCCTAACGTAGGCGAATCCACACTTCCGGCCCAGGACGGTTGGGCCTCGTCAAAGCAAGATCAGGATTCTCCCCAGGTGACCTCTGGGACGAACTGGTCCGATTCCGCTGCCCCTACTATGGCAAGCAGTAGCGCGGAACCGCCAACTTCTTTAGGATCGCCTGCTTCGCACAGCGTTGGTCAGGCGACATCCACAGCGTCGGCAACTATTGAACGCCCCGCGAGGTTTATCTTGCATGCTGATAATGGCGATGTTCTCCAGGAATATGTGCTCGAAAAACCTGAAATTTCTATTGGTCGCGCACCAAACAGCGATATTTTGCTCTCCAAAGACAAACTTACTTCGCGCCGCCATGCCACGGTAAGCTTTGAAAATGGAAAATATATCCTGCATGACGAGCGGAGCGCCAATGGTACTTTTGTCAACGGGCAGCAACTTGAGGAGATGGCATCTCATGAACTTCAGGATGGCGACCATATAGGAATCGGAGAGCACGAGTTAGTTTTTCGCGGCTTTGGTTCCCCCTCTTCTACAGAGCCTGACAATGTCTCAGACATGCCGACCATTGCCGTGCAATACAACCCCGACCAGGAGATGACCTATCGTACACAGGAGGATGATAGTATGACGTCTGGTGCTGGCGACGACTTTAGCACAAAATCCATGGGAAATGGTACTTCCGAGGCTGTACAGCCTGCCGTCGCTGAGGCTTCAGCGCCTTATGCGCCACCTTCAGAAGAGGCATCGACTCCGTCTCTTGCACCTGCATATGTATCCGCGTCACCTGCTTTTGAATCAGGCACGACAAGCTACGCTGCTTCTGATGCGTCGCCTGCATCCAGTCCATCGTCAGCAGCGCATGATATGGGTGTGTCGTTTAAGAGTCTCACCAGTATCCCTCAGCCCACACTTCCGGATATCGCTCCTTTGATGGCGGCCCTCTCAACGCTTGATGGACAGGTCATGTCGTTACAGGAGCAGTTGAATGCAACACAGGAAGCTGTACGAAACCACGAGGCCGAAGTAGCTCAGGCAACCAACCAGCTTCGTTCGGGAGTGCGCCGCGTCTCTGATCGTATGGATAACACCATCGCTGATGTGGCTCGTAGCCGCGAAGCTCTCTCCTGGGCTGAGTTGATCCAACTTATGGAAGACGTTCAAAATAACCCACGTGACATTGAGTACGTGACGAAACTTGCGCGTAAGGCGCGTGAACTGAATAAAGTCTTCCAACTCCATCAGAATGTTCTCAACACTCTGGCTGAATGCAATAGCCTTTTGCGCAGTCTGATAGGAGAGGACAGGTAAATAGCTTACCTGGCGAGCTGTAACGTGCATACACGAGAGGTGGACAGCGTGCCTGCAGGGGATACTACTACTACTACTATGTCAGCTCGATTGACATATCCCTGGTGGTAACCCTTGTAGATGCTTTGTCCACTTCTTTCGTGAGACTTCAAACGAGATAGGTTCATGCGAGAACAAACATACGACGCCATAGTAATCGGCGCTGGACTGGGCGGCTTATTAAGCGCTGCGCAGTTGTTACAACGGGGTAAACGGGTAGTAGTTTTGGAGCGATTGCCGCATTGTGGTGGGCGCTTCACCGCCAAAACCTATCAAGGGGTACAGATCAGTACAGGTGCAGTACATATGGTGCCCTTTGGCAGTAGCGGAGTATTGGCCGGAATGTTGCGCCGTCTGCGCATTCCACATCACTTTTTTGATGCCGATGTCTTTGCCTCCTTTTACGTCCATGGTAAACAATACCGCTCGCGAGGGCTATTGGGTACGTTCAGATTCCTCGGACTGCGCCAGTCCTTCTTGTTCACCCGCATGGGATACCTGATGTTCTTTCGCAGTCTTCCACAGGCCGAGCGTAACCTCCCCTTTGATGCGTGGCTGGCACGTCACATTGACGTCAAGCGTAACAGGGAATTGACCGCCTTTTTCGAACGTATCACGCGGTTTGCCCTCAGCCTTGAACTGAGCCAGGTAACCGTCGCGGAAGCCATCCAAACCACCAAAAATATGCTGCGTTACGGCGCTCCAGGTATTGTTGAGGGCGGTTGTGCCGCGTTGACGACCGAATTAGAGAGGCGCCTCCTTGAGCAAGGGACGGAACTGCGTTTGCGCAACGAAGTCATGGAGATTCTCAGTACAGACGGCCACGTCTCCGGCGTGCGCACTCGCGACAAGGCGAACGGGGAGGAGGCGATGATCAATGCACCGCTGGTGGTCAGTGATATTGGTCCGCGTGCGACCAATGCTTTATTAAACAACCGGCAGTTAACACAGGCCCAGGTTCTCAAACATCACGAGGAGAGATCCCTTGTTGACACGTTGGGAACGATCCCCAATGGCACGCGCAGCGAAAAGGAAGTACCCCTTGCTGTGGCCCAGGGGCTCAAGGTACACATCCTCAGTGACGTCTCATTGATACCCCATAAAGGTATTATGTATTGCCTGGACACCAGGCGAATCGCCGGTATGGTGCAACCGACAAACTGTGACCCGCGGCTTGCGCCCCCTGGAAAACACCTTTTGATCAGCCACCAGGTGATGCAGAGCGAAAACATCGAAGAGGAAAAAGCGCTGGCTTTAGCCGATCTTCGTATGATGTTTGGCGAAACTTTTGAGAAACATAGTCGTGTTCTCACTATGAGCGCCTATCGAGGTGAATGGCCTGTCAATCGGGTAACGCAGGGAGACGATGTAGCTCCAATTACAGCGGTACAGGGGCTCTATCTGGTTGGAGATGCGGTAAAACCAACGGGTTATCTTATGGTGGAAGGCGTGGCACAGAGCGTCAATCAGTTTCTAGACCTGCTCGATGCTATTGAACAGGGAGAGACCGAGGGTCCTCTCGGTGCACCGCAAATCCGCAGGCGGAAAACCTCCCATCATCAAATACACCATGTAACTCCCCCGCCTCCCCGCTACAAGGCCATCCGTTGGTTATGGGAAGCTCCAGGAAACTCTCATAGCACTTAAAAAATCCGGCATGCATATATCTCAAACCTACTAACATAAAGCGCACGAACATAGTCCTTTTGGGGGATAAGGAGTCATTTACCAGCAGGTTCTTGGTACTGAATCGTCTATTTCGTGGGGCGACGGATAGATAGAAACCACCCTGAATAATAGGATATATAGACTAAGGAAAAACAACTAGCATGAATATTGAAAACAACAATATCCCCCGTTATCTCATTAGAGGTGGCACTCCACTGTATGGAGAAGTACAAATCAGCGGTGCCAAAAATGCCGTTACAAAATTGATGATAGCCTCCCTGCTAACTAATCACCCCTGCACCCTCCGTAATGTTCCATTGATAGGTGACTTAGAGTTAACCATGTCCCTCTGCCGCGCCCTGGGATCCGATCTAACATTATTTGACCATACCCTTTCTATCTCCACGCCTTCTATCAAAAATACGTTCGTTGAAACAAAAGTTGGCGGCTTGAATCGCATGGCGATTCTCACTGTGGGGCCGCTGCTCCATCGCTGTGGAGAGGCCGATATACCCATGCCTGGAGGGGACCGCATCGGCTCGCGACCCCTGGACTTTCATATCAATGGCCTGCGTCAAATGGGTGCGGAAATAGTTGAACGACACGGTCGCTACCTTTTCAGTGCGCCCAGGGGTCTCCAGGGCACTACCATCGTCCTGCCTTTCCCGAGCGTGATGGCGACCGAGAACTTTCTCATCAGCGCCTCACTGGCAAAAGGTGTCACCGTCATCCAGAATGCGGCCCTCGAGCCAGAAATTATGGATCTGATCATGTTCCTGCAAAAAATGGGCGCCATCATCGAAATCAAGGTCGACCGGCGTATCGTCATCGAGGGCGTAGAGCGCTTGCATGCTGCCAGTCACAAGCTCTTGAGTGATCGCAACGAAGCAGTTTCTCTGGCAATCGCGGCTTATCTCACAAAGGGTGATGTCTACTTGCGTGGCGCCCAACAGGAGACGCTGCTGACCTTCCTCAATACGCTCTTAAAGATGCAGCTGCGCTTTGAAGTTGACGACGAAGGCATTCGTTTCCTTGGCGATGGTCCACCTCCCTCGGCAATTGCCCTGGAGACCGATGTTCATCCAGGATTTATGACCGATTGGCAGCAGCCATTTACAGTCCTATTGACGCAAGCGAATGGCATGTCGGTTGTTCACGAGACAATCTACGAGGATCGTTTTGGCTACACGCAAGCCCTGCAAGAGATGGGTGCCCATATTGGACTGTACACGAAGTGTCTTGGAGAGATTCAATGCCGTTTTCGCGAACAGCAGTACGTCCATAGTTGTGTTGTCCGTGGACCTACACAGCTCGAGGCGACGCAACTGGATATCCCTGATATTCGCGCCGGTTGTTCCTATATTTTGGCTGCTCTCTGTGCCGATGGCCTGTCAGAGGTGTACGGTATCGAACACATCGAGCGGGGCTACGAAAACCTGGATGTGAAACTTCGCGAGCTCGGTGCTCAGATGGAACGTGTTCAAGAAAAGGATTTGGTAGTATAAACTGCATCAAACCCTCCCTGGGCGACCCTTGCAGTCGCCCTCTGGAGGCGGCTCCCTTACGCCCAGTTTGATCGCACCTCGCGCAGCTGCTCAGATGTCAGAATACGGAACAGAATCAACAGATTCTCCAGGTCGTACTCTAGCCCGATGGCGTGCAACTCCTGCCGGATACGCCCAAGGGCACTGATCTGAGCCGTAGTGATCAGCCCATAACTTACTAGCGAGGCCGCCAATAACTGATCAGGTGTGAGCAGCTTAAACATCAGCAGAATCTCCCCCAACTGGTAATTCATATCTACCCCGCGCAGCATACGTTGGATATTCTGCGCGACCTCCAAACGGTTCTGTGGCACCAGGTGACCTTCGAGCAGAACACTCCCCAGCGAACGCGTGGCGCGTCCAGTGTGTACCTGCACCTGTGGTTGCGGTAGCGGCGAGGACATCGGTGGCAGGCTCTGTACAATATCTAGCAGAAGCGCATTATCAGGCACTCCTGGCTGCGACTCCGAAAATACCATATCATCTTCAACCTCGAATACATGTGTCTGCGCTTGCGCCTGTCCTACTGACCTGGTCTCATTCCTCTCAAAGTCCCGCTCGTCTTTTATAGATCTCTGCTTTTCCCTGCTCTTTTCCTCGATCAATGGTTCAGGTGATAGCTCTCGCACAGTCAATTGAGTATTATTGTATCTTTCGTCGCTCCTATTTTGACTGGCAGCCGCCTCCTGTTGTGGCGTCGACATTGGAACTTCCGGCGGATTCACCATTGTCTGGTGTACGTTCTGCGCTTGAGTAGGTGAAACAGGCGTTGCTATCGACATCAGTGGAGGAGAAACTGATGGCCGGGCGTGATTGTGGGGGCTAGATTCATCGTTACGCCGCCCACCAGCGTAGAAAGACATGTCGCCCTGTCCTCCAGGGCCAGGGATACGGTCGATTGGCAGATCCTGGATTGGTGATGCTCGCAGGTTCATTGTACTGATAGGTGGTGAATCTGCTGGGCGTACACGTCGCTGCAGCATGGCATCTTCCTGGAAGCGACTTACTTGCTCAGGGCCTGGTTCCTGTGCCGGTGATTGCTGCTCCTGCACCATTCGAGATAATTGTGCCAGGCTCGATTCATCTGGGTATGCAGCCTCTTCCCTGGTTTGCGCGGCCAGTCCTTGCGCTTGCCTGTTCACGGGAACATCGGCCGCCGGTGCTGAATATACTGCATTGGTGGTTATACCGGCGTTTTGTGAGCCGCGCGTTGACCAGCCGGTTTCCTGGAATGGCTGTTGCTCCCTGTTTGGGCCAATTGGCATGTCTGTTGTATTATTGTCGCGTATGGTGCTCCATGAACGCTGGTTTGGATAGATGACGGCGCGTATTTTATCTGTATGGCCTGGCAGCATAGTACGTGAAAGCTCGGCCTGCGCAGAAGGTGTTGCCGGTTGTGACGCAGCTGGTTTTGCCGGTTGTGATGTCGATGTAGGGGGTGCACCAGGTGCTCCGGCAAAAGATGAGCCATTGGAGGCCTGGTTGGGGTTCGCTGGCGATACCGATGGTATCGGTACAGTGCTCTGTCCAACAAGGGAAGACGATGGATTGGCATTTACTGGCAACCGGGACACGGTGCTGGTGTTGGAAATCACGATGCGAGAACGTATGGCGTTAACCATATTCATGATGCCCAGCATCCCATCCACTTCCATGTCGGCCACGACAGCATTTGAACGCTCGTCGGGATCATCACTTGATGGACCATAGCCGGCGAGATTGGTGCAGTGGAATGTTAATACCTGGACGCCACGACCTCGTCGTTGCGTATCCAGGGCAACCCAGAATTCACGACGTGCTGCCGCAGCCTGTGCCAGGTTTACCAGCACCAGCCGTACAGGGTAGCGTGCGATTGCGTCGAAAACCTCTACCGCCGTGCGGGCAGCGTGACATTCATAGCCTGCAAGCTGCAGCTCACTGGTAAGCAATGCAACAAATTGCTGGTCTCGTTCAAAAAGAAGAATGTGAGGTCCGCCTGTCGTAATATTCATGCCCGCACTCCTGTCGCTGTATGTGTCCTTGCTCTGACAGAATTCGCAGGGATCGCTGGCGACTGGAACGCCGCTGGCCTGGCATCATTCCCTGGATACCTGGCTTGCCCTGTTGTATTGTCCACCATCTCATTTCTCCACTCATAGAGATACCATACCGTCTACACTGTGCATATCGTCTATGGCCTCTTCCTCAACAGCTTATACCGCGCTAGTATAGCATATATCGCTGCTTCTCTGATAGAGAACGGTACCATTGACATATCTTGAGGATAAAGGTAATAAATAAAAACAATCAAGCGACTTCAGGCATGTCGGTTGATGCATCAACAATGAATTGAAGGAGTAAATGCGCTGTATGAGTCAAGTCAGTTCTTTTACTAACTCGCGCCGGGTCGTTGCCATCATGACCGATTTTGGACTCGGTGAAAGTGATGTAGGCGTCATGAAGGCTGTCATCGTAGGGCTCGCCCCCGACGTTCATATCATTGACATAACACATGATGTTCCCCCGCAAAATGTGCCATCCGGCGCATGGATTTTATCGTATGGCTATCGCTATTACCCAAAGGACACTGTGTTTGTGTGCGTAGTCGATCCTGGTGTTGGCAGTACACGCAATGCCATCGCTGTTCACGCTGGCGACTGGTACTTTGTTGGTCCAGATAATGGGCTATTCAGCTATATTTATGCTGAACAGGCTGTACACGGTGCCGTCGTTCTCACAAATTCTGCCTATCACCTGCCACAGGTCAGCTCGACATTTCATGGCCGCGATATCTTTGCCCCGGTTGGCGCTCACCTGGCGCGTGGAGTGTCATTGCACGAACTTGGCACACCTGCGGACCCAGCAACCCTACAACGCATAGATGTTGGACCGCCGCAAAGGCAGGGCTCGCATATCGACGCACATATTCTGCACATCGATACATTTGGCAATCTCATTAGCAGTATACCGCTCTCCATCGTACCCGACCTGTTCACCAGTCCGCATGTGCAGCTTGTTTTTCACCCCACGGGTGCAGTGGTCGATAAACGCAGGCGTTTCTTTGCCGAAGGTTCGGGAGACAGTCAGCCCTTCATTTTCGGCGATAGTTCAGGCTATGTTGGTGTAGCCGTACAAAATGGCAGCGCAGCTCGCGTGCTTGGCGTGGGCTCCGGTACCCCTGTTACTTTCGTCATAACGGAATCGTAAGTCGTTTAGCACTGATAATAGAAGGTGTCGGCTCGCAATCGGTTTCCTCTATGCATGGTACGTCTATTGAACACGCATTGCCCCTTAAGGGCTTCCCCTATTAGAGGTTTTTAATTATGCAATCGTTCACGAAATCTTCACACGACAGAACATTTGAGCAGCCTTTTACCCTTGACAGGGGCTTATCTGTACGGTATGCTACCATTACCAGCAGTGTTTTAAGCTTGGCTAGCGTACAATGGAGTAGTTTGTAGGGAAGCTGAAGTTATCCTGAGGGATAGTACTGTCGCTTGTTTCTTACCTGGGTTTGAAACGGGTCGAAATTGAAAGGACAGTTTTATACATTGCAGGAGCATTAAGAAGATGCATTTAACAACAGCATAAAGAGACACCTTCTGCAACGTAGTATTGGGCTGGTTCTTTCCCGTATTTGTTGGGTTAAGATACCAGCCTTTTTGGACTCATTTGATCGTTGTGTTCTTGAGGCTTTGTATCATTTTGAAGCTTTATGCTTCAGTAATTCGTCATTAAGATATAACCCGATCATATAGTGCGTTTTTACGGCTGACAGCTATCAAAAATAGTGAAGCTTGCTTCATTAGGGGGCTGGCAGCATTTAACAGAGAGAGGGTACCTATGGACCTGGTGAAGCGGTTAGAGGAATATCGCGACCGTGAACGAGGACTTATGTGGGAAGGAACGTTTGCCCAGTACTTTGAGATTGCTTCCAAAAAGACCGAAGTGGGCCGGCTTTCCCATGAGCGCATTTATCATATGATCATAGATGCTGGGGTTGAAACCACCCGCACCGGTGAACCGCGTTATAAATTTTTCGGCCAGGAAATTTTTGGCATTGAGAAGCCGCTGCAACAAATTGTCGATTACTTCCACTCCGCCGCACAGCGCCTGGAAGTGCGGAAACGCGTGTTACTCCTTATGGGGCCTGTCGGAGGAGGTAAATCAACCATTGTCTACTTGATCAAACGCGGCCTGGAGGCGTATAGCCGCACCGAGGAAGGCGCGATCTACGCTATCAAAGACTGCCCGATGCACGAGGAGCCTCTGCATCTTATCCCTAATGATCTCAGAGAAGACGTGGAGAGAGAGTTTGGACTCTATGTTGAAGGTGACCTTTGCCCGCACTGCCGGTATATGATCGATAATCAGTACCGCGGGCGTATCGAGGATGTTCCTGTTAAACGCATTACCTTCAGTGAGAAGTACCGCATCGGTGTTGGCACCTTCACACCATCAGATCCGAAGAGTCAGGATATCAGCGAACTGGTGGGTGGTATTGACCTGTCAACTATCGGTGAAGTTGGCGTCGAAAGCGATCCGCGTGCCTATCGCTTCGACGGCGAACTGAATATCGCCAATCGTGGCATCATGGAATTTGTAGAAATGCTCAAAACCGATGAGAAGTTCCTCTACGTCTTGTTGACACTGAGCCAGGAACAGAACATCAAAACCGGGCGTTTCAGCATGATCTATGCCGATGAGGTCGTCGTCAGCCACACCAATGAGCACGAGTATCAAGCCTTCGTTGGCAACAAGAAGTCGGAAGCCCTGCAAGACCGTATCATCCTGGTAAAGGTTCCATATAATCTGCGCGTCTCCGATGAGATTAAAATCTATGAGAAACTGCTCAAGCAGAGCGCACTCCAGAACGTTCATATCGCACCTTATACTCTACGGATTGCCAGTGTTTTTGCCGTCCTGACGCGCCTTGAACCTTCAAAGAAGGCTGGCATGAGTCCTATGAAGAAACTTCGCCTTTATGACGGCGAAGACATCGAGGACTTTAAGCAAAAAGATATCAAAGAGTTACAGGAAGAAGCTGTGCGTGAGGGTATGGATGGCATCTCGCCTCGCTATGTCATCAACCGTCTTTCCAACGCTCTCATCAAGCAGAACGTCACCTGTATCAATCCTATAGATGCTCTGCGTGCTCTGCGCGATGGGCTTGACCAGCACACCAGCATCACACGCGAAGAGCGTGAACGCTACCTGAACTTCATCAACGAAGCGCGTAAAGAGTACGACGAGATGGCGAGGAAAGAGGTGCAGCGTGCTTTCGTCTACTCTTACGAGGAGTCAGCCCGTACCTTATTGAACAATTACCTCGACAATGTCGAAGCCTATTGCAATAAGACAAGACTTCGTGACCCTATTACCGATGAAGAGATGGAGCCTGACGAGCAGTTGATGCGCTCCATTGAGGAGCAGATAGGCATCACTGACAATGCCAAGCGTTCCTTCCGCGAGGAAATTCTCATTCGCATCTCTTCCCTGGCTCGTAAAGGCATGACCTTCGATTATACCAGCCACGAGCGTTTGAAAGAGGCCATTGAAAAGAAACTCTTTGCCGACCTGCGCGATGTCGTGAAGATCACTACTTCGACGCGAACGCCTGACAAAGATCAACTGCGTAAGATCAATGAAGTGGTCAACCGCCTCATGTCTGAACATGGCTATTGCCATGTATGCGCGAATGAAATCCTTCGCTACACCGGTAGCTTGCTCAATCGTTAGTACTGAACAATGTAGGGGCGCATTAACTGCGCCCACCCGCATATACACCTGTGGGTAGTGGGGTGGGCATGTGAAATGTGCCCCTCTCTCGTGATACATGAAGGAGCGTGCTCCATGTCTGTCTCTCAACATGACTGGTCTTTGCACCGCAAAGGGCAGATCGACCAGGAACGTCACAAAGAGAAGATCCGCGAGGCGATCAAGAAAAATTTAGGTGAAATCGTCAGTGAAGAGAGCATTATCCTGTCGGATGGCACCAAGCGGGTACGTGTTCCCATTCGCTCCCTCGATGAATACCGTTTCCGCTTCGACCCCGGCAAGCAAGAACATGCCGGAGAGGGGAACGGTAAGAGTAAAGTTGGCGATGTTGTAGCCCAGGAACCCAGGTCTGGCAGGGGCAAGAAAGGTGATGCAGGCAAAGAGGCCGGTCAGGACTACTACGAGGCGGAAATCTCCATGGAGGAATTGGCCGCCATGATCTTTGAAGATCTGGGGCTTCCTAACCTTGAACAAAAACGTCAACAGGAACTGCAGACCGAGTCGGTGCGCTTTACCGATGTACGCAAGAAGGGGCCGATGACCAACCTGGACAAAAAGCGCACCATCATGGAAAATATGAAGCGCAACGCCGCCAAGGGTGATGCCAAATTCCAGGATATTAAATCGGAAGACCTCCGCTTCAAGGTCTGGGAACCAACCATCAAATACCAATCCAACGCGGTGGTCATAGCAATGATGGATGTTTCAGGGAGTATGGGTGAATTTGAGAAGTACATCGCCAGAAGTTTCTACTTCTGGATGGTCCGCTTCCTGCGTACGAAATACAACAACGTCCAGATCGTCTTCGTCAGCCACCATACCGAGGCCAAAGAGGTCACCGAAGAGGAGTTTTTCCACAAGGGAGAGAGCGGCGGTACGCAGGTCTCATCAGCCTATGAGTTGGCTTTGGAGATTATCAAACAACGTTTCAACCCGAATGACTGGAACATTTATCCCTTCCACTTCTCTGACGGCGATAATCTGCCGTGGGATAATGACCGCTGCGTTCAGCTGGTCACTAAACTGATGGAACTCTGCAATATCTTTGGTTATGGCGAAATTCGCGAAGGGCATTATCGCTCACCCAGTACGCTCATGGGTGCTTACAACAAGGTCTCCGACAAAAAGTTCATCGCCGTGACTATCTCTGATAAAAAGGAAGTGTATCCCGCTCTGCGGAAGTTCTTCGCCCAACGTGATCCCCTCGCCATCGGCTGATTGTGAGGGTCGGTAGAATCGAGTACCGTGGGGCGATGACCTCTCAGTAAATGAAATGTGGGGAGCATCCCCACATTGAAAATTTATATCGCAAAATCAGAGAGAATTGCGATGAATTAGTGAGTGGTGAAACTGAAAACTCTTGATCTCTACCCTGGAAGGAGCCTGTTGTATGGCAGATAGTGAGATCGAACGACTGCGAGATGCAATAGATTGTGCCTGGGAGGAGGCTCTCAAGTTTGGACTTGATCCTTTTCCTACACACTTTGAACTGGTACCCGCGACCATCATGTACGAGTTTGCCTCCTATGGTTTGCCTGGTCGCTTCAGCCACTGGACACACGGTAAAGCTTATTACCGGCAAAAAATGCAGTATGACTTCGGGTTGAGCAAAATCTATGAGATGGTGGTCAACACCAATCCTAGCTACGCCTTCCTGATGGATATGAATAATCTCCTCCAAAATACCTTTGTGGCCGCACATGTTTTCGGCCATACCGACTTTTTCAAGAATAACGCGTACTTCCAGAGCACTTCCCGCCGCATGATCGACAAAGTTAGTATTCACGCCGAGCGCGTTGCCAAGTACGAATTCGATCACGGCAAAGCGGAGGTCGAGCGTTTTCTGGATGCGGCGCTCTCCATCCAGGAGCACATTGACTACAATTTGCTGCTGCATGGAGATGAATCCCCTAAGAAGGAAGAACAGAAATCCACACGGCCGACAACCGAATACGATGACCTCTGGGGCCTTGATCGAAAGGCGAAAGAGGCCGAGGAGGAGCGTGACCGTAGGCCCGGCAGACCGCCAAAGTTTCCTGAAAAGCCAGAGAAAGATATCCTGCTTTTCTTAATGCGTTACGCTCCCCATCTACAGCCCTGGCAGCGTGATATCATCGAGATCGTGCGCACCGAGATGCTCTACTTTATTCCCCAGGCGCAGACCAAGGTCATGAATGAAGGCTGGGCCTGTCTCACAGGAGAAAGCCTCGTTCTCACAGAGCGTGGACTTCTCCGCTATGATACGTTGCATGAACTCCTGGCTCAGGGAGAAGGAGTGACCGTAGGTAGCGGCAATGGAGCACGAGACAGCATTACTGACCGCCACGTTCGTCGCAATGCTTCCACTATCCGCCTGCGTACACGCCGGGGCCTTGTCCTGGAGGGAGCCGATGAACATAAACTAAATACAGGCCCGGATCAATGGGTCGCGCTTAAAGACATAAAGGTTGGTCAGAGCATTCCTTTGAGCGTTGGCGACAATCTCTGGCCTGAACAACTTGTACCAATCGCATCTCCTGTAAGCATCGTCGCTCCTACCGTAGTAGACGTGGCGCAAGCCGCAGGAGTGGGGGTTCATACCGTCTACCTTTCCATGAGTGGCAAGACCACTTTTGCCGCCGACCGCATTGCTTCAGCTATCCAGAGCACTGGCTACCAGTTTGGTAATAAAGGCAAACCTTTATACGGTCAGCGCCTGCCGCTCGTAACACCTACCCATGTCACCGCGTCGTTTGCTGAATTTCTTGGTTATCTCATTGGCGATGGCAATATTCACGTCTCAAAGAATACAATCGGTTACACAACTGGTGATCGTGAGTTAGCTGATCGCTATGCACAACTCGTCCTGGAACTGTTTGCAATCGAGGCTGTCCCGACATGGGATGACAGGACGCTCAATGGAAAAGGCGGCCGTTGGCGTGTCGTCTTCTATTCAGCAAATGTTCTTGATCTTCTGCAATCGCTCGGCATCGATCTACGGGCAAAGGCGCGCCAGAAACGTATTCCATCTGTCATCTTACGTTCACCTAAAGCAGTCCTGAGCGCTTTCTTGCGAGCATACTTCGATTGCGATGGCTGTGCTTCAACCAAAGAAGGCGTGATATTATCTACCTTCAGTGAAGATATCGCTCAGACCTTGCAGGTATTGCTCTTGAACTATGGTATACTCACCCGCCGTTATGGTCCTAACGTGAGAATTAAGAGTATGTCAGCCCGCGTTTTCGCAGATGAAATCAACTTTGGCCTTGCTCGTAAGCGTGAAAACCTGGACCAGTATCTCTCAAGACATCAGTGGTTTCTAAAAGAAGACCCTACAGATGAAGTAGTGAGTATCGAGCATGGCGTAGCCGATGTATATGATATAACGGTAGAAAACTCGCATCGCTACGTCGCTAATGGTATGGTGCACCACAACAGCCTGTGGCACTCGCGCATTATGCGCCAGCTGGGCGAACGCGGCGTCATCACCGATTCCGAAATCATCGAGTTCGCACAGTTACACTCTGGCGTCCTCTCACCCTCACGCACCTCGCTCAATCCATACTACATAGGTTTCAAGATGTTCGAGGATATCGAGCGACGCTGGGATAATCCAACCACAGAGGAGCAGCAGAGATTTGGACGTAAGCCAGGCATGGGGCATCAGAAGCTATTCGAAGTGCGCGAATTGGACAACGACGTTTCATTCCTGCGTAACTACCTGACTGAAGACCTGGTCAAGGATCTCGATCTCTACCTCTTCAAGAAGGATGGCGATGAATGGGTTATCTCAGAGAAGAGCTGGGAGAAAGTACGCGATGGAATCGTTGCTAGTTTGACCAACTTCGGCTACCCCTACCTGGTCGTTGACAACGGAGATTATCGCGGCAACCGGGAGCTTTACATCAAGCATATGTTTGAGGGCCAGGAACTCGACCTGAATTATGCTGAGAAGACGCTCCAGCATGTCTATACCCTGTGGGGTCGTCCGGTCCATCTTGAGACGGTCTACGAGGGCAAACGCATCTTGCTCACATACGATGGCGAGCGCAATACGAAGAGTACTCTAGAGAAGTAATACTATCGAGGCGATGGACTACAAGGCTGCTCCCCCGTGGAAGCGGCCTTGTAGTCCATCGCCTCACAAACTGTTACCAGTAGCGTTCCTCGGTCCATGGGTCGGCGTGGTTGTGGTAGCCGCGCTGCTCCCAGAAACCAGGACGGTCGCGCTCCATAAACTCCAGGCCATCAAGCCACTTGGCACTTTTGTAAAAGTAAAGCTTTGGCACCAGCAAGCGAACAGGGCCACCGTGCTCAGGCTCCAAATCCTGGCCATCATGTTTGAGAGCGATCATCACATCATCGTCATCAAGGTCAGCAAGAGGGAGATTCGTCGTATAGCCCGTCCAGGAGTGCGCCGTCACAAATTTTGCACTCGGCAACGGTTTGGCGCGCCTTAAAATCTCGCGGATATGCACACCCTCCCAGGTATTATCGTAGCGACTCCATGTCGTCACACAGTGGATATCGGCCGTAAAGGTGGTGCGTGGCAGAGCGAGGAATTCCTCCCACGTCAACTCAAGAGGATGCTCGACTTTCCCGGTTACTTTCA